>WBZS01001233.1_pt1 | contig 21676 bp, 25 predicted proteins | sample 5204201 | NCBI WGS metagenome assembly WBZS01 (sample SAMN12344357, study PRJNA552823) | activated sludge metagenome | biome: Activated sludge suspended growth; feature: Nitrification reactor; material: Wastewater; isolation source: activated sludge from nitrification reactor of wastewater...
TCGCTTCGGCAAAGGGCAAACCTTTTTCGGCTGCCGCCTGTTCGATGGCCTGGAATCGCGCCAGCATACGCCCGAGCTTCTTGCCGTCCACCTCGACCCAACGGCCGCGGATCAGTTGCAGGCCGTTACCGGCGGACAGCAGCGCCTCGATCTCGGTGGGGCCGAGGCGCTCCCCATCGAGTGTGACCTCCATGTCGAAGTCCAGCAGCGCATCCTTTCCCAGCAACGACGGTGCGAGTGCGCCCACGCTGGCCTTGACCAGCGGGCGGGCGGGACGCCCCGCCTGCCATGTGCCGGGTGCACGCACGATGATGCCGGCCGCTTCGAGCTTGGGAACGTCAGTGAGGAACTGGTAGGCATCGGCTGGCTGCCAGCGCAGCGGGTGATAGATATCACCGGCGTCCACCATCGCGCGCAGCCAACCGCATTGCTCCGCCGCACGCTGCACCGGCATCAGCAGGGAGAGCAGCCGTCCCTGGCTCTTGCCATCGGAGAACTCGGTCAGCGCCTGCGAAAGTGGCAGATGCTGTGCCCTGCCCTGGGCCGACAGACGGGAGGTGTAGGTGGCGAGAAAGGCAAACGGCGCCTGGGTGTCCTTGCGGTTTTCCGCGAGATTGAAATACACGCGGCCCACCAGATTCCAGACGGGATGACGTGCCTTGAGAAATTCCTGGAGCGCCGTCTTCGCCGCGGCGAGTTCGACGCGCAATGCCGTATCGAGTTCGGTCCACAGCGTGCGCAGCACCGCTGACGTCAGATACTCCACGCCGGCCATCGGCGGGGCGTCGGCGATCAGGGCCTCGAGTGCCGGATCCTCGGGTGCGGCGACATCGCCGCCCTCGGGTGTGGCACACAACGCGGTGACATAGCGCGACGCAAACTCACGCCACCAGGTCCAGGCGGGCGGCAAAACGTTGCCGACTTCAGCTGCCCCGAGATGCAGCAGCCCATGCCCGGCACCCAGCGCGAAGGCATCGGCGAGAGGCTGCTGGAGCGCGGCAGGCAAGGTGGGTGCGCCAGCATCCGGCAGCAGCAAGAGGTGGCCGTGCGGGGAAAGCAGCGGCGCGAGCACGCCGGTGGAACCCATCGACATGTCCGGCATTCTACTGAATACGTGCGTTGCCCAACTCTGCTCATTTCGCTTGCCACCCGAACCCGTGCGCGGACGTTTGCCGTACAGAACGGGCCGTTTAACAAATTGGCTCATCGGGGGGAGTCTGTGGGTGGTTTTCGGAGTCTTTGGTTGGAAGGAGGCTCTTCCGCAGTACTTAAGTCATAGTCGCGCTCGTACATGTGACCCGGATTTCAATCTCAATTGGACAATCTGGCCCATGCGTAGCGTTGCGGATCCAGCCGAGTCAGAAAGGCGCTCAGCGCGGCCTTGTTGTCTCGATTGGCGCACTTGTAGATGTTTTGCAGATCGTTATCCACGTCTTGTAGTGCGCGACCGCTTTCGACCGCTTTGGCATACCAGAGTTGTCCCAGATCGTAGCGAGACGCCTCCATGTAGACCGCGCCGAGCAGCGTGCATGCCAGCCGGTACAACGCGTCGAATCCCTGCTCACTCAGGAACGCCAGCGACCGGCCTGTCACCGGGCGCTTCTCCCACAAACACGCAAGGATGCCTTGAAGCCGAGTACCGATCAGCAGGGCGCTCGACAAATCGTCAACGCAGTAGTGGCTAGCGATGTCGCGTCTGCATCGGTCTGTAAATCGCGGAGCTCCTTTGGTGTGATGAGGTGTTTCTGACAGGCAATGACCGGGCGAAACACACGCACTCAGGAAACACCGGGGCGCTTCAGAACCCGAATGGATTTCGCATAGCCTTGCAGGCTCGGATCCACGCGTGACAGGTCCACGCGCTCACTGAAGCTGCGTTGTTGCGGTGTTAAGGCGCTACGGGGTTTGGACACGATCTCCTGTGCCGTTCTAGAAAGCGCCCGATGAATTGCATCGCTGGTTTGTCCCCACGCCCTCGCAAGCGGCAGGAACTGGAAGATTGTCAGGTTCGACGGCACGCCCAATAGCCCCTTGGTCGTCGCAATCATCTGACCCACCGCTGTAGCGATATGGTCGCTGCGAAGCGATTCCGCAACGCAGAACACCAGAATAGCCTGGCGCACGAATCGATCTTGAGGTTCCCCCTTGGCGACGGCTGCTATTGCGGAAGCGAGAGACTGCGCATTGGGACGCTCCAGGTCGATCGTGCTTGGATAGCGTCCGAAGGGCTGACCTGCAATCTCATGAACATAGAAATCGTTCGCCTGAAACACCAGATCAACCGTAGGACCCCCGTGCGCGATGCCGTCGTAAAGCTGCACCGTAAATCGCGCCGGCTCGGCCCGGCATAGGCGATAGAACGTGTTGTCGAACCGCATGAGGTTGCTGTCCTCGGTGTTGGCGTCGCGAATGCGTGCGATCTGCTGCGCCCAATCCGAATTCACACTCAAAGAGTACATTTGACGCTCCCCGTATCGTTTTCCCTGAATTCTGTCGTCGCTGGGTAGCTAACTCTGTCATTGTTGTTCTTAGCCACCCGGGTGATGAGTTTGTGCAAAAGTGCGGGAGGCCAGATGGCCAGTCCGCAGCTACCTTGCTCTGCCCACCTCCCACACTTTTGCACAAACTCGAGTCTTCCCTGTCTTCGCCGGTCAAACCGAGCTTGCGCCGCATGCCGGCCAGCCAATAGTGTCGATACCGCGCAGGGAAATCGTCCAGCACCTCGACGGCCCAGGTCACTGCTCGTTCAGGTAGCATCGTGTGGGCATAAATGCGAAGCGCTTTGGCCTCATGGAAGGTTGAGGATGCCCTTGGCAATCGCGAAGTCAAGGAGCTTTGAGTCAGTCAGTTCATCCGGCCAAGTGACATCGGCCACCCACCGAAAAAACGAACCCCGTGCAATACGGCTAGCAGCTCCATCGCGCCGCCAGGCTTTGGCTATCGGGGTCGCCAAGGCCGTCAGATGTTCACTTTCGAATCTCTCGCGCAGTTGCGCCTGCGGTTCGGTAGTGAGTTCGGTGTAATACTCCAACGCCCGCGCCGCGCGATCAGCTTCCCATGCCTCGCGAACTCGCTGCAACTGATCCTCGCGTGAAGCGAGACGCACGGGCTGGTTTGATTTCGTGTTAACTCCCTGTTCTGCAGTTTTCGGTGTTGCCGCGTACCCCTTTTTGAGCGCATCCCGAAAATAAGCTACAGGGGATTCCAGTTCGGACAGCGTCTTACTCTTTTGGCGTTGCTCCGTGTGTGCGAGCGTTGATCGCAGATGTCCCTCGTCGTGTGCTGCATAGACATCTTGCGCATCTTCCTTTTTGAACCCGAGCCTGATGAGGCGCTCGACAAGCGCGAGATCGAACACGTTCTTGGCGGGGTCGTTAAGCTCCCCGAACGCCTGCTGCAGCTTAGGGATGACGCGAAACTGGATGTCCTCCACTTTACGTCCGCGTTTGTGCTCGATGAGCTCAAGCGCGAAGTCGTCACAGAGTGCCTCGACTTCAACTAAGGCCTTCGATATAACGTCGCGCTTGAGGAACCGGTAGTCGACTTCCTTGATGTCGCTGCGGCCAGTTAGGACAGCCGCCCACCAGATCGTATCCTCGCGCATGGTAAGCCGGCTCGGTGAAGTCAGGTAGCGCGCACCAATTTCATACAGAACAGAAGCGGGGTAACTCCGCATCAAGGCACTAATCTCGAGAAGTACTTTGGTGTACTGATTCGGCCTGACTAGGCGTTCACGAATTTCATCGGGGTATCGCCAGGTGATGATGCACGGCCGCCCCCTGCCCGGCTCTTCGATCGTTACAGTTCCGATCAGTTGACTGGAAACCCAGCGATTCGGCGCGACCCCGTTGGTTGACCACTCGATTGTTGTCGACTGCATGTCCCGCAGATGGCTTTTTAGCAGATCGGTGTTGTTGCTGTTAAACCGTGCATCACCGATCAATTCGGCGAGCGGCAATGCATAGACTGGCTTATCGACCCCTTGTCGCTGGGCGTGGTAAAGCAACGCGTTATATATCCGCCGAGCAAGAAGTGTTATACGCCCGCGCTTTGGCCGAATGGCAATGGCTTCGTTAGCCTTAGAAACGACCTGTGAAGGTTCGTCACGCGACGTTTCCCTTTTGACCACTGGAAGTCGCGCCTTGTCGTCGGTCGTTGTTGTATCCCGCATTCTCGCCACCAATGTCACGCTGTAACCTGTCTTCCTCACATTCTTGGGACTAAATGTGAAAGCGTCAACTCACAGATTGGTGTGGATTGGGTTATGGGCTGTGCAGGTCTTGCTTATATGTGAAACGAAAAGCAAACCAGCAGTCTTGAGAAATTTGATAAATGACACCTTGAAATCTTAAAAGCTTTGAGAGACGATGTTGTTGTTTTAAATCATGCTGTTACGGAGGCAAATGTGAGCGTTATTGGGGATCATTGTGAGAACATTTAGGAGTCCATGTAAGTGGGCATGGGATTCTTGACATGCCGATTGTGAGTAGTGTTGGGATACTTCGTGAGTGGATATGGGATTTGTGCGGTCCTGAGGGTGAGAACTGGCGCTAGCGAAGGAAATATCTGTCTTTTGGGAACGTAGGCGATCAACGAGCGCCACTGGAGAGTGTCTGGTTTCCCAAATCACCTCACATTTATGGTCCACGGCTCGAATCATTGGTTGCGGGTACCCCAAGCGACCTCACAAATGCATTTTACGAGTTCTGTGAAAAGTGGACGACCAAATCGATCTTTCTATAGTCATCGTATTTCTGTAAACTGAACGAATTCCATCGAATACGAAAGATCGAGATGATTCCTGACGCTTCGCTCAACAGATCTGCTGGCAACCCAATTGCCGCTGACATTCAAACGGCCCGCTCTCCAAGGCCAGCCCGACCCACGATCAACATGGCGCGGATCGAGGCGATAGCAAATGCCGCAGCGGCAATGGTCGAACAAGTCCGCGGAAGGCTCTTGGCCCCCGAGGCGAAGAAGGTTTCACCTACCTACTCTACCGCTCAGTTGGCTGCGCTCTGCGGAGTCGACAAGGCGCATGTGGCGTACCGGGTTACGAAGGGCGATCTTCCGGAGGGGAGGCTTTCAGCGACAGGGGCGAAACGGGAATTCTCTTTGTCGGAACTTAGGATTTGGACTCGGACCTACCGGGCGGATCGAATGCGGCCCGTTGGGCAAAAGGCTGTGACGATTGCAGTCGGGAATTTCAAGGGTGGAGTTTCCAAGACAACCTCGGCAATGGTGCTGGCACAAGGCCTCAGTCGCCTAGGGCATCGGGTGCTTGCAATCGATACGGACCCGCAGGGGTCCCTGACCACCCTGCACGGGTTGCTGCCTGAAGCTGAGGTATCCGAAGACATGACAATCTCTCCGCTTTGCGACGGATCGGCCAGTGATGTTCAGTATGCGATTCGCTCGACGTACTGGGCTGGACTGGATTTGATTGCTGCGGCCCCTTTCCTTTTTTCCGCAGAGTTCGCCCTGCCCGCGCGGCAATTGAACGAACCTGGTGTCAAATTTTGGCGAGTCCTTGACGACGGATTGGCGCTTGCACGTGACATTTACGATGTGATCATCATTGATACGCCGCCGAGCTTGTCCTACGTCACGATAAATGCGCTTTGGGCGGCAGACGGCATCATCGTACCCGTCCCACCGGCCGGCCTTGATTTTGCCTCGGCCTCACAGTTCTGGGCGCTACTTGCAGACTTGGGCAGCAATCTCGAAAGGCAGGACATGGAAAACGGGAAGAATTTTGATTTCCTCCATGTGCTATTGAGCCGGGTGGATTCGTCCGATCCGTCGTCGCCGGCAGTCAGGCAATGGATCCAGGCCACCTACGGCGAATACATGCTGCCCGTCGAAATTCCGAAAACAGCGGTGACCGCGAACAAGGCTGCAGAGTTCGCTACGGTCTACGACGTCCAGAAATACGATGGCTCGGCGAAGACGTATAAACGAGCGACCGATGCATACGACAGGTTTGTCGAACTCATTGAGCAGTCGGTCATCGAGACTTGGCGGTGGCGTGAGGCGACAACCTGACTCCGGCGAACAGCATTTGGTTGCTCGCGCGCCATTCGTTGCGCAAGCCTGTCTTCAGGCTGCTGGCAACCTGGTTGCCACTGGTAAGACACGGAAAGTAAAGCAAAGCAGCTGTGTTGCTTAGCAGGGAAGCTAGGGGCAACGACGTGCGTCCTAAAGCGACCGTGATACTAAAAAATGGTGGTCTGGCAAGAGGGCTGGCAACCCGGTTGCCACTTGTAACCGAACGATTTCAAAGAAAAAACGGCGTCAACCTTGGTGCCACAACCGAAGGGGCGAAAGCATGAGCACACGGAGACGACTCGAGGAACTCACAAAAGATCTCACCGTGCCGGACGGCGTTGCAAGTGCCGCTGAGGCCAAAGTGTTGCCAGAATCTCAAACGGTGCAGGGTGCCTCACGCGAGGTTCAGTTCCCGCCAGCGGTGCCTGGGGTGCCCGCGCCCCGAACCGGTCCGGGACAAATGCTGGCTTTCCGCAACCAAACGTTGGCCCTCGATGCGGAAATCGCCCGACTGAAGTCGGAGCTGCAGCGACACGATGGGTCACTACCAACCAGGAAACTGGAGCCAAAGCTCCTGGTTTCTAGTCGCTGGGCGAATCGAAATGAACACTCCTATTTGACCGCAGATTTCGTGAGATTCAAGGCTGAGATCGAACATGCTGGCGGAAATGTGCAGCCAATCCTCGTGCGACCTTTAGATGGGTCGCCCGAAAAGTACGAGATTGTGTTTGGGCATCGCCGCCACCGGGCATGCAGCGAACTCGGCCTCGAAGTGTTGGCTGCGATTTGGACCGCACCGCTGTCGGATGCCGAGTTCTTCCAAACAATGGATCGGGAAAATCGAGAGCGTGCGGATCTATCGCCTTACGAACATGGTGTCGCCTATCAGCGCGCACTCGATGAACATCTGTATCCATCCCAACGCCGTCTGGCGGAAGGCTTGGGGGTGTCCCATACTTGGGTTCAGAAGGCACTATCGATTGCACAACTGCCGCAGCAGGTGATCGCTTGCTTCAAGAACCCTCTCGAAATCCAGACTCGGCACGCGGAGAAGATCGAAGCGGCGCTTGAGGCGGACCGTCGAAGTGTACTCAGGCGTGCGGAGAAACTGGCCGGTCAGCAGCTTTCTGCGTCAGTTGTGGTGGCGCAGCTGATCGGTCAAGGTGCTTCAGCCAATGCGGCGAAAGAGATTCATGTGGACGGCAAAACCATTGGTCGAGTTGTCCGTGAGAAAAATGGAGGCCTGTCGATCAAACTGCGTCCGGGCGTCGTATCCGAAGACCGGATAGATGCAGTCGTTCATGCAATCGCCGGCAGCCTAAAGAATTAGTTGTCAGGTGATATTTCCCCAGGCCGGGCACTGCACCAACTGCGCAAACAATTGGGCCACCAGGCGTCAGGCATCCTTGGCTGTTGGGGTGGCAAACCGTTTGCCACAGTCACGTGACTTGAACACCTGCTCGGGGCATTCCCCTTACCGACTGGTTCAGGTGCGAACCTCTGTGCGAAGTCGGCTGAGTGGGTCGCGAGGATGCCTGGTTTGTCGGGCGTGCAGTTACCCCGTGGTGCTGATAGGTAACCATACTTGGGATTCGAACTGGCGCTAATGGCTGACCCCGATCCCTTGAGGCATTGCGGAAGATCCCGCGGACTCACGAAGTTAAGCGCATTCGCGCGGACGCCTTTGGTAGCTTGAGAATTGTCGAACGGCAACCGAAAGAACAAGAACGCACACCATATCGTGCGTAGCCAGACTAGAAAATCACCCTCCTATACCGCTGAAACGACTTCCCATCCGCGTACCCCAGAATCCGCATCAACTCCTCATCGGTATGCGTCTTGTCCGACCTCGCCTTGACCACAAACGTGTGCCGCAGCGTAAACGGCCCCCGGGTCGCCACGTTCCCCGAATCCTTCCCAGCCGCCCCCCTGGGCGAACTGGCAATCCGGCACGCCTCCAACGCCTCGTGAAAGCCCTGATTGATCGTCGAGTTATCCATCCCCCGGTCCTGGCGGTTGCTCGGAAAAGCCCGCTCGAGCAACCCCGGCGCATCGTCAAACGCCCTCGCCCGAATTGCCAGCCACGCCGAGAGCACCTGCGCTGACCAGCCCGCGATCGGCACATCGCGCGCCGGACTGCGCCCCAGCGCCTGAACCCGCAGCGTCGCCGGCAAGCCCTTCTCGTCGAGGAAGATGTTCTCCACCTTCAACTCCGTCACCTCCCTGGGCGTCAGCCCCGCCCCCAGCATTACTGCCAGCCCCGCACGATTGCGCGCATCCTTGCGATCCGCCGCCGACACGTCAGACAACGCACGTCGCGGCCACAGCTCCATCAAGTAGCCCATCAACCGCGCATACTCCTGGCGCGTGATCGTATCGGGCAGCGCGTCCTTGTTGCGCGCATTGACGAACCGGAAGTCCGCCGCAATCAGCTCGCTCGCCGCCGTCGCCCCTGGCGCCCCGCGCCGGGCCGCCTCGAAGCCTGCAACCTCTTCGATCAACCTGAGCAAGCGCCAGGCGTAACGATCCGTCAGCGACGCCTTGGACACCGCCTCCTTGCCCCGCAGATCGAGCAACAGCCGCAGCTGATCCACCGACAGATCGCAGACATGAAAATCGTAGCGCACGCAAAACGCGCGCACCGCGCGCCACATCTGGCGATAGCTCTCCTTGGACGCCTCGCTTAGCGACGCCTCCGAATCGCGCGAAGCCAGATAGTCCTCGAGCAAGGCGACCAGTGTGCCATCCAGGTCGGCGCCGAAGATCGGTGCCGTCGATGCGTCGTTCTGTTTTCGGATGCGTCGGTTCATGACAGGAAAGCGGGGCAGGGTGGGGGTTGAGAGCGCGGCGGAGAACGGCTCATCGAACCCTAGCCCGTATGGACCGAAAAATCAACCAACGGCGAGCCATGTGGTCCTGCTAAGCAATCTTGAATGGCTTTGAATTGAGGAAGGGCGGGGGAGGGTTGGTAAAGAGGGTGTTCCTGTTAGTTGATTTGTGTCTGTCGTACTGCGCACAAACGACCGGGCTGTCAGAATGGCGAGCGTCCCGCTTGGCAATAAAGATCGGCCTCGGAACACTAGAGGCTGTCAGCTGCCCGAACGCCAATCGACGCCGCACCGGCCGTTTCGCCACAAGCGGGGCAGGGCAGACGATGCTGCGCGCGGCAAACACCAACGCCTTGAATCACCAACGCGTTGAATCGGCTCGGCGAGCCGGCCGGCAATCCACCGCTTCCGGATTCGCCGCGGCCTTGCAAACGTGCGCATACTGTGCGTAAATGAGGCCTTGTTAGTGCATCTGTGGTCAGGAGCCCAGCTATGCCCGTCGCAACCCTTGCTGTTCCCCGTGCAACCGAACCGACGGTTGGCGCGACTTACGAAGAATTCCTCGAGTATTTGCGCGATCCGGATACGCCCGGTCCGCTGCTCTCGCCGAAACGGTTCAGCGCGGCGCTGCACATTGACCTCCAAACCCTTGCCGAGCAGGCGCATGTGCATCGCAATACGATTAGCCGCGCGCCCGGTTCGGCAAGCGTCCAACAGTTCCTGCGGGCGTCGTTGAAAGTCATCAAAGCGGGTATCGACATCTCGGGTGAGGTGAGCCGGGCGCTGTTCTGGTATCGCAATGACCCGTTGGCGGCCTTTGGCTACAAGACGGCCGAGCAATTGGTGGGCGAGGGTCGTACCGAGGATGTGTTGCGCTATACCGCGTCCCTGGAGGCGGGCGCCGCGGGATGATTCTGACCACGCTGGATCGGGTCCCTGCGTATCGCATGCACACGCCAAAATGGGCGGTGGCCCCGACGAGCGGGGCAGGGGCGGCCAAACACGGCGGACGCCTCAATCGTCCCGGCATCCCCGCCCTGTACCTGAGTCTGGACAGTGCAACCGCGGTCAAGGAATACCAGCAAGTCTCCACCCTCTTGTCCCCGGGTACGCTGGTGAGCTATCGCGTATCGGCAGCACCGGTCGTGGATTTTCGGGAAGGGTTCGAGTCGCCGCGGTGGTCGCCGCGCTGGCAAGCCTTCGACTGTGACTGGCGGCATCTTTGGTTCAGCGAGCACCTTGAACCGCCGAGTTGGGTGCTCGCCGATGAGGCGATTGCCGCCGGCGCCAAAGGCATCCTGTTTCACTCCCGCTTGTCGCCGGGCGGCGTCAACCTCGTCCTCTATCCGCAGGTGCTGGCGGCGGGCGACAGCATCGCGGTCTTCGATCCGGCCGGAGACTTGCCCAAAGACCAGCAGTCCTGGTCATGATCCTGGCGCCGAACCGACCGCCCTGCGCGGAACCACAGGTCTGCGCTGTGGCAACGTGAGTGACGCCCGTGAATGCGTGTGGTGCCCCAACTAGGATTGAAGCGGCACGTGCTAGAATCATCCTCAATCACTGTGATTGAACTTGACCGGGCCATAGGAGAAGGTGAAATGGCGCTGAGCGACACCAAGGTTTTGACCGCGCACGTGCCCTTACCGCTGGCTGAGAAAGTCGATCGGATGGCGGCGCGCCTGGAACGTTCCCGTGGCTGGATCGTGAAGCAGGCATTGTCGGCCTGGATCGACCAGGAAGAGGCGCGTCACCGGCTGACGCTTGAAGCGCTGACCGATGTCGATGCAGGTAACGTCATTGGCCACCGGGCGGTGCAAGACTGGGCCGATAGTCTGAGCACGGACGCCCCGTTGCCACCGCCGGGCTGATGGAGATCAAGTGGACCAGCAAGGCACTGTCCGATCTGGTACGGCTCCATGAATTTTTGGCACTGGCCAATGCCGGCGTAGCGGCGCGCACGGTGCAACGGTTGAGCACTGCCCCCGAGGTTTTGCTCGGTCACCCGCGCATGGGCGAGCGGCTCGAGGAATTTGCGCCGCGCGACGTGCGCCGACTCCTCGTCGGGCGCTACGAGATACGCTACGAAATACAGGGCTCCACGCTCTACGTGCTGCGGCTGTGGCATACACGCGAAGACCGCTAGCGAAGTGGGCGGCCGCGCCGCCTTGGGACGTGATCGCCAGGCGATCCCCAGGCTTGCCTCGCAGCCCCGATCGGCATACCTCGGCCGGTTGCCCCCAGCCATCAAAGCCAGCGCACAGTTTCGTTTGCAGAGCGAACACAACTTCTCTTGAATGAACGAAGCCGCAGATAAAGCCCATCTGCCGCCCCCACGATCCATGATTACTACTCCTATCATGTCTCGCACAAAGGATAGGCTAAAATGACGTCTCCAGAAAAACACGATTTTTTGGCCCGTCGCCCGGCCTCGCCGCACCGATATCCACTTGTTCGACCAATAGAATCGGCGCCGGCGGGCGCCGCTGGGCGAGACGCCGCGACGCCGCGGACAGCAGTCGGATCGGCACGCGCCGCAAGCGGTTGGCTTACCATACCGGGCAGGTAACGATGGAGGATGTCCACCATGACGCAACAACTGGAAAAGGCGATTGCCGCGGTATTGACGCTTCCTGACCAGGACCAGGATGCGCTCGCCGCGATTCTTCTCGAAGAGATCGCCGCCGAAGCGCGCTGGTCGGCGCTCATCGCCCAGTCGCAAGGTGCACTGGCGCAACTTGCGGTCGAGGCGTTGGACGAACACGCGTCGGGCAAGACCCAGCCCTTCTGATGCCGTTCGCCTCAGCTATGACTTGGCAACCGACACGTCAGTGCGCATACGTGAACGGCAGACGTTGCCACGGAAGCCCGCAATGAAACCCTCGCAAGCCCTGGCGTTACACCGGCACGCGATTCGGCGCGTGGTGGCGTCCCATCGCGCCAGCAATGCCCGCGTTTTTGGCTCGGTTATCCATGGTGACGATGCTGAGGGCAGCGACCTGGACATCCTGATCGACCCCACCCCGGAGACGACGCTGTTCGACATCGGCGCGATCCGCCATGAACTCGCTCAACTGCTCGGCGTGCCGGTCGATGTGTTGACACCCAAGGCGCTGCCGGAGAAGTTTCGCGCCACAGTCTTGTCGGAGGCGGTGCCGGTATGAGGCGCGAGCACCACAGGCTGGCGGACTACCTGGGCCACCTCCTCGAAGCCATTGAGCGCATCGACCGCTATACCCAAGCCATGGACGAACGGGTCTTCCTGGAGAACCCGTTGGTTCAGGACGCGGTGATCCGCAATTTCGAGATCATCGGCGAGGCGAGTCACAACATCGAGACGCGTTACCCGGCGTTCGCCGCGACGAACCCAGAATTGCCCTTGGCCTTTGCCTACCAGATGCGCAACGCCGTGGCGCATGGGTACTTCAAGGTGGACCTGGAAATCGTCTGGAAGACGATCCACAGCGACTTGCCGGGACTGCGTCGGCAGGTGCGGCAGCTGCTGGAGGGGATGCCGCGCGACGATGACGATTCGGGGATGACGCCATGACTTGCTTTCATCGGGCGCCTCCCACGGCGTCGCACGCTTCTGTCCTGCTCGAACAATTGCCCCAGGATGTTCGCGCCGGTCTCGCCGGCGGTTCGGCCGCTGCCTGGGACAGCGAGCAGGTCAAGCGCGACGGGCGCAAGCGGAACCGGAGCAGGGCGGCTGCCCTCACGCGCGCGGGCGGCGATGTCGATGTCGTCTCCAACGACGATGCGTCCGCAACCTGAGCCGGTCGAGTTGCCGTGCGCCGGATTGCCGATCCCGCGCAACTGCGCTATTCTTTCTACTCACATGCGCAGAGAGGGAACGCGAAGATGAGCGCCAATAGTGCAACCCTGCCACGGCCCGCCGCACCCGCGAAGCGGCCCCGTGCACAGGCCAAACCACTCGATCCGGTAGGCCAGGTCCACAGCTTGCTGGCCGAGCACCGTCCCGCCAACGGTGCGGCTGGCGCATCAGCCAAGCGCGCGCCGTCGGCGACACCCCGCCCTGCGGACTACCAGGCGTTCTACCGTCTGAGTACCGCAGATCGGGTCGACGTGGTCAAAGCCGGCGTCCCGGCGAGCTTCGTCGATGTCGCGGCCCACTGGCTCGGCCAACCGAAGGAGCGCCTGACCCGGATGCTCGGGCTGTCGCAGGCCACGGTTAACCGCAAAGCCGCCAAGGGCCAGGCGCTATCGCCCGAGCAGGGCGAGCGGGTACTCGGTGTTGCCCAGATCATCGGCCTGGTGCAAACGATGGTCGAACAATCCGGCGATCCGCAAGGCTTCGCGGCCCCCGCCTGGGTCGCCCACTGGCTCGATGAGCCGTTGCCGGCACTGGGCGGGCGCAAGCCGGCCGACTACATGGACACCCAGACCGGTCAGGGACTCGTCCTCGACCTGTTGCGCCGCAGCCAATCCGGCGCCTATTCGTGATCGTTTGGCGGATCGGCGTCGATGGTGCCGATTATCTGGCCGAAGACCTGTCGGGCAAGGGCGCGCAGGAATCCGGCGGACGCTGGAATCGCAAGGGCGCGGCCGTGGTCTATACCTCGTCGACCATCGCGCTTGCCGTCCTGGAAACCGTGGTCCACATCGCGACCGGCGAGTTGCCGTTGAATCGCTATTTGATCAGGATTGCCGTCCCGGACGATCTATGGGCGGGCGCCCTGCGTTTCGATCCCGCGTCACACGTGGGCTGGGACGCCGAACCGGCCGGCAAAGTCAGCCTCGATTTCGGTTCCCGGTGGCTGACCGGCAAAGTCAGCGCCCTGGCAATCGTTCCCTCGGTGATCGTCCAAGAGGAAATGAACGTCCTCATCAATCCGCAGCATGCCGATGCCGCTCGGATCACCGCGACCAAGCTGCGCAAGTTCGTCTATGACCGCAGGCTCGGGCCGGTCGGCAAGGCGACCCGCAAACCATGACGGCGACACTGCGGCCGGTTGAGGGTCAACCGGACCCTGACGCGGGCGCCCCAACCCGCCGGCGCAAACTGCACCTGGGCCACTTCGCCTTCATGCGTTCGGTGGATGAGACCGAACAGCGCGAGTCGATCGCTAGTCCGCAATGTCCATCTTTGACAACTATTGATACACTCAAGCAACGATCCAGACGAGGCAACCAAAATGGGAATGAACGTGAACCTAACGCCGCAACTCGAGCAGATGGTGCGACAGAAAGTCGATTCCGGACTCTACAGCTCGGCCAGCGAAGTGGTGCGTGAGGCGCTTCGGCTGATGGACGAACAGGACCGCTTGCGCGCAGCCCGGCTAGAACAATTGCGCCAGGATGTGCGCGCAGGCCTCGCCAGCGGTCCGGCCGTCGCCTGGGATAGCGAGCAAGTCAAGCGCGACGGGCGCAAGCGGGGCCAGAGCAGGGCCCTTGCGGTCAAGCGTTAGGATGGCGCGCATCCTTCGCCGGCCACTGGCCGGCGCCGACATCAACGAGATCTGGGACTACATTGCCGCCGACAGTCTGGTCCAGGCCGACGCCTGGGTCGACCGCCTGGAGGGGAAGCTGCGTTTGCTCGCCACCCGGCCGATGATGGGCCGTGCGCGCGATGAGTTGTCGGCAGGTGTGCGCAGCATGCCGTTTGAACGCTACGTGGTCTTTTATGTGCCGCTTGCCGATGGGATCGATATCGTGCGTGTACTGCATTCGGCACGCGACATCGATGCCCTCTTTGAACCCGATTTGCCCGAATCCTGAGCCGATCCGTTTGCCTCGCCATGGCGCCTCGACAACATGCTGTTCATGCCGTCACGATAGTCGCCATCGGGCTGGCCAGTTCGAGTATGACCGCCGGCTCAAGACGGTTGTTGGCAAGCTCACCCGCAATCCATGAACGCGATGCAGCAAGCTGATCGGGATGTCCAAGTGGTTGAAGCGCGCGTCGTGACCCACGGTCCCGCTGCGTCAGCCACCGCCCTCCCGTCCGTGGCCACTGCTCCAATCCGCCGGCGCAAACTCCACCTCGGCCACTTCGCCTTCATGCGTTCGGTCGTCCAGGGACTCGACACCCGCGACAGCTGGGAGCGTTACCTGCGCATCGAAGGCGAACACAGTGACCTGCGCGCGGTGCGCACGACGATCGCCTGGATTCGCGACGAATTCGCCGCCGCCGCGCGGCGCGAGCATCGCCACGGCTTGGCCCGCCTGGTACAGATCGATCTGACCAGTCTCGACGGACCTGCCCCCGCGCTGCCGACCCTGGAAGACTTCGCTGCCGAACAAGGTCTCACGGAGTTCTCGCAAGCCGATCAGCTCAAAGCCTATGAAGACGCCCATGGCACGCCCGATGCGCAAGCGCGCCGGCGCGCACGGCTGATCGCCAAGCAACTGGAGTCACTGCGCTGGCTAGAAGAACTCGTCGCGCAACCGCCACTCGCCGGCGATGCCGTCGCGTCCTGGCTCAACCCGACCCTGGCCGGCCGCTTGGAGAAGGTCGGCATCATGACCCTCGCGCAACTCATCGAACGCATCAACGGGGTCGGCTACCGCTGGAGCGGATCGATCAAGGCGATCGGGCGGGCCAAGGCCGAGCGCATCCTCGACTGGCTGGCCTTCCACGCCGGCTCGATCGGCATGACCGTCGGGAACCACGTCGCCCGCCCGCGCAGCACATTGGCGCGCGGCGAACTCGATGCGGTGGTCGCACCCGCCGCCGCCATCCGTCCTCTGGAAAAGTACCGGCCCGCGGCCGCGCTCGATGGCCGCGACGGCGCATTCCGCCGTCCGCAGGCCGACTGCCTGATGGCGGCCGACAACGACTACGCCGCGGTACTGGCCTGGCTGCGCGCCAAGAATGGACTGACGCCGGCGCAAGTCGCGCAAAAACACGCCCGCCGACGCGGAGCGAAGGACGCCAGAACCCCGGACAGCGCAACCGCGCTGGCCTCGAGCGGGCAGGGCGGGGAGGGTGGCGAACGCGGCGCAGCGGTTACGGAAAGCGGAGACAATCTCGACTGGCTCAAGGATCTCTCGCACACCCAGCGCGCCTACCGAAAGGAAGCCGAGCGGCTGATCCTGTGGACCACCCTGGAACGCGGCAAGCCCCTGTCTTCCCTGACCCACGAGGACTGTGAAGCCTACCGGCGCTTTTTAGCCGATCCGCAACCCCGCACAACCTGGTGCGGCCCGCGCGCTCGCGAGCGCTGGTCACCGTTGTGGCGTCCGTTCGAGGGACCGCTGTCGGTGTCCGCCCAGCGCCAGGCGATCACGATACTGACCAACCTGTACACCTTCCTGGTCGACCGCAACTATCTGATCGGCAATCCGTGGCGCGGGGTCTCGACGCCCACTGCCGCGGCCCCGCGGATCGATGCCGGGCGCAGCTTCACCGGCGCGCAGTGGCTGTTCGTTGAGCGGCGCCTGGCCGCCTTGCCCGAGAACGCGATGACCGATCGGTTGAAGGTCGCGCTGCACCTGCTCTACGCGACCGGGCTGCGCTTGTCCGAGGTGGTAGCGGCGAAGGCCGGCGATCTGACCTGGGTGAGCTTTCCGCCGGACGAAGCGGACGAGGAGAGCGTCGACGGCTGGCTGCTCACCGTGCTGGGTAAGGGCAACAAGCTGCGCGAAGTGCCGGTGCCCTACGAGGTAACGAGCGAATTGTCCGCCTACTTCGAGAGACGGGGCCTCGATAGCGACCTCGAAGAGGGCGACAATAGGGACGCCTACCTGCTGGGCAAGGTTCCGGATGACATCAAGGCGAAAGACGCGCCCCGGCGACCAAGGCGCGCCGACCTGGTCATCGACCCGCGGGAGGGCATCGCCGCTTCGACGCTCTACGATCAGATCAAGGCATTCCTTGCCGAGTGCGCGACGATTCTGGCCAAGCAGGGCGATGCGCGCGGGGCCGAGCGCTTCGCCCAGGCCAGTACCCACTGGATGCGCCACACCCACGCGAGTCATTCGATCGCCAACGGCACGCCGATCCAGGTGGCGCAGCAAAACCTCGGGCATGCCTCGCTCGCCACCACGACGATCTATGTGACGACCGAGAAGAAGGAACGGCTCAAGAAGATGGGCGCGTTCTGGGCGCAGGCGGCCGAGCGGCGAAGGGTCAGCGTCGCGGACCCCGTAGCGGTTGCCCCGGGGGCGGGTGAATCCGTCGATGCCCAGGGCGACACGACATAGCTGAGCGTAACTGAGCGTAGCGGCGTAACGCAGCCAATCGGCTGATTTCCAAATGACAGGGAGTAGGTGATGACAGACGCAGATCTGAAGGCCGAGCTGGAGCGGCTGCGCAACGAGAACGCGGCGCTCAAGAAGGGGGCGTCCACCGGTATTTCCATGAAAGTCAGCGAGAAGGGCGCGCTGTCGATCTATGGGATGGGGCGTTTCCCGATAACGCTTTATAAGGAGCAGTGGCTCAAGCTCCTCGGAATGGCTGAAGACATCCGGGCGTTCATTGCGGCCAACGACGGGCGGTTGAAGACGAAGGAGTGAGTGGCGCCGGGTCAGCCCAACAGAATCGGCACTGACCGGATACGGAGACTCCGACAGATTTGCAAATTCGCCTCCCACAAGTTCAACCACCCAGCATGTCGTCCTTTTTGAGGATTGCCTCTCCTCATAGATTGCGTTCGGATCAACTTCAAGGAGACAAACGACCTATTCACAGAGAGTCGCAATCAGCGCATGCTCCTCGAAAGGATAAGTTGAGCACGTGCCATTCGGACAGGATTGATGCCTCGTTTCTCTGGCGCGCGGCAGCGAAGACAAGACTGGGGTAAGACGTGAAAATCTACGCGCCAAGCTTCCTCGCGAGAGCCGGCAACTACGTTGCCTTCAAGGCCGCGGAATGAGAACGTGCAAAACCGTGAGAGATGGCAATTCGAGGCGTGGTTGGCTTAGATCGAGTGGTGCGGGGGAATCTCCCCTGTTGGGCAACCGGTATCCCTACTGTCGAACACGGAAATAGATAACAATTTGACGGAAATTGCGGACAACGATCTTAGACAAGTTGGGCCGCGGTTCAATTGCAGAGGGCAACCGCCCGGGCAATTGTCATCTATTTCCGTGTTCGACACCAACTCTTCGCCCAGGCGGAGCCGCCATCAGCGTCCCGCTTGGCTGGGGCGTTATGCCAACAACGAGAGAGGTATATTCTTTATGGCTCTTCAGTCACAACTGTTCGGTGGCGATCCTAAACTGGAGGCCGCCGCCGTATCTGACCCTGCCCATATCTTCCCGGGCACGCGAGGGCCGCACGTCGGGAAGATCCAGCAGGCGTTGATCCGAATAGATGGCGCGGCCATCACTCAAGATTCGTTTTATGGCCCAGCCACCGCTGCCGCAGTTCGCGCGTTCAAACAGAAACGGCAGATCCTCAATTTCCAAGGCGAGATTGACGACATCGTCGGCAAGAAGACGATGTCGGCGCTGGATGAGGGCATGCTCGCGAAGGAAAGGGACGGTGGTGGTGAGCCGACACAACCGATCGACTTGGTGCGGCTGATCAATGAGTTCGCTGTCCTGTTGCAGCCTGTGCAGCGAGAGTCATTTTTGGGACCGGCGAATTTACTGGTGTCTCGCTCGGCGATTGTGGGCGGGGGAACGAACGCGGCCGTCGGTGCCATTCCGATCGTCATCATCGTTCTCTTCATCATCATCCTGTTCATGATTGCGCTCACCGCGCAGTCGCAGAATCCGGCGACTAAGCAGATGGGACGTGAGTGGGCAAGACGGCTTGCTCGATTGAGAGAGCAGATTCGGGGTAAGCCCATTGAGGTGCAAACCGCAAAGACCTTAGAAGAAACGCGACAGATGGGGAGGGATGTCATTGAGAACGCCGAGACTCAGCGGCAGAAGTGTCTCGATAGGTTGAGCCCCGAAAAACTGCGGGAATGTGAGGGCGCCTTAGCGAAGTTGGAAGAGGCGATCGAATCACTCAAACGAGCGGTGAATGCCGTGCTCGTGAAGGGGAGAAGAGGTTCCGATGAACTGAGCATTATGTCGGCGATTGGCCGCGCTGCTCAGGCGGTGTTTGCGGCTTCGCGAGCGGCGGCCCAATGTACGGGTTGCGACAATATGGTGCTTTAAGACCGAACGATCTGTGCTCCGCAAATATCCGCTCTGCATTGCCTAGCAGGCTTGACGCGTCCTTGATTCGTTGTGCATGATCGTCATTGTGATCGCTTTTCTTCAAATCGTCGTTCGATTACTGGCTGACCTTCTCGGCCTGTTGGCGCTCTCGCTCAGACCTCGGCGATCGATCGAAGCAGAGAACCTTTTTCTCCGCCGGGAGCTTGCCCTGTGCGTGGAGCGCGGCATCAGACCCAGACGTGTCGATGCCGCCACGCGGCTGTCGCTCGCGTTGCTGTCGCGGCTGTTTGATTTGCGCGGTGCGCTGATCGTGGTGCGCCCTGAAACGATGACTCGCTGGCACCGAGCTGGCTGGCGGCTTTTCTGGCGATGCAAGTCAAGACCGGGGCGCCCGCGCATCCCTGTAGAGTTGCGCCAACTCATCCGGCGCATGGCCGATGAGAATCCACTATGGGGCGAGGAGCGCATTGCCAACGAACTTTTGCTCAAGCTTGGGCTTCGTGTGTCGCCTCGCACGGTACGCAAGTACATGCCGAAACGACCACCTGGCCGATCACGAGGCGATCAACGTTGGGCCACGTTCCTCCGTAACCACGCCAAAGCGATCGTCGCCTGCGACTTCTTCGTCGCGGTCACGGCGGCCTTCCGACTGCTCTACGTATTCGTAGTCATCCACCACAGCTCGCGTCGGCTGCTGCATTTCAACGTTACGGCCCACCCGACAGCAGCCTGGACACTGCAGCAGCTACGAGAAGCGCTCGGTTTCGAGCAGGCCCATCGCTATCTGCTTCATGATCGCGACAGCGTTTTCGCCGGAACCTTGGACGAATCGATCAAGCATCTCGGGCTGACCGTGCTCAAGTCACCGCCGCACAGCCCGAAAGCGAACGCGATTTGTGAACGGGTGATCGGAACGATTCGTCGCGCGTGCCTGGACTGGCTGATTCCGTTATCCGAGCCGCACTTGCGATCGATGCTGAAAGAATGGGCAACCCATTACAATGGGGCACGCCTGAACATGGCGTTGGGTCCAGGTATTCCCGATCCGCCTGCGGGAAGCGTCCTGCACCCCAATGACAAACCCCGGCATCGTCTGGTCGCATGAGCCGTGGTGTGCGCCCGCTCGGTGCTGGACGGCCTGTATCAGGAATACTCGCTCGCGCCCGCATTGGACTGATTGAGTATTTGCGGAGCACAGGCGGCCACCGGCATTTCCATGAAGGTCAGCGAGAAGGGCGCGCTCTCGATCTATGGGATGGGACGTTTCCCGGTGACGCTCTACAAGGAGCAGTGGCTCAAGCTCTTGGCGATGGCGGACGACATCCGGGCGTTCATTGCGGCCAACGACGGGCGGTTGAAGACCAAGGAGTGAGTGCGCGGAGTCGGTCACCCATCGCTGCATCGTCGGCTCGACAGCAAACCGTGCGACATGTTGACTTCCGGCTTGCCTTACTCGATAGTAAGGGATAGGCAATCCGGAGATCGCGATGACTACCGCAACGTTGACCAGCAAAGGACAAATCACCATTCCGGCGAGCGTGCGTACGGCGCTGGGCGTCGAGGCGGGCGATCGGGTGGAATTCGTCGAGGTCGAAACAGGGCGCTTTGAACTGGTGGCGGCGACGCAATCGGTGACCGCGCTCAAGGGATTGGTTCGCAAGCCGAAGGTGCCGGTTACCATCGAGGCGATGAACGCCGCCATTGCGACACAAGGGGCCAGGGCGGCCCGATGATTGGATTGGATACGAACATTCTGGTCCGCTACATCGCTCAGGACGACCCGAAGCAGTCTCCCAAGGCTGTGCGGTTCGTCGAGTCCCTGACGGCCGAGGCGCCCGGTTATGTGAGCATCGTGGCGGTGATCGAGTTGGTCTGGGTGCTAGGCTCATGCTATGCCCAGACCAAAGAAGAGATCGGCGAAATTCTCGGGACGCTGCTACGAACGAAGGAAATCGTGGTGGCCAATGCCGATACGGTCTGGAAGGCGGTTCGGATGTTCAAAGAGGCCAAGACGACCGACTTTGCGGACTGCCTGATCGAATGCTTTTCAGGTTATGCCGGGTGCGACTACACCGCGACCTTTGACCGCAACGCAGCGAAGCATTGCGGCATGCAACTGGTGGACTGATCGGGTGCGGTTGGCGCCGACGTCCCCTTGGCTTTGCAAATGGCCACTCTGCATTGTGTCGGCTTGACGGATTCTTCATCCACTGGGCATGATCGCGGGTGTGGGCGCTTTCGCGCGAACCATCTTTCGATTGCCAACGTGCACTGCCCGGCAAGTGGGACTCGCGCTGAGATTCGCCGTAGTGGAGAGCGTGCAAAACCGTGGGAGGCTCCCAGGCAACGGGAGCATTACGCAAGCGGTTGAAAATCAATGCGGATCGGCTATTCTGGCGGGCCAATCTACGACCGGAGCACACCATGCGTTTGATCATCGAAGCACGGTTCGATGACGGAGAAGGCGAGGCCGAACGTGACGGCAGCACGATTGTCGCGACAGTCGATCGGCCCGACAAGGATCTCGCCCAGCTGGGTCTCACCCTCGCGGAAGGGCGATCCCTCTGCCTGGGAGCCTCCCACGGTTTTGCACGCTCTCTCGCGCAGCCACTCGAACTCGTCCTGATCGTAGCGTTGCGCCTCGTCGCAAAAGAGCACCACGATGCCGCTGCCGGCCTGCGAACAGGCCTCCTTGATCTTGTTGATCAGGCGCAGCCGCTTGCTCG
>WBZS01000271.1_pt2 | contig 21643 bp, 19 predicted proteins | sample 5204201 | NCBI WGS metagenome assembly WBZS01 (sample SAMN12344357, study PRJNA552823) | activated sludge metagenome | biome: Activated sludge suspended growth; feature: Nitrification reactor; material: Wastewater; isolation source: activated sludge from nitrification reactor of wastewater...
TTGTGGAAATGGTTGAGCGAGTCTTGCCCCGCTGCCGCGAAAAGGGAATCAAAATCGTGGCGAATGCGGGCGGGGTAAACCCTCAGGCCTGCCGGTCGGCGGTATTTGATGTCGTCAAGAAATTGGGGTTGTCGGGAGTTCGCGTCGGTGTTGTCGAAGGTGACGACATTTTGGCGGATCTCAAATCGCTGATCGACAGCGGCGAACCGTTTAAAAATATGGACAACGGTGAACACCTCGCACCCTATTTGCCGGCGGTAAAAAGCGCCAATGTTTATATCGGAGCAATGCCGATCATCGAAGCTCTCGAGCAAGGGGCCGACATTGTTATTACCGGCCGCGCCACGGACCCCTCCGTGGTTGTTGCGCCCTTGATTTACGAATTCGGTTGGGACGTCAACAATTACGATTTGCTAGCCGCTGCGACGATTGCCGGTCATATCGTCGAATGCGGAGCTCAATGTACCGGCGGCAACTACACGAATTGGCGCGAAGTCCCCGATATGGCTCGGATCGGCTACCCCGTCGTCGAGGCCTATCCCGATGGCAGTTTCGTAGTCACTAAACACGAGGGCACCGGTGGTTTGGTCAATGTGGAGACGGTGACTTCGCAATTGGTTTATGAGATGGGCGACCCGAAACGCTACATCACACCTGATTGCATTGCCGACTTTAGTTCGGCGCAATTGACACAAGAAGGCTCGAACCGCGTGCGTGTGAGCGGCATCAAAGGTGCACCGGCTACCGAAACCCTGAAAGTCTCAATTTCTTTTCACGAAGGCTACAAGATTCTTGGACAGCTGACGATTGCTGGCCCGGATGCAGTGGAAAAAGCCAAGCTATGCGCGCAAATTGTCTTCGACCGCTTGAAGCTCGATGGAATTTCGATCCCCGAAGAAAATTGCTTTGTCGAGATTGTCGGCTCGAATGTATGCCATGCCGGAATTCTGTCACCGCCAAAGAATCCTGGGGAAGTCGTGCTGCGATTGGGAGCCCGAGGCTCTGATGAGAACGCATTGAATCGACTTGGTATGGAAATCGTACCGCTGGTGACGAGTGGCCCTCCCGGAGTCACCGGATTTGCCGGCGGACGGCCGAAGGCAACTGAGGTTATTAGCTATTGGCCAGCGCTGATTGACAAGATGAAGGTCAAAACAACTGTCAGTGTCGAAACGGTGTAGACGGAACCAAGGATGAAACCAGTCAACGAAACGAAACTGCGCGCGATCATTAGCGTCAGCGACAAAACAGGTGTGTTGGAATTTGCCCAAGGGATTATTGCGGCCGGCGGCGAGATTTTTAGTACCGGTGGGACCGCTCGGCACTTAACCCAAGGCGGCGTGCCAGTGATCGACGTTGCCAGCTACACCGCTTTTCCGGAAATCATGGATGGTCGTGTAAAGACATTGCATCCAAAAATTTTTGGCGGCATCTTGGGAAGGCCAGACCAGGCGGAAGATCTTCGCTCGATGCAAGATCTGGAAATGCTTCCGTTCCACATCGTTTGTGTCAACTTGTACCCTTTTCGCGAGACCATCGCGCGTCCCGATGTGACACTCGATGAGGCGATTGAACACATCGACATTGGTGGCCCGAGCCTGATTCGCGCCGCGGCCAAAAATCATCGTTTTGTGGCGGTCGTTACGGAAGCCTCGCAGTACGGCGAGGTGCTCGCAGAGATCCGCGAAAACGGCAAAACGAGCTTGGAATTGCGTCAAAAACTAATGGCCGCCGCCTTTCGGCATACTGCGTCCTACGACCAGGCCATCGCCGGGTACTTCTCAAGCCAATGGTCTCAAGCCAATAGGACAGAAAATGAGTCAGTGATGCCGACACGCCTGTCGCTCGAATTGACGTTGCAAGAAACGTTACGCCATGGCGAAAACTCTCATCAGAAAGGTGGCGTTTATCGCAAGAGTAACCATGCGGGGACTTCCGTTGTGACTGCACAACAGCTCAATGGAAAACAACTCTCGTACAACAACTTTCTGGACATGGATGCGGCCCTCGCAATCGTGCGTTTGCAGTCGCTCCCGGCCTGCAGTGTCATCAAACACAACAATCCCTGCGGAGCGGCGATTGCCCCGACTCAGTTGGTCGCGTGTGAACGGGCATTCGCTGGCGACCCGCTCAGTGCTTTCGGCTCGGTCGTTGCGTTTAACAGAACGGTCGACGAGTCCACTGCTCGCTTCATGGCGGAAAACAAAAACCTGTTTGTTGAAGTGATCGTCGCTCCCGGTTTTGACCCCGCTGCTCTTGATTTACTTAAGACGAAACCCAAATGGAAAGCCAACGTACGGTTAATGGCCATTGGTGATATTGGACCGCAAACAACTGATTGGGAGATTCGCTCAATTGCTGGAGGTGCTCTTATTCAATCACTCGACAATCAACAAGACGATCAACGACAATGGAGAACGGTCACACAAATAGGCGTCTCATCGAGCTTGCGCGATGAACTAGCATTTGCCTGGGACATGGTACGATTTGTTAAGTCGAACGCAATCGTGTTGGCAAAAGACTTTTCGCTTGTAGGAGTTGGAGCCGGCCAGATGAGCCGCGTCGACTCGACTCGAATTGCGATCGAAAAGGCTGGTGCTCGCTCGCCTGGCAGCGTGTTGGCTTCCGACGCTTTCTTCCCTTTTGCAGATTCGGTTCCGCTAGCGGCGGCAGCCGGTGTCAGCGCCATCATTCAACCTGGTGGATCGGTGAAGGACGACGAGGTGATCGCCGCGGCAAACGAATATGGGATCCCGATGATTTTCACCGGTCGCCGCCAGTTCAAGCATTGAACAATCGTCCCTCTCTTCACGATTACCTACCAAACGAATGGGGTTTCTGTGTAGTCCATTGCCCCTTGAGGTTTTGCTTGCTTTCACGAGTTGGATGGCTTAAAGTGGCTTCCATCGACCCGAGGGATGCGCCGAATTTGGAGGAAATAAGATGAATCGTTTGCACTGGCTAAGTTGTTGTTTTTTTCTTTTTTTTGCCCTAAATAGCTGCTCAGTAACACTGGCCCAATTCGTTCGGAACGCGGCGGTGCCCGAGGCCTATCGAGAGGGATTCGAATCGATCACGGCAGAGCAAGCCAAAACTTGGCTGTCGGTTCTGGCGGGCCCAAAATTTTCCGGACGCGGCACAGGCCAACCGGGCTATTTGAAAGCGGCACATTGGGTGGCGGGAAAAGCGGCCGAGTTTGGCCTCGAACCAATGGGCGATGGAGGCACTTATTTTCAAATGGTCCCCATGTCGGCCCTAACGATCGACGACAAACGATCGAAACTGTCTGGGCCAAACGGTTTGGAATTTGTCGCCGACGGGAATTTCAGCGTTTCCCGATTTGCTGATCAAATCGAAGTGTCAGGCCGGGTTGTATTCTTGTCCCTTGTCGGCGAATCGCCCTCCGTCGAAGAGAATCTGCTGCGCGACAAAATTGTTATTTACGTTGCTGACGAGGCAGCATCAGGCCGCGCTCCAATGGTCATTGCCCGCCAGGCACCAGCAGCTGCATTTCGGATCGTCGAATCAATTAATACTCCATCAAGTCAAATTATTCGGACCAATGGCAGATCACGATCGACAAGTGTCTCGGGATTGCTTGCACGTACTGCCGCTGAAAAAATCGTTAAGGCAGTTGGTGGAGACCTCGCGTGGCTGGAGCAAGCCAAAGCCGGGCAAAATAGAGTCTACAGTTCAGAACAATCTCTCCATTTGCAACTGATCAGCAAGCAAGCCACCATCAACGTTCCCAACGTCGTCGCTTGGTTGGAAGGCTCTGATCCAAAACTTCGTGACGAGTACGTCGTCATCGGCGCCCATTTGGATCATTTAGGAAACCAAAACGACTCGATTTTTTATGGCGCAGACGACAATGGCTCAGGCTCGACTGCCGTATTAAGTATCGCTCGAGCGCTGACAGAAAATCCCGAGCGCCCGAAACGTAGTGTGCTGTTTACATGGTTCGCGGCAGAGGAATTGGGTTTGGTTGGATCAGCCCATTATTGCAATAACCCATTGCGACCGCTCGACAAAATGATCTGCATGCTGAACATCGATATGGTTGGTCGCAACGAAGAGAGTTCCTCAGAATCGGCAACGCTTAATTCGAACTCAATTCACTTGATTGGCAGTCGAAAGGGTGACCCCGCGTTACACAATGTTATCTTGCGTGCAAACGAATTCACCAATCTTGAATTTGAATACGACGAAGAATCTATTTTCTCACGTAGCGATCAGGAGAATTTCTTCTCAAAAGGTGCCTCAGTTGCCTTTTTGTTCGGCGGTTTTCACTCCGACTATCATCAACCGACAGACCGACCGGAAAAAATCAACTTTGAAAAAATCGCTTCGGCGGCACGTCTGTTTTACTTGACCATTTATTTTGCAGCCGATCACGGGCGATTCGTGCGACCGGCGCCAGCCCCCGGCAATCCCAACTAAGTCAATCCCAACTAGGTCGACATGCACAATACATCGCCAACGAGTTCTGCAATGACTAAGCTATTTGGCAGTTGGCAGCGAACTGGCCAACGTCAAAATTTTGGGCTTCGGTGCTTGCCGAAAGGGTGCGTTCAATTTGCGATTTGCATGGTAGTTTTGGTCGCGCACTCGGCTTTGACTTCCGGCCAACAGGAATTAGAACGGGCAGACCTTTCGGGCGTTAGCCGTATGGAAGCCAAACACCTTCCCAATGCGATCAAAGTATGCAACGGGCTGGTTTCCGGAGGATTGCCGGAAGGCGAAATGGCTTTTGCTGAACTTCAATCGCTGGGGTTCAAAACCATCATCAGTGTCGATGGGGCTCGGCCTGATGTTGAGTTAGCCGAGAAATACGGAATGACCTATGTGCATCTCCCTCATGGATACGACGGGATTTCAACTACTCGTGCGCAGGAGCTCGCCAAAGCTCTGGTTGACCTGCCTGGCCCCGTCTACTTGCATTGCCATCATGGCAAACACCGCAGCCCGACTGCGGCGGTCGTCGCCGCTGTTGGTTGTGGCAAAATGGAGCCGCGAATGGCCCGGAAAGTTTTGGAGTTCGCCGGTACAAGCGCCAACTACCGGGGACTTTATCAGGCTGCAGAATCTGCCTCCAAAATCCCATCGGATGAGCTAAAGAATCTGAAGGCTACGTTCAAAGCTACCGCCGACTTGCCACCCATGGCCGAAGCAATGGTGCTGATTGATCAGCAATTCAATCACTTGGTTGAGTTTCAGGCGGGATCCTGGCAACCCCTGAAACAGAAACCTGATCTGGTTGCTGAACATGAAGCATTATTGCTGCGCGAGCACTACACAGAACTGATTCGTTTGGCGGATCCGCAACCGTACGGTCCAGATTTTTGGGAACAAATGGAACAGAGCCGCCAGCGAGTTGCGAAACTGGAGCGAATGCTGGGGGCAGGAAACACCGCGATCGACGATTTGAATCAACAATTTCGGAAGATCGAAACGGATTGCAAACGTTGCCACCGTGAGCACCGCGACATTCCGCTCAACGAAAAGCCGCTGCAAAAAACAGGACGTTGAAAGTCGCTTAGATTTCGTTTTTCCCCGACGAAATAAGGGGACGCAACTCGGGCGGAGCAAGCGACCTCGGTCAGCGCACCCGACCTCGGCCAGGTCATTCTCCGCCCAAGAGCGCGTCGTCAATGCAGGAGCTTGAGAATCAACAGTGCGTTAGCACGCGGTTTTCGCGGAAACCGGAGGCAAACGCCGGCAATTCGGCAAGTCGATTTCGTGTAGCTTCTTAAGGCAAGGGGCCCGCGCTGAGCAGCTGCAAAACGTCGACTGGGAATCAAAATCGAATCCGTTACAATCGGCTTGCGATCGACAATGACCAAAGCAAATTCTTGTTGAAAAAGAGGGAAACAAATCAGGAATGAAGAAAACTTCTTCGAGCAAAAAAAAGATGCCTTTCGGCGAGTTAGCCAGTGCCCAGTCGAGTACTCGGCCCTCTCAACCTTCGCCATTTCAATTGTCATACCGCAACTATTTGCGATTGATTTTCGCGCTGATAGTGTTTGGAGGTGGTTACTTGGCCTTACGTTTTCAGAACATTTATTTGGAAGTGCCGCGATACACATTTTCTGATGTTAAGAAATACGACAAAGATCCACTCGCTTTTACGCAAGGTCTGGTTTTCGACGAAAACGGAGAGTTTCTTTACGAAAGCACAGGCCTCGTCGGACAGTCTTCATTCCGAAAAATTGACTGGAAGTCCGGTAAGGTCTTGGTCAACAAACCGCTTGATCCAAGTTTTTTCGGCGAAGGCCTGACGCTGCTCGATAACAAATTCTACCAGTTGACCTGGCGAAACGAACTCATCCTCGTTTACGACTTGGAAATGAACTTGCTGAGCAAACATGAATTCGCCAGAGAAATGTGGGGACTGACCACCGACGGAAAAAATCTGATCATCAGCGTCGGAACAAATCAGTTAATCTTTGTCGACCCGAAAACGATGGAAAAGATTGATTCGGTGGTTGTCAAACACGGAAGTTCCACCGTCAATTATTTGAATGAACTCGAATACTCGAATGGAGTGATCTACGCCAACCGTTACCAATCCGATTTAATCTACGAGATCGACGCGAAAACTTTCGTTGTGACGGCGGTGATCGATCTGGCCGGCCTGTGGCCGCAAAAGGATCGGCCGACTGAAGGGCTGCTCAATGGAATCGCCGTCAATAAATCTCTGAAGAAGATGTTTGTCACCGGAAAACTCTGTCCTTACCTGTATGAAATTGAACTGAAACTCACGAAGTGAAACAACGGATGAACATTGCCCAAATCATTACCGCGAAACGTGACGGTCAAGAACTCGATGACAGAGAAATTGAATTCTTGATTAACGGTTACGCTCGCAATGAAGTCCAAGACGGCCAAATGGGCGCGTTTGCGATGGCCGTCTATTTTCGCGGAATGACCGATCGTGAAATCGTCGGACTCACCCGTGCAATGTTGAACACAGGCGTCACGATGCGATGGTCGGAAGGCCCGCCTAAGGTCGACAAACATTCAACTGGCGGTATCGGGGATAAGATCTCAATTCCACTTGCACCGATTCTCGCGGATTGCGGCATGGCGGTGCCGATGATCAGTGGGCGGGGACTGGGAACGACGGGCGGCACGATCGATAAACTCGAATCGATCCCGGGCTTTCGCACCAATTTGCTCTTACCAGAAATCAGAGAGATTGTTGAGCGAGTCGGTTGTGCGATAACAGCGGCGACGGACGAAATCGCCCCTGCGGACAAGCGTTTATACGCGTTGCGCGATGTGACGGGAACCGTTCCTTCGATTCCCCTCATCACCGCCAGCATATTGAGCAAAAAACTGGCTGAGGGTTTGGACTCTCTCGTATTGGATGTGAAGTGGGGCAACGGAGCGTTCATGAAGTCCAAGGCTGATGCCGAAAAACTGGCGAAAACTCTCGTTCAAACGGCCAAACAATTGGGCGTCAAAACGCGAGCATTGTTGACCGACATGAATCGTCCGCTGGGGAAAATGATTGGCAATGCGGTCGAGGTTGACGAATCCGTCGAAGTGCTCCAGGGTGGTGGTCCTGTTGACGTTGTTGAACTCACCGAACGTTTTGCTGCCGAGCTAATGGTCATGTGTGGCCTGACTCCAACAATCACGATCGGCAGGGAACGGGCGCGAGAATCGATCGACAGCGGGCGAGCTTTGAAAAAACTGATCGAGATGGTCAAAGCCCAGGGCGGTAACCTCGCCGCCGACCGTCTCCGTGCACCTGCAGTTCCAGTCGTTGCCACACAATCTGGGTTCATTTCTCACATCAACAGCGACCGTTTGGGGCTCGCTGTAATTCAAATGGGTGGCGGCCGCAGGGTCGTCGGGCAATCTGTCGATCACTCCGTCGGTATTGAAATGGAAGCCGACCTAGGGCACGAAGTGAAAGAAGGCGATCTACTCGCGACCGTATTCACACATGCCAACACGCGCGATGAAACCATCCAAACAGTACTGACGTCCTTCGAAATCCAACCCAATCAATCCACAGCAACGACCTTGATTGGTGAAACAATCGAATAACCACGAATTGGTGTTCGCGTGAATTGTTGGGTCAGCTTTTTACTTCGATTTTCGCGGTCTGGGTTTTTCAGGTGCTGCCGTGACTTTTCTATGGATTCGTTGAATGCGTTGGCAGGTGCTGCGACGCCAAGAACTTCCGCGTTATGTCGGGGGATCTGCTTCATCTACGTATTGCCCCAGAAAAGATGTGTTGGCCAAAGGGAGATCGGGGTTCAAAAAAAGGAAAGTCCCTTCGACCTGGGTTCTGCGCAAGTCGAGTTGTGATTTGATTGCCTTCAAAATTGCTTCAATTGCAAGTTGAATACAATATTGGAGTTGCTCGTAACGCACATGCTTGAAATAACCAGCAATGCTTCGCAAAAACTACTGCGGATTCTCTACCGCGAGTGAAGTTGAATCCGGGATTCAGCCAATTCCTGAGAAGTCAAAGCGGTAGAAAGCAAACGAGCGCGTTGGACCATTTGTTCGGTGACGAGCAGTGGTCGGTTGGTGTCAAAGTTCAAAGGGACCATGACGGACAACGCCGCGAGCATGAGCTTGTCGATGTTGCGTCCTTCAATCGCACTCGTCTTCAGCCCCTGAGGACGCGAATCGTCGAAAACGGCAATATCGCATTTGTTGAAGACGATCAGGTGCGGGCGGATTTCTTCGAGAAACTTCGCGTCATCTTCAGTCCACTTTCGACTGGAATCAAAGGCGGCTATCACGCAATCCGCGGTGGCGATTTCCTTGCGTCCAAGTTGCATGCCCATACGTTCAATCTCGCCTCCTTCGCCGCGAAGGCCCGCCGTATCCGCCACGACGATTGGCCAGCCTTGGATAGCCGAACGATGACGCACGACATCCCGCGTGGTACCGGGGATTTCGGAGACAATGACCCGTTCAAATCCCAGTATTGCATTTACGAGACTGCTTTTGCCGACATTGGGTTGGCCACACAACACAATCCGCCAGGGCGTCACCAAGTGCTGGCTGACCGAGGCGCACGCGAGCAACTCGTCGACCATTCTCTGCGCCACTGCGAATTCATTTCGAGACAAATCGTTTTCAAGCGTGTCGATAAACGACGGCCAGATCTCCAATTGTTCGAGCAACGTAAGCGCTGCAAACTCAGTTGAAGCATCTTGAAGAGCCAGTTGAATTTCGCCTGTCCAAAAATTCCCCGCTTCCCCATGGGTGAATTCAGCCGCAGTCATCTCAATCGCGCCGGCAGCGCGCATGTCGTCCGCAATAAGACTTTGGCTGATCACGCCGCCGTGCGAATGAATACAAATTCTTCCTGTGGTGTCGCTGGTGAGAACGACATCTTCACCGGTCATTGTGGGACTCCTCCAGTTTCCATAGACGATGTCATTTGCCGCCAGAGGTTTTACGGAACCCTTTCGGTTCCAACAGAAGTATCGAGCAATTATGGAATGAACTTCAGGTCCCCAAATCATGGTCGTGGCAATCGCCCCGCGTCCCGGAGGTGTAAGACGGCAAAAACGAGTTGACAACTGCGTATCAGTCATGGATTTGGGGCAATAGCGCAATGCCGCGAAGCACCAGATCGTTGATTGTTGTCCAATCATCCGGCAGCTCCTGGCGAATTGGGCCGATTCCTCCTCCGGTCATCGCGACAGATTGCGTGCCAAAATGTTGTTGAAACCGTTCAGCAATATAGCGAATAGCACCGACTTGGGCCTGATAAACGCCCGCTTGAATCGCTCTCTCAGTCGAGTTCCCAATAATGAAATCGGGATAACGCTCTAACTTGAGGTCTGGGAGTTGCGCTGTTGAACGATGCAGTCCCGAAATCGCGGCGGCCACGCCTGGAAAAATCACGCCGCCGAGAAATTCTCGACCGGGAGTAACCACATCAATTGTTACTGCCGTGCCTGCGTCGATCACGATCATTGGGGTAACAGGGGCAAGCAGTTGCAATGCGCCCCAGCATGCAAGAATTCGATCGGTTCCTACCTTTTCCGGCTGCTCGACTTGCAACATCAATGGGACTTGAGAATTTTCAATTTTCGAAAACTGGTCGGTCGCTCGATTGGACCTGAGCCATCGTTGAAACTCTTCTGCGCGAACAGGGCTGACACTGCAGACTCGCCAATGGATTGGCGGAGTGTTCCACAGACGAATTTCAGAAACCTGTTGAAAGGCAGCAGGGGATTCAAACTCAACGGATTTGGAATCCCCGTTGCATTCAGCAAAAAACGCCCATTTAGTTCGCTGATTTCCCACATCAACGGCAGCCGAGATCGTCATCTTTCCCACGAACCTTTATCGATTACAAATTGAAGACCAATCTAAGCAGGCAACAATGAGGGTGCAGTTGACTCGTGCCTTGATTACGACGGGACCGCGGCCAATTGTAGCTGCTCCCAAATGCATTGCACCAGCTCTGGCAAACCTTGTCCGGTAGCGGACGAGAACAACAACACCCGTTTGCCGGTTTCCTCGACGAGCTGTTGTTGCACCTCGACGGCATTTGGCAATTCACCCTTGGAGACGGCCAGGATTTCCGTGCGTGTGCCGAGCTCGGCACTGTATTGCTGCAATTCATTACGGATGGAGCGATAGTTTTCCAACGGTTCAGTACCGTCCGTGGGCAGGGGTTCCACCAGGTGGACGAGGATCCCCGACCGTTCGATGTGTTTTAGAAAATCGTGCCCCAAGCCTACTCCCTTGTGGGCACCCTCGATCAAGCCGGGAATATCGGCAAGAACGAAACTTCGGTCGGCATCCACGTAGACCATACCTAAATGAGGAATCTTGGTCGTGAACGGATAGTCGGCGATTTCGGGTCGGGCTCGCGAAAGTCGGCTGAGCAACGTACTTTTGCCGGCGTTTGGTTTTCCGATCAGCCCCACATCCGCGATGACCTTCAATTCCAAGATCAGCCGGCGATGTTCGCCAGGGTAGCCGGGGGTAGTATGTCGCGGTGCTTGGTTCGTCGACGACTTGAAATGTGTGTTGCCTTTACCGCCATCCCCGCCTCTTGCAGCGACAACTCGATCCCCCTCATATTTCAGATCTTTGATCACCAGTCCATTTGCTGAGTCGATGATCAAGGTACCAGGAGGAACGGGAATCAGTAAATCCTTGGCCGAGCGACCATGCTTGTTAGCACCGGTACCGTTGGCTCCATTTTCGGCACGCCATTGTTTTTTATGTGCGAGGCCAACCAGACTGTTGACACCATGCTGGGCCTCAAAAATGATGCTGCCGCCGTCGCCCCCATCGCCACCGTTGGGTCCGCCCTTGGGGACGTATTTCTCTCGGCGAAAGCTCATGCAGCCGTCGCCGCCGTTGCCAGCCAAAACTTCGATCTCAACCCGGTCAACAAACATGATTTACGATTCAAAACGAGGGTGTGAATTTCCAACAAAAAAAGGATGCCGTCTGCGGGCATCCTTTTGCAATTTTACGAATTCCCTGGGTCGCGCGATTCACGCGAGCAGAGCTAGTTCGTCTCGGCAGCAACCACGTTGATGCGTCGACCTTCTTGGTCAAATTTCACCACGCCATCAGTAAGAGCGAACAGGGTGTAATCGCGGCCTTGGCCAACATTGCGACCTGGATGCCATTTGGTTCCACGTTGTCGGGCGAGAATGTTTCCCGCGATCACTTGTTCGCCGCCAAACTTTTTGATTCCACGTCGTTGGCCGTTTGAGTCGCGGCCGTTGCGGCTGGAACCTTGACCTTTCTTATGTGCCATGAGCGCACGCTCCGAGTTCTAATTTGAATGACAGGTTGAATTGAAATAGGAAGGGCCAAAAGTGACCCGCAAAGAGGCGAGTCTTCCCCCCCTTAGAATGAGCCAATGATTTTAACGATAGACCCAAAAGTGATCAAGGCTTCTCAAAAAACGCAGTCCATTATCCTCTTTTTCCCAGTATTGCGGCACGAAGCGAATGATGAAACGTCGCGATTCTCCCTTGAAGGTCAAATCCATTGCCCATGAACGACCGGGGACTTCTTCGGTGACTTTCGTCCCTTCGGGAATCCCGAATTGAAGGTTTTTCATGGCCGTGGCCACGGATTCAGGCAATTCACCCTTGCCAAGTTCGGCAACAGCCGGCGATTCAAGAGTTTCCAAATCCACCGGGGCGTCCACTTCCATTAGCTTAAACTCGCCATCAATGGTCGGATTCGTCAACATTACATGCAACTGGGGTCCGGGCAATTCGTAGCGACGGAGAATTTCAATTTGTTCTTCGGGCTTATCCGTGTAGGGAATTCCGTAGATGATTTTGTCTTTTGGTTTTTCAACTGCGTCACCAATTCGCCAATAGTTCAGCTTCAACGCCTTGTGTCGCAAGGTCTGATCACCGGCTGAGTTGATGTCGATGCGATAGGCGTTCGTAATCCCACTCACATAAACAGAAATAAAATCAAGCCTTGGGTCGACGTTTTGCCAGATTGCCACGCCCCAAACACCAGGATCCCCGTCAGTGGTCGCCAGAGGAATTTCGGCCGATTGAATCTCCACCTGATCAAGAAGTTTCAAATTCGGGTCTTCGCGTTGTTGAATCGCCTTCGCGACTTGCGGCAGAAACGAGTCGAGAGTTGCCTTGTGATGAAGTTCTCCGTCCGATCCCTGCTCCCAGCCCTCCAACGAAAACCGTGGGCGGAATTTCTGAGGAGTAGCGGCGGGTTTTCCGTCAGTGATCTTGTCTTTCTGCAAATTGTATTTCACAAACTCGGTTTCCAGTTGTTCGCTTACGACATCGTAGGTCAGCGAAGTCCCGAAATTCCGAATGCGATAAACCATGTAGTAAAAATGCTTGTTGACGGTCGTGTTATCGGCACGTCGAAACTCTAACTCGATTTGTCGTAGACCAAGGGTTGAAAACTCATACCCCCAAACATCGCGAAAGAAAACAACTTGGCTGGCTTGGCCCTGCAACGTTTCGGCATTGGCCGTGTAGTTAGGTTCGTACTTGTTGATCTCCAACCCGGGAACCGGCAGCAGCGGCGAGAAAGTGTCGGCGGGAACAATGTTGGGTTGAATAACGGTCAACACCCCAGGCGCAAGTGGCCTTGGCTGGTCCGTCAATTGACCTTCGACCATTGCCGTTTGTGTTGCCAAAACAGCAAACGCCAGACACCAAAAAACCATTCGATTCGTCTTCATAAAACTCCACTTTCACCAGTGAGTCCGCTGGCGAGTTTTGAACTTTAGACCGCAACTACTTCGTTCGTCTTTTTCGGCATTCGCAAGGGCCGATGGCCGCTTTATTCCAAGTATAGTTACAACGCGAAAAAACCGTCAACTTTTGGCAACGGCAGAGCCTGTTTTATTGCCCAAAAAGGACTCCCAAGCCGTAATTATTTGTTTTTCGGGCTACCCCGACCCCCGCTCAAGCTTTCGAAGTCACATCCTGCCGATCGTACCGACTGTGCGATTTGACTGGTTCCCACCGGTTGAAAAGCCTTCGCGTATCGTTTGGCAACAGAAGACGCGACAGTTCGGCAGTCGACTACCGATCACTCGGGCAGCCGTTTGGGCCATTTCGACGGCACTAAAAATTCCGAAAAAGCAGGACCCCGAACCGGTCATTTGAGCCGCCGTCGCGCCCACCTCGCGAAACAACTGACGAGCTTCACCGAACCAATCGTTGTGTTCCTGTGCAGACTCCTCCAGACGATTGAACAAACAACTCGACAAATCTGAATGGCTGTTCCCCGATAGTTGCTCAACCATGGCGACCGAAGTCAACAGTTGAGTCGGGATCTTCACTGAACGAAAGACTTCCGCCGTGCTCAGTCCAAAGGGAGGTTGCACCAAAACAATTGGCCAACCGTAGGAAGATGCCAGCGGTTGGATTTGCTCGCCGCGACCGCGACACAAGGCAGCGCCGTCATAGAGAAAGTATGTTATGTCGCTCCCCATTTCGTTGGCCACCTGTGCGAGTTGTTCGGTCGAAAACCCAAGTTCCCACAAGTGATTCGCGGCCATCAGCGCGGTCGCGGCATTACTGGAGGCGCCTCCAAGCCCCGCCTTGATGGGAATTCGCTTCACCAACTCGACTCGCATGCCGGACCGGCATCCACTGCGATCCTGCAAACGGCGCAAGGTTTTGACAATCAGATTTTCGTGCGGCGGCGGCAACTCGGACAAATCCGCTTCGTCGAGCGCTGATCCCTGCAAGTCGATTCCAGATTCGATGACGGAAAAGTGCAAGCTATCGGCCAAAGAAACCCGAGTCATCACCGTTTCCAATTCGTGATAGCCATCGGGTCGTTTGCCAAGGACCTCCAGAAAAAGGTTGATTTTTGCAGGCGATTCAGCGCTCAAGGACTTGGTCAAATGGCGAATCCTTTTTTTCGTAAATCCGGTCGGACCGGACTTGGTTCTTGCCGGGCTCCCCGGGAACGGCATTTTGGCGCAGCCAGGAAGAACTTTCTTCAACTACAATCTCACCCACCGAAAACGGACGCAACAAAATGAACTATCGCATGCCCTTCGGTAACTGACGGACAGGAAAATCCATCCTAACCTGGCCAATCGGATTTTAAATGGGCGCGGCGGACATGGTCCCCGACTTTTCGCACAGTGCCTGGCAATGTTAACGGAAACAATTATGGAATCTATTGTCGATTTTTTGACCCAAGTAAAGGATTTTCTTAATCCAAAACTTTTGATCGACAATTTGCTCAACTGGTTGGGTGGATATGTTTATTTTGGGCTGTGGTTTGTCGTTTTCGCAGAAACAGGACTGGCCGTTGGTTTTTTTCTTCCAGGAGACAGCTTGCTCGTCGTTTCAGGATTATTTGCGGCTGCAGGTAAGTTGAACATCGGGCTGATTTTGCTGGCGTTTTTTCTTGGTTCGGTGGTTGGCGACAGTACTGGCTACTGGACTGGGCGGATGATGGGCAAGACGTTGTTCAACCGCGAATCGTCCTGGATCTTCAAGCCCAGTCGCGTAGAGTTCGCTCGTATCTTTTTCAAAAAATACGGTGCCAAGACCGTAATACTGGCGAGGTTTGTCCCAATCGCGAGAACCTTCGCGCCGCTCGTCGTTGGTGCGGCAGAAATGCCCTATTCACGCTTCTTGCCGTTTAGCATTGCCGGCGGCGCGCTTTGGATTTCCAGCATGGTTTTAGCAGGCTATTACCTTGGCGACTTGATCGAACGTGCGTTGGACATCAAGCTAGAAGACCACATCGAAAAGGTCGTAATCGTCGTCGTTTTTCTATCGCTGCTGCCGCCGATATTGGAGTACTTGAAACATCGATTTGGCAAAAAGGCCATTGCGAAAGAGTAAGACTTCGTCGGATATCCTACTGCGGACGCCGCGTTTAGCATTCAATTGGCACTCATGATTTAGGGTCGTGGTGGTGGAGCGACGATGCGATTCGTCATACCGCGCCAACTGACAATCGACGACGATCAGCCAAACACGCTACAGATTTCCGCGGCGTTCCTGTTCGATTTCAAGCGATTCGAACAGCGCTTTGAAGTTGCCTTTGCCAAAGCTCTCGCTGCCACGGCGACAGATAATTTCAAAGAACAAGGTTGGGCGATCTTGCAAAGGTTTGGTGAAAATCTGCAACAAGTAACCTTTGTCGTCCCGGTCAACGAGAATTCTCAGGTCCTTGATGATTTCATTGTTTTCCTTAACATCGCCGACTCGATTCCACACGGTTTCATAGTAGGTTTCCGGAATCTTCAGGAAGTCGACGCCTCGTTGGCGCAAACGGCCGACCGTATGCAATTCGTCTTTGGTTAACAAGGCAAGATGTTGGATTCCTGGCGTGTTGTTGTGCCAGTCGAGATACTCCTGAATCTGGCTCTTTCGTTTTCCGTCGGCTGGTTCGTTGATCGGAATCTTGATCAACTCGCGACCGGAATCCATGACCTTGGACATCAGCGAAGAATACTCGGTAGAGATGTCTTTGTCATCGAAATGTTTGAACAAGTTGAAGTCCAAAATTTCGGCGTACCAGTCGACCCAGTGGTTCATCCTGCCCTTCTCGACATTAGCCACGCAGTGGTCGACATAGAAGAGCCCGACCGGATTTTGGCGATTGTATTCGTTGATCGCCATGTCCGAGACTTTTTGAAAGCGGGGCATGTAGTTGCCACCACGTTTGACTTTGTCGAGAGCGTAGTTGCCAGTCCGGGAAACGAACGAGTGGATGACGCGGCCCATCGCCTTGATGCCCGCCATCACCACCGTACCGTCTTTGTCTTTTAGTTCGATTGGCTCGTAGGCAGATTCTGCTCCACGTTTCAGGGTTTCTTCATAGGCCTGCACGGCATCGTCGACAGTAAACGCGATGTCCTTGATGCCATCGCCATACAACGCGACCTCGGCACTCGCCGGGTGATCTGGCGTGAGCGGACTGGTGAGCAAGAAACGAATGTTGCCCTGAGTCAGCAGGTAGGTTGCCGATTCGCGCGAGCCTGTCGTCAGGTCCGAGATTTGTTCGATCTCGAAGCCAAAGCTTTGTGCATAAAAATAGGCGGCCTGTTTGGCGTTGCCGACGTAAAAGCGAACAAAGTCAACGTCGATCAATCGCAAAGGGTCTTTGCCAGATTTGCTGGCAGGCGAAGGTGCCGGTGCGCTGGTGCTCATGGTGTTTTCTGCTTTTTTCTAATTGAATCCCGCATTGAATTTTCGCGGGAACCGAAAAGGTGGTGCTTGATTTTTCGTGGTTTCAGGAGCAGGCACCAAACGTACGAGAACATTACCTCGATTCGATGACAGTCCATTCACATACTCTATCTTAAGTCTATTCCCGATGTTGGAAAAGGTCCGCATGACCGCTGGTCCGCCGATCTAGAGTACAAAGTTGGGATTACGCCGGTGTTCCTGCGCGTTTGCGCAGTTCTTCGTAGAGTTTTGAGTAGTTCAGAAGAATTTCCTTGATACCCAATTGGACGGCGGGGGAATTGAGAGCTTGGGTACTCATTAGGGCGTGGGCGTCCATTGCGCCCATGATTGCGTTGGTTAGTTCACGGTCGAGGTCCGGGGAGTTGGAAAACTGTTCTTTGGTATTGCTGCTTGCCTGTTTGCCAAGGATATCCGACTCCAACAGTTTGCCCATGATGACTTGGTTGACGTACACCAGCTTGTCCTGATCCGTCAGTTCGCCGTCAAACAGGTCGTTCACTTTCTGAATGATTTCACGCAGAAAAGCCTTTTCCTTTTCGCGGACCATCCCGCCACCAACTTCCGTAAGTGGATCGAGTTTGGGGTTTTCACCTTCGTCCAGCGGCATTGGACGGTTGCCTTGGTTCTTCAGCGAATGATGTGTCAAAACCACTTTCGACAGGTCGATTCCTTCACGCTCGCGGCCGAACTCCAATAGGCGAAGGACTTGCTTGTAAAAGATCGAGCGCTTTTCGAGGTCGGTGTTGCCGTAGTCGAAAATTTGCGACAAGAATGTATAGAGCGGTTGAAAGGCCCCCATGTCGGATTGGAACAGTAACAACGCATTCAACTCATTCTGTGCGGACTCGGCGGCAGACTTGTCTTTCTTTTCATTCGCAACTTTCAGGGCTGCTTGCGCCGTTTTATATTTCTTGTGCAATCGATCCACCACGGGTTCGACCGCGGCAACCAGATCACTTTGTTTGGCTTTGGGATTGAGTTCGACAGCGACCACTCGCTCGACCTCAAAATCGTCGTAGTGTCCGGTGGCGTCGAGTTTCGCTCGCAGGTTGTAGACCAAATTCGGGTCGGTGGCGTCTGCCAGTTCTGCCGTGGTGTGGTAGGTCTTGAAAGCCTCCAGCACGTCCTCCGTATTATTTACGAAGTCCAGCACGTACGTCGTATCCTTGCCGGGGTGGGCCCGATTCAGTCGCGACAATGTCTGTACAGCCTGAATTCCCGCAAGTCGTTTATCGACGTACATGCCGCACAGCAGCGGTTGGTCGAAACCCGTCTGGAACTTGTTCGCCACGAGCAGAATCTGATACTCGTCGGTCTTGAAGGCGTCACGGATGTCGCGACCTTTTAGGTCAGGGTTCAAGTCCTTGCTTTTCTCGGTGAAGGCTTCAGGGCCAGAGTCATTGTCCGTCACTTCGCCAGAAAAGGCCACCAAAGTCCGAATCGGATATCCCCGCGACTGGATGTACTTGTTGATTGCGAGTTGCCAGCGAACGGCTTCAACCCGACTTCCCGTAACAACCATCGCCTTGGCCTTGCCATTCAGCAATGGCGATACGTGCTGACGGAAATGTTCGACGACGATTTCGACCTTTTGCGAAATGTTGTAGGGATGCAGGCGAACCCAGCCCATGATCCCCTTCATCGCCGCGCTTCGTTCAACTTCCTTTTCATCCCACTCCTTGCCCTGATGAGCCAGCTTGAAGGCCAGTTTGTAGGTCGTGTAGTTCTGAAGTACGTCGAGGATGAACTTTTCTTCGATTGCTTGCCGCATCGAGTAAACATGAAACGGCGCTGGCAGGTTATCTTTGCTGGCCGGTCGGGATGGATCTGGCCGGGTGCCAAACAATTCCATGGTTTTCGATTTGGGTGTCGCTGTAAACGCAACAAATGTAATCCCCGCATCATCCGCCCGTGCCGACATCTGTGCCGCCAGAATGTCCTCGGTACTGATTTCGCCGCCGTCACCTAATTCCTGAAGTTCATCGGCAGACAGTACCGACTTCAGCTTGGAGGCTGCTTCACCCGTCTGCGAGCTGTGCGCCTCATCGGCGATTACCGCAAAGTGTTTGCCATGCGTCTTGGCCAGTTCCGACATTTTCTTGTGTAGCGCGGGAAACGTCTGGATCGTGCAAACAACGATTTTCTTGTCACCTGACAGGGCTTCGGCCAACTCGGTACTCTTGCTTGCTCGTTCGCCCGTGATCGTCGCAACCACGCCGGTCGTGCGTTCAAAGTCAAACACCGCATCGCGCAACTGGGAATCAATCACCGTTCGATCCGAAACAACCAAAACCGTGTCGAACAGTTTCTTATGGTCGGCATCATGCAGGTCAGCCAGAAAGTGGGCGGACCAAGCAATCGAGTTCGTCTTACCGGAACCTGCCGAATGCTGAATCAGGTACTTCCCTCCCGGACCGTCTTGAAGTACCGCTGCTTGCAGTTTGCGAGTCGCGTCCAGTTGGTGAAAACGGGGAAAGATGATTTTCTTGATCTGCTTCTTGTCGTCCTTCTCGGCTACGAGATAACGGCCCAGAATTTCCAGCCAGCTTTCACGCTCCCAGACCTGTTCCCACAGATAGGCGGTGCGGTGTCCGCTGCGGTTCAGGGGATTACCAGCCCCACCGTTATCGCCCTGATTGAACGGCAAGAACGACGTGGCCGGACCGTCTAAACGTGTCGTCATGTGGACTTCGCGATTGCTGACGGCGAAATGCACCAACGCCCCGCTGGGAAACGACAACAAAGGCTCTGCGTTTTGGCCTTTGGTTTTAGGGTGTCGATCGAAACGATACTGATCAATCGCGTTTTGGATGTTCTGAGTGAGATCGGTTTTCAATTCCACGGTCGCAACAGGCAGGCCGTTCAGGAACAAAACGAGGTCGATGTTATTTTCGTTCTGTTGCGAGTAATGCACCTGCCGGACGACGCGGAGCCGGTTGGCGGTGTACCGGGCCAAAATGTCGGGGTTGATTCCGAGGGCCGGTTTGAATTGAGAAAGTGGGAGTTTGCCTTTCAGTCCCAGCATTTCGATCCCTTGGCGCAAGACATCGAGAGTCCCGCGCTGATTGAGTTGGTCACGGATTCGATTCAAAAGTGTGTCGGTTGCATGACTGCCATGACTTTTGGCGATCGACTCCCACGCCTTGGGCTGCGTCTCCTGCACCCACGCCAGCACATCCTCGGGGAACAAGGCCCGTGCACGGTCGTAACCGTTATCGTTCGGCGAGTATAGCCAGCCGTTCGCAGCGAGGTGTTCGCAGATTTCGTTTTCGAAGTTGATTTCGGTGTGAACGGTCATTGAATTCCTTTGTCGGTTGCAAACGATCATAAGTTGCTGTGCTGCAAGTACTTAAGAACGACTTTCCGATATTTTTTACCCCTGATTTTGTGTATATCACGCAATCCACAAACGCGTTTGTGAATCGCAAACTGCCTTTTGCGATCCACAAAACAAGTTGTGCATGGCAGACGAATTACAAAACCTTCTTTCCTTCAGCCAAGTTTAGCAGCTCAGGAAATGCCAAAATTGCCGCCCGCCGCCCGGATGATGGCCTAATCTCCACCAGAATCCCAGCTTCTCGAAGCTTCCGAATCGCAGTCGTTGCCGTTGGCTTAGGAACAAGAGACCTGTCCGCAAAGTCGAGCGTCTGAAACACGGGACGGTCAAAAAGCGCATCTAGTATCGCCGGAGTGTACTGAGAATGCGTGATTTCGCGCACACGATTCTTCATGTCGTTATAGAGATCGAGAATCGCAGTTACGCGAAGTGCATTGCTGGTGGCTTGCGATTGAACTGCATCAAGGAAGAATTCGATCCAGCCGGTCCAATCACCAATGTCGGAAATCGCTCTCAAGCGAGAGTAATACGAGTCGCGATGGGACTCCAAATACTCGGACAAATAAAACATGGGTCTTGCTAGAACACGCTTTTGGAACAAAAACAATGGAATCAACAACCGACCGATTCTTCCGTTTCCATCCGCAAAGGGATGTAAGATTTCGAACTGAGCATGCACGACGGCCGTCTGGATCAATGGATCGATATCCGTTCCCGCCATGTAGGTTTCAAACGCCTTCAAATGATCGAGTAATCCGTCTGGCGACGGAGGAACGAATTTAGCATTCTCCATCGTAGAACCATCGATTCCAATCCAATTCTGTTCGGTTCTGAACTGACCGGGCGACTTGCGTGAACCACGAACACTGTCCATTAGCACGTTGTGCATCTGAAGGATCAGTAGAAGATCGATCGGTCCTTTCTCGATGGCTTCGGATGAAAGACGCAATGCCTTTCGATAGCTGACAATTTCTTGAATGTCATTCGTCTTCTCAGGATCGAACTCGATTCCGGCTTCAAACTCAAGCACCTCATCGACCGTCGCTTGAGTCCCCTCGATCTTCGACGACAAAACTGCTTCACGTTGCGTTAGAGGAGATAGCATCACCGACGGATTAACGACGCTTTGCAATAGGCCATCGTAGCGAGCAATGGCAGCGTTGGCTGGCCCGACTTTGCGGATCAATCGATCAATATCAAGCCCTTCAGCGGTAGCTTATCTGGAACGTAGGGTTTCAAGTCACAGCCTCCAAAGATGAAATCTCTCGAACGTCTATCTTACCTGTGACGGCGGCGGAGATCAGGGCGGTCCCGCGTTCTTGCAGCAGCTCGATCCCACGCTCGGCTTCGGCGGTCTGTCTTCGTGAGCGACAGGGCGCTAGCCCTCGGTTCTTCATCTGAACAATCGATACCAATACACCGGCGGCTAGCGCCGTGCCGCTCACCGAGATTGGAGTGACCTCAGTTACAAATCTCTTCATAGTCCACCTCGCACATCGATCTGGCCGGTGACGGCGGCGGAGATCAGGGCGGTCCGGCGTTCTTGCAGCAGCTCGATCCCACGCTCGGCTTCGGCGGTCTGTCTTCGTGAGCGACAGGGCGCTAGCCCTCGGTTCTTCATCTGAACAATCGATAC
>WBZS01001234.1_pt1 | contig 21633 bp, 17 predicted proteins | sample 5204201 | NCBI WGS metagenome assembly WBZS01 (sample SAMN12344357, study PRJNA552823) | activated sludge metagenome | biome: Activated sludge suspended growth; feature: Nitrification reactor; material: Wastewater; isolation source: activated sludge from nitrification reactor of wastewater...
GCCGAGAGGCCCGTGGGTCTCCACAACCCCAAAATTTAGTCTGGACAACGCACTACCATCACCGTTTTCCATGGGACGAAAGCACCACGTCAAGAAACGGATGCTTTTTCGACCAATGATGCCCCTGCCGAGTAAAGAAGGTCGCGGACCGTGACATCATCGATTTGGGCGAAGTCTTCGTAGCACTGCCCCACGGCACGTAGGTGGGCAGCCTTCACCAAGCAGATGATTTGGTCGCACCAAGGTTCGATCGTCTTCAAGCGGTCGAGCGCGGCCACTGGGACAGCCACGATCACCTTGGCGGGGCGCTCGGCTTGTAATGTCTGTAACGAGGCGATCATTGTCGCACCCGTGGCGATCCCATCGTCCACCACGATGGCGGTTCGACCCGCCAAAGGAATCGTAGGGCAAACCGTCCGAAAAAAACGCTTCCGGCGATCCAATTCCGCACGTTGTTCGTCGCATTCCCTTTTTAGGTACTCACGGAGCGATTCGAGGTGAGGCTCGATGGCGAGGTTGAGGTAGACGTGACCATCCTCGGAAATCGCCCCCAACGCCAATTCGGGTTGGCCGGGGGCGCGTAGTTTTCGCGCCAAGAGGATATTGAGCGGCGCGTGCAATTCCTTCGCGAGGATCGCGCCGAGGACAACGCCTCCGCGTGGAATCGCCAAGATGACGGGCGCATCCAATCGCAGCTGACGAAGCTCGTTGGCCAACCGATGAGCCGCGTCAGCGCGGTCGTGAAATCCCCCCGCCGCCTTGATCACAGGACTTCGATCGAATTCGAGGCGATGGGGCATTCCAACGCAGCCATGATCATATGCTGTGCCATTTGTTTCGCGTAATAGGTGTTCGTTCGACCGTTCAAGATCAATCCGCCTTTGCCCGCGGTGAGTCGAAAATCGAAGACTCGCCCGGAAAGCTCACGCTGGACTCTTCGTTCCAATTCATCCAGCGATGCCCGGTCTGGAACGTCCACCGCCGACAACATAACGCTCATGGAAACTCCTTAATCACTTTGACAGACAAAGCCAAGACTCGTGGTGCGAACCAGCCAAACCGCCGTTTCGGCAACGGGTCTCGACTCCTTTCGTCAAAGCCTTTTCTGAGAGGTAACGGGATCCAACGGTTTTTTCTTGGCTGGCGAGGATTGCAATGGGTCCGCTTGGGGTTCCATGATTTCCCGCCGATGAATTCCCAGGTCGGCGGGGGCATCGACGCCGAGGCGAACACGCCGCCCCTGAACATTCAACACGATGACTCGAATGCCACCTTCGATCAGGATCTCCTCGCCGATACGTCGCGTGAGCACTAGCATCGTGGAACCTCCTTGAACCCCAGCCGGCGTGACGATTCACTTCGTGGATGGCACCTACCAAAGACGGCGAAACTGCTTAGTTCGTTCGCAGGGTGTTGACGGCTTTTTGGGAGAGAAGCCGAACGACCCGCAGGACCTCCTCCATGTCAAACGGTTCCGACAAAAGCGGGGTCTGACTAGGTGCCTCGCTGTTTCGTTGAACGGTGGACGTGGTTTGATCCGTGAGAAAACAGACGGGAACCTGAACCAGGACGTTTTTACGCGTGCCCAATGCGGGATGATCTTCGATCTCCGTGATCGCATGATTGAGGATCACGACGGCGATTCGGTTCCGATTCCGCTGATACAATCGCGCCGCTTCGCTCGTGGAAGAAGCGGACCAAACCTGGAAGCCATGTCGTTCTAGTCCGAGCTTGATCATGATTCGCATCAAACGGTCTTCGTGGACGACGAGAACGCCAGGCAGAATGCTGGGCAGTGTGGCCTTTGCCGAGACATCCTGGCGAGAGTCCGTATTGGCAGAATGGCTTTTCATGGTCGCCTCTTGAATCGCCCTGACGAAAGGGGTCAGGACCCTTTGTGCGAAGGACGGCAAGCCGTTCCGGCAACACGCTCCGAATCATCTAGCAAGAACATCTTAAGACGCTTCGATGACAGGGCGAGGCGCATGCCATCGGTTGCCGAACCACCACCCTCGGCTGCCTTTCGAACCCATCTCGATGCCTGGCTCCTTCAATCGTCAGAGATAGCATAATCAAGCCCGAAAAATCGAACCATCGGGGGGGATCCGACAAAAGATGTCGGGGAACGCCCGACAAGCATTCCAAACGCCAACGGGTATAATGCACTTCGATTCCTCGTCGCAACCGCATCGTTTTCGCCCTCTGGAACTTTCAGGAGTGGAAGGAACGTGCACCAAAGCCACCAAACGAAATCACCCTTTGGCGGCGTGCCCGCGGAATCCATCTTTCGCGCCATGCACGAAGGTGTCTTGATCCTGGACCGATCGTGCCGTGCGATCGCGGTGAATGATTCGTTGGCCAGGCTGTTCGGATTCGCCTCCGCGGAAACGATGGTGCCAAGCCTTCATGACTTCCTGGGGACCATCGAATTCTTACACCCCGATGGCACCGTCGCTGCCGCGAAGGATTGGCCCACGGCACGCGTCTGCCGTGGCGAAGCGTTCACCGAGTTGGAAGTGCGGGCGCGGCGTTCGGATACCGGCCAAGCTTGGTTTTTCAGCGTGAACGGTTCACCCATTTTCGACAGCTTGGGAAACCAAACACAGTCGTTGATCCTGCTTCGCGACATTTCCGCTCGAAAACAAAGCGAACGTTCTTGGTATGAACAGAAGGAACGTTTACGGGCCATCTTGAACACCGCGACCGATGCGATCCTGACGATCGACGAACGAGGAATCGTCCAATCCGTCAATCCCGCGGGGGAACGTCTCTTTGGGTATTCGGCAAGTGAATTGATCGGAAAAAACGTCTCCATCCTGATGCCTTCGCCTTATCGCGAGGAACATGACTTTTACATTTCCCGCTTCCTGCGAACGAAAGAAACCAAGATCATCGGCACAGGACGAGAGGTGTTGGCTCAACACAAAAATGGCACGCTGATCCCGGTCGATTTGGCCGTCAGTCAAGTCGATCACATGAAACTATTTACGGGATTCATCAGGGACATTCGCCAGCGAAAGGAACTCGAACGTGAGATCGTCGAGATCGCGGCCCTGGAACAACGCCGGATCGGTCAAAACCTTCACGATGAGTGTGGCCAAGAACTCACCGCGTTGGGGCTGCTTGCGGATTCGTTGGTTCAATCGCTGGAACACCATGAACCGGAAAAAGTCCGCATCGCACACATGATGGAGCAAGGTGTTCGCCGCGTACTTCGACGGATTCGGAACATCTCCCGAGGCCTGGCACAGTCGGAAGTGACGCCCGAGACGTTGGCGGACGCCCTCGTGGAACTGACGGAACGATTAAGTGAAACCTCGGGGATTCGGTTTTCCTTCAAAGGCGAGCCAAAGGCACGCACTCTGGGCGATGTTTTGACGGCTACCCACCTTTTCCATATCGGCCGCGAAGCATGCACCAACGCCCTGAAGCACTCCCAGGCGCGAAACATCGAAGTTCGCCTCCAGGTGGTTGACGGCATGACCGTTTTGGAAGTACAAGACGATGGGATCGGCATCGCCAACGACGCCGCCGAGGGACTGGGGCGCCGAATCATGCGAAATCGCGCGAGCGTCATCGGAGCGGAACTGACGGTGACGCAAGCATCCCCACGTGGAACTTTAGTGCGATGTCAACTCCGCAAGGAGTCGAACGATGGCCAACAAGCGGCAAGAAAAACCAAAAACGAAAGTGCTGATCGTGGATGATCACCCAGCCGTGCGTGAAGCATTGATCATTCGCATGGCGAGCTTGCCTAATTTGGCGGTATGCGGCGAAGCTGCGGACATGGTGAACGCTTTGAAATTGGTCGCCGAGCAAAAGCCCGACCTTGCCATCATCGACATCACGCTGAAATCCGGAGATGGGATCGACCTGATCAAACGGATCCGAGCACGCGATGAAAAGATGCGGATCCTGGTGTGGTCGATGCATAGTGAAAGTCTTTATGCAGAACGATCTTTACGCGCTGGTGCTCAGGGATATATCACCAAGGAACAAGCTACGGGACAAATCATCGAGGCGATTCGTCAGGTCCTGGATGGCAAGGTTTACCTTAGTCCCGCCATGAGCGAAAAATTGCTCCATCGTGTCGTTGGCGGTGGTGAACTCATTTCGGACCGCTCCCCCATCGATACCCTTTCGGATCGTGAGCTGGAGGTGTTGCGGCTTCTTGGGGGAGGAATCAAAACCTCCGAAATCGCGAAACGACTCCGTTTGAGCATCAAGACGGTCGAAACCTATCGGGATCGAATTCGCGAAAAGCTCGACTTGGCGGACGGGGCCGATCTCGTTCGTTATGCGACCCAATGGGTGCTGGAAAATGAATAACGCGTGATCAAACCTCGTTTCCAAGGAACGTGCGTGATCTGAAGCTTGTAGCAAAATCCACTTGTTTACGTTCAATTTATCTAATGCGCCGCCGCATGGGTGCGTAAAATCGAAGCATTGCCTTGCCACATTGATTTCGATCGCTTCGACGAAACCCTGATTTTTTCCCGCAGATTATCTGCGTATGGGCGCCACGGCGTGTGATTTCCAGGATTTTTCCCCAAGTGAACGGATTTGCTTCCCGGTCTGGAAAATCGTTCACGAGTTCCCTTGAGCCTCGGCGAAAAGCGTTTACACTAGGAAGGAACATTTCACGCCTTATTGAGGAAGGGAGCCCGGTCATGGCTTCGGAAACACAAGCGGAATCCTTTAGCATCGAACGGCACGGCGAAATCGCCGTGGTCACTCCGTCAGCCAAAGTCGAAGAGATGCACGAGACCATGATCGAACAGGCGGCGCGACTCGTCATTCAATCGTTGCGTGCCGACGCACCCGCCGGCATCGTCGTCGACTTGAGCCACGTCAATTATTTCGGCTCCGTCTTCGTTTCGTTCCTTTTACGCTGCCATTCGTTGGCGAAACGCCAAGGTAGCGAAATCGTCCTCGCCGGTGCGAGCGAACCGGCACGTGAGCTATTGAAGCTCCTGGACTTAGAAACCCTGTGGGCGCTTTACGACACGCGCCAAGAAGCGATCGACGCCATCGGTGGATCGGATTAGGCCCTCGTTCTCGTCACCCTTTTAGGGCGAGCGGCGCATCATAATCTACCGGAACCCCGCTTGTCGTTTCGCGCTCGCCCTGCCCCAAGAAACCCGATGTACCTACAAACCTCCGCAAGATTTCGAGCGAGCGCGAAACGACAAGCGGGGTACTTGGTCATTTTTCTCTCGCCGCTCGCCTAAGGCCGTACGCGGCTTCGCGTCGATTGCATCTGGGACGATGGCGGGAGAATCACGGACGTTCTTCGCGGCTACCTCTTGCCAAGTGTGTCCAGGGTGTTTATTTTCTCTTGAGAAGACCTTAACGATTCTGCGGACAAATCCATCGGGGTTTGCCTCGGGGTTTGTTGAGGTTTCTTTTTTCGGACGTTCGACCCTCCTCCGCTCGTTCCGAGGCGACGCAACCCCCACGGAACTGCGGCCGTGCATTGGTTCCCCACCATGATCCACGTCCAGAACCTAACCAAATACTACGGCGACTACCCCGCCCTCCAGAATGCGACGTTTAAGGTCGCAGCTGGCCAAGTCGTGGGCTTTTTGGGGCATAACGGCGCGGGCAAAAGCACCACGATGCGCATCCTGGCGGGATTCCTGACCGCTTCCAGCGGCAAGGCCACCATCGACGGGCTAGATGTGTTCGACGACACCGTCGAGGTCCGCCGTCGCATCGGGTATATGCCCGAAAGCTGCCCCTTGTACGTGGAAATGCGTGTGGAAGAATACTTGCATTTCCGTGCCGGCATCAAAGGCGTTTACGGCAGCAAACGCAAGGACCGCATCGAATACGTTCTCGAACGATGTTGGCTTACCGAAGTGCGTCGGCAGATCATTGGCACGCTTTCCAAGGGGTATCGGCAACGCGTAGGCTTGGCGGACGCACTCGTCGCCAATCCGCCCGTGTTGATCCTCGACGAACCCACCGCCGGCCTCGACCCGACACAGATCCGTTCCACCCGCAAACTCATTCAAGATCTAGGCAAACAACACACGATCTTGCTTTCCACGCACATCCTTAGCGAAGTCGAGATGGCGTGCGACAGCTTGATCATCATTCACCGTGGCCGAGTGGCGCTGCAAAGTTCCTTGGCTGACCTTCGCTCGCAAACCAGCAGCGATTCGAGCCTGGTGGTGACGCTCGAAGGTCCAGGGGATGTCCACTTATTCCAACACCTGGCCGGCATCGATTCCTTCACGGCCCTGCCCCAGAACCATGGCAGAATCCAGATGCGCATGACGGGGACCGACCTGGGCCGTATCGCTCACGAAGTGACGCAGTCAGCACAACGGCATGCCATGAAGGTGGTGGAGATCCGCCAAGAACGCCCCACGCTAGAAGATTTGTTCGTCAAGATCACGAGCCGAGAAGAAGAAGCCACGCGTGCGTGAAATGAATGCGAGCGAGAATTCAAGCGCCGCCTCGTTTACCTTTCGCGCTCGCGGGTTGTAAGCAATCGCAAGTTCGCGGTGTCGGGAAGTGCGAACAAGCAATTGCATACTGGGTGCTTTCGCGGGTCGTTTTGAGCGAGCGCGAAACGTAAACGTGGTGGGCTTTATTGTTTAGAGCTGGAAGCGATCATTCGGGATCGGTTTTTGAGGGTTAATCGATGCGTCCGTCTCTCAGCCTATTACGCCGAGAGTTTAGCGCGTATTTCTTATCGCCCATCGCCTACGTGGTGTTGGCGGTGTTCTTGGCCGTCACGGGGCATTTGTTCAATCTCAGCCTGGATCAGCTCACCGCACGTGGACCGCGCGGGTTGGCGTATCCGATGCAGCTGATGGTCAACGATGTCTCGTTTTGGCTGGTGTTTCTCTTTATTCCGCCTTTACTTACGATGCGGCTCTTTGCCGAGGAACGCGCCACGGGCACCCTGGAGATGCTTTTGACGGCTCCCCTCCGCGATTGGCAAATCGTCGTTGCTAAGTTCTTGGCCTGCTACGGTTTCTACGTTTTGATGTGGCTGCCAACCTTGCTCTACCTTCCCATTCTGTTAAACTGGGATTGGGAAACGATGACTCCCCGGCTCGATTATTGGCCTGTGCTCAGCACCTACCTGGGCCTCGCACTTACCGGGGCGATGTTTCTCTCCATTGGCCTCCTCGTCAGCAGCCTGGTCAAAAGCCAAATGGTGGCGGCGCTTTTGTCGCTATTTCTTGGGTTGATCTTCATCGTCCTGGGAATTTGGCGGCCCGACATGGACACGTCCGGCACCACCTACCAGTCGATCTTTTTCATCACCGTGCCGCTCCACTTCGAGCGGAACTTCAGCCGAGGCCTCGTGGATACGAGGAATCTGGTCCTTTACGTTTCGGTGACGTTGTTCTGTCTGTTTCTCACGGTCCGTAGTTTGGAGAGCCGACGATGGCGGTAAAATCTGGCCCTGGTGCGGGCCTGTTCCTGCTTCGCCTGCTTGGCATCACCGGTGGCGTGGCCGCGCTCTTGGGTGCGGTGCTCTGGTTCGGTTTGCAGAATGTCGAAGTCGGCTCGGTGGTCACCTACGCCGGCTTGGCGGCGCTGGCGCTGACGATCCTTTGTGAAATCCCCTCCCTCCTCGGTGCGGTGTCGACGAAGAAAGGCGGGTTCGGCCTGAACGTCGTCGTGCAGATCGCATTGGCGGTGGTGCTGCTGGTTGGTGCGAATGTCTTTTCGTACCTCCATTTCCAGCGCTTCGATTGGACCAAGGAGCAGATTTTCACGCTTCCGCAAGAGATCCGTGACCAACTGAGTCGGCTTCGCAGCGATACGGAAATCGTGGTGTTTCAGCAGTACGTTTCATTCGGGCAACGGGCCGAGAACAAGCAAGACAAATACGATTTGGCCGCCCAGAAGAAAATCATCGAGAAGGTCCGCGACTTGGCCGAGCAGTTCCAGGACCTGGGCCCACGCTTCCGCGTGCAGGTGCTCGACATTCAGGACGAGGAATACCAAAAGAAGTTCGACAAGATCAAAGCCGACGCACCCGAGTTGGCCGAGGCGATCGAAAAGGCGCCGGAAAACAGCATCTTTTTCCACACGCGCGAACCGAAGCGGGTTCAAAGGCTCAGTTTCAGCGATATCTACCAACTCGACAAAGAAAAATCGATGGCCGCCAACGAAGGCGCGGGCAACTTGGTTTTGAATTATCAAGGGCCCAACACCTTCGCTCGCAAGGTTTTCAACATCGAAGAGAAAAAGCCACGCGTGGCGTTTGGCGTCGTGCACGAATGGTTGGGGCAGGAAGGCCGAGAAGAGTATGGCATGCCGGGCTTGCGGAAGATCTTGGCGTCGCGTGGCTTCGAGGGTCGCGATGTCATTCTCAAGTACAAATGGCCCCGCCCCGAAGCGACCGTGCTCGACCACCAGGAAAATCGCTTTGAAATCCTCGAAGCTCAAAAAGGTTCTTTGAATCGCATTTTAGGGCAACAAGCCGAGTCGCTGGACGAATTGGCGAAGCTCAAAAAATTCTGGAAGTCGACGCCCCTTGCGGAAATCAACAAGCAGTATGTCCTAGTCGAAACCATCCAGGGAATCTTGCCCGTCGATATCGAACAACTGCAACGCATTCGCCAACAGACGGGGCGAATCCCTCCAGCCCGAAAGGTGTCGGAAGCGTACCGCGAGGAATACGCCAAGCTGGTCGAAGAGGAGCACGAGGAACTCGACGGAATCCTCAAGAAGAATCGCGAAAAGCTGGCCAAGATTTCCGAGGAGCAATCCAGTTTACGCGTCGAGGATCTCGCGGAACAAAAACGCATCACGGACTTGCGCGCGAAGTTCAATCGCTTGCTGGCCGACTGCGACATGCTGGTGATTCCACGTCCCACGTTGTTCGACATCGTGGTGCGGGACGAACGAATTCCGAATCGTGCCTTCACGTTGGACGAAGCCCAACAAGAAGGGATCAAGGATTTCATCAAATCCGGCAAACCGGTCCTGTTTTGCTTGGGTCCCGCGAATGAACCCGAGGATGGACCCCCCGATTTTTCAGGGGCGGATCCTTTGGAAAAAATGCTCGAATCGCTCGGCTTGACCCTCACCAAACAAACGATTCTCTTCGATGTCGAAGCGGAAGCGATGGCGGACAAAGGCGAGCGGACGTTGATGGTGGGGGCGGCGGTCGATGTTCCACCCGCCGAGCTCGATTGGGTTTCCACCTCAGCTTCCGCACGATTGCTTTCGGGCGACGGGCAGAAGGCTTCAAGCCCCATCCGCACCAGTTTGAAATTGACCGCCAAGTCGTTTGGTAAGTCGGCTCCGAGTGACTTTCGGATTCGGCATCCTCGGCCCGTGTATGTCATGACGACCGCGTATCCGACGGATGCGGTCGCTTCCGCGCTGGCAATGGTCAGTTCGGGAAATCTGAGTTCCGCCTTGCCGAGCGTGGCCCTCTTGAACTCGCGTGGCACGAAAAAGATCGACGAGAAAACCGTCTTCCTGATGACCGGCGCCGACGCGTGGAACGAAGACAATCCTTTCCCCTCGGAAAAGAAGACGCCTCAATACGAACGTGCGAAACCCGACGATCCCAACAAGGGGACGGTGCAGGAAGAACGCCGAGGTCCGTTCCCCATCGGCGTGGCGTGGGAGGCAACCGTGCCTCGCGCATGGTTTGGCGACGAGTCACCTGCGGAGCTTCCGAAAGTTCGCCTGGCGGTGGTGGGTCATGGCGGCGTGTTCATCGGCGATCGGCTCTCGCCCATGAAAGAGAAACTGTTCCTTGACGTGTCGAATTGGCTCGTCGGCCGAGACGACCTGTTGGGCCAAAATTATCAAACCTGGGAGTTTCCTCGCGTTTCCTTGGCGGACAACGAAAAGGCACTTTGGCAATGGGGCGCCTGGATCGGTTTGCCCACGTTGTTCATCTACCTCGGCCTGATCGTTTGGCTGATACGGCGAACGCGGTAAGTGCTCTTGAGTCAGAATGATCTTGTTCGATGTTTGCCATGAATTGGAAATTTGCAATTGTCAGTTTTCAATTGGAAGTTCCATTTTTTTCCCGTGAACCCCATGGCCTTTCGGCCCTGGGCTTGTTGGCACTGTCCATTAACCACTGACCATACTCCATGAACCTACGCACGACGATCGCACTTGTTCTTTTGGTAGGCCTTGGCGCGGCTGGTTGGTTCTTTGTCGAATCCCGCCGACCCGTGGAATCCTCGAGCACCACGCTCGATTTCTTGGCGGGGCTGAGTGCCGACAAAATCTCGGCCGTCGAAGTTTTTCGCGATGGCAAATCGAAATTCCGCCTGGAAAAAACCGGCGGCGAATGGCTGTTGCCGGGGAAATGGCCCGTCCGTGAAGCCGAGGTGAAGCAGCTCTTGGGCACGCTTGCCTCGCTACGGTCACGCTTCACGCCCCAATCCGCCGATTCACTCGCTGGGGGCAAGGCGGCGCAGCCCAACCTGAACGCGGTGGGACTGGACGAGATGCACCGCCTCAAGGTCGCGATCACGACCGGCGACAGGACCAGCACGCTCTATTTCGGCGAAGAACCCGATGAAAAAGGCCGGTTCAATCGACCTACGTTCGCCCAGATCGAGGGCAACGCAGAAATTGTTCGCTTGGGCCCGGGCGTGGTGGCGGCACTGGATCGCACCCAGCAATACTTCCAACAACGTCGGCTTTTCCCGCTGGAGCGCATCGCCAAGGACGAAGGAAGCAAAGAAAAGGTCGAGCAGTTGGCGTCGAGCGAAATCGCCATCGAAGACGGCAACAAAAAGCTCAAGATCATTCGAAAAGGCGAAGATTGGTTCGTCGACGAACCGGTAAAAGACCGTGTCGATCCCAATAAGATCAAAACCCTGCTCGCGGCATTTCCGGATCTCTGGGCGGAAAAGTTTCATGAAAAAGACGATCCCAAACTCAAGGACGTCGATTTCGCGAAACCCGAGTACACCCTCAGCGTCACTCGGCCCAATGGGACGAAGCTCAAGCTGCTCGTCGGAAAGATCTCGGATGTCAAAACCAAGATCGTGACGAAGCCGCCCCAACAACCACCCACCCCCTTCGCGCCGCCGCCGAAACCTCAGATCGAGATGGTCAAGGAAGAATTTCGTTTCGCCAAGCTCGAAAACAACGATCAAGTTTTCGAGATCAAGGCGAACAAATTGAGTGACATCGCCTTGTCACTCGATGCCCTGCGTGATCCGCAGATCGCACGTTTCAAGATCGAAGAAGTGAAACGGATCGAGATCGATCAAGCGGGACAAACGATCGCCCTGGCGAAGGAGAAGAAAGACGGCGTCGACAAATGGCGGTTCGAAAAGCCCACGAAAGAAGACGCCGAAACCGCACCGGTTTCCGAGCTTTTGGAAAAGCTGGCGGCACTTCAGGTCAAGGACAAGGAGATTCTCGATCAAGCCGATCTCAAGGAAGTCGGTCTCGCGAAGCCCGCAGCCACGGTCAAGCTGACGTTGGAAAAGGAAGCCGAGAAAACCAAGGATTCCAAGGACGAAAAAGCGAAACCCGCGGAAACCCGCACGATCGTGCTGCATTGGGGTGTGAAGGAAAAGGAAAAAGACAAGGTTTACGTGAAAGTGGAGCCTTGGTCCCGCGTCAATCAGCTCGATGATACTGCCTGGAAGCTCGTGAACCGCCCAGTACTCGCGTATCGCAACCGTCGCGTGCTGGACATCGCCGCCACGGACCTGAACAAAGTCGAAATCCAACGGGAAGGTGAAGCTTTCGCCCTGGAAAAGCAAGACGGCGTCTGGAAGCTCACCGCGCCGGTGTCGGCTGAGCTTGATGCGAGCAAGACGGAATCGCTCACGCTCGATCTAGGCCGACTCGAAGGCGTTGATTTCATCGCCGATCAGCCTAAAGCTGACGATTTGGAAAAAGAATATGGTCTCGCGAAGCCGAGCTTGACCGTGAAGCTTTCGTATCAAGACGCCAAGAAGTCACCTCAGACGTTATCCGTAGGGAAGCAACGCGTCGGCAAACAGGAGTATTACGCACGCATCGATCAAGGGCCTGTCTTCACGCTCAAGAAAGATCTGCGGGATACGCTTGACCGCACCTCGCTCAGTTATCGGCCTCTGGATCTTGTGAAGTTGGCGGTCGACGACGTGACCGAAGTCGCGATCCAGCGGGGTGACGTCGGCTATCGATTGCAACGTGACGGGAAAGACTGGAAGGTTTCCGGGCGTTTCGATGCCAAGGTCCCCGGCAACGAAATCGATGGACTTGTCGAGGAATTGGCCAAGTTGAAGGCGGAAAAGTTCGAGAAACATCAGGTGAAAGACTTGGCTCCGTTCGGCCTGGACAAACCAAACCTTTCCGTGAAAGTGTCCGCCAAGGGGCAGAAGCCAAAAGAACTTCAGATCGGCAAAGCCGTCGAAGGCGATGCCAAACTCCGGTATGCCCGCATGGAAGGAATCGAGGGCATTTTCGATCTTCCGGAAAAGACGGTCGCTTCGCTGGATAAAAGCGATCTCGATTTCCTGGACAAAAACCTGCTGAATGTGCCCGCCAGCGACATTCAAAAACTCCAAGTGACCGGCGCTCTTCCGTTCGGGTTGGAGAAAAAGAAGGAGCAATGGCAGGTGATCGATTCGCCCGCGCCGCCGTTCTTGGCCGACGACGACACGGTGCGCGAAACGCTCCGACCCTGGAGCCGACTCCAGGCGAGCAAGTTCGCGGATTACGGTGCGAAAATCGCCTGGGATAAATACGGCCTCGACAAACCTTCCGCCTCGCTCACGGTTACCGTGGCTGGGGAGAAAGACAAGACGAAGAGCCATGTGATCGAACTTGGCATAGACGCCGACGCGGGCCAGGTTTTCGCACGCGTCGACAAGAAAGACGCAGTCGTGGTGCTCGATGCCGGCACCGCGGCTGAACTGCGAAAAACGCACCTGGATTTCGTCGATCGACGCGTACTGAAATATGACCTCGACACCGTCACCGGCATTCAACGGCAGATGAAAGACGGGGATTTTGACCTCGTCAAGAACGACGATCAATGGAACCTCGTGAAACCGACGAAACGGCGAGCCGACGACAAAACGATCGGCGACATCCTCGAAAAGACGTTCCGCCTGACGGTGCCCCGAGTGGCGGAATATCCCTCCAAGGACTTCGCGAAGTTCGGCCTGGAAAAGCCCTTCGCCACGGTCAAAATGATTCTTACGGATCCTTCTGGAGCCGCGAAGGAACATGTATTCAAAATCGGCGATCCGGCCAAAGACAAGAAAGGGGGGACCACGGAGGAACGCTATTCCGTGATTGATAAGGGAACGAGCGTGGTGGTGTTGCCAGCGGAACTTTCCAAGCATTTGATGGCGCCGCCCCTGTATTTCGCGGATCGCAATCTGGCTTCGTTCGGCACCGTGGACCGGGCGGAGCTAACGCGAGGCACCCGAAAAGCGACGTTCAGCAAGGCGGAAGGCGCCTGGAAAATGATCGAGCCGACCAAGGCCGACGCCGAGGAAAGCGACCTCGACGATTTGATCAAAAGCCTGCAAAGGCTTCGCGTCGAGGAAGTGATTGCGGAAAAAGGCGCCGACCTCAAGAAGTTCGGCCTCGACACGCCGTCGGCTCAATGGAAAATCAAAGCCGGGGATAAGCTCGTGCTCGATTTGCTCGTCGGTGGTGACGCGGGCAAAGGAAGACGGTTTGGCAAACTCGCGAGTAAAGAGGATGTCTTCGCGTTCGATGCCAAGCTGACCGGGCGACTCGAAGAAGAATATCGCACCCGAAAGCCCTGGCCCGCGCTCGATGCCGCCCAGGTGGAAAAGCTCACTGTCACGCAAGGCAAAAACGCTTTCACGCTCAGGAAGAAAGACGGCGATTGGACCGTTTCCGGCGAAATCGACAAAACCGTCGAAACGAAGGCGGTCACCGACACGCTCGATGCGTTGGCGGCACTCAAAGCCCAAAAATATGTCGCGGACGCCAAGGCCGATCTAAAACTCTACGGGCTCGACCCGGCCGAGTGGAAGATCGAAGTATCCACGCCGATGGGCAGTCGAACGCTGCATCTGGGCCGAGCCGAGGGAGATTCAAAACGGTTGTACGCCAGCGTTGCCGGAAGCGATGTCGTCTTCGTGATCTCCGAAGCGGACACTGCCCGCATCGCCCGCACCGTCACCGCGTTTTTGGCGAATCCCAAGAAATAGGTCCATCGTCCTAATTCAGGTCCTGTCCAATCCACCCGCTGATTTTTCCGCGGGTGTTTTCATGCGCCTTCATTGGCATCTGGATGCACGGCGGGAAACGGTAGCCTTGCCATCGAAACTCGCGCGAAGGTTCGGGCGGAGTTTGCCCGTGTTTTGAAAACGACATGCGGACGGGCCACCGACGAGATCGACGAACCGCGATCGCAAGGAAGGACCGGTACGTTGGCTCGGGTACTAGAGCGGTTCACGGCCAGACTTTATACGACAAACCCATGAGGAATCCTGCCTTAGGGTGAGTGCAGCGTACTCGCGTAACCCACCGTCGCCTCGACGTCGAAGCCGTTTTTTGGGCCCAAATTCCGACGATGACATGGGATTTCGTCCAAACCGAGGAACCGTATCCTGCTCGACGCAGCGGTGGGTTTCACGAGTACGTTGCCCACAGGCATCACGTTAAGCCATCTCGCTGGTTTTCAATGAGTCAACCGAGAACGGAGAATGAAAAATGAAGAATGTGAGGAATATAGGCTGCCCATCTCCGTTCTTCATTCTCCGTTCTTCATTCTCCGTTCTTCATTCTCCGTTCTTCATTCTCCGTTCTCAGTTCTCCGTTGACGCATTGGTTAATACGCGGAACCTTAACTTGATGCTCATGGGTTTCACGAGTACGTTGCCCCCCCTACGGCGAGCCAACAGTCCGTGTGCAATGCATCTGAAAACCGTTCTAAGGCGTTCCCTGATGGTCGCGGCTCGTAACGAAGTACGATTCCGGAACCTGGCGGGTTTCACTCCGCTTTCAGCTCTATTTCTTTCCACTAAAGCAATATAAATACTTGTCCGAACGTAGAAATACAGCCTGGTCGTAAGCTACGGGAGAAGCAAGGATCGTGTCTTTGACGGAATTGCTCGCCAAGACTTTGGCTTCGTCGCTTGCCTCCATCACGTGGGTGGTGCCGTCCTCGGCGACCACGTAGAGTCGGCCCTCGGCGAGCAGAGGCGAGGCGGCGTAAGCGCCTTCCAGCCGGTGGGTCCAGATCACCTTGCCGCTATCCGCATCGGAACAATTCACGATGCCGTTGAATCCTACGGTGTAAAGGCGGTTTTTGTACGCCAAGGGGGACGCGTATTGCGGGCGAAGCTTGGTGTTTTCCCACAGGACTTTAGGCTCCTCATTCGCCTTCGGCGTTTGGATCGCCACGAATTTATCACCGGGGAGGAAGACAACGGAATCTCGAACCGTCGCGGAAGCCATGGTCGCGAATTTATGGGAAGTCAAGGACCAGAGTTTTTGCCCACCGGCCGGCTCGTACGCGGTGAGATCTGCCGCCCCTTGAAAGACCACCGCCGCCTGGCCATCGTGGTCGATCACGGTAGGCGTGACCCAGTTGATGCCTCGCGGCCTTTCCACACGCCAGCGATTTTGGCCCGTCTTCGTGTCGATGCCGGCGGCGAAAGATTCACCCACGTTTTCCATGCACACGAGGATCCGATCCCTCCAGAGTGCGGGAGACGCCGCCATGCCTACATTGTTCCCCACGGTGGGATAATCGCCCACGAGTGAACGATACCAAACGAGATCTCCGTCTCGATCGAAGCAGACGAGATCGCCCGTTGCGAAAAGGGCGTAGACATGGTCGCCATCGGTGAGGGGCGTGGGGGCAGCCATGTTGGTTTTCGGATGGCAAAGGGTGGTGCCCGTGCCCCAGACTTGGCGGACCCAAAGTTTTTTGCCGGTTTTCACGTCGAAACAAAGGACGAGTTGGCGTTTCTGCTCGTAGCCATCGCAGGCGGTGACATACACCCGCCCTTTGGCGATGACCGGGCTGGAAAGGCCTCGCCCAGGCAATTCGGCTTTCCATCGTACATTTTCATTCGCGTTCCATTGCACAGGCAAATTGGTTTCGGTACTCACGCCCGTGCCTTTGGAGCCACGAAACTGCGAGACATCGTCCGCGAATGCCACGGCAGCCCCGACCATGAAGACCGCCATGACGCCAAGAATACGCATGATCACCCTCGCTCGTAGAATAGAATGATATCTTACAATAAAATGCTTGATAAAAATATCGCAAATGCATTTGTTTAGAAATCAGGCCGCATGAAGTCGCGTTAGCGATCCGATTTCGTAACGACGGTGACGGGCACGGAGCCACCAAGAGCGTCGCTCACCCGAAGCTGGAACGACCATAATTGCGCCCAGGAGTCCGTCTGTTCGTTTTGGCAGACTTTGATCAAAATCTCATTTCGCCCCGCGACCAACGTCCCTTTTCCCACATGCTGGTCCATTTCCAGACCGTGATGGTATTCTTCGCGGAAATAGACTTCCTTGCCATTGAGGTAGATGCGGACGGCATTGTTGCTGCCAACGCGGATTTCAACGGGGCGTTCATTTGGCGAGGTGATTTCCGAGTAGGCAAACGCGACGGCGCCTTTGAGGTTGCCAAAAATCTTGTTGAGGTCGACCATGCCGAACGGCTGATCGGTGGTATGGCGTTGCCAGCGAATTTTTTCTTCTTTTTTGCCGACATATTCCGCCTGAAGGTCGACGCCACGTTCCGGAGGATAGGTCGTGGAAAATCCCACGCCCTTGGAGTTTTCAAACGGCCCCACGACCGCCCAATTGGTGACGAAGCCAAAGTGTTTGGTCAGGTCGATGTCGACGCCGAGTTTTTTAAGCTTTTGTGCGATGAGCTTGACTTGATCACGGTCTCGCGCGGCTTTGAGTGCGTCCTGGAATTCGGTCTTGGCCTGGGCCGGATCGGTCACCTTCTCCGCCTTGGCGAGGAAACGGGCCACGGCATCGCGGCGGAGTTCCTGCCCCGGATCGTTGAGCATCTTGGGCAAATGGCGGTCCGGCGTGGTTGGATCGAGCTTCGTCAGCAGATCGAACGCCAAGCGGCGTGCATGTCCCGCATGGTGCGTGTCGGTGAGAAAACTCTCGAGTCGATCCGTAGGGAATTTTTGCCCCTTTGTGACGGCTTTGTCCGCGATGGCTTCGACAGCACCTCGCAGCCAATTAGCGGCCGTCGGCGTCGCATCGTCCAAGCCGGCGAGCACGTCAGGCAGCACGGTAGGCCCGTGTTGCACGAGTTCCTTCCACGCCTTTCTCGCTTCGACGTTCCCCGTTCCCTCTTTTCCCACTGCTTTGATGCGAACCAAAAGCGAATTCACTTCCTGAGCGTGAATCGTGGAGGTTGCCCACCAACCGACGGCCAAGCTCATGCCAATGCAGGCGACGCGAAACATCTCGATCTCCTTGCGCGTACTTTTCGGGAGAGAAACGTTGAACCAACCTTCCCAGGTTAGCGAGCAAGGCGACGGGGTCAAGCGAATATTGCGAGAAACATGGCCATCGGGTGAAGCCGATTTTTCTGGGATTTGAGTTCAAAGAATCTTACGCAACGACGTAGAGGAAAAAACCAAGGAAATGCCAGATCACGTGGGATCGTCTCGTCGAAACCACCACCGTTTTCTCGCACGCTCACTGGGCTGGCTGAGCTCTACCGAATGTTACCCTCAAGCGAACTTGATTACACCCCGGTCGTCGGCCGTTGCTGACGGCCTTCGCCCAAGTGCGCTCGCGAGAGAATCGACGCACTCTCTCGCGAGCATTGATCCTTCTCGACAGATCATCGCCCTTCGTACACGAGGTCGGTATCGCCTAGAAAGCCGAGCCTATGCTGTCGGCGGAAGGAATCGACCTGAGCCTGCTCTGGCCAAGCCGGCGTCGCGACGGGCACTTCGACTTTGGTCTCGACATGTCCATCGAGGAACGCGACATTGGCGACATCTCCGCCATGGCGGAAATGCGTGAAGTTTAGAAAGTAGCCAAAGCCAACGCTTGCACCAGTAAACGCGGTGGGGCCGCGCACGGCGATGGTTTCCTCCAGATGAAACCCGCCACTATTGGAAAGCATCGCCGATTCGGTGAATGCCATCGTCTGCGAGGTGGCGGGAAATTCGAGAAGCCTTCGGGTTTTCGTCACGGCAACGTACGCGGGCGGTGGGTAATCGACGCCGCCAAGGTGGCGATTGTACGCGTATCCGCCCGTGTTGCCGCCATACGCAAGTTTGAGTGGCGGATCGGTGACGATGGGACATACCGTGACGGCGGCAGCGTTCTCGTAGAACGGCGTGAGAATCCCACCCAGGGGCGTCGCCGAGTTCACGCCTCCAGAAGACGTCACGACGCCGAACCAATACGTCACCACGGGATAATTCGTCTTCGTATTGCTGACCGGGGGAAGGCTCTTGTATGTTCCTTCGTAATTATGCGTCGCTAATGAAAGCTGCTTGAGATTGTTGGTGCATTGGAGGCGGGCGGCGGCTTCACGCACCCGTTGCACGGCGGGTACCAACAGCGCGATCAAAACCGCGATGATCGCGATCACCACGAGCAGTTCGATCAACGTGAAACCGAAACGCGCCCCGGTCGATAACGGGATCTGCCGTTTGGGGACCACGCCGGGATTTGGGGACCAGGATTCAGAGGAAGTGCGACAACAAGGCGCCAAACGTAGGCAACCTACCATGGAAACGTCCTTTCTGCCGGGCCGGGCATTCGGGCTTAGGCCTCGGCGGAGACGACGCTTCCCCCAACATCCCTTCGAGCAACGCGGATTCGTTGCGACGAAATCGAGGAGTGGGGCAGTTGCGTGGTTCCGTGCTTGAGGCCGAAGCACTGATGAAACGATTGGTCGACAGGCAGGTCTTCTGGCTTTCGGCTTCACGCGGCTCGCGACACCTTCCCAGGCACGTTCGCGCCCAGTGGTCTTACGTCGCTCACCTCGCCGATCACAGCGGCGGCCCCGCAACGGATTTACACCGTTTTCCCTATTATCGCTTCTCCACAAGAAAAGCGACCCGTCAACTAGCACCCTTCGTTGTACCTGTAAAGAAGATTTCGACAAGAGACGAAAAGCCTGGGAACGGCGAGATAGGCTGTTTTCCCTTCCGCAAATTCGACCGGAAAGCCCAGTCGGTGACGATTGAGAATCATGCATGACGCGGTTATTCTGGATCCGTGATTTCATTCAGTAAAAACATGACCGGGCGATTCAGAATTGCAATTTGGGACCGTACGCACGATTTCGTCCTGGATCGCTATCGGAACGATCGGACACGTGGTTCGATCCGGTTTCGCGACGTCCCGCCGGCCGTTCGCGTGGTGAGGCGAGCGGCGAGAGAAAAATGACCAAGTACCCCGCTTGTCGTTTCGCGCTCGCTCGAAATCTCGCGGAGGTTTGTGGGTTCATGGGATAGGGCGACCGCGAAACGACAAGCGGGGTTCCGGTAGATCATTATTCGCCGCTCGACTTATCGAGAAACGGTGCAATCCAGCATGCGATTCGCTCGTGTACAATCTTTAATCGCTTGCGCGGGCCTTCTGGCATTCGTCGCCGCGGGCTACGTAGTTGGTCGTGCTCGCTTAGTCGAATTCATCAGCCTTTCGGCACTGATCGCAATTGCCCTTTCGTTGGTCTCGATGGTTCAACGCTCGCTGGTGGAACGAATTGCAGGAACTGGCTTGGTTTTTTGGATCATCCTTGCATCCGCGACCCAGCAATTTGCGTGGGCCGCGAGTTGCCAGGGAGTGTATATCGCCGCCGCATGGTTGACGCCGCCTGTTGCAGGTGGAGCATTATTGCCATCGGCAGGACACTGGTGGTCGGGACTAGCGTGTTGGGTGGCAACTTTCGCCGGCGTCGCCGCTACGACCTTCAGTGTTCATTCCGTAAACAGAGGCGCGGGCCTCTTTATGCGTTGGTTTAGTTGAAACTTAAGAAGGCGCGTTGTCGTTCTGGGGAGTGCCAGGGCAAGGTCGTTGTCAGTCCCACGGGCGATTTGGCGCGTGGTTCTCGAAAGATGAATTACATGGACCTGACGCTTGATCCATTCGTGGGCTGCATATTGGGGCTTGCTACCGGGGATGCGTTGGGGGCTCCCCACGAAGGAGGCTTTCTTGAGAGGCTCATTTGGCGGATCATCGGGCGAACCGAGGACGGCAGCCTTCGCTGGACCGACGACACGCAGATGACACTCGATTTAGCCGAGTCGCTGCTTGCTGAAGGCGATGTCCGTCCCGACGCACTCGCACAGCGATTTGCATCCAGCTACCGCTGGAACCGAGGATATGGCCCAGGGGCTGCGAAAGTCTTGAAACGAATTCGACGTGGAGAGCCCTGGGAAACCGCGGCGAACACGGTGTACGCTGAGGGATCTTACGGAAACGGTGCAGCCATGCGTGCGCCGGTCCTCGCCCTTTTCTTCGCCCGTAATCGGGATCGCATCGTCTCGGCCGCACGAGCCTCGGCGAGGATCACCCATGCCCACCCCGAAGGAATCGAAGGGGCTGTTCTGATTGCGGTCGCGGCACACGCCCTCTTGGAAAGACGACCGTTGGACGAGGTACTGATGTTCGTTCGCACCGAATGCGCTACTCAGGAAATCCTGGCACGGTTGACCGTGGCTTCATCCTGGCTCGAAGCGGGGGAAATGCCGGGCCCCCGAGAAGTCGCGGTGAAACTCGGCAACGGGATCACTGCCGCGACATCGTGCCCCACCGCCGTCTACATTGCCCTTCGCCATCTGCAATCATCGTTCGAAGCCATGATCGATTTCATCCTAAAATGCCGAGGCGACGTGGACACCATCGGTGCGATGGCCGGCTCCCTCTGGGGCATCGTGAACGGGTCGGAACGGCTGCCCAACATCCGCCTCGAAGCACGCTCAACTCTGGTCGATGTCGCCACCCGACTGTTTCATCGCCACCACTAAAAACACCACGAGCGAGTGACATGCGGGGGCGAGAGTAAATTCGGCCCTGAGTTCAAAGGTTCACAGGCCCTTAATGACTTCCGCCACCTTCTTATTTCTTGTGCCAAAACGAACCGCCACCGAGCGGGAGCATGTCTTGCACGTGGCATCAGGTCGAGTGTTCCCTCACGGTCTCGCCTCGCTAAGTGGAAAGGCGGACGTCTTTGCGTCGATGCTGAAGCGGTTTTTTGGGTCGTGCTGAAGTGCCTTGTAAGTTCGTGAATTATGTAGGAATCGGTAGGAATCTTTTAAAGAAAACACTCCATTCAATCCTTGCTTTGATGGTGTTTTTCAAGGTATAATTTTTACCACCGCGAAATCGCTCCATCTGTCTGGAATCCGTTCAAACGCCAATCCACCCGTCTGGAAAACGCCTCCCGCCGATATTGCCGAGTGCCGAAGGAAGATTTGGATGAAGCCGACCGCTACGTCGTTGAACATGCGAAAATTCTCGTTCACCCGAACCTCCCTTACCACCTCCGCGCGAAAGGCGGGCGAGACGTTACGTCGCCAACTTTGGCTTTGGCCCATCGTGGGCTCGCTCTTTTTGGGTTCGTTGGCGTTCATGGTGCTGCGTTCGGTGGAGGCAACCATCACCCATCGCGTCTCCGGCGAGATCCAAACGCTGCTCAACGCCGACGTTCAAGCTCTGAAGCAATGGATCAAGCATCAG
>WBZS01001235.1_pt1 | contig 21601 bp, 20 predicted proteins | sample 5204201 | NCBI WGS metagenome assembly WBZS01 (sample SAMN12344357, study PRJNA552823) | activated sludge metagenome | biome: Activated sludge suspended growth; feature: Nitrification reactor; material: Wastewater; isolation source: activated sludge from nitrification reactor of wastewater...
GCGAAGTGAAAACTGCTGTCACGTTGAGCTTTTTGAATCCGTTTTAACAAAGACTGAAACATCGAAAGGGCCTCCATGCACTTGTCGGATAGTTTGACAACCCAATGATTGCAGACGAGGCCCTTTCATGTCTATCTCGTTCCAGCACACCAACTTAAGCACTCGCCAAGTGCCATTCGTTCCTGATACCTTTTTTTTCCCCAAAGGGCTTTCCTTAACACCTAATCTCTAAAAAAAATGTTGTCATGATTCCTAATACACCCCCGATGTCTTTCGATAAGGACTCCTGAAATGACTTTTTTATCGAGTGGGAATACAAATGTATCAAGGGGGCAAAACAACATCCACTTCTGTCTACGACAAAATAGCTCGTAGGTTTCAATGACATCTTCATCTTTCATTCGTACGGAACTTAGATCGATCGATCTACACCTCGAAAAAACCAACCCAAGCAAAGCCACCGCTTTGCCGTCAATTTCCCTTGGCGGCAGCCGAAATGCCAGTTTGTTAACACGAGGCCATCCAAACAAAATCCCCATGACGTTTAAGCGATGATCGACAAACATCTCAATATCAAAGATATCGTCTGTACAAACAGAATAGTCCATTTCAACAGGATTTCCATGAGCGTCTACGCGGTAAAGCAAGGGAACATTGGTATATGCAACCACATCATAGTCACATGGAATACTCGCAACGATCACTTCAACCACAAACAGCAATATGTTCGTCAACATCATCATTAAAATAGCGTTCATTTTTCTACTATTACTTCGCGTTAACAAATACACCGGATGGAAAAGTACGAATTGTCGGTTTTCGATCGAGCTTGTATTGATCGCTACTTGCCCGGTACAGGAACTCGGGGAAAGCAAAAGGGGACATTTTACTTATTTGGCTTTTGGGACTTGCCGCGAGGTCAAAGGGAGGCTTTCAGGCCGAGTTTTTTGGCCGTTGATGCCTGCTACTTAGTATTGCCGTTGGGAGTACCACGGGCAAGACTCTGTCGAAAACGGACCGAAACAGAGTTTGATGCGATCCGACTTGCGGCGCAGCGCGGAAGCCCTTTTTGAGCTTAGAATTGGGTAGAATCAGCAGCCGATAGGCCGAATTTGGGATCTTCGAATCGCCCAGAGGTTTTTCTCAGACGGCGCACGGCAACGGTGGCCAAACCACTGTGGGATCTTTGGGCGTGTGATTTAGTCACCTTCCCGAATCTGGCAGTATCCGTCGTAGCGGCGAACGTCGATCCATCCGTCGGCCACAGCGTTTTTCACGGCGCAATCTTCTTCGTGCGTGTGCATGCAATTCGGATAACGACATTGATGCACGAAAGGGCGGAGGTCGCGAAAGTAGCCTTCGATTTCTTCCGGAACGACGTCCCATAATTGGAACTGGCGCAGCCCGGGCGTGTCGATGATGTGCCCTCCGAACGACAGCGGGATCAGTTCTGCAGTAGTCGTCGTATGGCGGCCCTTGCTGTTGTCGTCGCTGACGCTCCCCACGCGACGAGCCAAACCGGCTTCAATCGCGTTTAGCAATGACGACTTGCCCACGCCGCTTTGCCCGGTCACCACGCTGTTGTGGTCTTTCAGCACCTCCCGCAGTCGATCGATACCGACTCCAGTCATTGTCGAGGCGAAAACTACAGGATAGCCAAGCTGGCCCCAGACCCCGGCCATGGGCTGCAATGTATCGATGTCGACGAGGTCGACCTTGTTGATGACTATGATCGGTTGAATCTTGGCTTTTTCGATGGCGATCAAGAAACGGTCGATCAAATTCGGCTTGATGGTCGGCTCAGCCGCACTGGAGATGATGAGGCCGAGGTCGATGTTGGAAGCGATGATTTGCTGTCGGCCGCGGCTCGTACGGTCGATGAAATTCCGGCGATCTTCCACGCGGACAACCACTCCTTGCTGTTCGGAAATCTTCCCGACTTGGACATGGTCGCCAGCGACGACGACGTTTTGCAGATCGGTTGCCAGCGATTTGAGCAGCCCGCGCATCGAGCATTCGAAATCGCCTTGTTCCGTCCGCACAATGCTGGAGAGTCCGTGCACGCGAACGACACGCCCTGGAATCGTGGTGGCGGCATCGATATCGAGCGTGACCTGGAATCCCGATTGCTCGTTCGCCGCGTGGTCGCCCGAGATGGTTCGCTTCCGAGTCCAACGGCCTTTTCCGGAGACTCGTTCACTTTTGTTGATGTCGTCGAGCTCATTTCGCCCCGCATCGAACTGCTTGGTCAAATCGTTTTTGCGTTGCCGCGAATCGTAGTTCTTCCTAAAGTCGGCGCGAACTTTGTTTTGTTTTTTGTTTTTTTTTGACAAGTCAAATGCCTCGACAATTAGTTCGTGGGCGACCAGGAGCCGGCCACCGTCTCCCACCGTCTCCCGCACTTGTTCGCGGTGCGGGATTCGTCCTATTATGCGACGTCGTCGTCTGAAACTCAACAAAGCAACCCTGGACGCCCTTGAAGGCGGTTTAGCGGGACGCTTTTTTACCGTCGTGTTTCTGCAAATATCACCGGAAGTTGTTCCCGCTGATGCCGAAGACAGTCGCCAAGCCTATATTGTTCGCAACCGCTATCAAAAATGGATCAACTCGCCCCCAAAAAAGCAAGTCTCCGCTAACAAGCAACCGTTACTTGTTTGGAATTCACCACTACAATACATCTGCTTCAAATAGTTTTGGCGGGCGAAAAGCCGCCGTATTTTTCCGCAACCGATTCCGGGTGTTTTGAGCGCCGGGCTATGGTTTTGCGGCACGATCGGGTGCAAACGGTGCAAAAGACCTTGGTACTACAGTCAGATGCGTCTCGTCAAGACGCCCTTGTGCAGGCACACGACGCAAACGTAGTGACCGTTACCGATCCTCTAGCCTTCTTGCAATCGCTGATCAAAGAGACCTACGATCGCTTCATCATCGATATGGGAGCGGTAGGGAAATCGTCGTCGCCGAATTTGCATTTGATGGTTAATTTAGCGTGCAGCTATTCGATTCTCGATCGAGCGCCGGACGGTATTGCCGTATTGAACAAGAATAGCGAACTCGTCTGGGTCAACCAGCGGATTTACGAATGGTTCAGCAATGCCGAGGTCATCGGCAAAGGATTTTACGAAGCAATCGGTAATCCAGAAATTCAGGGTCCGGAAGTTCACCCGATCATTACAGCCATCAACAAGAAAATTGTGACGCGAGCCGTCCTGGCCAAAGGCGATCACTACTATCGCTTGCAGGTTGCCCCGATTGTCGAGAACAGTGGCCAAGTGGAATTCTTGATTCTTTCATTGTCGGATGTCACAGAATCCACATTGCAACGCAAAAAAATGCAAGCCCTGCACGAGGCGGAGTTGGCATTGGCCAACCTTACCACGCAGGAAATCTTCGATATGGACATCGATCAGCGTATCGAATTGCTCAAGGACAATATCCTGCATTACACGAAAGATCTGTTGAACTTCGACGTGATCGAGATCCGCATGCTTGATGAACGGACGGGTTTGCTGGTTCCCTTGTTGTCCGAGGGGATTGACTCCGAAATCAGCAAACGCGACCTTTATGCGCGCGCCGATGGCAATGGAGTGACAGGTTTCGTCGTTGCCACCGGCCATAGTTACCTGTGCGAGGATACTCGCAACGACCCGCTTTATCTCGACGGATTGGTGGGAGCCAAGAGTTCGTTAACCGTTCCGCTGAAGTACAACGATCAAATCATTGGCTCATTCAATGTGGAGAGTCCCGAGGTCAATGCTTTTAAGGACAGTGACCTGGAGTTCCTCGAGAGCTTTGCCCGAGGCGTCGCCTCGGCGTTGAATACTCTCGAGCTATTGGTCGCGCAACGAACGAACACGGCTCATCAAAGCGTTGAGCAGATTCATAATGCCGTGGCGATTCCGATCGATCAGATTTTAATTGACACGGCGCTGGTTATTGAAAACTATATTGGTCACGATCTGGAAGTAGCCAAGCGACTACAACGTGTGCTGAAAAATGCTCGGGATATCAAATCCTCGATCCAAAAAGTTGGCGAATCGCTCGCCCCTGCGGACAATATGCCAGGCAGTGTGAAAAGCAGCCAACGCCAAATTTTGCGAGGACGACGGATTCTGGTCATCGACAACGATGACCAAGTGCGAACGAGCGCTCATCAACTGCTGGAGCGACACGGTAGCATTGTTGAAACGGCTCACTTGGGGCACGAAGCTATTTCGATGATCAAAAATCTGGACCAGGAACATCAATACGATGCCATCATCGCCGATATCCGTTTGCCGGACATCAGCGGTTATGAGTTGTTGATGAAACTGAAGGAGTTGTTATCGAATCCGCCATTGATTTTGATGACCGGCTTTGGCTATGATCCCGGGCATTCAATTGTGAAGGCTCGCCAAGCCGGGTTACGTGCAGGCGCTATTTTGTATAAACCCTTTCGACTGGACCAGTTGCTGGAAACGGTAGAACAAACCGTCAATGCCAACGGAGAAATGAATCGGGCACTTCAAACTAAACCTCAATCCGATCGATAGTACGGTCGAAGCGCAAATTGACTTTTGCGAAGCGGAACCATAGGAAACATGGATTGGATTTTTTGGCTGCCAACTCTGACAGGTCACATCGGAATTTGGTGTGCCATCTTCAATCGAACGCACGCGACGGCTTGGCCGCGAAAATGGCGGAAGTTGATTGAACAAGCGATTGTAGCCGTGGTCGGCGTTCCAGTTCTAGTTGTTCCTATTTTGCTGTGGAGGGCCACTGACGTTTCGTTCGTCCACTTCTTCCAGCGCCATTTCCTGGCGGCTCCGTATCTGATTTTGAGTGTTGTTGCGGCAATCTATTTTTTAACTACCTGGATTTTGCGAATCAGCCGCTACGAGCCACCGCGGGCCTGGCTGAAACTGGATCAGGAATATGTTGAGGCCGAAAAAGTCTTGAGGATGACACTAACCCATGGCGTTGTTGCGAAGGTGCTTTCTTGGTTGCCCGGAAACCAAGCGACGCATTTGTCACTGGAAAGGTATCGCATCCGTTTGCCAAAATTGCCTCCGGGGAGTTCGATCAAGGTCTGCCAATTGTCGGACTTTCATTTCACGGGCCAATTGGACATTGCCTTCTTCCGACTGGTCATTGAACGGGTAAACGATTGGCGACCAGATGTTGTTGTCATCACCGGCGATCTGGTTGACGAGACTCATTGTCTTGATTGGATCGGGCCCGTCTTCGAACCGTTGCAAGCGCGACATGGCAAATTCTACTTGTTGGGCAATCATGATCGCCGAATTCCATCCGAGGAGGACCTTCGATCCCGCCTGGAGTCCGCTGGTTTAATGCGATCCGGTGGACAATGGCACACGGTGACCGTCGGAGATGTCACCGTTCATTTTGCCGGAAATGAGTTGCCTTGGTTTAACGGCGCTGAATCGTTGGCCAACTTGGAATCGAAGGCAGGCGACTTGCGAATCATGTTGACTCATTCACCAGACCAAATCGAATGGGCCGAGCGTTATGATTTCGACATTATCTTCGCGGGTCATACGCATGGTGGACAGATCCGCTTGCCAATCGTCGGACCGATTATTTCGCCCAGCAAATACGGGGTACGCTTCGCAGGTGGAGCCTTTCAGATTGGAAAAGCAGTGATGCACGTCAGCCGCGGACTTTGTGGCGATGAGCCGATCCGCTGGAATTGTCCGCCAGAGATCGGGTTCTTCACGATCGAAGGCCCGCCTGCCCGAGACGATTAGGCGTTCTCACGAGGTAGGCGGCAAATCCAGAAAGAAAAAATATTCGCTATAGGGCAGCACGCCGTCGTGCATGGCCCGCACCTCGCCAGTTTTTTGGAAGCCAAATTTCTCAAAAAATCGGTGGGCTCGTTCGAAGCGAGTGTCGGACCAGAACTCGACTCGGCGAAAATTCTGCTCACGCGCCCAATCGATGGTTAATTGCATCAAGCGGCGTCCCCATTCGGTGCCGCGCAACTCACGTGCCAAATACAATCGTCGAAAGGTGCAGACCTCGGGGTTGGTTGTGGCCGGATGAGACGCGTGCGAACCCACGATCCTACCGTCTTGTTCCAACACCCAGAACGTTCCCCCGCGCGCAAAATAGTAGCCATCGATATCGAGGAGATCTTTGTCGGCGTCTGCGAGACACATAATTTCGCCGTATTCGGTGTAGACACCGTCAATCAGCTCAATGATTCGAGGCTGGTCGGCTTTGGTTGCCAGACGAAACGATGGTTTGGTGGTTTTGGAATCCATGGCTCGTCGGTCCTGTGTCATCGACTTCCGCGTCAGTCTAGCAGAGTTGACCCGCCTGTATTGCGGTTTAGTGTTTTAGATAACTGAACGAAAAAACCGACGAGAGAAGTTCCCGTCGGTCGTTTGGTTTGTTCGATGAAGGCAACTGCCTGCAACTGAGTGCTAGACGCTGAAGGAGTTACCGCAACCACAACTGCGTTTGACCGCTGGGTTGTGGAACTGGAAACCGCGTTTGTCGAGGTCTTCGTAATAGTCTACCGAGGTGCCATCAAGGTAAAGTGCGCTCTTGCGGTCGACGACCACTGGCACGCCGAATTGTTCAACCTTGGTGTCTTTTTCTTCGTTGTAGTCGGTTGCAATATTCAGGCTGTAGCTCAAGCCACTGCATCCGCCGCCGACGACTGCGATTCGTAGAACTGCATCTTCGCCGTAGGCACCGTCAACAATGAACTTCTGGACTTCTTTGGCTGCTTTTTCTGTCAGCGTAACGGACATTCTCAAAAACTCCTTGGTAGAGGAAAAAACACTTCGGACCGGTCGAGAATCGAAGTCTCGCACCTGACACTATTTTCGGCCATTCCCTCAAAATGTCCAGAGCTAAAATCTGATGCGAATTCACATCCATTGGCGAAAACCAACGAAAATTCGGCAGTCGACCAACCGTCACAGGAAATTGTTTTTTGCCTGGAATGTTGGTTGTGAGGGGTAAAGGCCAAGGTTACTTGATCTCAGACAACGTTTTCAGCAGGTACTTCCAGAATTTTTGAACGGAGCTGATCTGGACTTTTTCGTCTGGCGAATGTGCTCCCAGGATGTTGGGGCCAAAACTAATCATTTCCATGCCTGGGTAATGAGCACCAATGATCCCGCATTCAAGACCAGCGTGGCAAGCGGCGACGTTCGGGTCGCTTTGGAATTGATCTTGATAAACCCGTTTCATCAGTGAGACGATTTTCGATGTTGGCTCAGGTTGCCAGCCGGGATAGTCACCGGCGAAGGTCACATCGGCCTTGGCCGACAACAAGGCGGCCTTGATCATTCGAGCCAAGTCGTGACGTTCGGAATCGACAGAGCTGCGGGTAAGGCAAGCCCATTCCATTTGACCATCTTTCAAGGTGATTTTGGCTAAGTTATTGCTGGTTTGAACCAGTCCGGCAACGCTGGGGCTCATTCGGAAAATTCCATTGGGCACCGCGTAGGTGGCGTGGAGTGCGGCTGATTGATCGGAAGTCGCGAGTACCTTTGACGGTGCCTCGCAATCTTCCCATGTAATCACAAGTCCTGGGTCGGTGATGCTGTATTCGTTCTTTAAGACACTGGCTTCCTGTTCCACGAAGGCCTTAGCGGCAGCCGCTTTGTTTTCTTCAATGGCAAGCACGGCAAAGGCTTCGCGTGGAATCGCATTTCTCAGTGAACCTCCCTCGAAGCTTGCCAGCCGGATTGAGAACTGTTCAGCCAGTTGCCACAAGAGACGATTCATCAACTTGTTGGAATTGCCGCGTCCCAGATGAATTTCCATTCCGGAATGCCCGCCGGTCAGGCCGCGCACGGCGAGTTTATGTCCGGAGTGTCGCGCCGGTGTTGGCTCAAGTTGGTAACGAGCCTTGCCGGTTACATCGACGCCGCCGGCACAACCGATCGTCAATTCTCGGTCGTCTTCGGTGTCGAGGTTCAAGAGGATTTTTCCATTGATCCAACCGGGTTTCAATTCCTTGGCCCCAGTCATGCCGGTTTCCTCGTCGATGGTGAACAAAGCCTCCAGGGGCGGATGTTCGATATCCGGTGACGAAAGAATCGCCATGATGGCGGCGACGCCGATTCCGTTGTCGGCCCCCAAGGTGGTCCCTTCGGCTCGAATCCAATCACCTTCAATTCGCATTTTAATTCCTTCGCGATCGAAATCAAAATTGGTTCCTGCGTTCTTTTGATGGACCATATCGAGGTGTGATTGGAGCACGACGATCGGCGCGTTTTCTCTGCCGCGCGAACCCGCCTTGCGGATCAACACGTTGCCTGTGGAATCGACTTGTGTTTCCAACCCCAACGACTTGCCGAAGTCCGCCATGAACTTCGATACCCGTTCCTCTTTTTTCGAGGGGCGAGGTACGGCATTGAGTTGTTCGAAAGATGCCCAAAGCGATTGGGGCTCCAGTTTGGAAATCGACGTAGCAGACATGGGAAATCCTGTGATTTGGCCGAAAGCGTGGAAATTCGTCTAACTTTATTAAACCAAAACTCGTTCGTTTGCGTAACGCCGTGAACGCTGTTAATCTTTGGGTATTATTAAAACTCGAAAATCGCGTCAGGTATCGCGAGAATCTCTGATCCGTGAAGTAGTTCGTGGGTTCATGAATGGCGATTGGAAATTTTCCGCGGAATGCCATCTTCATTTAGACTTTTGGACGGTGTCCTGAGAAAGTGGTTTTTGCTTTTGAAACACTTTTACTCTGCGGCACAACGTGTGTGTCTGGGAACTTGTTAACAAGGTTATTTTAGAAAAGGAAAATCGCATGAAGAGCTTCATTATTTCAACTGTGTTGCTGATCGGGCTGTCGTTGTCCGTGGGCACATTCGCGCAAGGTCCGGAGGCAGCCCCAGAACATGCCGCCTTGAAGAAGGATGTCGGAACCTGGAACGCGAGCATCAAGTTTTGGATGGGGGCCGACGGCAAGGCCGATGCATCCGCGCAACCAATGGAATCCAAGGGGACCGAAGTTAGTCGCATGGTTGGTGATTTTTGGGTGATCAACGAATTCAAGGGTGATTTTGGCGGAATGCCTTTCGAGGGACACGGCGTGACTGGCTACAACCCGCAGGCCAAAAAATTTCAGGGGAGTTGGGTCGATTCCATGAACCCGTTCGCAATGCATATGGAAGGCACTTACGATGAAAAAACAAAAACCATGACGAGCATGGGCAAGGGCGTTGGACCGGATGGCAAGGAAACCAAATCGAAATCAACCGTGGTCTATGATGGCGATAACAAGCGCACGATGACCATGTACGAACTCAAAGCTGGTACGGAAAACGACTGGGTGCGTTCTATGGAAATTGTCTACACCCGACAAGCAGGTGCGGCCGCAGTTGGCAAAAGCATTGCCCCAAAGAAATAACGTAATGACAGAATCTCGTTTGGGCTAATGAGGCGGAATTCGCTCGGCTGCGAATTCCGCTGTTTTGTGTTTGGTGCTCGAAAATACTGGTTAAATGAACCTGAGAATCGCGGTCTTAGCGGCAAAATTCAATCTCTTACTTTCAAGGAATTACTGATGAAATCTGTTGTATTTGGGCTGGCATTGCTTTTGGCTTGTCCGACTTTCGTTTCTGCTCAAGATTCTAAAACGGAGAGCAAAGAAGTGCCCGCAGCCTTAAACTTTAAGATGAAATCGATCGATGGCGATGAAGTCGACATGAGCCAATACGTCGGCAAGGTCGTCTTGGTCGTTAACGTGGCCAGCAAGTGTGGGATGACTCCGCAGTACGCCGAGCTCGAAGCGCTGCAGGATAAATATGGTGCCAAAGGACTCGTGGTTTTGGGTTTTCCCTGCAACCAATTTGGCGGCCAAGAGCCGGGAACCGAAGAAGAAATCAAGAAATTCTGTTCGACCAAGTACGATGTTTCATTCCCAATGTTTTCGAAGGTCGATGTGAAAGGCGAAAAACAAAGTGATTTGTTTGCCCATCTATCGAAGCTGGATCTGTCTCCCAAGGGCGCTGGAGAAGTTGGCTGGAACTTCGAGAAGTTCTTGATCGATCGGACCGGAACCCCTGTCGCCCGCTTCGGTTCTCGAGTCAAGCCTTCGGCGGATGAAGTCGAAAAGGCGATTGTCGCAGCTTTGGGTAAATAACTTTTTGGGTGCTTTTCAAAAAAAACTTACGCGGCCGCAAGCCGCGTTTTTATTGCGCATTGCATCTTAAATTCCTCAGGCAAAGTTGGAAAGAAAAACTCATTTTGCGGCATTCAAGCAGGGAAAAAAGCCGGAAATTTTCGCGACTTTTCTTGACGAATGCCTTTTTTGTTTTTTGTACGATACCCATTGCATCGTCTAAGCATCGTTTAAACCACTTTTGAAATCACCGTTTTTGGCGGTGGTTGTAACGAAGCAAAAGTGCCGTGTCGGTGATCCTGTGAACGGTCGAGACCTTCTCCAATCATTCGCAAGTGGTTAACTTTCCGAATCTTTCGATCGCCTTTGCGTGGTCCTCTTCGCCATGTGAATCCGCAGAGTGCTGACGCTTCGGAGAGATCGGGCCTCCGCGACAGTTTCTTAGGCAAGAAGCCTTGCAAGTTCGGCGAACCATTCGGGAAGTCTTTCGACTGGCAGGCCCACCACTGTCGACGCCAATCCGGATTCCAACTGAAGCCAATCCGGACCATCTTGAAAGCCAAATGCTCCCGCTTTACCGACCCAGCCGTCCGTGGCCACGTAGTCCTCAATTTGTTGGTCGGTCAATGGGTCCATTCGCATCACGGCGACTTCCATTTTTTGGACGTAAACCGCGCGGCGCACGTCCAACAGGCAAACGCCAGTAAGTACGCGATGCACCCGCCCTCTGAGCATCCGCAACATCTTGAATGCATCGTCCTCATCCCGGGGCTTACCCAGGATTTGTCCGTCGAGCTCGGCGACCGTATCCGCTGAGAGAATCAAACCCTGCTGCACCTGGCGAGAAATGTCGAGTGCCTTTCGCAGTGCCCAATCGGAGACCATTTGCTCAGGCGTACAGCCGGAGCAAAGGCCCTGTTCGACCGACTGATCCGGAGCCATGACGATGAATTTGTAGCCCGCCTCCTCCAGTAGAGATTTTCGCCGGGGTGATTGACTGGCCAGAATCAGGTCATTGGTAGCCGGTTTCACAACATTGATCCTTAGGTGACAATGACCGGAGTAAAACTTCGTTTCGCCGGTCTCATCGACATCATGAAAAAATTAGAGGTCTTGTTTGAAGATAACCATTTGTTGGTTGTCAATAAACCGGCAGGGCTGACGACTCAAGGGGCTTTGCCGGGGAAACCTAGTCTGGTCGCGGCGGCTCAAAGCTATTTGAAAGCGAAATACGCCAAACCGGGAAACGTTTTCGTAGGCGTCGTCAGTCGACTAGACTCCCAAGTTTCAGGCGTGATCGTTCTCGCACGGACGAGCAAAGCCGCTGCACGCTTGACCAGCCAGTTCGCCGACGCCGCCGTGACGAAAAAATATTTGGCGCTGGTGCAGGAAGTTGCTGATGTTCCGCCGCAAGGTGAGTTGCAACACCATGTCTGGAAGGACGATCGAGCCCAACGGATGCGGGCCGAGAGCAATGCTGTGCGCGATTCGCAGCTTGCCAGGCTCACCTACAAAACTGTTGCCGAATTCGATGGTTCTCGACTACTCGAAGTTACGTTATTGACCGGTCGAAAACACCAAATCCGTGTGCAGCTCGCTGCGATTGGAATTCCGATCGTAGGGGATAGGAAGTACGAAAGTGTGCAGTATTTTCCCGTTGGGATTGCTTTGCATAGCTATTTCTTAAGTTTTGAGCATCCTACCAAGAAAGAAACGTTGACTTTCCGCGTTCTCCCGCCAGATTATTGGAAATTGCCGCAGCTTCCGTTACATTAGAAAGCGGATGCGTCAACGTTAGGAACGAGCTACATCGGGGTTTTCCGCGCGCCTAGACCTAACCTACTGAAGAATACACCATTATTTCCCTGCGACGGTGTACGAACCCCGCTTCGTCCGGGAACAAAACATTATTGTCGGATCCCAACGTTTCTTTATTTGCCTTAGTCAGCAACTCAACCATGAGCACGGTTCGTTCGAAATTTCGCGAGGCAGCCTTGATCAGTGGCTTGGTCACCGATGATCAATTCGCGGCAACCGTAGCGGCGATTGCCCGATCGAACGGGGGCAAGATCGTTGATGACAAACAGATTTCGGAAAAGGAAATCGCGACCCGCATGGTGGCGTTGAAATACTTGACGGCCTATCAAGCCGACCAGTTGATGTCAGGTCGGACGAAACTCAAGCTCGGACCCTACGTGATTACGGACTGGATCGGTCAGGGTGGAATGGGCCAGGTCTTTAAGGCCGTCCATGAAATGCTTGGACGTGAATGTGCCGTCAAGGTCTTGCCGCTCAACAAGACAACTCCAGACGCTATTGAAAATTTTCGCCGTGAAATTCGTGCTCAGGCAAAACTCGATCATCACCATCTGGTTCGCGCCTATGATGCCGGCGAGGATGGCAACGTGCACTATTTGGTCGTTGAATATGTTCCCGGTACCGACTTGCGAAGATTGGTGAGAAACCATGGTCGATTAGCTCTCAATCAGGCGGCAAGCATTATTCGCCAGGCGGCGATGGGTTTGGCCCATGCTCACGACCGGCATCTGATTCATCGCGACATCAAACCGGGGAATATCTTGGTTACTCCCGATGGCGTTGCCAAATTATCAGATTTGGGTTTGGCATTTTGTCTTACTGATTCTGATGATCCGCGAATGGGGAAGATCGTTGGTACGGCCGACTATCTATCACCAGAGCAAATCAAATCGCCGCTGGAGGTAACCGAAGCAAGTGATATCTATTCCCTTGGTTGCACCCTGTACTACGCGGTTACAGGGAAGGTCCCGTATCCGGGCGGCACCACCAAGAGCAAGGCCCGGCGGCATCTGGAAGAGACGCCCTGGCACCCACGCCGCTTTAACGAAGAGGTGAGTGACGAATTCGTCGATTTGATCGGCGACATGATGGAAAAGAACCCAGCCGAGCGGATGCAATCGGCCCGCGAAGTTGTCGATCGTCTGGCACCTTGGGCAAAGACTGAGGGAGTTGCCATTCTCAAAGACGATTCTCGTCGACGCTGGATGGCCGCTCCAGTTCCTGGTGATCAAGATACAGACCCGAATGATATTGCCGATTTGGCTCTCAGCGAAATGAGCGGCAATCAAGAAACGCAACAGAGTCATTCGGGCACGAATCCGATTGAAAACGGAAAATCCAAGCCTCCCCCGCCAGGCGGAATCGTCGAGTCATTTGCCCGTGTTGGACATTTGCAAATCGAACCCCTGACGTTTACTTTGAACGGTCTGCTGATTGCCGCCGTTGTGTGCGGTGCCTTCGGCGCGCTGGTCGGCTTTATGCTCGGCTACATTGCCAAAGGCTAGTGGCCATGAGTCGTTTTAGTCGGTAATCTGGCGGGTCAATGCTCTGGTGAGAGGATTTATTTACCCCGCATCTCTGATCGGTTGACTTTCGTGGCCTCGCTTCGTTCCCCAATCAAGTCAAATGAAGAATTTGTTGTTGCGTTCCTGCTGGCGCTGGGTTTCTTGGGCATTGGTATTTACTTTTGGAACCTGTATCGCAATCAGGCAGGGGTAATAGTGATCGACGAAGCTACTCGCTTCGGAAACAAATTTTCCGTTGATCTCAATTCCGGATCTGTCGAGGAGTTGGCGGTCTTGCCGGGCATTGGACCAAAACTGGCTCAAACCATTGTCGATTACCGAATCGCCAACGGTCGTTTCTCGGCACCCGAGGATTTGCTGAAGGTTGCCGGGATTGGCCCCGCCAAATTGGCAGCAATACGCAGCTATCTCGCACCGCTCGAACCAAGTGTCGCGAAATCGGCTCAGTAAAAGTCGTCTCAATAAAAGTCGTCTCCGTGAAAGTCGGCTCCGTGAAAGTAGCGGGCGATTCCGCCCCTTGGTTGCCGTCAAGTGATTTGCTCTCTCCGCGATAGGCGGTTTGCCTTATGATGTAGGGTCCGGCTTCCCCGCAAAAATAAGTTCATTTTCAACAGGCGATTCATGTTTCGATTGGTGGCACCCTTCCAGCCTTCTGGCGATCAGCCGGCGGCGATCGAATCTCTGGTGCGTGGTTTGGGCGCCAAGAAGAAGTCCCAGGTGCTGATGGGTGTTACCGGTTCCGGAAAAACCTACACGATGGCAAATGTCATCGAACGAATGCAACGACCGGCGTTGATCCTGTCTCATAACAAAACTCTCGCGGCCCAACTGTACAGCGAATTCAAGGAATTCTTTCCCTACAACGCCGTTCACTATTTCGTCAGCTACTACGATTATTACCAACCGGAAGCCTACATCCCTCAACGAGACATTTACATCGAAAAGGACGCGTCGATCAACGAGGAAATCGATCGACTCCGACTCGCCACGACCAGTTCGCTCATCAGCCGTCGTGACGTAGTGATTATCGCCAGCGTCAGTAGCATTTACGGGCTGGGTTCCCCCGAAGATTATCGCCGCATGATGGTCTCGTTGCGAAAGGGCGAAGAGATCGATCGCGACGAAATGCTCAGCCGACTGGTCGACATTCAATACGCCAGAAACGACATTGCCTTCGAACGTTCAACCTTTCGTGTACGTGGCGATTGCGTTGAGATTTGGCCATCCTATGAGGAATACGCTTATCGCATTGAACTTTGGGGCGATGAGATCGACAAACTTTCGATCATCAATCCTCTGACAGGTGAAGCCGTTTCTCTTCACGACGAACTCTTCATCTACCCTGCAAAACATTTCGTGACCCCCGAATCTCGTATCAAGGCCGCTGTCGACATCATTAAACAGGAACTCGCAGAACGACTGGAGCAATTTCGCCAAGAAGGAAAATTGCTGGAGGCCCAACGGCTGAATGCCCGCACTCGCTTCGATATCGAAATGCTCGAGCAGGTGGGACATTGTCCGGGAATTGAAAATTACAGCCGTCCGTTGTCGGGAAAAAATCCTGGTGAAATGCCCGACACCCTTTTCAGCTTTTTCCCCAAGGACTATCTGTTATTCATCGACGAGTCGCATGTCACTGTCCCACAGATTCGAGCAATGTACGCCGGCGACCGCAGCCGAAAAACGACGCTGGTGGAACATGGCTTTCGCCTCCCTTGCGCACTCGATAACCGTCCCATGAAGTTCGAGGAATGGGAAGAAAAAATCAATCAAGTAGTTTTTGTATCGGCGACTCCCTCGGACTACGAATTGAATAAAACTGGCGGTGAGGTCGTCGAACAGGTGATTCGCCCAACCGGCTTGCTCGACCCAACCATCGAAGTTGTCCCCGCCAGCGGCCAGGTCAAACACTTGCTCGAACAAATTAAACTTCGTCGCAAGGTCGGTGAACGCGTCCTTGTCACGGCGCTGACCAAACGATTGGCGGAAGACCTCTCGGCGTACATCGTCGAAAATGGCGTGTCCTGCAAATGGCTCCATAGCGAACTCGATGCGTTTGAGCGTGTTGAAATCCTTCAGGACTTACGCGGAGGTCGGTATGACGTTGTTGTCGGTGTCAACTTGCTTCGCGAGGGTTTGGACTTGCCCGAAGTCAGTCTCGTGGCCATTCTGGACGCCGACAAGGAAGGCTTTCTCCGCAGCGAGACGTCTTTGATTCAAACCATTGGACGTTCAGCCAGAAACGTGAATGCTACGGTTATTCTGTACGCCGATAAGATGACCGAATCCATGAAGAACGCCATTGCGGAAACCAACCGACGCCGCAAAATCCAAACGGAATACAACGAAGCACATGGAATTACACCCCAAACCGTAAAGAAAAATATTGTGGCGAGCATCGAGTCAGGAGTCGACGCTCACCGCCGGGCCAATGAAGCTGTGGCGAAGAAAGCCGAAACCGTTTACATCACCGAGGAGTATCTAGCTGATCTGGAGCGGGAAATGCTGGAAGCCGCCGAATCGTTGGAGTTTGAACGTGCGGCCGCCATTCGAGATCAAATCAACAAGATCAAGGACTCGGTCGGCGACCCACTGTCAACTGCCACGATGACCGTGCAGGAATCGGCGCGGGGGAGCGGACGTGGTCGGCGCGGGGGTGCCGCTCGCAAGGTCCCGCGTCCCAAAAAACGTGATTGACTCGTTCGGGAAATTGTCTGAAAATCTCGGTGCCTTTCGGTTGTTTGTTCATCATCACGCCTCGAATATTGGATAACGATGAGAATCAGTATTGCCTTTCTGGTGTCTTCGTTTCTGATTGGAATCTCTTCCGCATTGGTCGCAATTCCACAAGATGAAGCGAAAAAAGTTCCCGGCAAGGGGGCTATCGATTTCCAACTCGACGACTTTCGAGGACGGAATTGGTCGCTGGCAGAATTTCGGGAACGTCCAATTGTGGTTGTCGTTTTTTTGGGGACCGAGTGCCCGCTGGCAACCACCTATTCCCTGCGCGTTCAAGAACTGGCCGACAAATATCAGGATCGCGGTGTGCAATTCCTGGCGGTCGACTCCAATGTGCAAGACACTCTGGAGGAAATGGCCGCCTTCTCGCGCCGGCAAAAACTGGAAGTGCCCTTTTTGAAAGATCCGCAGGCGACCGTTGCCGATCAAATGGGCGCGACGCGAACCCCCGAAGCTTTTGTGCTCAATGAGCAACGTGAAATCGTCTACCGCGGGCGCATCGACGATCAACATGGAATTGGTTACACCCAAAAAGTTCCGCAGACCCAGGAGGTCAGTGACGCGATCGAGGCCTTGCTCCAGAATAAAGAAATAGCCGTATCGCGAACTGACGCCGTGGGCTGCCTGATCGGGCGCCAACGAAAATCCGCGATTGATTCGTCGATCAGTTATGCCTCGCATGTCGCGCCGATCTTGAACAATCATTGCGTTCGTTGTCATCGCGAGGGGCAAATTGGGCCGTTTTCGCTCGACAACTATGCGGATGCGTCGGCTTGGTCGGAGATGATTGGCGAGGTAATTCGCGACAAGCGGATGCCGCCGTGGCACGCCGATCCTGCTCATGGAAAATTCGCCAATGACTGTTCGTTGTCGGTCAACGATGAACAGACTTTGCTAGCCTGGGTGAGTGGCGGCGCTGCCGAAGGCGACCCAACCAAAACTCCTGCACCACCGCAATTCACCACCGGTTGGCAATTGCCGAAGGAGCCGGATTATGTTTGCGATATCATGCCCAAGCCTTACAGGGTCAAGGCGACCGGCGACATCCCGTATAAACATTTTGTGGTTGACCCCAAGTTCACCGGGGACAAATGGGTTCGGGCTGCTGAAATGCGCCCGAGTTGCTTGGGAGTCGTTCACCATATTTTGTGCTTTGTCGTTCCGGCTGGTGCGACCGAATTGGAGCAGGAACTCGATGGTTTTCTCGTAGGCTACGTTCCCGGCATGTTGCCTCCCGCATTGCCGAATGGGTACGCGAAGAAGCTCGAAGCCGGTTCGAAGCTCGTCTTTCAAGTTCACTTTACGCCCAATGGCCGCGAGCAACTTGAGCAAAGCCAAATGGGCTTGGTTTTCGCCGACGATGCCAGTGTCACGCACGAAGTCATCACGACTTGCGCGGTGAATCCGAAAATTACGATTCCGGCCAACGATCCAGACTACACCGTCAACGCGCGGAATCGATTCCCATTGGGCAAATGGCCGATCCTGGGAATGATGCCCCACATGCATTTGCGTGGGAAGTCATTTCGTTACGAAGCGATTCTCCCCGATGGCAAACGCCAGGTGTTGCTCGACGTGCCCCGTTTTGATTTCAATTGGCAGACGTCCTATCAATTGTCTGAGCCGCTTACCTTACCCGCTCGCACCCGCATTGAATGCGTTGCAGCGTTTGACAATTCTTCGGCTAACTTGAACAATCCCGATCCCTCACAAACCGTTCGTTGGGGCGATCAAACGTGGGAAGAGATGATGATCGGCTATTTCGACGTCGCCATCCCTAAAGCCGAAGCCGAAAAAATTCGCAACAAAATGCTCCGCCGATGAGATAAATCGTTCGGCTCGAAGGGCAGTTTAATTCAATTCGAATTGACCGATAACGAATCTCGCAACTATGGATCGTTCTGTTTTTGAACTGTTACGTCCTTCTCCACAATGGGCCTCAAGGCAGTTATGATGCTGTCTTTCACCTGCCTGACTACCTCGATTAGGACCGGGCGTTGTGCGGTCGATGTACGATCCGACGGCGGGGACCGGGGGCATGTTGTCGGTCGGTGGCGAGCATCTCGCCGACCTGAACCCGGACGCGCGGCTGGTGATGTATGGGCAGGAGTTGAATCCGGAGTCCTACGCGATCTGCAAGGCAGACATGCTGATCAAGGGACAGGACATCGCCAACATCATCTTTGGCAACACGTTGTCGAACGACGGGCTGCCGGGGAAGCAGTTCGACTACATGCTGTCCAATCCGCCGTTCGGCGTGGAGTGGAAGAAGATCGAAAAGGAAATCCGCAATGAGGCTGAGCAGCAGGGCTACAACGGGCGCTTCGGTCCCGGCCTGCCGCGCGTCAGTGACGGCTCGCTGCTGTTCTTGCTGCACTTGATTTCCAAGATGCGACCGGCCAAGGATGGGGGCAGCCGCTTCGGCATCGTCTTGAATGGCTCGCCGCTGTTCACCGGCGGTGCGGGTTCGGGCGAGAGTGAAATCCGCCGCTATGTGCTGGAGAACGACCTCGTTGAAGCGATCATCGGCCTGCCCACCGACATGTTCTACAACACGGGCATCAGCACCTACGTCTGGATCGTCAGCAACCGCAAGCCGGCGCATCGCAAAGGCAAACTGCAACTGATCGACGCCAGCAGCTTCTGGCAAAAGATGCGGAAGAGTCTGGGGAGCAAGCGCAAGGAACTCAGCCCGGAACACATCGAGGAAATCACTCGGCTGTTTGGCGATTGTCAGGAAGCATTCCTGGTCGATGGCCAGATTGTGAGCAGCAAGGCGCTAGCCGCCGGTTCTTCATCCGCCGGTCATTCCAACGCCACGAACAACACACCGGCGGCTAGCGCCGTGCCGCTCACGAATGCAGTGCCGATTAGCCGCCTCTTCAAGAACGAGGATTTTGGTTACCGCACGATCACGGTCGAACGTCCGGAGCGGGACGCGGAGGGCAAGATCGTGAAGGCCACGAAGGGAAAGCTGAAAGGGAAGCCGCAGCCGGACGCCAACCTGCGAGACACCGAGAACGTGCCGCTCAGCGAGGAGGTCGAGGCTTATTTCAAACGTGAAGTCCTACCGCACGCTCCCGACGCCTGGATCGACCACGAGAAGACAAAAGTCGGCTACGAGATCCCATTCAACCGGCACTTCTACGTTTTCAAACCGCCGCGCGAATTGGCCGAGATCGACGCCGAATTGAAGATCGTCACCGACCGGATTCTGAAGATGATTGCAGGACTGACAAAATGAATGACCACCCCATGAGCGGCAAGGCTCTAGCCGCCGGTTCTTCATCCCCCGATTCTTCACCCCCCGGTTCGTTCGTGAACTGCGAGCCACATATCGCCGGTTCATCCAAAACCCAAAATAGCCCATCAGCTCATCACGAATACCCGAGCGCCCTATTTATCACCTGGACCACCTACGGGTCATGGCTTCCCGGCGACCATCGAGGCTGGCGAAAATGGAAACGTGGTGAGCAACCAGCCCAACCGCTTCTGGAAGACTGGTGCCGTGATCGAATGAAAGAGCAACCGGTACTGCTAACTTCTACACAGCGAGGAGCTGTTGAAAGCGTCATTCGCGAACATGCGACTATCCGAGCCTGGAAATTGCACGCTGTTTCTGTTCGTTCAAACCATGTCCACGTCGTCGTTACAGCCGCCGCCGAGCCAAAGCAGGTACGGGATCAGTTCAAGGCGAATGCCACGCGAATTCTCCGAGCGTTACCTCAGCCGATCAAGAACGAGAAGGTCTGGACCAAGGGCGGTGACATCGAGTTTATCGACGCAGATGACGATTTAGAACAAGTAGTCATCTACGTCACCGAGGCGCAAGATCGGATGGATCGGGAAGAATAATGCGATCTTTGAAACAACGTGCAAGTGAGCGGCAAGGCGCTAGCCGCCGGTATGTGAAATGGAGTAACGCTAGTCACTGGTATTGTGAGCGGCACGGCGCTAGCCGCCGGTATTCATGCCGCCAAGATTCCCACCGGTCCCGTCCCAGCAACATCCGCCGCGAACCACCGGCGGCTAGCGCCTTGCCGCTCACGGAGGCATGCCCATGAGCTTTCCGAGATACCCGAAGTACAAGGCCAGCGGCGTCGAATGGCTCGGCGATGTGCCGGAGCATTGGGATTTGAAACCTCTTCGTAGCATTTTCAACTTCTCCAAGGGGCTGACGATTACGAAGGAAGACCTTACGGATGAAGGCATCCCTTGTGTGAACTACGGAGAGATTCACTCGAAATATGGATTCCGCGTTGACCCAATAGTCCATCCACTTCGGTGCGTCGCTACCGAGTATCAACGCAGCAATCCCGATGCACTATTGAGGGACGGCGACTTCGTATTCGCCGATACTTCAGAAGACCTGGAAGGCAGTGGCAACTTTACTCACTTAACATCCAATCAGCCGGTATTTGCTGGGTATCACACGATTATCGGTAGACCGAACAAAGGCGTCTGTCCGCTGTTCTTGGCCTATCAATTCCATTCGCGAGTGCTGCGAAGCCAGATTCAAAGCCATGTGAAAGGCATAAAGGTCTTCAGCATTTCGCAGGCGATACTCAAGTCCGTCAAATGCTGGCTTCCATCAATCGACGAACAAACGGCGATCGCGTCGTTTCTTGACCGAGAGACGTCGAAGATTGACGGGTTGGTGGGGGAGCAGCGGCGGCTGATTGAACTGCTGAAAGAAAAACGCCAGGCCGTCATCTCCCACGCCGTCACCAAAGGTCTGAACCCTCACGCCCCCCTGAAGCCCTCCGGCATCGAATGGCTCGGCGATGTACCAGAGCATTGGAGTCTCGCTGCGGTAAGGTTTCGCTACACAGTGCAGCTTGGGAAGATGCTGGACACGGACAAAATCACGGGCAAGCATTTGCAGCCCTACCTTCGCGTCTTCGATGTGCAGTGGGGCGCGATCAATGTTGAAGAGCTTCCGCAAATGGATTTCGACCCATCCGTTCGCGATCGCTTCCGTCTCACGCCCGGCGATCTGCTCATCAATGAAGGTGGTAGTTATCCGGGTCGCTCCGCTATCTGGAACGGGGAATTGGAGGAATGTTATTTTCAAAAAGCGCTACACCGACTGCGCCCGTGTGACGCGACAACGGACACAACAAGATTCTTTTTTTACATCATGGCATGGGCGACTGCACGCGGTGTCTTCACAGCAGGCGGCAACGAAAGCACGATCGAACATCTGCCTGCGGAGAAATTCCGTAAGTATCGTTTTGCGTTCCCGCCAATGTCGGAACAATTGGCAATCGCCGACTTCTTGGACCAAGAACTCGGCAGATTTGACGCCCTGACCGCCGAAGCCGAGCGAGGGATCGAGCTGTTGCAAGAGCGGCGGACCGCCCTGATCTCCGCCGCCGTCACCGGCCAGATCGATGTGCGAGGTGGACTATGAAGAGATTTGTAACTG
>WBZS01000360.1_pt5 | contig 21587 bp, 25 predicted proteins | sample 5204201 | NCBI WGS metagenome assembly WBZS01 (sample SAMN12344357, study PRJNA552823) | activated sludge metagenome | biome: Activated sludge suspended growth; feature: Nitrification reactor; material: Wastewater; isolation source: activated sludge from nitrification reactor of wastewater...
CGTTCTACACGGCCCTCGGCTTCACCATCAACCCGCTCTTCACCGACCACAACGCGGCCTGCGTCGTCGTCGAGGACGGTCACAACTACTTCATGATCCTGGTGCGGGACTTCTTCCAGACGTTCTCCGACCGGCCGATCGGCGACCCGTCCGTCACCGTCTCGGTGTCCACCGCGATCTTCCTCGACAGCCGCGAGGCGGTCGACAAGACCATGGCCGACGGCCTCGCCGCCGGCGGCACGGAGGAGCGCCCGGCGTCCGACTACGGCTTCATGTACCAGCGCCAGCTCGCCGACCCGGACGGCAACATCCTCGAGTTCGGCTGGATGGACCCGGCCGCCGCCGAGCAGGGCCCGGAAGCTTTCGCGAGCCAGCAGGCCTGAGGTCGATGGCCGCACGCGACTACGGGCAGTACTGCGGCGTCACCCGGGCGCTCGAGCTGGTGGGCGAGCGCTGGGCGCTGCTCATCGTCCGTGACCTGCTGGTCGGGCCGCGCCGCTACGGAGAACTCGCCGGGGGGCTGCCCCGGATCCCGAGCAACATCCTGGCGGCGCGGCTCAAGGAGTTGCAGGCCGCGGGCATCATCCGCCGGGCGCCGCGCTCGCGGGTGATCGTCTACGAGCTGACCCCGTACGGCCGCGAGCTCGAGCCGGTCGTGCTGGCGCTGGGCGCCTGGGGCTTCAAGGCGATGGGCGACCCGCGCGAGGAGCAGATCATCACCGCCGATTCGATGACCATGGCGTTGCGCACCGCGTTCCGGCCGCAGGTGGCGGCGAGCCTGCCGACGACCGCCTACGGGGCGCGGTTCGGCCCCGCCGAGCTGTTCATCCGGGTGGACGGCCCGGCCCTGGACGTCCGGCGCGGGGAGGGGCCGGTCGACCTCGCCTTCGCCGCCGGCCCGGACATCCGCCGGCTGATCTCCGGCGAGCTACCCGCCGAGCGGGCGATCGAGACCGGCGTTGTCGAGGTGTTGCGCGGGCCGGGCGACCTGCTCGGCCGCTTCGCGGACACCTTCCATCTGGCCGCCTGAGCCCGGCACGGTTCCCGGCCCCGATCATGCTGCGCGTGCGAAGGCCGATGCTTCACGACCCCCGCGCGGGGGCGCTCGCCGAGTCAGGCCGCGGCGACGAAGGCCAGGTAGTCCTGTGCCGAGAGGTCGGCGTAGGCGTGACTCCAGGCGGTGATCGCCTCGGCCACCGAGTGCCCCGAGCCGATGTACCCGACGACGGCGGCCGCCCGCGGCGACTGGCTGTGGGCGCGGGCCAGGATCGCGGCGCAGGCCTGGGCGTACTCGATGAACGGCCGGTCCTCGATGCCGTCGACCTCGATGCTGCCCTTCATGTCGTTGAACTGGCGCACGTACAGGTCGGCCTGGGTGGCCCGCAGATAGCCGAGGAACGGGTCGGAGACCGCCTGCAGGATGCGCTGCATCGCGACCACCCGGGCGCCCTGGCCGCCGGCCTCGATCATGGCGGTGAGGTAGTCGGGCTGGGCGATCCGTCCGTACTGCTCCAGCACGCTCATGTTCGCCTCCTTCGACTGCAGGATGAGCGCGTGGTCGTCCCGGTCCTGCAGCAGGGCCAGCGCACATCGGGTGCCCACGCTTCCCACGCCGACCACCCGGCGGGCGACGTCGGCCACGTCGTAGTGCCGCACCAGCAGCCGGACGTCCGGCGCCGCGGTCTCGTGCCAGCGTCCGACGTAGACGTGCACGTTCCGCTCCTCCTCGGCGGTCACCCGGGTCATCGTCGGCGGCCGTTCGATGAAGCGCATCCGCCCGTCGGCGTCCTTCGTGGTCAGCCGGCGCACCGCACGCTCGCCGGTGCGCTTCTGGGCCGATCGGATCGCGGCCTCCAGTACCCGCTTGGAGTCGCGCTTCAGCCGGCCCATCCCGGCCTCGGCGTCGAAGTGCGAGAAGAATCGCTGGGTCGGCGAGGCCGTCATGGCCTCGTTCAGGACGTGCCGATAGGACATCACCGCGCCGATGGTGGCCTGGTCGGTGACCCGCTCGGAGCGGCCGGAGTGGCGGGCGCCGATGACCACGCTGGCGACCAGTCGTTTCAGGTCCCACTCCCAGGGCGCCCAGGCCGACTCGTCGAAGTCGTTCAGGTCGAACATCAGGGTGCGCGTCCGGGAGGCGTAGAAGCCGAAATTCGACACGTGCGCGTCACCGCAGGCCGCGACCTGCAGACCGGTGTGCGGATCGTCGGCGAGGTCGGCCGCCATCAACGCGGCCGTGCCGCGGTAGAACGCGAAGGCGCTGGCCGACATCCGCTCGGTGCGCAGTCCGATCAGGTCCTGGATCCGCGTCGCGTTCTGCTCGGCGAGGATGCCGAGCGGATCGCGCGGTCGGCTGGACAGCGTCGCGAGCGACGATCGCGGCACCTGCTTACGGAGCCGCCGGCCGCTTTCGACGAGTTCATGGGTAGAAGGCAGCGGCGTCCAGGTCATGCGCCCAGAGCGTAGTGGCCGATCCCGGACGCCGGGGCGGTTTCGGTGCGATCGGGCCAGCGGGTGGGACGCCGGTTCGGCGCGGCCGAATCAGCGGTCTCCGGCGGACTGCAGGACCGGATCCTCGGTGGCGGTGCCCATCCGGCCGGGGACGAGCATCCCGGCCGCGTAGGCGCCGACCAGGGCCAGGCCCCAGACGATCGCCGCGACCGTCCCGCCCACCAGGACGGGGAAGTTCCAGATCGAGATGCCCAACACCAGCAGCAGGCCGACGCCGCCCAGCACCGCCGCGGTCGTCACCGCAGCCGAGGGCGCCATCGTCGCGGCGCCGCGCAGCTTCGACCCGTAGGCCACGACCGCGAAGCTGGTCAGGGTCATCATCACGATCACGCCCAGCGCGCCCGCGCCCGAGTACCAGGTGTAGATCTGCATCACCGGGTCGAGCTGCAGCACGGCCGACACCACCACGATGGTCGACGTCACCACGCTCACCCAGGCCGAGGCCACCGACGGCGACCGGTGCCGGACATGGACGTCGGCGAGGCGGGCCGGCAGCACCGAGCGCTGCCCGAGCGTGAACAGGTAGCGGGTGACGATGTTGTGGAACGCGAGCATGCAGGCGAACATGCTCGACACCACCAGCACCTGCACGACGTCGGCCATGATCGCCCCGACGACCTCGCCGGTCAGTCCGATCACCGCATGGTCGGGGCTCTCGGTGGAGACCCGGACGGCGTTGTCGGCACCCAGTCCGGAGATCACCAGCCACGACGACACGGTGTACAGGACGCCGATCGAGGCCACCGCGATGTAGGTGGCGCGCGGCACCGTGTGCTCGGGGTCGCGGGCCTCGTTGCGGAACACCGCGGTCGCCTCGAAGCCGAAGAAGCCGAGGAAGGCGAACAGCAGGCCGAGGCCGGGCGCCCCGGACAGCGCCTCGGCCGGGCTGAACGCGCGGCCGACGAGTTCGCGTCCGGAGAACAGGACGCCGAGGTCGATCGTCAGCACCGCGAGCACCTCGAGCACCAGCACCACGCCGAGCACCTTCGCGGACAGGTCGATGTCGCGGTAGCCGAGCATGCCCACGATCACCAGCATCACGGCCGAGATCAGCCACCAGGGCAGGGTGGCGCCGGTCCAGAGCTCGATCAGGTTGCCGGTCTGCACGCCGAGGTAGCAGGTCATCGACACCGTGAGCAGCACGTAGGAGAACAGCGCGATGGACGCCGCGCCGAGCCCGGCGCGGCGTCCGAGCCCCCGGTCGATGTAGGAGTAGAAGGCGCCGGCGTCCGGCACGTGCGGCGTCATCCAGGAGAACCCGACCGAGAACAGCAGCAGGATCGCGGTGGCCACCAGGATCATCAGCGGCGCGCCCAGTGAGCCCGAGACGCTGATGATGATCGGGAAGTTGGCGGCGACCACGGTGATCGGGGCGGCCGCCGCGACCACCATGAAGACGATGCCGATCACCCCGAGCCCGCGGTGCAGATCGGTGTGCGGCGGGGACGCCTCGTTCGGTAGGTCGTTCATCGGTACCCCTTCGGTCAGCCGCGACGGATGGACACCGAGGTGCCGTGGGCGGGCAGGTCCTCGGCGGCGGCGAGAACCTCGATGTGATCGGCGACGCCGGCCAGGCCCGCCGCGTCGTACTCGATCAGGTGGACGCCGCGCAGGAAGGTCTGCACAGATAGCCCGCTGGAGTGTGCGGCCGCGCCGCCGGTGGGCAGCACGTGGTTGGAGCCGGCGCAGTAGTCGCCGAGCGCGACCGGCGCGTAGCTGCCGACGAAGATGGCGCCGGCGCTGGTGACGCGGCGGGCGACGGCGGCGGCGTCCCGGGTCTGGATCTCCAGGTGCTCGGCGGCGTAGCCGTCGACCAGCCGCAGTCCGGCCTCGATGTCGTCGACGATCAGGATCGCCGACTGCTGCCCGCCGAGTGCCTGGGCGATCCGCTCGGCGTGCTTGGCGGCGGCGACCTGCACCCGCAGCGCCTCCTGGACGCCGGCGGCCAGTTCGGGCGACGTGGTGACCAGCACCGACGCGGCGATCACGTCGTGTTCGGCCTGGCTGATCAGGTCGGCGGCCACCCACTCGGCGTTGGCGCTGTCGTCGGCGAGGATCGCGATCTCGGTGGGGCCGGCCTCGGAGTCGATGCCGATGGTGCCCCGCAGCGCACGCTTGGCCGCGGCCACCCAGATGTTGCCCGGCCCGGTGACCATGGCGACCGGCCGGCAGATCCACTCGCCCTCGGCGTCCCGGACGCCGAACGCGAAGGCGGCGATCGCCTGCGCGCCGCCCATCGCATAGACCTCGTCGACGCCGAGCAGCTCGGCGGCGGCCAGGATGGTCGGGTGCGGCCAGCCGCCGTGCTCGGCCTGCGGTGGCGAGGCGATCGCCAGGGACGGGACGCCCGCCTCCTGCGCGGCGACCACGTTCATCACCACCGAACTCGGGTACACGGCCCGCCCGCCGGGCACGTAGAGCCCGACCCGGGCCACCGGCAGCCAGCGTTCGACCACCCGGGCGCCGTCGCCGAGCACCGTGGTGTGCTCTTCGCGCCGCTGGTCGCGGTGCACCAGCCGGGCACGCCGGATCGACTCGGTGAGGGCGACCCGGACGTCCGGGTCGAGGCCGGCGAGCGCGGCCCGCAGCACGTCGGCGGGCACCCGCAACGCGGGCGGCCGGACGCCGTCGAAGGCCTTGGCGTATTCGTCGAGGGCCGCCACGCTGCGGGTCCGGACGGCGTCGATGATCGGCTGCACCTTGGCCAGTGCGGCATCGATGTTCAGTTCGGCCCGCGGGACGACGTCGGCGAGATCGAAGGGCCTGCCGCGCAGGTCGCGCACAGCGATCATGAGTGGGATTCCTGTCTGGGCGATGGGCGGCCGAACTCGGATTCTGATCAAGTGTTCAGCTGAACAGATGATCAACCTCGCCGGTCCCGGTGTCAATAGGTGTGACACACTGTTCACGTGGCACGCAGCGGAGCCCCCAGTCGTCGTGCCGTGTTGGACGCGGTCGGCCGGATCGTCACCGCGAGCGGCATCGAGGGCATCCGAATCCGCGAGATCGCCGCCGAGGCGGGCCTGTCGCCGGGCGCCGTGCTCTACCACTTCCCGGTGCATGGCGAGCTGCTGTATGTCGTCCATGCCGACACCGTCCGGCGCTACGTGGAGGGTCGGACGGCCGCCGCCAACACCCCCGGCGTCGACCCGATCCGGCGACTGCTCGCCGTGCTGTGCGCCGGGGTGCCGCCGTGGGCCAACGAGCACGTGATCCGGCTGCTCTATGAGATGCATGGCCTGGCCAGGCGCAGCGAGCGCCACGCGGTGCTGCTCACCGAGCTGTGGCGCGACGAGCGTCGGCTCTACGCCGAGGTCATCCGCGGCGGCGTGGAGGCGGGCATCTTCGAGGTGGCCGGAACACCCGAGCAGGTGGCCGCCGGGCTGCTCGCCCTCGAGGACGGCCTGGTGCTGCACCTGGTCAGCAACAACCAGGAGCTCGGCAGCGACCGGGTGATCGCGACCTACGCCGGCATCGCGGCGCAACAACTGAACTGCCCCGGAATCGTGGACGCGGCCAGCCGCCTGATCGCGGACCGGGCCGGACCGGACGCCGCCACCGCGGCCCCCTGACGTCGGCCTTGTCCCTGATCGGGCCGGGTCAGCCGAGCATGGAGCCGACCAGCACGCTGGTGCCGAGCGCGGCCGCGCCGATGAACAGGGACCGGAGGATCGTCGACCAGACGTGGGTGCCGCTGAGCCGGGCCAGGACGACCGCCGTCACGGTCAGCGACAGCGCGACCCCGACCAGGATGTACTCCTCGACCCATTCCCGGGGCACCCGTGCCGCGATGAACACGGTCGCCAGGGCGCCCAGCATGAAGGCGATCGCCCCGCTGACGGCCTCCTTGAAGGATTCGGCCGGGGTGAGGATCTCGCTGATCCCGTACTCGGTCTCGAGCTGGGCGGTCAGGGCGTCCGCGGCGTCGAGCTCTTCGGCGACCTTGCGCGCCGTCTCCTCGCTGACCCCCTTGCCCTGGAAGTGCTGGGCCAGCTCGTCCAGTTCCTCGGCGTGGCTCAACTCGAGCAGGTACTGCTCGGCGCGGATGACGTCCTGCTGCACCTCGCGTTCGGCGGCCACCTCGGCATATTTGGCGGCGCCGAGGGACACCGCCCCGGCGGTCGCCGCCATCAGCACGATGGCCGGCAGCGCCTCGGTGTCGACCACCAACGCGAGCCCCTCGGCCAGCCCGGCGACGCCCAGGACGCCGTCGTTGACGTCGGCGATCCTGGCCCGGACGTCGGCCTTGCTGAGCCGCCACCAGCTGTCCTCGGCGCTCATCGGAGGCTCCGGGCCTGGACACGGCCCGCGCTGGCCGGGACACGCTGACTCACAGCGCGAGGGTAGCAATCCGGGCGCCGCTCCGGCCGGTGCGGCGTCCGAATCGCTCGGTCGCCGGGTGGTGGCGAGCATCGTGACCGGCGACGCCCCCGGCAGCGGTTCGGTGGGGAGGCGCCGACTCAGGGGAGAACCGGGGCGCGGAAGCATCGCGACGATGAATGCGTTGCCTACTATGGACCCACATCCACGAGGAGAAAGAAACTCACATGCGTAGCTCCAACCCCGTTCTTTCGAGGCCGGATGCTTTCACCCCGCAGCAGCAGCCGAGCCAGTACCAGCAGTACGGTCAGCCGTCGCAGGGTCAGTTCGGCTACCAGCAGCCGGGCCAGCCGTACCCCGGCCAGCCCTACCCGCAGGACCCCGTCAAGGCGGCCCAGGGCACCATGACGATCGACGACGTCATCACCAAGTCGGCGATCACCATGGGCACCGTCATCCTGACCGCGGCCCTGACCTTCATGTTCATGCCGGCGACGATCCTGATGCCGGCGATGATCGTCAGCGCTCTGGTCGGCTTCGTCACCGTGATGGTGGTCGCCGCCCGCCGCGTGATCAACCCGGGCGCGGTGCTCGCCTATGCCGCCATCGAGGGCGTGTTCATCGGCGCGGTCAGCAAGATCTACGAATACGCCTGGAACGGCATCGTTCCGGCCGCCGTGATGGCGACCCTGGTCACCGCCGGCGCGACTCTCGCGGCCTACAAGTTCTTCCGGATCAAGGTCACCAACAAGTTCCGCAAGATGGTGATGATCGGCACCATGGCCTACGCCGGCGTGCTGCTCCTCAACTTCATCCTGTCGATGTTCGGCATGGGCTTCCTGTTCTCGGGCGGCAACCTGGCCTTCCTGCTGCTGATCTCGGCGATCGGCGTCGGCCTGGCCGTGTTCAACCTGATCCTCGACTTCGACTACATCGAGCAGGGCATCGCGATGGGCGCCCCGGCGTCCGAGTCGTGGCGCGGCGCCTTCGGCCTCACCGTCACGATGGTCTGGCTCTACATCGAGATGCTGCGGCTGCTGTCGTACTTCCGCTCCAACTGAGGTTCGCCTCGCACAACGCCGCCGGCCACGTCCGGCGGCGTTGTTGCGTGTGAGCCCCTCCCCCCATCCCCGCGCTCGCCTAACTATTTAGGGCTCGCTCACCTGAGCGAGCCCTAAATAGTTAGGCGAGCGCGGGGATGGGCGGGCGTGTGCGGCGGTGGGTGGATCGGTGTTCAGCCGGCGCTGCGCCGGCGATAGCCGAATCGTGCCGAGAGGGTGGCCAGGTGCCGCTCGAGCAGAGCCCGTGAGCCGGCCGCCCAGTGCAGCCGGTGCCAGTGCTGCAGCGGCACCCAACGGGCGGACGCCGTGGTGCCGCCGACGTCCTGGACGACGGGTTCGGTGGGTTCGGGACAGGTCGCCGCGTAGATGATCCGGACGGCGTGGAAGTCCTCGACGATGCCGGTGGGGGAGCGCCCGATCCAATGGTCGGTCTGGATGTCGAGCAGTTGGGAGATCTCGATGTGCTGGGCGGTCTCCTCGATGGCCTCACGGATCACCGTCTGGCTAGGGTTTTCGCCGGCGTCGATGCCGCCGCCGGGCAGTCCCCACGAGTGCGGCACGGCCGTCCGTTCGGAGAACTCGGTGGCCAGCAGCCCGCTGCTGCTCAGCACGATCGCGTAGGCGGCCAGCCGCTGGCGCACGATCGGCTCGCCGATCTTGTGCTCGCTCAGGTTCGGGTCGAGGGCTCGGCGCCGCTGCGGTCCGCGCTCGGAGACCTTGCGACCGTGCGCGGAGACCTGCACTGTGAAGGTGAGGTCGTCGCCCTGGCCGCTGGCCGACAGCGGACGCACGATCCGGTAGCCGAGCTCCCAGGCCAGCCGGTGCGGGTCGGTGCCGTGCTCGAGCGGACGGACGAAGACACTCGACCCTCCCGCGACGACCACGCCGACGATCTGCATCTGCCCATGATGACCGAGGCATGGGGGCTGACCAAGCCGACTCCCCGGGGGCACCGGGCCCGGCCCTGGGGTGCGGCGGCCCCGCCCAGTACACTCCAGGCCACCACGGGACGAAGGGGCGGGGCGATGCAGTACCGGGATTCGGCGAACCTCGACAGCTCACAGGTGACCAGCAGTTCGGGTGGCGCCGGGGGAAAGATCGCGATCGGCGGGGTCGGTGGACTGATCATCGTGGTGCTCGCGCTCTTCCTCGGCTTCGACCCGAACGCGTTGCTGGCCGGCACCGAGGCCGGACCGCAGCAGACCACCGACAGTTACGCCGAATGCAAGACCGGGGCGGACGTCGGCCAGAACCGCGACTGCCGGTTCGTGGCCTACACCAACTCGATCCAGAGCTACTGGGCGGGCACCATGAGCGGCTACCAGCCGACCAAGACACACATCTTCACCGGGCAGGTGAGCACCGGTTGCGGCACCGCGACGTCCGCCGTCGGGCCGTTCTACTGCCCGGTCGACCGGGTCGTCTACCTGGACACCGGCTTCTTCGACCAGCTGACCCGGCAGCTCGGCGCCAAGGGCGGGGACGCCGCCGAGGCGTACGTGATCGCCCACGAGTACGGCCACCACATCTCGAACCTGACCGGCGTCCTGGACCGGGTGCAGCAGGCCGGCAACCAGACCGGACCCAACTCGCCGCAGGTCAAGCTGGAGCTGCAAGCCGACTGCTACGCCGGGGTGTGGCTGGCGAACGCGGCCAAGGACGTCCGTTCGCCGATCGCCGCGATCACCGCCGACGACGTGGCCCGGGCCGCGGACGCCGCCCGCTCGGTCGGCGACGACCGCATCCAGGAACAGGCCACCGGACGCGTCGACCGCGAATCCTGGACCCACGGCTCGGCGGCGCAGCGACAGAAGTGGCTCACCACCGGTTTCACCACCGGCGACCCCCGGCGGTGCGACACCTTCGCCTCCTGACCCGCCGCGCCCCTGCGCGTCCCGGCCCCGCCGCGACCCGCGGCGCTGATCGTCGCTGGTCGAGCTTGTCGAGACCGCATGCTGGCTAAGGAGGCGCTGATCAATGCGTACTCCCGCTGGTTGAGCTTGTCGAAACCCCTTGTCAACGACGGTCTCGACAAGCTCGACCAACGATAATCGGTGCTTTCCCTAGGGGGTTTCGACAAGCTCAACCGACGGAAGCGGTACGGGTCAGGGGTCGACCTCGTGGCCGTCCAGGTCGGTGACCAGCGACGTGGTGCCGATGGTGAAGTACATCCGCGGGACGCCGGTGCGCTGCCGGTCGTCCACGGTCACCTGCCAACGGGTGCTCGAGGTGAAATTGCCCTTGGTGCGGGCATCCGCCAGCACCCGCCAGATTGCGGTCGCCCGCACCCGGGACAGGCTGAACGTCGGCAGGTCGGGTCGTTGCGACCGCTCGTTGATGGTCACCGGCACGATCGAGGTCCGCAGCCGGCGGATGGTGGTGGTGGCGCTGCCGGGGAAGTCGACCCAGGCCCCCAGTGTCGACTGGACACCGACCGCGATCGCGCTGCTGCGGGTGCCGATGACGTCCGCCAGGCCGCGCTGGATGCCTCCCTCGGTGGAGAAGTCCAGGGTCGGCAGCAGCCCGCCGTTCGGGTAGAAGAACACGGTGCGCGATTCGGGAACCGTCGAGACGCTCATGAACACCTCGCCGGCCGACGAGTCGACGATCTGCAGCTCCTGGTCGCTTTCCGAGCCCGAGATGCCGGCCGCCGCGCGGAACAGCCCGCCGACGTCGTTGATGTTGAAGTCGTCGATCGAGAAGATCGTCTGCTGCACGTAGGCGACGTCGGTGTCGACCTGCTTGACGGTGTTGTCCCGCCAGGCCCAGGTCTCGGCCTGATCGTCCTTGACCACGGTGATGGCGGCCCACTCCTTGGTGATCTCCACCTGGATCAGCCGCTGCGTCCCTGCCTTGGCGATCAGCCGGCGGATCATCGCGCGGGCCTGGCCAGGGGCCGTCAGGTCGAGGCTGACCGCCGCCGGGCTGCTGGTAGGGCTGGGTGGCGGCGTGGCCTGGGTGCAGCCGGCCAGCAGGCTGAGCGCGGCGACCGCCGCGGCCAGGGCTGGGGTGCGCACCAGGCGAGACTACCTCCACCCCGGGCAGACTGGCCTCATGGACCTCACCCGTGACTCGCTGTCGGTCGCCCCCGATCTGCTCGGCGCCCGGCTGCGGGTGGGACCGGTGACGCTGCGGATCACCGAGGTGGAGGCCTACCACGGCGCGGCCGACCCGGCGGCGCACGCCTATCGCGGCTGGCGTCCGCACACCCGGCACCTGTTCGAGGCGCCCGGGACGCTGTACTGCTATCGCTCCTACGGCATCCACATCTGCGCCAACATCGTGTGCGGGCCCAGCGGCAGCGGCTCGGCGGTGCTGCTGCGGGCCGGTGAGGTGGTCGACGGGCTGGACGTCGCCCGGGCCCGGCGTCCCGGAGTCGCGGACGCCCGGCTGGCCCGCGGCCCGGGCTGCCTGGGGCAGTCGCTCGCCCTCACCCTGGACGACTCCGGACGCCGGCTCGGCGAGCCCGACCTCGAACTGCTGCCGCGCCGCGGTGCGATCGGGCAGATCCGGACCGGGCCGCGGGTGGGGGTCTCGGTGGCGGCGCGGCGTCCGTGGCGGTTCTGGTTGGCCGGCGAGCCGTCCGTCTCGCCCTACCGCGCCAGCCCGCGACTGCGGCCGCCGGAGAGTGTGGTGATGGACGGCTGCGAGCCCGCGCCATCGGGGCCGGAAAACATAGGCGGGGCGGACCAAGTATGAGTTGGTCCGCCCCTATGCGCTCGGGGGAAGACGACACCCGAACTCCGGTTGGTCCGCTGACCCGTCCGCCGTCTTGCGGAACGCTGCCGGATCGCTCCGGCGAGCAATGAGCCTCGATCTCCTACCGTGTGCCGCATCGCTGGTGACGTTCCGTTGGGGTCTTGCGACCCCGGTTCGTCTGATGCGGCGTAGAGGCATTTCTACTCTGCGGGCGGGGGCGGCGCAAGGGTTTCGGCCGAACTCGTGGGCCTTTTTCACACGTCCCTGTATCGCCTGTCACAAGGGGTTTCATTCGTCCCACTGGCCTCAGGAGTCACGAGGTGCGGAGATCTCCGGTCGCGCCCGGATGATGCGGCCCGGGTTACGCACGCCTTCGTCCGTCATCCTCGGCGGAGGCCGGGATCCGGTGTGGAACCGGTCGCCGCGCAACTCGCGGGAATGACTCGACCGGACCACCTCATACGCGGTCCGGTCGCGCTTCCTTTGTAACCGCTGAAGGTCCCCGATGTGTCGATCGACACGCCGGACAGGCCTCTCGGGCCGGGGGTATGGTGTGCCTACCGGTCGCCGTCGACCGGGTTCGGACCGATCGGATCGAGGTTTCAATGTCAGATCAGAGTGCGAGCGACTCGCTCGAGGAGTCCCAGGACGCCACCGTCGTTGTGCAGCGGTCGGTGTCCCAACCAGTCAAGGAAGTGTGGCGTCTGTTGGCCACCCCGGCCGGAGCCGAGGCCCTCCTGGGCGAGGGCGGTCTGCTGGGCGACAAGGGCGACAGTTGGCGGGCGTCGAACGGCACCTACGGCGTGGTGCGCAGCTATCACCCCCTGGAGCAGATCCGGTTCAGTTGGCACGCCGACTCGGAAGCCCCCAAATCCCTCGTCGACCTGCACCTGGTGCGGCAGTCCGAGGAGTCGACGGTGGTCGAGATCCGGCACGAACACATCCCGGGCGGCTGGGACGTGGACGCCATCACGCAGCACTGGGAGAACGCGCTCGAACGGATCGCCGCGGCGAGCTGATTCGTAGATCGGCGGGCGGGACGGGGTGATCCGGTCCCGCCCGCCGGCGTTTTCGGCGGCATCCGACGATCGCCGACCAGCGAGATGACCACTGCGCACTGAAACCCGGGTCTCGACAAAGCTCGACCAGCGACAGCCGTGATCTCTAGCTGGCGAAACGGGCGGCTGAACGGGCGCGGGCCTTGGCGGCCTCCGCCTCGCGGTTCTTGGGCGGCGCGGACGTCGTCAGGTGATCGAGCAGGTGCTGGGTGATGTGGGCGATCTCCTCGACCGCTTCATCGAAGTACTGCTCGTTGGCCTCGGAGGGCTTGGTCGTCCCGGCGACCTTGCGGACGAACTGCAGCGCGGCCGCGCGCACCTCGTCACTGGAGGCGGGCGGCTCGAAGTTGTTCAGCGGGCGGATGTTGCGGCACATGCGGCCACCCTACGCCGTCGGGTTGCGCCGGCCGCTCGGCCCTCACCCGGAGGGCGGCCGGTCAATCGCACGGGGCCCGCGCGTGTCCAGGTTGCGCGAAGCGGGGACACAGACCGGCCACAGCCCCGTTTCGTACAACGGATTCATGAGCGAATCCGTACTGACCCGACGACTTTCCCGCCGGCTGCTGCTGGGCGGTGCGGTCGGGCTGGCCGGCGTCGGAGGGACGGCCGGCTGGGCGCTGAACCGCTACGTGATCGAGCATGTCGAGAGCACCGAGGCCGATCCGGCGTCCGTCACCGCGCAGGGCAGCTTCACCGCCGACGGCTACACCAGTGCCAGCACGTCACTGACCATCGAGAAGGTGTCCACCGGCTCCGGTTCGGACGCCGTCACCTACTTCGTGGCCGACATCACCACCGCGGACGCCACAATGATCCGGTCCGCGTTCGCCAAGGACTCCTTCGGCACCAACATCATCGACTACCCCAGCGCGATCGCGGCCACCAAGGGCGCCGTCCTCGCGATCAACGGTGATTACTACGGGTTTCGCGACACGGGGATCGTCATCCGCAACGGGGTGGCCTACCGCGACAAGGGGGCCCGGCAGGGTTTCGCGCTGTACCGGGACGGGTCGGCGTCCCTCTACGACGAGACGGCGACCAACGCGGCTGCCCTGATCGGAGACGGCGTCTACCACACGCTCTCGTTCGGGCCCGGCCTGGTCGAGGGCGGCAAGGCGATCGACGGCATCGACTCGATCGAGATCGACACCAACTTCGGCAACCACTCCATCCAGGGCACGCAGCCGCGGACCGCGCTCGGCATGGTCGAACCCGGACGCTTCCTGTGGGTCGTGGTGGACGGGCGCAGCAGCGGCTACAGCCGGGGCGTCACCATGACCGAGCTGGCGCAGCTGTTCCTCGACCGCGGGGCCACCGTGGCCTACAACCTGGACGGCGGCGGGTCGTCGGCGATGGTGTTCAACGGCTCGCTGGTCAACAATCCGCTGGGCCGGGGCCAGGAACGCGGCACCTCCGACATCCTCTACGTGGCGGGCTGAGCGATGGTCGTGCTGATCCCCGCCTACGAGCCCGACCGCCGGCTGCTCGACCTGCTCCGCGACCTCGCCATGGTCGCCCCCGAGCTGGATGTCGTGGTGGTGGACGACGGCAGCGGCGCCGGATACGCGGCGGTCTTCTCGGACGCCGTCATGCTGGGTGCCGACGTGATCGGCTTCCCCGCCAACCGCGGCAAGGGGGCCGCGCTGAAATACGGCTTCGCCCACATCGCCGCGCACTACCCGGGACAGGACGTGGTGTGCGCCGACTCCGACGGCCAGCACACCGCCCGCGACGTCGTCCGGGTGGGCCGGGCGGTGCGTCCCGGGGCGCTGGTGCTCGGCGTCCGCGCGTTCACCGGACGGGTTCCGCTGCGCAGCCGGGTCGGCAACACCCTCACCCGCTGGATGTTCCGGGCCGCGACCGGGACGGCGGTCAGCGACACCCAGACCGGCCTGCGCGGATACCCGGCGGCGGCGCTCGACTGGCTGACCGGCGTCCCGGGTGACCGGTTCGAGTACGAGTTCAACCTGCTGCTGCAGGCCGGCGGCGCCGGTTGGACGGTCGAGGAACTGCCCATCGACACCGTCTACCTGGCCGACAACGCGTCCTCGCACTTCCGGCCATTGGTCGATTCGGTGCGGGTCTACCTGCCGCTGCTGACCTTCTCGGCGTCCTCGCTGGCGGCGTTCGCGGTGGACTTCGTCGTGCTGTTGGTGGTGAGTGCGCTGACCGGCAACCTGCTGGCGGCCGTGGTGGCCGCCCGCGGGGTGAGTTCGGCGGTGAACTTCGGCGTCAACCGCCGGATGGTGTTCGCCTCCCGGCGTCCGCTGCGCTCGACGCTGCTGCGCTACTACCTGCTGGTTGCGGTGCTGCTGCTCGCCAACTACGGCCTGCTGGCCTGGCTGACCGGCCTAGGTGTCGCGCTCGCCCTGGCCAAGTTGGTCGTCGAGCCGGCCCTGTTCCTGGCCAGCTACCGGGTGCAGCGCAGGCTGGTCTTCGGCGACGGACCGGCCCTCGCCGCAGACCGGCCACCGCTGGTCGAGCTTGTCGAGACCCGGGCTGCGCGCCGCTGAGAACTCCAGCCCACTGGTCGAGGTGGTCGAGACCTGGAAGGTGCCGAAGGTGAGGCGTCGACAGGCTCAGCCCGCGTCAGCCGCGCAGGCGCCATTCGATCGCGGGGCAGGTGTCCATCACCATCGGCAGGCCGGCCGCCCGGGCGCGGTCGAAGGCGTCCTGATCGATAACGCCGAGTTGGAACCAGACGCCGCCGGCACCGACCGCGATCGCCTCGTCGACGAACTGTCCGGCCGCCTCGGAGCGGCGGAAGACGTCCACGACATCGATGTGGAAGGGCACCTCAGCCAGCGACGAATAGCCCTGCTGGCCGAGCACGGTCGGCGCGGACGGGTGGATCGGCACGATCCGCTTGCCGTTGCTCTGTAGCAGCGCCGCGATGCGGTAGGCGGTCTTGTCCGGGTCGCCGGACAGCCCCACCACGGCCCACACCTCTGCGTCGTCCAGGAAGCGGTCGATGACGTCCTGGTTCTGCCAGGCCGGCCGGGTCCGTGTCGCGTCCGAAGTCATGCGGCCACCCTAGTCGCGCAGCGGGGACGGTTCTCATTGGTACGAATTTCGCACGCTGGGGACGGTTCTTCAGTCGATCGGGTGGCCGCCAAGGGTGTCGAGAACCGTCCCTTTGGTGCGAAGTTGGAACGTCGAGAACCGTCCCCAGCGTGCGAAGTTGGAACGTCGAGAACCGTCCCCAGCGTGCGAAGTTCGAACGTCGAGAACCGTCCCCGGCGCGCCGTCCCCGGCGCGCCGAGATTCGCATGTTGGGGACGGTTCTCTTGTTGAGTGGGACCGTCCCCGCGTTCACTCGGGCAGGGGAGCGGGCTGCTTCAGGGTGATCCAGCGGGCCCGGCTGGCGGCGAGCAACTCGCCCTCGGCGGTGTGCAAGGCGGCGGCAGTGTCGTACTTGCGGCCCTCATGGCCGAGCGCCCAGCCCATCGCCACACACGGTTCGCCCAAGCGGGGGAGTCGGTACACCTGGGCGGTGAACCGGCCGAGCAGCATCAGCGCCGGCCATTCCTCGAAGCAGCCGTAGCCGAACAGGGACGGGCAATCGACGCTCGCCCAGACCACCGCGGGCCACGCGGCACCGTTGTCGGAGCAGACCGTGGCGTCCGGCACCCACGGCGCGGCGGCGACCCGGCGTCCGGCGACCGGGCCGGGAAAGATGTGCAGCCCGTCCGGCCGCTCGGTGCCGCAGACGAAGCACTGCGGGTAGGGGTGATCCACCAGCCAGGGGCAGTCGCGGCTGGCCTGTTCGGCCGCCGCGAAGCCGACGGGTTCGGGAACCTCCAGCTCCAGTGCCGCGGAGCGGGCGAGCGCCACGGTGCCGTCGGCCGAGTCGATCCGGACGCCGTCGGCGTCCGCGACCACCGGCAGCTCGACGTCCAGCGGCGGCGGCAACTGCAGGGTCACCTCGGCCGGGCCGAGCGGGCGGCCGAGCGCGGCCGCGACCGTGCCGGCGCTGTAACCCCCGTTGCCGGACGTGTTCGGGCCGCGGAAGCGATGCGGAATGACGATGGTCACGGCGCGCCCAGGACGTGCAGGACGGCCCGCGCGTAGGCCCGCTCGGCGTCGATGTCGAGGTGCCGACTCTCGTCGGTCAGGACGACCGCGTAGCCGCCCGGGACGGCCGTCAACTCGCGAAACCGATCGCCCAGGGCGTCCCGGAGCTGGTCCTCGCGGGGCAGCCAGAGCACCCGGGTCTGGTCGATGGAGTCCAGCGCCCATTCGGTCGTGCCGTTGAACTTGAAGATGCTCGAGTCGCCCGGGACGTCCTGGATCTGGATCACCATGTCGGCGATGACGAAGACCTCGTCGGCCAGCTCGCCACCCGGAATCGTGAAGCGGTCGCCGCTGCCAGGTCGCCAGGGCATCCCCGCCGACCGCAGACGGCCCGCGAGGTCGGCGTCGATCATGGCGCTCAGGATAGTGCGAACAGCCGGGCCGGGTGCTGGTCGGCGGCGGTGATCACCAGCGGTCCGGACGCCGCCCAGGCGGCGGCCAGCGGGGCGCGGCCGGGCGGCGAGGACGACTGCCACGCGTCCGGGCCGCCGCGGAGCGCGCGGACGGTGCCGCCGTCGCCGGCCACGATCAGCAGCTCACCGTTGCCCGCCGCCGCAACCCGGACGCCGCCGGAGGCGGGTAGCGCGGGAACGTCCAGGGTGCTCGTCGTCAGATCCGGATCGATCCGCCAGGCGACCAGCTGGTCGTCCGAACGCCCGGCCGCCAGCCAGCCGCCGTCATGGACGGCCACCGCCTCGGCGATCGTGGTGGTGCCCGACGCCGGAAGATCGAGGCGTACCCAGTCACCGCGCGGGTCGGCGCTCGTCCAGGCCACCGCCCGAGTACGGAGCGGGGCCAGTTCGATCAGCTGGCCCACGACCATCAGCCGGGTGCCGCCGACCGCGGCGTGCGCTTGGGGCAGCGAGCGGGACGTCGCGGCGAGGGCCCCCGCGCTGGGCGCCCGGCGATTCCACCGGTCGCCGTCGGGCAGCCACAGGGCGACGTCCAGGCCGGCCGCGGCGCTCGCCCACGAGCCGATCAGGACCGGATCGCCGCCGACGAAGGTGGCGGCCACGAGCTGACCGGAGCCTTCGCCGTGGAAGATCTCGAACGGCTGCTCCCGCTCGGTCACCGAGGCGGTGCCGGAGAAGACCGACCAACGCGCGTTGCCATGGGCCCCGCCGGTGGCATGCCCGACACCGACGATCCGGACGCCGTCGGTGGCGAGCGCGGCCCAGCGCGCCTCGCGTCCGTAACCCGTGGTCGGCCGGACCGGAATGGCGCCATTCGGCCCTCGGAGTCGGGGCCCGGCGAGGCCGATCAATGGTCCGGCCGGCCCGACCGCGAGGGCCTGCGGTTCGGCGTCCAGGTCGACCGGCCGCCACTGCGGGGTGACGGCGCAACCGGTCAGCGGGGCGAGCGCCCCGAGGAGCAGCAGGTGGCGGCGGGAGATCGGCATGGTCGGGAGGATCCGTCGAAGGTTGGCTATCCCGCCAGAGTCCAGCACTTCCCGTCGTCGCGCAACGGCGTCAGCCGGCTCGGCTGCCCTGGTTGCAGGTCACGCCGGTGGCATGGACGGGGCAGTAGCCGTTGGGGTTCGCGTCCAAGTACTGCTGGTGGTAGTCCTCGGCATAGTAGAACGGGCCGGCCGGGGTGATCTCGGTGGTGATCGGGCCGAAGCCGGACGCCGAGAACTCGGGCGCGTAGGCGTCCCGGACGGCCGCGGCGCGGCGCGCCTGATCGTCGTCCAGCGGGAGGATCACCGAGCGGTACTGGGTGCCGCGGTCGTTGCCCTGGCGGAAGCCCTGGGTCGGATCGTGGTTCTCGAAGAAGATCCGCAGGATGTCCTCGTAGCTGATCTTCGTCGGGTCGTAGACCACCCGGACGACCTCGGCGTGCCCGGTGCGTCCGGAGCAGGCCTCCTCGTAGGTCGGGTTCGGGGTGTAGCCGCCGGCGTACCCGACGGCGGTGTTCAGCACCCCGGGGGTGTTCCAGAACAACTTCTCGGCGCCCCAGAAACAACCCAGCCCCAGGATCGCCACCTCGGCGCCCTCGGGGACGCGGTCGATCCGGTGACCGAAGACCCGGTGGAAGAACGGCTGGCGCAGGACGGGGGTGTCGCGTCCGCGCAGGGCGACGCGCGGATCGACCATGGTCGGTTTGGTGAACAGCATGTGATGGCCTCCTGCCAGGGTGCAACCGCGCGGACCCGGCCGGCATTCCTCGGCCGACCGGTGGCCGCACGTCGGGGGCTCGTCCTCAGCCGGACCAGCCGGCCAGCGTGGCACCCACCTTGTCGAACACCACGCGGGGTGAACTGGTCTTGTAGCTGCCGAGCATCGAGAAGGTGTACAGCCGTCCGGTCTTGTCGGCGACGTAGCCGCTGAGTGCGGTGACGCCGGTCAGGGTGCCGGTCTTCGCCCGCAGGTTGTTCTGCGCCGCGGTGTTGACCATCCGGTCGGTGAGGGTGCCGCCGATCGCCGGGTCGGGGTTGCCCGCGACGGGCAGGGCATCGTAGAAGGTGGGGAACCAGTCGCGGGTGCGCGCGTACTGCAGCACCCGCACCAGCACCCGGGAGGTCAGCCGGTTGGCGTGCGCCAGCCCGGAGCCGTCCACGATCTTCAGGTTCGTCGGCACGCTCTGCGTGGTCTTCAGCCATTTCAGGACGCGGGCCGAGCCGGCCGCCCAAGTTCCGGCCTTGTCGCCGCTGCGTCCCAGGGTCTTGATCAGGTGCTCGGTCATGCCGTTGTTGGACGGCTTCAGCAGCAGCTTCACGATCGTGCTGAGCGGCACCGAGGTGTCGGACGCCAGGCGCACCCGGGTCGTGGGTGTGCTGCCGATGGTGGCGGCGCCGTCCACCCGCACCCCGAGCGAGCGCAGCATGCCGGTGAAGACGTGGGCCGCGTAGCCGGCCGGCTGGTTGATGGTGATCACCTTGGTGGCGGTGGCGCGCTTGAGCGCCACCCGTCCCGACACGGTGATGGTGTTGCCGTTCGAGCGGCGCACGCTGACCGATGCGCCGCTGCCGGCCTTCTTGGTGGTGACCTTGTTGACCAGCTTCACGTACCCGCTCGCCAGCGCCGGCACGAGGCCGAGGACCGCCTTCTTGCCGCTCTTCGAGCCGGGCTTGTAGGTGACGTTGAGGGTGCCGACCCGCAGCGCCGACGACGGCGACAGGGTCAGGCCCGAGACCTGGGCGGCGTAGGCGTTGTTGTAGTCCTTGGCGTCCCAGTAGTCGTTGTACTTGTCGCCGTCGAAGAACCCGCCGTCGCCGACCACCGAGCCGGTGACGCGGGTGACGCCGGCCGCCTTGACCTGCTGGGCCAACGACTTCAGGTCGGATTCCCGCAACGTCGGATCGCCGTTGCCGCGCAGGTAGAGCCGGCTCACCGTGCCGTTGCCGGCCGGGGCGCCGGCTGCGTACACCTCGGTGCTGAACCTGCTGTCCGGCCCGAGCAGATCGAGCGCCGCGGCGGCCGTCAGCAGCTTCATATTGGACGCCGGCTTCAGCGCGGTCGTCGCCGCCTTGCCGTACAGCTCGGTGCCGGACACCGAGTCGGCGATGACGACCCCGACCGTGGCCTTGGTGACCCGGGAGTCCTTCAGGACCCCGGCCACCTTGCTGGCGAGCGCCGGGTCGTTGGTTGCCGTCGGCAACGGCGGCAGCGCCCGCGCCGGGCCGGCCGTGACCAGCAGTCCAAGGCTGGTGCCGAGAACGATCAGGGCGGCGAGTGGGCCACGGACGGTTCGAGACATCGGAACTCCCGGGGGATGGGGCCTTCACCTTGACACGACCTCGGGGGTCCGGGCCACCGGGGTCGAGACTTTCGTCAGTCCATGCCCGCGATTCCGCGTCCACCGAGCGCCGGGCGGGCGAGTCATCCGAGGGACGGTTCTTCCGCTGATCGGGGACGGTTCTCAATCGACGCGGAACGTCCCGGTCAGCTCGGGAAGCACTGATTGTCGTTGGTCGAGCTTGTCGAGACCGTCGTTGACAAGGGGTTTCGACAAGCTCAACCAGCGGGAGTACGCATTGATCAGCGCTTCCGTCGGGAACCGTCCCGGTCAGCTCGGTGTGGGGAGTTCCCAGTCGATTGGGGCGGCGCCCTGGGCGTCCAGGGCCGCGTTGGTCCGGCTGAACGGACGCGAGCCGAAGAAGCCGGAGCGGGCCGACAGGGGGGAGGGGTGTGGGGAGGCGATCACCGGGACGTCGCCGAGCATGGGCTGCAGGTTCTGGGCGTCCCGGCCCCACAGGATCGCCACCAGCGGGCCGCCGCGGGCGACCAGCGCCTCGATGGCGCACTGGGTGACCTCCTCCCAGCCCTTGCCGCGATGCGATCCGGGGGCGCCCGGACGCACGGTCAGGACGCGGTTGAGCAGCAGCACACCCTGGTCGAACCAGGCGGACAGGTCGCCGTGCGCGGCGGGTGGGATGCCCAGATCGCTGGACAGCTCGGTGTAGATGTTGGCCAGCGAGCGGGGCAGCGGTCGGACGTCCGCGGTCACCGAGAACGACAGGCCGACGGCATGACCGGGGGTCGGGTAGGGATCCTGCCCGACGATCAACACCCGGACGCCGTCCAGCGGGCGGCTGAACGCCCGCAGCACGTTCGCGCCGCTGGGGAAGTAGCCACGCCCGGCGGCGAGTTCGGCGCGCAGGAAGTCGCCCACGTCCGCGATCCGGCCGGCGACGGGCTCGAGCGCCGCCGCCCAGTCGGGCGCCACCAGTTCAGCCAATGGTTTCGGGTTCACTGTTCCTCCTGTCGAGCCGGGCCGGGATGAGCGCGGCGGCCACCGCGCCGGCCAGCAGGATCGCCGCCCCCGAGCCGAATGCCGCCGCCATGCCCCAGTGATCGGCCAGGACGCCGGCCGCGAGCGGACCCAGGATGGCGCCGATGTCGCCCACCATCGAATAGATGGCGAT
>WBZS01000780.1_pt1 | contig 21574 bp, 15 predicted proteins | sample 5204201 | NCBI WGS metagenome assembly WBZS01 (sample SAMN12344357, study PRJNA552823) | activated sludge metagenome | biome: Activated sludge suspended growth; feature: Nitrification reactor; material: Wastewater; isolation source: activated sludge from nitrification reactor of wastewater...
CAATGGCTCCAATCTGCTTGCGGAGCCCTCCTCTATGTCGCAACACAAATTCCTGCTCGACGAAAGCCAACTGCCCAAGGCCTGGTACAACATCAATGCCGACATGCCGGTGCCGCCGACGCCGGTGCTTCATCCCGGGACGCTGGAACCGGTGACGCCCGATTTCCTCTCGGTGCTCTTCCCGATGAGCCTGATCATGCAAGAGATCAGCGCTGAGCGATACATCGAGATCCCGGAACCGATCCGCGAGGTATACCGCCTGTGGCGCCCGACGCCGCTGGTGCGCGCGATCCGGCTCGAGCAGATGCTCGACACGCCGGCTCACATCTACTTCAAGAACGAAAGCGTCAGCCCGGTCGGCTCGCATAAGCCGAACACGGCCGTGCCGCAGGCCTGGTACAACAAAGAGGCCGGAACCAAGGCTTTGACCACCGAGACCGGCGCCGGTCAGTGGGGCAGCGCCCTTGCGATGGCCTGCAACATGTTCGGCATCGACCTCGAGGTCTATCAGGTCAAGGTCAGCTACAACCAGAAGCCCTACCGCCGCATCATCATGGAGAACTTCGGGGCGAAGGTGTACGCCAGCCCGTCGGAGAACACCAACTACGGGCGCGCGCTTCTTGCGGCCAACCCCGACAACCAGGGCTCGCTGGGCATCGCGATTTCCGAGGCGGTCGAGGTCGCGGCCACATCGGGCGGCGCCAAGAAGTATTCGCTCGGTTCGGTGCTCGGCCATGTGCTGATGCATCAGACCGTGATCGGCCAGGAAGCGCTCTTGCAGATGGAACTGGCCGGTGAGTATCCGGATGTCGTGATCGGCTGCGCCGGCGGCGGCTCGAACTTCGCCGGGTTCGCTTTCCCATTCGTGCACCAGAACCTGAAGGAAGGCAAACGCGCGCGTGTGATCGCGGCCGAACCGGCGTCGTGCCCGACGCTGACCCAGGGGACGTACACCTTCGACTACGGCGACTCCGCCAAGATGGCGCCGGTGGTCAAGATGTACACCCTTGGTCACGGTTTCATGCCGCCCGGCATTCACGCCGGCGGCTTGCGCTATCACGGCATGGCGCCGTCGGTCAGCGCGCTCGTCGATCACGGCGACGTCGAGGCCCGCGCCGTCGGGCAGCTGGCGACCTTTGAAGCCGGCGTCATGTTCGCCCGCGCCGAGGGCATCATCCCGGCGCCCGAGTCGAGCCACGCGATCCGCGTCGCCATCGACGAGGCGTTGGAGGCCAAACGCGACGGCGTCAAGCGCGTGATCGCCTTCAACCTCTCGGGCCACGGCCACTTCGACATGACCGCCTATGCCGACTATATGAGCGGCAAGCTCACGGACTACAGCTACCCGGCCGAGATGGTCGCGTCGGCGATGGAGGATCTACCCAAGGTCAACGCCTGAGAGACCGTCCCGGGCGCAAAGAAAACGCGAGGCAGCTGAACACTCAGCTGCCTCGCGTTTTGTGTGGCCCGTGATCCCGGTTTAGGCCGCGTCGAGCAGGTTGATCTGTGCCGTGACGGCCGCACGGGTCGCCTGTACCTGGTACTCGATGGCCGCGAGCAACTCGCTGCCGTCGTCGACCAGGCCCTGCTTGGCCCGACGCTCGAACTCGCCGCACTGTCGGGCGAGCACGCGCGAACCGAGCATGGCGCTGCTGCTCTTCAAGGTGTGCAGCGCGCGCACAAGCGTCGGGCCGTCGCCGCCGGCATGGGCGGCTCGCGCCTGTTGAAAGAGCTTGATCGAGTCTTCCTGGTACATCTCCAACACGGCGCGCAACGTCTCGCGTTCGGCCGCGGTCAATTCGTCCGAAAGGCTGAGCGCGTCGCGCAACGTGCTCAGGTCGATGACGGTGGTGTCCATCGTGGCTTCACTATGCACGTCCGCTCCTTCATGCGTGGGCGCGCCCATCAGACCGGCGCGCGCATCGTCCAGGATGCGATTCAGTTCCTCGCGCCGGATCGGTTTGGCCATGTAGTCGTTCATGCCGGCCGAAAGACAGGCCTCCCGATCGCCCTGCATGGCGTTGGCCGTCATGGCCACGATCCGCGGCCGTTTGCCGACCGGCCACCGCTCGCAGATCCGGCGCGCGGTCTCGAGCCCGTCCATCTCGGGCATCTGGACGTCGAGCAGCACCAGATCGTAAGTGCGCTGATACAGAGCCTGCAACGCATCCATGCCGTTGCGGGCGACGTCGGCCGCATAGCCGAGCCGCTCGAGCATCAGCAACGCGACACGCTGGTTGACCGGGTTGTCCTCGGCCAACAGGATCCTCAGACTCTGGCGCGGCACATCGCCGCGCGGCCCGGGTTTTCCGCCGGCATCGGCGCGCGCGCTCTGGTTCAGCGTCTGCCTGAAGGCTTCGTAGAGCTGCCCGGTCTTGACCGGCTTGTTCAAGCTGACGGCGAAGATCGGCTCAGAATCGCGGCGCCCGAGCGAGCTGAGCAGGATCAGGGGCAGGCCGGGTCGTTGTTCGCGGATCTGGCTGGCCAGATCGGAGCCGTTGGTGTCCGGGAGCAGGTAGTCGAGCACCGCCAGGTCGAACTGCAGGCCGCGGTCGAGCAGGCTGCGGGTTTCCGCGCCCGACGCCGCAGTCGTTGGGGCCATGCCCCAGCGCCGGCAATGCGCCTCGATCACGGCCCGGTTGGTCGACGTGTCGTCGACGATCAGCACCCGGCGGCCGCTCAGCTCGAGCGGAGCGCCGGCCAGATAGATGTGCTGAACGCTTGGCGCATTCTGCGCTTGAAAGGCGAAATAGAAGGTCGAACCCTGGCCGGGCACGCTCTCGACCCACATCCGCCCGCCCAGCAGCTGCGCAAGGCGGCTGCTGATGGCCAGACCCAGGCCGGTGCCGCCGAACTCGCGCGTGGTCGAGGAGTCGGCCTGGGCAAACGGCTGGAACAACCGGCCCACCTTGTCGGCCGGGATGCCGATACCGGTGTCGCGCACGGCCATGCGAACTTCATGCCAACCCGGGCGGTCGGCGAGCGCCTCGGCGCGCGCGCTGACCGAGATCTCGCCGTGTTCGGTGAACTTGACCGCGTTGCTCAGCAGGTTCACGATCACCTGGCGCAGCCGCAGCGCATCGCCCAGCAGGCCGGTGGGAACGCTATCCTCGATCATGTACACCAGATCGAGGTGCTTTTCGGCCGCGCGGCCGGCGATCAGGTCCAGGCTCTCTTCGACGACCTTGCGGGTGTCGAACGGGATGGTCTCCAGTTCGAGGTGGCCGCTTTCGATCTTCGAGAAGTCCAGGATGTCGTTGATGATCGTCAGCAGGCTCTCGCCGCTGACCCGGATGGTGTCGATGTAATCGCGTTGCTCGGGGTTGAGCGGCGTGTCGAGCAGCAGATCCGTCATGCCGATCACGGCGTTCATCGGCGTCCGGATCTCATGGCTCATCGTCGCCAGGAACGCGCTCTTGGCCTGGCTCGCCGACTGGGCCTCGACGGCCAGGTCTTCGGCCTGTCTGACGCTCAACTCGAGCTGCTCGAGCGCCTCAGCCAGCTCTTGCTCTTTTTGACGACGGTCGGTGACGTCGCGGGCGGTCGCCACGACCTCATTGGGGCCGCTGCGCGCGAGACGGGCTTCGAGGTCGCGCAAGTGCGGGCCCATGGCAAACCGGTATTCGAAGGTCTGAACGTTGCCGGTCGTGAGCGCGGCGCGGACGGCCTCCAACAGGATCTGCTGCGTCTCCGCCGACATCGTCGGGTCGGTGCTGACGTGGGCGCCGACGTGCGTCCGTATGTTCTGGCCGTACGGGCTGGTGCTGTCGGGCTTGTAATCCAACAGCCGCCCATCGTCTGAGAGCCTGAAGATCGCGTCGGGGATGGCCTGGATCAGCGCGGAGTTGCGGTTCTGGCTCTCGGCCAGGGCCCGTTCGCGCCGCTTGCGTTCTGAGACGTTGCGGATGACGGCCACCAGCTCGTCCGGGCCGCTGCGCGCAGCGCGGCCTTCATAGTCATGACCATGGAGCACGAAATCGATGCTCTCGGTCCGACCGGTCTCGAGCACGTGTCGCGAAAAACGGACCAGCTCTCGGAACGCGCGCGGGTCGTCGATGAAGCGACGCAGGTGTTGATCGGTGAGGGCATCGGCCGTGCTCCCGATCAAGGCTTCGGTCTCGGGATCGAGGACGCAGCCGCGCCCAAAGGTGCCGTCCCGGCGGATGTGCAGGATCGAATCGGGGATCGCCGAGAGCAGGGCCTGGGTGGCCGCGTGCTGTTCGGCCAGCGCGAACTCCTGTCGGCGCCGCGAGTCGATGTCGTGCACGACCATGCGTACGCCCTGGATCGCCGGCGCCATGGGGTCGCGAAACGTCTTGAGTTGGGCCGTGACCCAGCGCCACGTGTCGGCGGCGGCGCGCACCCGGAACTCGCCCTGCCAACGGCCTGAATCCGTCAGGGCCGCCGTGATTTCGTGGACCTGAGCCTGGTCGTCGGGGTGCGTGCGCTCGACGAGCGCCGCGATGTCTTGGACCTGTTCGGGCCGTGTGTCGCCGAACAACAGACTCCAGGGGCCGTTGCTCCAGATCACGCTGACGCGGCCATCGACCCAATGCAGTTCGAGCGTCAGGTCTGACGCCATCTCGGAAAGCATGCGGTAGCGACCGCGGCTGGTTTCGATCTCGACCTGCAGCCGGGCGTTTTCGATGTGAGCCGCGACGGCGCGCGCAAAGCGATCGGCCCTGTCGAGCACGGCCTGTGGAAACGGGTCCTGGCGATAATCCAGGAGCAGGACGGCTCCGATCTGGCCGTAGCGGCCGACCAGGGGAGCCATGACCTGACGCAGGAGCGTGGCGCCGGCCGCGTCGACGGCGGCCCACGGCGGCGTCTCGAGCGGCACAAGTTCGACCAGCGTGGACAGCGCATCGCCCGTGAAGGGCCATGTTTCTGCCCGATCGATTCGGCGCTCGAGGCCGAGCAAGGTCGGGCCGTCGGCGTCGCGATGCTCGACGCAGACCCGCGCGATGTTCGACCCGGGGTCGATCAGAGCGCCGGCGACGTTCGACGCGCCGATCAGGGTCTTCAACTCCTGACAGGCGATGTCGAGGATCTGGGCCGGGTCGCGTCGCGCGCCGGCTTGCTGCAGAACGCGATTGAGCGCCTGAGCCTCGGTCAGCAGATCCTGCATCCGCTGCGACTGTTCCCGACGGTCGGTGGTGTCTCGCGCAAGGCCGTAGAAGCCCAAGGGCGCGTTCGTCTCGGACATGATCGGCCGGATCCACACCCTGACCCACCGCAATACGCCCAGTTCGTTGCGCACGCGGACTTCGAAGTCAAAGGTCTGGCCCTTGGTGACCTGCGGCGCGATCGATCGGATGATGTCGTGATCGTCGGGATGGGTGCGCGTGAGCCACACCTGGAGGTCCGAGATCTCCTGCGGCCCGGCGCCCATCATCTGCATGACGGGCCCGGCCCACCAGGACATGCGGGGCTTGCCTTCATGCAGACGCATCTCGAAGGCGATGTCCGACACCATCGCGGTCAGCGCGCGGTAACGGTCTTCGCTCCATGCCGCCTCGCGGTAGAGCAGGGCCCGTTCGATGATCGGGCTGACCGCGCGGCCAAGGCCGGCGACGAGATCGATCTCGTGATCGTGTAGGGCGGTTCGACCCGGCGCCAAAACCAGCAACATCGCCAAAGGCGCAAGCGCGCCCATGACGGGGACAAACAGCGCAGCGGCGGTCGGCGTCGTCGCCAGCAGATCCTGCCAGAGCGGATCCATCAACGGCCCGACTTCGTCTGTGGCGGCCGCCACATGTTGGCCGACCATCAGGGCCGCGCCGTGATTGAACAACAGTTGGTCGAGTGGGGCAGTCCGTCCGATCGGGCTGGGCCCGCTTCCCTCGGGCTGGTGATTGGCGACGATCGTGTTGGTGAGTTGTTCGAGGTCGGTCAGCGCGCCTGCGATCGACGCGCCGGGCAGCGCATTGCCGACCACGTCGCAGATCAGTTGCAGAATCTCCGTCGGGGTACTCAGAGCCGACGCGCCGGCCAGCAGCCGATTGAGGGCCTGGGTCTCGATCATGTGGCGCTGCAGTTGTGTCGATTGCTGCTGGCGCTCTTCGATATCGCGCGCAACGATCAGCGCGCCTTTGACGGTGTTCGACTCATCCCGGATCAGGCCGGCCGTGGCTTCGAGCCAGCGCTGGCTGCGGTCCGGGCGTACGATCCGGACCGTGACGGGGCCATCCACCTCGCCGTCGCGGGCGGCATCGGCGATGACTTGTTGCGCTCGACCCGCGTCGTCCGGGTGGATCAGATTCAGGACGTTCTTGCCGAGCAGCTCGTCTGCGGCGTAACCCAGCTCGGTCTCGGCGACGGCGTTGACCCAGACGACATCGCCCCGTGCATCGATCTCGATGACCAGATCACGGAGCTGATTGAGAATACGCATCGCGGCGTTGTCCACGGCAACCGTGGTCGCGCGGGGCGGCGCCTCCGAGCCGGACGACGCCCGCGCGGTGCGGACTTCTACCAGCCGGGTGTGATCCGAGTTCAGCGGGCGCGAAGAAACAGTCATCGGGGACCAAGCGCCTTTCGACCAAAGACTGCAGTGGCAGACATATCGAGAAAAGTATAGGGTTGGGGCCCCTAATGGAGCTATAACAAACCGCTAAAAACGGGGAAGGTCTTCACGTCGCCTTAACGTGATGGAGGGTCGCGTCAGTCATAGAGGTTTGCGGCGGCGAGATCGGCGGCGCGTCTGGCCACGAAATCATCGATGGCGTCGGCCAGCGCCCGGTCGAGCGGCGGCTGGGCATAGGCTGCAAGACGTCGTTGCCATTCGGCGCGCGCCCAGGCGGGCGTGCGCTCCGGTCCGGCGCCGGCGTCGATCGCTCCCGAAGTCAAACCGGCGACGAGGTCTTCGAGTTGGGCCAGATCGAACACCGTCTTTTCGCGCGATACGGTCAGCCCGCCGTCGATCCAGCCGGCTGCGTGCATCACCAGGGCGCTGTGCGCGAGCAGGCTGGGCCACAACGACCACTGCGTTTCGGCTGCGGCCTGAGCGTCGAGCGTTTTGCTGTTGGTCAGGCTGCCGTTGCCCCGGAAGGGCAGGTGATAGCGTCGAGCCAGTTGTGCGCCGGCCAGGAGGGCCCAGGCGCCTTCGGGCGTGCCAAGCGCCGGCGTGCCGGTGCGCATGTCGAGGTTCGACGTGAATCCGCCCATCATCACCGGTGCGCCCGGCCGCGCCAGCTGGGTGAGCGCCACTCCGGCAAGCGACTCGGCGTTCTGCTGCGCGAGGGCCGCCGCGATCGTGATCGGCGCCATCGCGCCGGCGAGGATGAAGGGCGTGATGTAGGTCACCTGACCGGCGCGCGCATAGGTCAGCAGCCCTCCAAGCATCCGCGCGTCAAATCGCAGCGGGCTGCTGACGTTGATCACATCGCCGATCACGGGCGGTCGGCCTTCGAGTTCGCCGAAGACGAGCCGGCAGACCTCGAGACAGTCCGCCGTGATCACGCGTCCGTGGGCGCTCTCCATCAGCGGCTTGTCGGTCAGGCGGATCGCCGATCGCAGCCGGTGCAGATGGCGGATGGCCGGGGGGAGATCCAGGGCGGACACCTGTTCCCAGGCGGCGAAGTGCAGGGCCGGCGACGCCTGCGCGATCCGGCACAGGTCCTCGTAGTCGGCCAGCGTGCCCGGGCTGCGCGTGCGGCCAACGCCCATGACGTAGGCCATGCCCCCGCACGGGCCCAGCGCGGCCCGGCGTGGCGCGATCAGCACATCCTGGGCCGGATTGCGGGCGCGCCAGGTGAACGATTCCGGCGCCGACGCGATCAGGCTGAGGAGCAGACCTCGATCGATCCGCACGCGCTGAGCGCCGTGGTCCACGGCCGCGCCGGCTGCCTGCCAGAGCGACAGAGTCTCGGGGTCCTGGAATTCGACTCCGACGTCTTCCAGGATCGTGAGCGAGGCGAGATGGATCCGCTCGACCTGTTCTGGGTCGAGCAGGTCGAGCGGTTCCCAGGGCAGTGTGAACGACTGGGGCATCGCCTGGTGCCTTACCAACGACGACCCGGTGCGCTCAGTCGGTTGCCGTGGACGACAGCGGGGCGGCGTCGGCCAGGCCCAACGTGTCGAGGATAAACGCCCATTCGTGGGCGATCTCGCGCAGGTAATCGAAGCGGCCCGACGCGCCGGCGTGCCCGGCCGCCAGGTTGGTCCGGAGCAGCAATCGATGGCTGTCGGTCTTGAGGTCGCGCAGCCGCGCGCAGAACTTGGCGGGCTCCCAATACTGGACGCGCGGGTCGTTTAGACCGGCCGTCAGCAGCAGATGGGGATAATCGGTGGCGCGCAGGTTCTCGTAAGGCGAGTACGACAGCATGTACGCGAAGTCGTCGGCGTCGTCGATCGGGTTGCCCCATTGTTCCCACTCGATCGCGGTCAACGGGATGCTGGGGTCGCTCATCGTGCTCACCACATCGACGAACGGCACCTTGGCCACGACCGTGCGCCACAGGTCGGGGCGTTGCGTCAGCACCGCCCCCATCAACAGTCCACCGGCGCTGACGCCCAGCGCCGCCAGCTGCGAACGATCGGCGTAACCGGCGGCGACCAGGTGCTCGGCGCAGGCGATGAAATCGGTAAAGGAATTGCGCTTGTGACGCAGCCGGCCGTGCTCGTACCACGCGCGGCCGAGATCCGACCCGCCGCGGACGTGAGCCACCGCGCACAACAGGCCGCGGTCGACCAGGCTGAGCCAGTTCTTATGCATCCCCGGTTCGATGTTGGACCCGTAGGCGCCGTAACCGGTCAACAGGGTGGGCAGCCCGCCCGGTTTCAGGGCACCGCGGCGATAGATCAGCGAGATCGGCACCCGCGCGCCGTCGGTCGCCGTGGCCTCGATCCGTTCAACCACATAGTCTTCCACCCGATGGCCGCTGGGGAATCGGTCGATCTTGCGCACGGACCAGACGCCGGTGCTCAGATCGACGTCGGCGACGGTCTCGGGCTGCGCCAGCGAGCTGTAGACGATCCGGACCGCGGGGTGGTCGAACTCCGGGTTCTCGTCGACGTGCACGCTGTAGGCCGAGTCCGGGAAGACGACGGGGCGGCGGTCGCCCGTGTGCGTGTCGAGGATGACGATTTCGCGCAGGCCGCGGCGTCGCTGTTGCACGACGACGTGGTTGCGGAACGCATCCGCGGATTCCAACAGCACGTCCTTTTGCGGTGCGATCACGTCGTGCCACGCGAAGGGACCGGCCGGCGCGACCGGCGCGCTTTGCAGGCGGAAGTTGAGCGCGTCGGCGTTGTTGAGCAGCAGGAAGCGATCGCCCTGGTGGTCGAGCGCCACCTCGACGCCGTGCCGGCGCGCCGCCACGACCAGGGGTTCGCGATCCGGCTGATCGGCCGGGATCACGCGCACCTCGCCGGTGGTTCCGCTGTAGCAGGTGATCACGATGAAATCGCGGCTGCGCGTCCGGCGGGCATAGACGAAGTACATCTCGTCCCGTTCATCGTGGACGAGCACGTCTTGCGCAGGGTCGGAGCCGCGCACATGCCGATAGACCCGATAGGGGCGGTGGGCGTCGTCGATGACGGTGTAGAACAGCGTCGCGTTGTCGGCGGCCCACTCCAGGCCGTAGTACACGTCCTCGATCTGCTCCGGAAGATGCGTGCGCGTCTTCAGGTCGACGATGTTCAGCGTGAAGGCCTCATTGCCGGCGAAGTCGATCAGGTACGCGAACCAGCGCCCGTCATCGCTGACGCGCCAGCCGCCGAGTTTGCAGAACGTGTGGCCCAGCGCCTGCGTGTTGAGGTCGAGCAACAGCTCGGCCGGCGCGTTCGGGTCGTCGACCGGGCGTCGGTAGAGGGCCGCGTACTGTTGGCCGGCTTCGGTGCGAGCGTAATACGCGTGCGCGCCGTGGCGTTCCGGCACGCTCTCGTCTTCTTCACGGATCCGGCCGCGCATCTCGGCCACCAGGCGCTCCTGCAGGACGCCGGTCGACGCCATCTGTCCGGCGGTGTAGTCGTTTTCGGCCTGGAGGTAGGCCAGGACGTCCGGGTCCTGGCGGTCGCGCAGCCAAAAATACGGGTCCGTGCGGGTTTGGCCGTGCTGGGTGATCACATGGGGACGGGGCTTGGCCCGTGGGGGTGTCGTTGAGGTCACAACCGGCTCCTGTCTGGGCAACACGTATAATGCAATTGAAGGCCTGGCAAGCGTACCGTCTGGGGCCTGTCGAAGACCTTTTAGTTTAACACATGACCACCCACGCCGACTCTCCCGGCCCGACCCAGCCGCCCTCGGATGTCCCCGATTCCGCGCCGGGCGAGCACGTCTGGTCGTTCCGGGGCTACAGCCTCAAGCCCGCGGAGTTCACCAGCGCCCTGACCGCCTATTACCAGGCCGAGATCGAACGCAGCAACACGTGGCGGCAGCGCCTCGATACCACGACCAACTGGGCGGTCCTGACCACGGGCGCGGCGTTGGCGTTCGCGTTCTCAAGCGGCACCAACCACCACGGGCTGATCATCCTGGCCACCTGTCTGGTGACGTTCTTCACCTGGATCGAGGCGCGCCGCTACCGGTACTACGAGCTCTGGAGTTATCGGGCGCGCCTGATGGAGACGGACTTCTTCGCCGCGATGCTGGTGCCGCCCTTTAGCCCGCACCCGGAGTGGGCCGAGAGCCTGGCCGAGTCGCTGCTCCAGCCCGACTTCCCGATCAGCATGTGGGAGGCCTTTGGCCGGCGGTTTCGGCGCAACTACCAGTGGCTGTTCGTCATTCTGGCGGCTGCCTGGGTCGCCGAGATCTACCTGCAGCCCACGACGGTCCAGGTCTGGGACGAATTCGTGGCACGCGCGGCCGTCGGCGGCATTCGCGGCGAGGTGGTGCTGACCATCGGCCTGGTCTACAACGCCGTGCTCTTCGCCATCGGCTTTGGGACCGCGCGGCTGACGCACGCCTCAGGCGAAGTGCTGCCCAAGTTCGGCGCCCCGACCGAGCGCCCGAGCGGCGGTCGGCCGCGAGCCTTTCAGGCGCGACGCCGGCAACAGGTGCTGGCCTTTCTGGTCACAGGCCGGCCTAAAGACGTGGCGGCCCGGATCATGAAGGACATGCGGCGCGGCGTCACGGCGCTGCACGGCGAGGGCATGTACACACAGACCGACCGCGAGGTGCTGTTCGTGGCCCTGACCGTGACGGAGACGGCCATGCTCAAGACGCTGGTCGAAGTCGAGGATCCAAACGCCTTTGTGGTGATGGTCCCGGTCAACGAGATCCTCGGCCGTGGGTTCACGCCCCTCAAGGTACAATCTCAGTAGCACGAGGAGGATGACTATGCTATTCGATCTGCTCATCGATGAGGGTTTGGATCTACTGCGCGCGCTGATCTACCGCTATTCCGGTCGAAGCGAGCCCAGGCGCAAAGGCCGTCAGGGTATCGCCCGCCGTCTGGTGCGCCCGCGCCGGATCGTCGAGACCGAGGACGAAGTCGCTGTGGCCGAAGCTGAAGAACGGGCCATCGTCGAGACCGCGCCGCGACGCGGTTCGGTGCTGCCCTGGGTGGTCATCGGCGCGGTCGGTATCGCGGCCGGCATCATCGTCTGGCAGCGCATGAACGCCAACGCCGAAGCACCGCTCGTCGAATAAGTTCGTCCGAACTCTGCCAATCAACACGAGGGGGTCACGCGAACGGCGCCGTTCGCGTGACCCCCTCGTGTTGATTCCGGCTCAACATCCATTGCGCGGAATGGTCTCGCGCCAGGTGCGCTTGAAGAAGGGCGCTTCGTCGAGGTCGACCTCGAGCGCGAGATCCGCGGTCAGGGTATCGTGATCGCTCTCGACCGTGCCCGTCGAGCGCACGGCGATCCGGTGACCGTCCTGCACGAGTTCGTAGACCACCCGGTTGTACAGCGTCGTGTGCGCGGGGTCCAGCGGTCGGGCCGTGAGCCGGATGTCCTCCGACGCGGCCAGCTGTGTGCCGTCGGGCAGGCTCTGCCGATCGCCGCCGAAGATGGTGACCGTGGTGGTGCCCGCGAGCACATCTTCGGTGGTGGTCCACACCGGCTCCTGTTCGGCGTAGTCGCCCTCCCAGGTCGTCACGGGCGGCGTGGCCTTGAGTACGCCGTCCATCGGTTGCCCGCTCGGCGCCAGTGGCAGATGCACAAACGCGTGTGCTTCGCCGCCCGCATGCACGTGCAGCCGGCCGATATCCGGCGCGGGCCAGATCAGGGGCCAATGCGCCGTTCCCACGGTCAGACGCAGTCGATGACCCGCCGCGATTCGATATCCCGTGGCCTTGAGGGCCAACCGCACGGTGTACGTTTCACCCGGGACCAGCCGCGTCGGCGCACCATGCGAGACGCGGTGGGTCAGGTTGAGCGCGCCCCAGCTGATCAGGCACGGCACGCCGTCCGGGTCGAGCGCGCTCAACCGGGCGACGAGGTGAGCCGTGGACATCTCGCTGCTTACGGCCAGTTCGAGCTCCGGCATGCCCAGGATCTCGAGCGGCGCCGCGAGCGGTGGGCTCGTGTACGTCAAGGCCGTGGCGTCGTCGATACGCAGATCGCGCCATAGGCCGTTGGGCGACGCACCGGCCCCCGAGGCCAACGGGCCCTGGTTGCCCCAGGTCGGTTGATGCGCCACCGAACGCGTCGAAGTCGCGGTCGGCTGTGTGACAGTCAGGTCCTCGCCGCTGAGCCACCAGGTCTGGTGCCCGGCGTCGGCCAGCGCTTCGCGCGCGAAGCCGCGCCAGGCGCCCGGCCACGCGGCCGGGAAGGGCTCGGGCGGCGCGTGCTCGCGGAGGAACGCGATCAGGTCGGGCTCCTGGTCCAGACCGGCCTCGTCGCCGCGCAGCCAGGTGCCGAAGAAACGCGCCAGCTCCTCGAGGTAGTCGACGTTGGGGCCGGGGAAGGCCGTGTCGGGCAGCAGGTGGCCCCAGTTGCCGATCAGGGTGCGGCCGGGCACCGGGCAGCGGAGGTGCATGCGCCAGGCCGCGTTCGTGTAGCCGTCCATCCAGCCCGCGAGGTTGTAGATCGCGCACGTGATCCGGTCGTAATCCGGCGCGAGCGAACCCTGCCGGTAGTACGGCCCGTCGGTTTGCTGCCGAAGCCAGGTCAACAGCCAGGGCGGCGTCGCCTCGAGCCGGGCTCGCCAGGCAGCCTGCCAGCCGGGCCCCGTGAAGGCGGGCCGCGGGGGCAGGGCGTTCATGCCGATCTGGCTGACGGCATATTGGGCGACGTCGCTGGCGGTCAGGCAGCCGCCGAAGTAATGGACGTCGTCGGTGTAGCGGTCGTCGGTCGCGTACATCGGCGCGATGGCCTTGAGCGCCGGCGGGCGTTCGGCGGCCACCTGGATCGACGTGAACCCGCCGTAGCTGATGCCCCACATGCCGACGTTGCCGTTGCACCAGGGCTGTTCGGCCAGCCATGCGACCAGCTCGACGCCGTCCAGCGTCTCATCGCGCGCGTACTCGTCCAGCGCCACGCCGTCGCTGCTTCCGGTTCCGCGCACGTCGACGCGGCAGCCCACGAACCCGCGCTCGGCGAAGTAGCGCATCCGCGACTGATCGCTCGCCCAGCGCCAGTCGTCTTTGCGATACGGGATGAGCTCCAAAATGGCCGGCACCCGCGTCTCCGGCCCCGCGTCGGCCGGCAACCACAGGTTCGCCGAGAGCGTGACGCCATCGCGCATCGGGATACGGACGTTTTCAAGAACGCGCACCGTGTGGGTCATGAAGCTTCCTTTCGCATCGGAATATCGACCGGCGAAGTGTTCGGTTCTTCCATCGTTCACGCTCCGTCAATCACGGTTGCCGGCAAGAATCCGGCAGTTCGAGCGGTTCGGCGGCACCGTCGGGCTTGACGCCACGCGCAAGATGTCTATACTTCTGCCGACTCAGTCCCAGGACGCGCAAACATCGCAAGACGCGAACGTGGGGGGTACTTACGTGGAGCGTCGACAGTTCAAGTACATTGTCCTCGGCCTTGGGGCCCTTGGTAGCGCCGCTGCCTGGGCTCTGGCCCGTCAGGCGGGCGGCGACGTGCTCGGCCTCGAGCAATACGAGCTCGACCATGCTCGCGGTGGTTCGCACGACCACAGCCGCATCATCCGTCTCTCCTACAACACGCCATTTTACGTGGAGCTCGCCAAGGGCGCCTATCGCGCCTGGGCTCGTCTCGAAGCCGAACACGACCTGCAGCTCGTCCATCGCGTCGGCGGGCTGGATTTCTTCCCGGAGGGTGGCGCGATCCCGCTCGGCGATTACGCCGGCAGCCTGTCGGCCTGCAACGTGCCCTTCGACCTGCTTTCGGCCGCGGAGACGCGCCGGCGCTGGCCGCAGTTTCGGATCGACGATTCGGTGCAGGTGCTCCATCAGGCCGACGGCGGCTTCGTGTCCGCGCGCGCCGCGCTGTCGGCGCTGCGCCGCTCGGCGCGCGATCATGGCGCAAGCCTGCTCGAACACACGGCCGTGCAGTCTGTGCGCGATCTCGGCGGCGTGATCGAAGTGGCGACGTCTTCCGGCGTGTTCGAGGCAGAGAAGTTGATCGTCGCGACCGGGGCCTGGACCAACGAGATCCTGGGTCAGTTGGGGTTGTCGCTCCCGCTCACGGTCACGCAAGAGCAGGTGAACTACTACGCGGCCGAGCACCTGTCGCAGTTCATGCCCGGGCGGTTCCCGGCCTGGATCTGGCTTGATGATCCGTGTTTCTACGGCCTGCCCGTGCACGGCGCCCCGGGCGTCAAGGTCGGTCAGGACGTCGGCGGCCGCGAAGTGACGACCGGCACCCGCACCTTCGAGCCGGACCTCGGCACGTTGCGCCGGGTCAGCCAGTTCGTCAAGCGCGTCCTGCCCGATCTCGGGCCGCATCTGTTCTCCAAACCCTGTCTGTACACCATGACGCCGGACCGGGACTTCATCGTGGACACCGTGCCCGATCATCCCGACATCGTGTTGGCCGCCGATGCCGCCCACGGCTTTAAGTTCGCGGCCGTTATCGGCGAGGTAGTGGCCGATCTCGCCACCGGCGCCACGCCGGCCTTCGACCTCAAGCCGTTCGCATTCGATCGCCCGATCCTGCTCGAACCGGATCCGGTGCGGCGCTTCCTCACGTAGGCCCGGCCTCAGGGAGGCAGACATGACCCGCCTGGCATTGCTTCAGACGCGCTGGCTCGGCGACGTGTCGTCGACGCAGCGGCAACTCCGCGAGCTGGCCGGCGAGGCGGTCGCAGCCGGGGCTCAATTGCTTGGATTGCCCGAGTTCACGCTCAACCCCTACTTCGCGGTGACCCGCGACCCGGCCGGGTTCGACTGGGCCGAGCCTTTGCCCGGCGGCGTGTCTGAACGGTTCTTCGCCGAGCTCTCGCGAACCCTGAACGTGGCCGTGATGGGGAGCCTGTACGAACGCACGCCCGAGGGCCGCTATTACGACACGGCCACCTTGCACGAAGGCGGGCAACTCGTCGGGATCACGCGCAAGATCCACATCCCTTCGGGCGACGGGTACAACGAGACCGCGTTCTTCGGCGGCGCCGACGACTTCTCCGTCCATCGCGCGGCCGGGCTGAAGATCGCGCTGCCGACCTGCTACGACCAGTGGTTCCCCGAGCTGGCCCGGATCTTCACGCTCAACGGCGCCGAATTGATCTTCTATCCGACCGCCATCGGCTCCGAGCCCAACGACCCCGAGATGGACTCGCGCCACGCCTGGCAGCGCGTGATGCAGGGCCATGCGGTGGCGAACGGCGTCTATGTCGCCGCCTGCAACCGTGTCGGAGTTGAGGGCACGAACACGTTCTACGGCAGCAGCTTTATCTGCGACCCCTCCGGCGCGATCCTGGCGCAAGCCGGTTCCGACACCATCGAGGTCATCGCCGCCGAGGTGGACCTGGACGTGCAGCGCAAGTGGAGGACGTTCTTCCCGCTGCTGCACCAGCGCCGCGTCGCGCTCTATGGGCAGCTCCTGCGACCGTGGGCCGGTGAGGACAAGCCGGCGTGGCTGGCTGAGGCCGAGCGGCGGCGTTGGCGCCAGCCCGGCGCCGACTCCTGATGCTTAGCGCGTGCGTCGTTGCCCTGAAGCCGCAAACAGGAACGCGGCTTCGACCGCGTAAGCGCACATCCACGCGCTGCTGATCAACCTCAGATACAATCCGCCGCGTTCCAAGCTGGGTCCGCTCAACCAACCATAGGTCTGTTGGAGCACGTACACACCCAAGACAAGCGTCAGGAGTTGAAGTTGCAGGGGCGCTTCTCGCCAGGCGTTCCACCAGTAGTTGAGACGCGGCGCGCCCTGCGGAGGTTGACGCACCGACCACGCCAACGGCATGCTGAGCGCCAGCACTCCGACCTGGAGCAAGAACACCCACTCCGGCAAAGGCAGACCGTTCGCCACCGCCAGATGCACCCCTGAGCTGGCCAGCAGCCCGATGAGGGAAGCCAGAAAAAGTATCCGCATGACCATGATCCTTGTCCGTCGATGACGATGGTCTGTTCGTGACGTCTGCCCCGCGATATCGGTTCCATCGACGCGGCAGTGCGTACGGGCGGCGCCGTCCAGACGTTGAACCGGGGAGACATGCCGCGCACGCCTCCCCGGTCCTGTATCAAGCGTTATTCGGTTTTGACTGACCGACCTCCATCCGCGGCTTTCGACCCGCCATCGGGCGAACGCCCGGCAAGCTGATCGCGCAGCAGCACGCCCACCAGCGCGTCGGTGATCCCGGCGCCGGCGCCATCCGTGCCCTGGCCGACCAGGATCTCGGGGATGATGCGCACACGCTGGTCGCCGATGATCTGCATCAGCTGGATCGCCGTGTAGCCGTTCGCGCCCAGCGCCTCGACACCGGCCTGGTAGGCCGCCGCGCGGGCCGCGCCGATCGAGCGCACACCCTCGGCCTCACCCTGGGCCTTGAGCCGGATCGATTCGCCTTCACCCTGAGCGCGCAACCGGATCGATTCGCTCTCACCCTGCGCCCGCTTGATGGTCGCGTTCGACTGCAGCTCCGAGATGTTGACGCTCTGTTCGGCCTGCACGACTTCCTTCTGGATGTCGGCCTTGGCCGTCTCGCGCACCAGCTGCTGACGCTGGGTCTGCGCCTCCTCCTGCAGCACGTAGGTCTTCTTCTGCTCCTCCGCGATCTTGCGGTCGGTCAGGGTCAGCATCAGCTCGGCCGGCGGATTGATGTCGCCGATGAGCGTGTCGATCGCCTGCACGTCGTAGGCCGCCAGCGCGGTGCGGATGTGAGAGGCGGCGTCATGCTGGCGCGTGCTGCGCGCCGACAGAAAGTCGAGCACCGTGTACTCCTGGGCCGAGTTGCGGAAGTAGTTGCCGACGATCGGCTGGAGCACATGGTCCACCAGGTTCTGCATCGAGCCGACGCGCGAGATCACCTTCGGCGCATCGAGCGCGGCGACGTGGATGATCTGCGACACGTCCAGGTTGAAGCTAAAGCCGTCCTTCGAGCGGACCGTGATCGACGACAACCGCGAGTCGTAGTTGTGCGTCTCGGTGCGGTTCGCCCAGTTGAGCACGATGTTGGTCGTCGGCACAAGTTCGACCTTCATGATCCGCAGGTTGAGCGGATGCTTGCCGGGGTAGAGCGGTTTGACCCACACACCCTTGTGGCCCTGATTGACCAGGTCACCGTGCTTGAACTCCATGCCGCTGACGTCTTCGTGCGCCTTGCCCACGAAGGAGATCACCACGCCGACGTAGCCGATCGGGATCTCGGTCATCGGGGTCTGTTCGACCTGAACGAACCACGGGTTCAGGTTCCAGGCGCCCGAGAGCAGCACCTGCTCCTGCAGACCTCGGCGGCCGCCCTGATCCAGAAAGCGCTGGGCGTTCTGGAAGTTGTCGTGATCGACCATGATCGCGCCGGCGATCTCGCCTTCGTCGATCGGCTTGCCGTCGAGCGTGGTCACGATACCGACCTTGTCCGGCTCGATGCGCGAGACCATCAGCTGGTTCGGCAGCAAGCCGTGGCGCTCGGCCGACGCCCGCGTGATCACCGTGAAGAGCGCGGTGTTGATGCGGTACGTGCCGGCGGTCAGGATCCCGAGCTGGCGGCCTTTCTCTCCGCCGTTCATCAGGAACTTGCGCGCGTTCTGGAAGTTGTCGCAATCCACGACGCGGCCCATGATCCGCTCCGTCGGCATCGGGGCGCCGTCGCTGGCGACGACCAGCGCGATCTCGCCCTGCGGCACCTGGATCAACGGCGCGCGGACGACCTGGTACAGCACCGGCCAGTAACCGAAGTGCCAACCCGGCGCCAGCGTGTCGGCCTGATAACCGGCCTCGCCGTTGAGCGCAACCAGCTGGCCGGGTTTGAGCGAGCGACCGCCCAACTTGCGCACGACGATGCCGACCTGCTGTTCGCCGATCACCACCAGGCCGAGCACGCCGGTGCTCAAGGCGATCGTCAGCAGGAGTGCGACCACCAGACCTATGAGGATGGTGCCAATAAAGATATCCATGTTCCTCTCCGAGTGTGTCGTGTGCGCCGAGGCGAATCCCCGGCAGCACGACGCATGACCGTGAGAGGGTAGTGCCGGCGCTTCGCGAGTGCTTGAACTTCCTGAGATATCCATCGGATATCGGTGTGCGTTCTCTGACGGGCACCTGACATCGGTTTGTGACGAGCGTTACAATGAGTCTGGTGTTTGCTGTGCGCGGATAACACGTCAACTTCAGGCTGACTTTCTGGTCCAAGTGGGGTATGTGGCGAAAACTCGCGATCTTGCTGATCGGCATCCTGGCCGGCCCGTTACTGGCCATCTATGCGTTTGTGTTCTTCGAACCCGTGCAGGTGTTGCCGAAGAAGGGGCCGGCGCCGGGATACCAACTCGTCGATCAGGCGGGCCAATCGTTTGGCAGCGAAACGCTGCGCGGCAGCTTGACGCTGTACGCGTTCTCGCACAGCCGCTGCACGGGGCTGTGCGCCGAGGTCGTCGACCGCCAGCGTGAAGTGCAAGAGCGGCTCGCGACGACCGACATCGGTCTCCCCGTGCGCCTGGTGACGGTCTCGATCGACACCGAATACGACACGCCGGCGACGCTGCAGACCTGGGCGACGGGCCTCGGGGCGCGTCCCGCCACCTGGACCTTTCTGACGGGGGATGCGCAGAGCGTGCGACGTCTGGTGTCGGTCGGCTTCGGCGTGTTCTATTCGCGAAACAACAACGGCGACTGGGACATGGACGCCCGACTTGCGCTCGTCGACGGTTGGGGGTTGTTGCGGGCCGAGTACGGTACCGAAGCCTACGTGCCATCCGCCGAACGCCTGCTGAGCGACCTCAAGCTGGTGGCCGACGAGGCCCTGGCCGCGGACGGGCCCGGGCGGATGGCCTACGACGCCGCCCAGCTTTTCGGTTGTTATCCGTGAAGGATGGGCTGCCGTCTGGGCGGCGGGTATCATTGACGCATGACTAATCGAATCATCCTGTTCGTCGCCGGAACCCTGATCGGCGTCGCCCTGTTGCTGGGCGGATTGTGGGCCTATCGCACCTACATCGCGGCACCGGCGTTGCGCGGCGTCGCCATCGAGTCGCCGCGGCCGGCTTACGATTTCGAGCTGTTGAGCGCGGGCGACCAGCCGGTCCGACTGAGCGACTTCAAAGGCAAGGTCGTGGTCTTGTACTTCGGCTACACCTTCTGCCCGGATGTGTGTCCTAAGACGCTCTCCGATCTGACCCTGGCGCTCAAGGAGATCGGTTCCGAGGCCGACGGCGTGCAGGTGGTGTTCGTGTCGATCGACCCGGAGCGCGACACGCCGACACGCACCGACGAATACGCCAAAGCCTTCAATCCGACCTTCATCGGCGCGACCGGCAGCCCCGACGCCATCGCGCGCGTGGCCGGTGCGTACGGTGTGTTCTACCAGCGCCAGGAAACGCCCAACTCGAGCGCCGGGTATCTGATGGATCATTCCGCCACCGTGCAGGTCATCGACCGGCAGGGTCAGTTGCGCACGCTCTGGCCGTTCGATTTCCCGCGCGAAGACGTCGTCAACGATATGCGTTCGTTGTTGCGCTGACACGTCAACCATCCCGCGAGGTCACTGCATGCCACCTTCCGCCTTTCGTCTTTCACCGCAATTCCACGCCCGGGTCTGGGGCGGCCAACGCCTGCACGCCGCCGACCAGCCCATCGGCGAAGCCTGGGTGATCTTCGAGGGCGATCTGATCGCCGACGGCCCGAACGCCGGTCGCACCCTGGGGGCGTTGGCGGCGGCGGAGGGCGAGGCCTTCCTCGGACGACGGCCGCTGCGCCGCACCGGGTTGCGCGTGCCGCTGCTGATCAAGCTCCTCGACTGCCGCGACTGGCTCTCGGTTCAGGTGCATCCCGACGACGCCGAGGCCGTGAAGCTCGAAGGCCCGGAACAGTTCGGCAAGACCGAAGCCTGGCACATCCTCGAAGCCGACCCGCAGGCCGAAATCATCGTCGGGATGCGGCCGGGCGTGTCGGCGCCCGAACTGGCTCAGGCCGTGCGCGCTGCCGCCACCGGCAGCATCCCGGGTCGTGAAGGCCTCCTGCCGCTGATGCACTCGGTGCCGGCCCGGTCGGGCGACACCTTCTTCATCCGCGCGGGGACCCTGCACGCCCTCGGGCCCGGGTTGCTGCTCTACGAAGTCCAGCAGACCTCGGATATCACGTACCGCGTCTGGGATTGGGACCGCGCGGCCAAGGCCGGCCGCGAGCTGCATGTCGAGAAGTCGCTGGCCGTGATCGATCGCGCGTTGACCGGGCGCGCCGAGCCTGAGCTGCCTGAGGTCGCACCGGGCGTTCGGCCGGTGACGCGCTGCGAGTACTTCGAGCTCCAGCGTCTGACACCCGCAGGTCGCACGCTGACGCTCGATACCGGCGGCGACTCGTTCCAGGCGCTGACCGGCATCGCCGGCGACGTCAGTGTCGTCGGCGAGGGCTGGTCGTTGACCCTGGCCGCCCTCGAGTCGGCCGTGGTGCCCGCGAACGTCGGGGTCTTCTCGGTCTCGGGCACGGGCGAAGCCCTGCGGGCCTTTGTGCCTTGAAGGTGTGAGCAGCCGGATCACGTCGAAAAGCGATGCGTGGTGGGGATCAAGGGCTCAAAGCCCTTGATCCCCACCACGCATCGTTTTTGCGACAGGTCTCTCGAGGTTGACGCGATCAGGGCTACAGCGCGGTCAGCACCTCACAGCCGGTCTCGGTGATGGCGATGGTGTGCTCGAACTGCGCCGAGAGCTTGCCGTCGACGGTCACCACGGTCCAGCCGTCGGCGAGCAATTGCCACTCGGGCTGCCCGGCGTTGACCATGGGCTCGATCGTAAACACCATGCCGGGGCGCAGTTTCGGCCCGCGCCCGCCGGGCCCGATGTGCGAGACGTGCGGGGGCTCGTGCAGGTTCTTGCCGATGCCATGGCCGCCCCATTCGCGCACCACGGTGCAGCCGTTCGCCTCGGCGTGCAGCTGGATCATGGCGCCGATGTCGGTCAGGTGCCGCCCCGGTTGAGCGGCCTGGATGCCTTTCTGCAGGCACTCTTGCGTGATGCGCAACAGCGTCTCGGCTTCGGGCGATACAACGCCGACCGGGAACGTGACGCACGCATCGCCGCAGAACTCGTGGTACTTGAGGCCGATGTCGATGCCGATGATG
>WBZS01001070.1_pt1 | contig 21547 bp, 22 predicted proteins | sample 5204201 | NCBI WGS metagenome assembly WBZS01 (sample SAMN12344357, study PRJNA552823) | activated sludge metagenome | biome: Activated sludge suspended growth; feature: Nitrification reactor; material: Wastewater; isolation source: activated sludge from nitrification reactor of wastewater...
CGTACCGGCGCACAGCGCGCGGCTCGAAGGCGGTCGTTACTGCATTCCGCAGGTGTCGGCGATCTGTGCGAGGCTGCGTGCAGAAATGGGCGCCATGCTGGAACCCTTGCGCACGGCCGGGGTCGATGCGGCGCACGAGTTCTCCGCGCGGCTTGCGGTTCTGCAGGCCGAGCCGTGGTGCGGCGAGCAGGATGCGATCAGCGCGGTGCAGATCGCCCGCCTCACTTCGGGAAGCCGTGATCAGGGCGACAGCGCGCACCTGCTGGTGATGGACATGCACAAGGCGCTCAATGCGCTGCAGGCCGGCATCGCCTCGGAGAACATCGACGGTGCGTCCGCTTATGAAATCCGGCCGGAAGATCGCGGTCTGATCGCTGCGTTCATGCGCGGTCTCAACGGCACGCGTGCGCTCAAGTTCGATCATCCGGGGCTCGGCACCACCGCTACCCGTGCCGGCGATCGGCTGGTGCTGCAGAACGACATCGGCACCACCGACGCTCACGTGCTGGTGATCCATGTGGCCGAAGGCAGCGTCACGCTCACCTACACCGATGTGCATATCCAGCGACTGCTGTTCTTCCAGAGCCTGTTCGAGCACTGGTCGGTGCGCTGGGAGGACACCCGCTCGCGCACCGACCGCGACATGGACGACGGTGTCTACCACCTGTGCGTCGGCAAGTTCTGCGCCAACAGCGAGGCCGGGTTGACCGACTATCTGGCCTTCCTCGGCTCGCGACTGGTGTTTCTGATCGACTGGAACCGTGCCCGTAAGCGCCTGCGGCTGTTGCTGCCCAAGGTGGAAGCCATGGCACTGCTCAAGTGGGCTGCCGACCAGGACATCGGGCACATGGCCTGGCTGCGCGCCGGTGGCGAGCAACTGGTCTTCGATGCGCTGTCGTTCGTCGCCAAGTCGCCGCCGGCATTCGGCGCGCGGCTCGACGACATGCTCGAACTGCCCAAGGCGGTCGGTTTCATGAAGTTCGTCATGCGCGCCTGCTGCCAGGGCATGCTGCACGAGCGAACGCACGAACTGTATCGCGACGAGATTCGCGCCGAACTGGTGAGCTGCTTTCGCAGCGCGCAGCAGCAGTTGCTCGACATTGCCGCCGAACACGCGGCCCTCTCGATCGAGATTGCTTCGGGCGTACGCGACTGCCTGCTCGACCCGCAGGGTGCCGACGCAGGGCAGCGGATCGAACGCAACGCCCAGCGGGCGCGCGAATGGGAGCATCGCGCCGACCAACTGGTCAATCAGGCGCGCGGACTCAATCAGCAGGCCGAGCGGACCGAGTTCTACCGCGATCTGATCGAGGTCGCCGACGACATCGTAGACGAATTCGAAGAGGCGGCATTCCACCTTACCCTGTTGCCGCGCGACAGCGTCGACGGCGCGCTGCACGAGGCCCTGTATTCGCTCGCCGCGCTCTCCGTCAGCGGCGCGCAGGAGTACCTGAAGGCGCTGGAAACCGCGCGCAGCGTGCGCCGTGGCGGGCCGCGCGGCGACACGCAGGACTTTCTCGAATCGATCCACCGCATCATGGCGACCGAGCGGCAGAGCGACGATGCGCAGCGCGCGGTCAAGCGCGCGATTGTTGCGCAGGCAAAGGACTTTCGCGAGCTGTACGCCTTTGCCGAATGCGCCCGCAATCTCGAGGCAGCCGCCGATGCGCTGATGCACACTGCGTTGCAATTGCGCGACTACGTGCTCCGCAACCTGGCGAACGCGTGACCACGACCATCAACACAAAGCCGCAAAGCGTCCATTCGATCGGTCTGCCGGGCGGGTCGGCCGAGCCGGACATGGCCACCATGGGCTTCAAGGCATGCAATCTTGCGCGCATGACGCGCATGGGTTTGCCGGTGCCGCAGGCGTTCGTGCTGGGTACCGCGCTGTGCGCCGAATATCGTGCCCAGCCGGAGAAGTTTCGCGAGCGTCTGCGCGGCCTGCTGGAAGCGCAGATGTCGCGGCTCGAATCGGCCTGCGGACTGGAGTTCGGCGCCGAGCGCAAACCCTTGCTGGTGTCGGTACGCTCCGGCGCGCCGGTTTCGATGCCGGGCATGATGGACACGGTGCTCGACATCGGCCTCACCGATTCGACCCTGCGCGGCCTGCTGCGCCTGACCGGCAATCCGCGCATGGTGTGGGACTCCTACCGGCGGCTGATCCAGCAGTTTGCCGAGGTGGTGCATGGTGCCAATCCGGCGGCCTTTCGCGCCGCGCTCGATGTGGCGATGGATCGCGCACGGGTCGCCCGAGCGCAGGAACTCGACTTCCAGAGCCTGGCGGCGCTTGCCCGCGATTACCTGATGCTGTTCGAATCGCTCACCGGCCGGGCCTTTCCGCAGGATCCGTTCGACCAGCTCGAAGCGGCGGTCGCCGCGGTGTTCGATTCGTGGATGAGTCCGCGCGCCGTCGACTACCGCCGGCTGCACGGCATCGGCGAAGACATGGGCACCGCGGTCACGGTGCAGCGCATGGTCTTCGGCAATGCCGGCGGCACATCGGGTTCGGGTGTCGGTTTCACCCGTGATCCGGCCAGCGGCGAAAACCGCATGTATCTCGATTTCCGCTTCAACAGCCAGGGCGAGGATGTGGTCTCCGGGCGCCACGGCGCCAACGATGTCTCGCGTCTGACGGTGGCGCTGCCGGCGGTATCGGCGCAATTGCAGTCGCTGCGCAAGACATTGGAATCGGAGTTCGGCGACGCGCAGGAATTCGAGGTCACTGTGCAGGACGGCGCGCTGTGGCTGCTGCAGGCGCGCAACGCCAAGCGCACACCCTGGGCCGCGCTGCGCATTGCGGTCGAACAGGTGCGGGCAGGCGAACTGGATGCGGCGCAGGCGCTGCGGCGGCTCGACGGAATCGACCTAGCGCGCATCGAACACCGGCGCGTCGCGCTAGACGCCGAGTGCGAGGTGCTGGCCAGCGCGCTGCCGGCGAGCATCGGGGTGGCGACCGGGATCATTGCGCTCGACGCTGCCGCTGCGCAGGCCCATGCCGCGGCCGGACGGCAGGCGATTCTGGTGCGCGAAGATACCAGCACGGCCGACATCGTAGGCATTGCTGCGGCGCATGGCACGCTCACAGCGCAGGGTGGCCGCACCGCGCATGCGGCGGTGGTGGCGCGGCATCTGGGCAAGGTCTGCCTGGTCGGCTGCGCCGCCCTGCGTATCGACAGCGTTGCGCGGCGTATCAGCTTCGGCGATCGGCAGTTGCGCGAGGGCGATGTCATCACGCTCGATTGCGAGAACGGCCGCGTGCTGGCGGGCGAGGCCCGCGTGGTTGTCGAGCGGCCGACCGAGTGGCTCGATGAAGTGGCGCGCTGGCGCGGATAGGCGCAGACCGGCGGGTCGAGTGGCATGGGGAATTGCACCGCCGCGCTTTGCCGGAACCAGAGGCGGACCTGGCGAATGGTCACGTTGCGGCCAAGGCTATCGCGTTGACCTCGAATGCCGTCACTCGCCCGGCCGGTTCTCGGGTGGGGCGGCTTGCGTGCCAGGCGGGACAAGCGTTTCCGGCATGCCATGCTGGAGGCCGTTGCGGGATGCGGCTCGCCGGATGGCATGGCTGCAGATGTCCATTCCATGCGGCTTTCAAGCCTGCCCCTTGTGCGGCCGGGCGGTCGATCCGTCGTCAGGGCGCAAGAAGCGGCGCAGGCGACCGACAAACCCGAGGATCTACCGGCTGACTTGAGGGAAGAGGGTCGAATGACGGTAGCGGTCGCCGGATGCCAGGCGACGCTCCGGCACCGGCGCATGAATGAGCGCGATGCTCAGCCACACCGCCACGCTGAAGTACATCGACATCCAGGCCACCTCGCTCTTCCAGTCGTCCCAATGGTGCGAGACGACCCAGCGCGCCGAGGCGTCGTGGATTCCCTGAGCGATGCTCAGATACTGGCGCCCGCTGGCCTCGTCGGCGAGCCATCTCGACCAGTACATCGGCACATCGACCAGGAACATGTACGCCACATAGACCACGCCTGCTGCGCACCAGGCGGCGAGCAGCGGGCGCATCCTTGCGGAACAGCGTGGCCAGATGGCCGCCAGGCTTGCGACCAGCAGCACAGCGCCGAGTCCCCATAGCGACTCCTCGACGACGTGGCCGAGATTCGAGGTGGTCAGCACCGAGTACCAGGAGCATGTTTCAGCGACTACGATAAGCGGAACCACCACCGCCGACGTGGTCTTGCCGAAGACACTCCCGGTCGCGTGCGAGGCCTCCCGCAGCAGCAGCGCCCACTGGGAGACGAAGCACAGCTCGGCGAAACTCGCCACCGTGCGCCCGACGATGACGCTGGAAAGCCAGGTGTCGAAGAGGCAGATGCGTGGAACGTCATAGACCGGCAAGGCGGAACGGAAGGCACAGCCGATGACATACCCGGCAGAGAGCAGAACCTGCAGCCGGCGCAAGGCGTAGGCCTCGGGGGAAAGCACGGCCTGGCGACGATTCAGCGCGGCGACAGAAAGCAGCCAGGCCAGGATGTTGAGCCCGGCCACGACACAGAGGAACTGCCACCAGGCGAAGACGCTGCCTGACATGATCGAGTTGCGCCCGGCGGGATCAGGGCCGCGATGCAGCAGCGGCCATCACTTCGACGGGCGACCGGTCTTGATCCGCTCGACGCCGTCGAGCGTGGCAAGCAGATCGCCATCCGACATGGCGGTGAGCGTCGCCAGCCCGGCTCGCAGCAGTTCGCTCTTCTTGACTTCGCGTCCCGCTTTCAGGGCTCGTTGCTTGAGCGAAGCGAACAATGCGTAATCGTCTTGCGGGAAGGTGAAGCTGTCGCGCACCAGTTTCGCCTTTTTCGGTGACGGCTTCGCGGGCTTGCCTGCCTTGGACGAAACCGCCTCGGCATTTCCCTTCGGCGTGACGACCTTGCTTGCGACTTTCGCCGCCGGCCCGGCGGGTCGGACAGAGGGTTTGGCAGCGGCCCGCGCGGGCGTTGACTTCTTGGTTTGCGATTTCGTGCCCGCGGACGGACCGGTGGCGGCGGATCGGGCGGATGCGGCCTTGCGTGCGGCCGCTGACGTTTGCTTTCTCATGAGGTGCCCTCCGGTCGATTGGAAACGATGTAAACGATATAAACACTTTATACCGTAGTGGCGATCTTTGCAATTGCACCGCGCGACATTGCACCGCGCGACATCATGGTGAACCTGCCTCGATTGCGTCCCAACGGCCAAGGCCAGCCGTCTCGATCAGGCAGGCTGCCAGCCCGAATCGACGTAGCGGGTTTGCGTTCCTCCGCGCCTGCACCGTCGACGGCCAAGTTCTCCGCGCTGGCATGGCAATTGCGACGTCGCGGTTGCCAGAATAAGACTGAGGGCACTGTGCGATTCGGCATCTCCGGAGCGCATGGACGGATGATTGGGGAGATCACCCGGCGACGGATTTTCCGCGGCGGGAACCTGAACAAGCTCCGGAGTGCGCCATGGTCCGCGAACCGAACACCAGAGCCAATCTCGAGTTGGTGACCATCTACGAGATCAGCAAGATCCTCAGTTCGTCACTCGACCTGTCGAAGACATTTCATGAAGTGCTGAACCTCCTCGCGGCCCATCTGGAGATACGCCGTGGCTTGATCATCTTGAAGCATGAAGATGCTGCGCTGCACCTATTTAGTGCCGTCGGCCTGTCGAGCGAAGAGTACGACCGTGGCAACTATCGATCGGGCGAAGGCATCGTCGGGCGCATCATGACCTCAGGCATGCCGGTCGTGGTTCCGGACATTTCGAACGAACCCTTGTTCCTCAACCGTACCGGCGCACTCGATGAACTCGCCGGCGCGACCATCGCGCTGATCGGCGTGCCGATCAAGGCCGGCGGTGACAAGGTCGGGGTGCTGATTGTCGATCGTGTCGTGCGCGAGAACGGACGCGGATTCAATGACGATGTGCGTTTCCTGTCCATGGTTTCCAATCTGCTCGGACCGGCTTTGTCCCTTCAGCGCAACGTGAGCGAAGAGCGGGCGCAACTCCTGCGCGAGGTGCGTCGCACAGTCGGCGAGGCGCGCGGCAAAGTCAGCCTTGACAACGTGGTCGGCAAGTCGCCGCGCATGCAGGAGGTTTTCGCTGACGTGTTGCAGGCGGCACCCTCCAAGGCAACCGTGCTGCTGCGCGGCGAATCCGGAACCGGCAAGGAAGTGATCGCCCGAGCGGTGCATTTCCACTCGCTGCGCAAGGACGCGCCGTTCGTCAAATTGAACTGCGCCGCTCTGTCGGAAACGCTGCTCGAATCCGAATTGTTCGGCCATGAACGAGGCGCCTTTACCGGTGCGATCGCCGAACGCAAAGGGCGCTTCGAACTGGCCAACGGCGGTTCGCTGTTCCTCGACGAGATCGGCGACATCTCGCCGGCCTTCCAGGCCAAGCTGTTGCGGGTATTGCAGGAACGCGAGTTCGAGCGAGTCGGCGGCACGCGGCCGATCAAGGTCGATGTCCGGCTGATCTTCGCCACCAATCGCGATCTCGAAAAGGCCGTGTCGAAGGGCGAATTCCGCGCCGATCTGTATTATCGGATCAACGTCGTCAGCATATTTCTGCCGCCGCTGCGTGAACGGCGCGAGGACATTCCCACGTTGGTCCACCACTTCATCGGTCGCTTCAACAAGGATAGCGGACGCCAGGTCAGGATCGCGCCGGAGGCGCTCAATCTGCTGACCAACTGCTTTTGGCCGGGCAATGTGCGCGAACTCGAGAATTGCATCGAGCGAACCGCAACCATGAACAAGAGCGATGTGATCGAGACGCTCAATTTCCCGTGTTCGCACGATCGCTGTCTCACCCGCACGCTGCATGAGCCGCGCCATGTCGAAACACAGTTCGTACCGCTCAAGGCAGTCGGGCGCGCGGTGATGCCACAAACGGGCGGCTCGCCGCATCCGGATGACGCCGACCTGGCGAGTGATGCCACCACTGACGAGGCACCGGGAACCGAGCGCGAACGCCTGATCTGGGCGATGGAGCAGTGTGGCTGGGTGCAGGCCAAGGCTGCCCGCCTGCTCAACATCACGCCGCGTCAGATCGGCTATGCCTTGCAGAAGTACAACATCGAGGTGCGCAAGTTCTGACCGGCCGAGCTTTCTTTGTCGCGAAGGCGACAAGTGAATTGCTCGTGTGTCTTCATTGTTCGGTTTCCTCGATCCGGGAGAATCATCCAACGCTTTGAACTGTATCGGTATCCCCGAGTGGCATGCTTCTGGCTAATCGCTTCTGGTCCAACCCCCATTCGACCCGGAGCGCGCCATGCAAGGAGAAACCGCCTACATCGGCATCAAGGAAATCAAGCCGCTCGACCGGTTGCTCGACAAGATCGCCGAACACAAGGGATGCGGCACCAGCGGCGGCGAAGGCAAGTCGGGCTGCGGTTCGAAGTCCGCTCCGGCCGATATGCCCGCCCACATCTGGGACAAGATCAAGAATCACCCGTGTTACAGCGAGGAGGCGCATCACCACTATGCGCGCATGCACGTCGCGGTGGCGCCGGCCTGCAACATCCAGTGCAACTACTGCAACCGCAAGTATGACTGCGCCAACGAATCGCGGCCCGGCGTCGTCAGCGAGCGCCTGACGCCCGAACAGGCATCGAAGAAGGTGCTTGCGGTTGCCAGCGCGATACCGCAGATGACGGTGCTCGGCATTGCCGGCCCGGGCGATCCGCTGGCAAATCCCGACAAGACTTTCCGCACGTTCGAGCTGATCAACAAGACGGCGCCGGACATCAAGCTTTGCCTGTCGACCAACGGCCTTGCGCTGCCGGGCCTGGTCGATCGCATCTCGCAATACAACATCGACCACGTCACGATCACCATCAACATGGTCGATCCCCAAGTCGGTCAGCACATCTACCCATGGATCTTCTGGAACCACAAGCGGTGGACCGGTATCGACGCGGCGACGATCCTGCACGAGCACCAGATGGAAGGTCTCGAGATGCTGACTGCGCGCGGCATCCTCACCAAGATCAACTCGGTGATGATCCCCGGCATCAATGACGAGCACTTGCTCGATGTCAATCGTGAAGTCAAGAAGCGCGGTGCATTCCTGCACAACATCATGCCGCTGATCTCGGCGCCCGAGCACGGCACGGTGTTCGGCCTCAATGGCCAGCGCGGCCCGACGGCGCAGGAACTCAAGGCGCTGCAGGACCAATGCGAAGCCGGCGCAATGAACATGATGCGCCATTGCCGGCAGTGCCGTGCCGACGCGGTCGGTCTGCTCGGCGAGGACCGCAGCGCCGAGTTCACGACCGAGAAGGTCGAGCAAATGGAAGTCGAGTACGACCTCGATGCGCGCCGCGCCTACCAGAGACGGGTCGAGGAACAGCGCGATGCCAAGTTGGCCGCCAAGGAGCAAGCATTGGCGGGCCTGGACGGCGAAGTCGGTGACATCGCGATCCTCGTCGCGGTGGCAACCAAGGGCGAGGGCAGAATCAACGAGCACTTCGGCCACGCCAGCGAGTTCCAGATTTACGAAGTGACGACGGCTGGCTCCAAGTTCGTCGGCCATCGTCGGGTCGATCACTATTGCCAGGGCGGCTACGGCGACGAGGACGCGCTTCCCAACGTGGTGCGCGCGATCAACGACTGCCATGCGGTGTTCGTCGCCAAGATCGGCGGCTGTCCGCGCGACGAGTTGCGCGAAGCCGGCATCGACCCGGTCGAGGACTATGCGCACGAGTTCATCGAGGAATCGGCGATCGCCTACTTCAAGGAATACCTGGCCAGGGTGAAGTCGGGCCAGATCGAGCACCAGGCTCGCGGTGACGCGGCGATCCGCCAGGGCGCCTACATCGCAGCCGCGTGAATTGTTCACAACATGAAACCGTAAGGAGCCGGCCATGGCCTACAAGATCATCGCATCGAGCTGTACCGGATGTTCCGCCTGCGAACCCGAGTGCCCCAACGTCGCCATCCGCGAAAAGGGTGGCACATTCATCATCGATCCGAACAAGTGCACCGAATGCGAAGGGCAGTTCGACAGCCCGCAATGCGTCGCGGTCTGCCCGGTCGACGGCACCGTCATCAAGGCTTGAGGACGCGACATGACATCCGCTCCAAACGTCACGGTCACGGCGGCAGCCGAGAGATTCATTCGCCGCATGGTGCGCCTCTCCGGTCTGGGGGAGAGTGCCGGCATGCGTCTCGTCGTCAGTGCCGGCGGCTGCTCCGGGCTCAACTCGGAATTCACGATCGAGTCGCGGCCGGCAGCGGGCGATGCGAGCCTAGATGTAAACGGCGTGCCGCTGTTCCTGCCGGCCGAGAGTCGCCTGCTGCTCGATGGCGTGACGGTAGATTTCTCCGATAGCGCGATGTCTTCGGGATTCACGTTCGTCAACCCGAACGGCAACGCCTGCGGCTGCAGTTCCAGCGGGGGCGGAGAACATCAGTTGCACTCGCCGGGCGGCAACGTCGTGACCTTCGACATCGCCTCGATCAAGCGCGTCTAGTGCGCACCGAGACCGGGGTCGCGACCATGCTGGACGACGCCTGGCTCGCCGATGCGTGCCTTGGCCATGGACTCGCGCCCGAAGTGCAGGCGCTGGTCGATGCTGCGGCCAAGGCGTGGGAGGACGAGGCGCAGGCCGAATCGCTGCTTGCCGAAGCGGCGCGTCGTGCGCCCGACCATGCCGCAGTATTCATCGCGCGCTACCGCTTCTACTTCTATCGCAATCGCCCGGCCGACGCGCTGGCAGTCGCCCGCGACTGCCTCGCCAAGGCTGCCCGCGACATCCGGGTGCCGCAGGACTGGCGCGCCGTCGATGCGACGCGTGCCAACTTCGACAGCTACGACGTGCTGCCGCGCTTCTACCTGTTCACGCTCAAGGGCTATGCCTACCTCAACATGCGGCTGGGCAATTTGGGCGAGGGTGCCCAGGCGCTCGCCAAACTGGAGCAACTCGACCCGGCCGACCGGCTCAACGGTTCGGTTCTGCGCGGCGTGCTCGAGCGGATGGGGCGCGACGATGACGAATGAGCCGGCAGAGGGTCCGCCGGAGGCGATCGACTGGCTGGGTCAGCCGCTCGACTGTGCGATCTGCCGCAATGCCGAACTGCTCGCCGCCGGCCGCTGCAAGGCGGCACATGCCTGCGCCTTCGACCGCTATGCGAAACGGATTGCACGGTTCTTCAGCTGGAACCCGGCAACAGCCGACGACTACGTGGATCACCCGTACTTCGAGGTGCGCGCCATCATCGCGCGCCATGTCAACGTGTTCAACCTGCAGCGCCTGGCGAAGGATCCCGATGAAACCGTGCGGCTGTCGACAGTCACGCGGCTGTCGCAGGCGCAGTTGAAGAAGCTGGTCGTCGATCCCGACCGCGAGGTGCGGATTCGGGTTGCGCAGCGCCTCGACGTATCCGGACTGGCTGATCTGATGTTCGATGTGGACTACTTCGTCCGCAGTATCGTGGCCCGCAGATTGCCGGTGGGGCTGCTGCGCAAGCTGATCGACGATCCCGATGCAGAGGTTCGTCGTCAGGTCGCCAAGCGCATCGACGAGGAAGGATTGCTGGCGATGTGCGCTGACGAGGAGGCCGATGTGAGGCTGATCGTCGCGCAAAGGTTGCGATCGGCGCTGCTTCATCTTGTCGCCGATGACTGCGACTGGCGAGTTCGATTCGAAGTGGCGCGGCGTACCGAGGACGCCAGCTTGCTGGTGCGCCTGATTGCCGATGAAGACCCGATGGTGCGCGAGGCGGCAACGCAGCGAACAACGGGATACGGGCCACTGGCGGTCGCCGCACGCCGGGCAGGTCAGTGACGTATCGACCAGGGAAGAAGCCATGGGAGCCGCACGTGACAGTAGTGTCATCGAACTCGACGAGCCGCCGGCCTTCGACTATGGCGAGAAGGTTCGCTCGAGAAGGGTCGTTCGCAACGACGGCACTTTTCCGGGCAAGGAGATCGGCGAGATCCTGGTCACCAAGGGCGATGTCGGCTATGTCACGAGCATCGGCGCCTTCCTGCAGCAGTTCTACATCTACGGTGTTGAGTGGATCGACCGCGGCTACCGCGTCGGCATGAAGCGTCGCGAGCTCGAGTCGCTCGACCAGCCGGGCGAAGACGACGAACTCAACTGGGGCGAGTGACCGCCCCGACAAGGAGCAATCGATGAGCGCAATGCCCGATATCCGCCTGCCCAAGTACCACGAGGGCCAGCGAGTTGCGGCGGCTGCCGATCTGTTCAACGACGGCTCGCACCCCGAGCGCCCGGCCGAGGCTCTTCTGGTGGAGGCCGGGTCGACCGGCGAAGTCGTGCAAGTGGGCCGCCATGTCGACGAGAACCTGCCGATCTACATGGTCGATTTCATCGCCGCCGACGGACGGCCCTGCGTGGTCGGCTGCCTCGAAGAGGAACTGGCTCCCGCTTGACAGGCAGGGTCAAGCGGCAATCACCCTATGACTGCATCGGACCAACTCGACGTGCTGGCACCGGCGACTTTCCGCCTCGACGCGCCGCCTGGCGTCGCGCGCCATCCGAACGAGATGGATCTGCGGCGTATCGCCCGGTCGCTCGCCGCACGCGAGCGCTACCGCTACGTGTCGCCGCATGTTTCGGCTGCCGCGCACGGCTATCGCATCAGCAGCCCGTGCTGCTCGCGCCGCGTCGACCCGCACGGCGGCGAAATCGACATCGCCTGGATCGAGTACATCGCAGGTAACGGCTGGTGGCGGCTGCATCATCGCGACCACGCTGCGCTGCGCTGGGTTCCCTATGCGGAGTTTGCGCGCTTGCCCGAACTGCTTGCTCACCTGAACCGCGATCCGGGCAGGCTGTTCTGGCCATGAACCACGGTGCGCCGATCTACCTCGATCACAATGCCAGCACGCCGGTCGCGGCAGAAGCCGTTTCGGCGATGATCGCGACACTCGGAGAGTGCTACGGCAACCCGTCATCGATGCACTCGATCGGCCAGGCGGCAAAGAGCGTGCTCGCCAATGCCCGCCGTGGAGTCGCGCAACTCGTCGGCGCAGGTCCGGCCGAGATCGTATTCACCAGCGGGGCAACGGAATCGAATCACCTTGCGGTGTTGGGTGCGCTGGCCATGCAACCGGGAAAGCGCCATCTGGTGTTGTCGGAGGTCGAGCATCCGTCGCTGATCGCTCTGGCAAGACAGCTCGACCGCAGGGGCATCGAGACGAGCTGGATACCCGTCGATCGCGCCGGCCGGATCGACCCGCATGGTGTGGCCAGCGCCATACGACCCGATACGGCGCTGATTTCGGCGATGTGGGCAAACAACGAAACCGGCGTGGTCTCGCCGGTGGCGGAGATCGCGGCGTGCGCCCGTGCCGCCGGCGTGCTGTTTCATTGCGATGCGACCCAGGCAGCCGGTCGGGTGCCGATCGACTTTGCCGCAAGCGGAATCGATCTGCTGTCGCTGTCGGCGCACAAGCTTTACGGTCCGAAAGGCGTCGGTGCCCTGGTGGTGCGCAAGGGACTCGATCTGCCGCCGCTGTTCAACGGCCACCAGGAGCGCAAACGCCGCGGTGGAACGGAGAATGTTTCCGGCATTGCCGGATTCGCCGCTGCCGCCGGTGTTGCAGTCGACCGGCTTGCGGCTGAGGCCTCACGCATGGCGGCGCTGCGCGACGCGCTCGAAGCGGCGCTGGTGCAACGCTTTGACGAGGCGTCGATCAACGGGGCCGAAGCGCTTCGTCTGCCGAATACGACTAGCGTGCGCTTTGCCGGACTGAATGCCGAGATCGTGCTTGGGCGGCTGGATCGCGTAGGCATCTGCGCTTCCGGCGGATCGGCATGTACCGCCGGAGCAAGCGAGCCGTCTCACGTGCTGCTGGCGATGGGACAGACGCGCGAGCAGGCATACGCCGCGGTGCGGTTCTCGCTGGGACGCGCGACCACATCGGCCCACATTGACCGCCTGCTCGACGCGTTGTCGGCGATCCTTCGCCCGGCGCGGGAACGTGCGGCGTGACCTTCTTACGACTCCGGAGGAAAACCATGAAAGTCATGATCCGCAAGACATCGAGCGGTGCCTTGTCCGCCTATGTGCCGAAAAAAGATCTCGAGGAGCCGATCGTCGCGATGGAGAAGGAGAGCATGTGGGGTGGCACCGTCACCCTGGGCAATGGCTGGAAGCTCGAATTGCCCGAGATGGCGGACGATACCAGGCTGCCGATCACTATCGAAGCGCGGCGCCTGGGAGAGTGACATGGCACTCTCGACCGATCAGATAGACCGGATGGGCATGCTGGCGGCCGCCAGCCCGGGTGCCCGCGAGGCTGCGGCAGCACTTCGCACTGCCTATCCCGGCCTGCAAGTCAGCCGCGTCGATGCTCTCGACATGCGAGGCGAAACGCCGGTTCGCCGTCTGCCGCGCTGTGATCTGTTTCTGGTCGATTCGCGCAGCCACTGCTGGGCCGTGACCTGCGATCCGCAGGCCGCCAGTGCAGTGGTCGTGGCCGAAAAGGCCTGACGGGCCGGGCGATGGGCATCAATCACCCGCCCGGGGTGGGCAACCGGTGGAAAGGGCGAATTGCCGTGTTCGACTTGGACTGGCTCATCAACCTGGCGCATGTCGACTGTCGCAAGGCGCAACGATCGATGACCGATGCGGTTGCCGATCTTCGGTGGCGCAGCCGCGTCACGGCAACCTGATGAGCGAGCAAGTCACACCGCCCAAAGCGATGATGGAATTGTCGACCAAAGTCGGCGCCGGCGCCGCAACCCATTGAACGGGCAACCGACCAGGGAGAGAGCACCATGAAGATTCCGAAACAGATCGTAGACGGGCTGAAGGAAGGCCGGGTCATTCCCTACCTGGGGCCGGCAGTACTCGAACTGGTGCCAGGGGGATCGCCGGTGCCTCGCGCAGCGGAGGGGCTGGTCGGCATGCTCACCTCGAAGATCTCCCTGCCGCACAAGATTCGCACCCGGCTCAGCGCCGCGGCGCAGTTCATCGAGAACTTCAAGCATCGCAAGACGCTCGTGATGCACATGGCCAACGCATTTTCCCCGCCGGTTCCCGCCTCGCCACTGCACGATTTGATTGCCGGGCTGAAGTTGCCGCTGGTCGTCGATTCCTGGTACGACGATGCCATGGCCGGGGCGTTGGCCGGCCGCAACGACTGGGGCCAGGTACAGGGACTTGCCCAGTCAGAGCATTTCGGCACCTGGTACGCATACTACGACAGCGTCGGCGCGATGGTGCCCGACTATCGGCCGGGGCAGTGGGACACGCTGCTCTACAAGCCGCTCGGCGGTCACACGCCGGCCGACAACTATCTGGTATCGGATTCCGACTACGTCGAGGTACTGACCGAGATCGACATCCAGACGCCAATTCCTCCCGATGTGCAAACCTTGCGCATCGGACGCCATTTCCTGTTTCTCGGCTGCCGGTTCGACGACCAGATCGCCCGCAGTTTCGCGCGGCAGGTCATAAAGCGCTCATCCGGTCAACACTGGGCCGTGCTGCCCGGCGAACCGACGCGGATGGAGCAGCGCTTCCTCGCCGAACAACACATCGAGCGGATCGACATGCCGCTGGAGGATTTCGTCACCCAGTTGCAGGAGGCGCTGACTCCACATGAAAGGGCGGCAGCGTAGAGAAACCGGGAGAGGAAGATCGCCAGACGCCCGGCGCGGAAACTGCCCGCTCAGCGCCTCGGTGGCATCGAGCTACTCCGGGTTCACCTCGACGCGCTCGATGCGTGGCGCACCGCGACCGAATCGATCCGCCGCGTGCCGGTTGCCGAAATCGCGCAGCAGTTCGTCACCGGTCCATGACCGAGTGAGCAGGTTGCGCGCTTCGATGGTTTAGCCGACTGCGGCACGCAACGGCTTCTGGCGCGAGTTGTTAGCGCAGCCCGGCTTCTCGTAGAAGACGATACGAGTCATGGCGATGCTCCGTCCAGCGTGGATGTGCGTGCTGCACGCAGCCAGGTTCCAGCGCGCGTAGCGCGGCAGTCTGTTGGGTGATGCGGCGAACGATGCCGCGGTCGAGTCGATCGAGCCAGCGCGCCGGCAGCCCGGATGCGCCGCAACGTGCGCCGGCCAGCATGCCGGCGAGCGCGCCTGTCGTGTCGGAATCGTCGCCGCGATTGACGGTGGCAATCAGGCAGGCTTCGAAGTCGTGATGAGTGAAGAAACCGTGAAGCACCGTCTGGACCGTGTCGACGATGTACCCGCTGGCGCGCCCCGGATAAGGCTCGAAGCGGAATTGCGGATGGCCGCGCACCAGTGACTCTGCCTCAGCGCCGCAAGCCGTCATGTCGCCGCTGCGGACCAGGTGGCGCACCATGTGGCCGAGCGCCAGCGTGGCGGCGTCCGATAATGGATGATGGTGGGTGATATGCGCCTGGGCGATGGTGTTGGACTCAAAAGCGGCGTCATCCTCGAGCGACAGCAGGGCGACCGGCAGGTTGCGCATGCAGGCGCCATTGCCGGCATCGCCTTCGGACTGCGGGCCGGCGAGGGTGCGCTGCGAGATGTAGCGCTCGATCCCGCGCCGACATGTGTTGCCGACATCGACAGGCCGCGCGCGCAGCCAGCGCGCAAAGCTCTCGGCGACGGCACGGGTGTCGAAGCCGCTGCGCTCGACGATCGCGTCGCCGAGTGCGAGCGACATCGTGGTGTCGTCCGTGACCTGGCCCGCCTCGAGTTTGAGCCAACCACCGCCGAGTATCCGATTGTGCGTGCCGTACTGGCGCGCGATCTCGCGCGGCGTCATGAACTCCACGGTCGCACCCAGTGCATCGCCGATGGCCAGACCGAGGTAGGCGCCCAACGCGCGATCTTGAATCGTGCGTTCCAGATCTCCACGATCTTGAATCGTGCGTTCCAGGTCTCCCCGACGCCCCATCGAAGGTTCCAGAGTCCGCCGGCTTCCGCAATGGCGGGTTGACTCCGAGCTATCAGACATAGGCTGCACTCACTTCGTATTCGCCGCCGATCACCAGGCATTCGGCCTCACCCTTGAGCGGGTGCCTTGCCAGCAGATCGTTGTAGAACAGAATCTTCACCAGCGGCACCCGCGCTTCGAGTATCCAGTCGCCGAATTCATCGGCCCGCGCGCGCGAGAAGCTGAACGACACCAGATTTTGAGCCGGGCAATAAAGCTTCCCGCGCGACGCGGCGGCGGGTTCTGCTCGACTTCCTCCCAGCAATTGACGCCGCGATACAGCGTGACATGCCGTTGGCCGGCGCGCCAGAAACGGGCGAGCGCCCATTGGCAATACTCATAGAGCAGGTCGAGCTGCAGGTTGATGCTGTTGTTGTGAAAGCGGTTGCCCATCTTTTCCTCGATGTAGCTCATCCACGCATGCGAAGGGTAGCGGCCGAGTACAGTCTTGTGAAAACTGGGCGAAAGACCGAAGCGGCTTTCGACCCAGCCCTTGAGCACCGCGCCCTGCGCGCTGTTGGAGTCGAAGCCCCAGCCTTCGAGCAGCTTGAGATAGCTCGATCTGAAACGCCGCGGCCGGGCATCGTCGACCGCCGGCACGAGGTCGAACAGCATTTCCATGTAGTGCCGAAACACCTGTGCCGCCTCGGCCTGATCCGGTGCCGCGTTCAGCACCCGAAACAGGCCCGGGTTCATCTCGCGCGCGCCGCTGATTGACAGAGGCAGGGGATGGGCATTGAATGCGGTCGAGGCGAGCAGGCCAGTCGGGATGCCAACCAGGTTCGTGCTGTGCATTTCGTACGGTGGCGCGCAACGGTTCACTGGGCTCCGCAACGTTGTCGCGCGGCGACTGCAACTGGCTCACACCGGCCGGTTCTCGCGTACCTTGATCGGTCCCATGACCCTCAATCCTTCCTCGAAGCTGATCGACGGCCAGGTCTGCTTGAAACCGGCGGCAGCCCTGGCGATCTTGTCGACTTTCGCGCCGGTGTCGAGCCTCTTCAGGTCTCCGCGCTCGATGCCGAGCAGGTCGAGCAACTCGTTGTACACCGTCGCTTCGTCGAGCGGCAGGATGTGGAAGTTCGCACCTCCGTAGGCCACCTGGTAGCGCTTCGAGATGTCGATGTTGCCGCAGAACAGGAAGTACTTGCCGTCGGCCGACAGCTTGTCTCCGAGCACCTCTGCGAGAAGCTGCAGGTGGGCGAAGGATTGCACGAAGCCGGTGAAGAACGGAATCGTCGAGGCGCCCGCATCTGCCACCGTCATCACCTGATCACACTTGACTTCGGGCGGACGCGCTTCATCGGCAAACTGCTCGGCGAATCTAAGCGCCAACTCGCCGCGAAAGCCGAAGCGCCCGGGTGTCGGTGTCACATCCTTGTGGACGGGCGAGAGCAGGCGCCTGGCAGCATCGAGATCGGCCAACGCGGTTTCGGTGATCTTGGTCATGAGGGCTCTCCACACTGATTGCGCGAACCCGCGCGCACGGTGGCGCCATGGATGTACTCGTCGCGCCGAATGCATGACGATTAGCAATCTCTATTCCCATGCGTGCGGCGTTCCGGACGCCTTCGGCGGATGCCCTGAGAGCCAGTATCCATGCGGGTCTCCACGGTGCTCCCCGGGCCGCCCGCGATGTCGCGGAACGGCCGCGGGGTGCCGCGGCGCTTGTCCATTTCCCTACAGCGCGACTGCGTTTGTACGCTTTGCAACAGCTTCGCATGCCAGCGGCGGCCGTCTCGTCCAACGGGAAACAGGCGCGAAAACATGAGCTTGATCGACGCTCGATGGTGTGGCACGGCGGTTGCTAAACGAAGCCTGAACCGAAAGTGATTGCCAGCGACTGACTGAAGACGAAGACCAACAATGGTTACGCAGGGCGCAATGCCGGTTGCATTGACCGTTACTGACGAACGAACCGAACTTCAACCATCAATTCATGGACAGGAGATGGAAAATGGCTGCTCTGAGGCAAATCGCGTTTTACGGCAAAGGCGGGATCGGCAAGTCGACGACCTCGCAGAACACGCTCGCCGCATTGGCCGAAATGGGCCAGAAGATTCTCATCGTCGGCTGTGATCCGAAGGCTGATTCCACCCGTCTGATCCTTCATGCCAAGGCGCAGGACACGGTGCTCTCGCTTGCCGCAGAAGCCGGCAGCGTCGAGGACCTCGAACTGGAAGACGTACTGAAGGTCGGCTATCGGGACATTCGCTGCGTCGAATCCGGCGGTCCGGAACCCGGCGTCGGCTGTGCCGGCCGTGGTGTGATCACCTCGATCAACTTTCTCGAGGAGAACGGTGCCTACGATGGCGTCGACTACGTCTCTTACGACGTGCTGGGCGACGTGGTGTGTGGCGGCTTCGCCATGCCGATCCGGGAGAACAAGGCGCAGGAAATCTACATCGTCATGTCGGGCGAGATGATGGCCATGTACGCGGCCAACAATATCTCCAAGGGCATTCTGAAGTATGCCAATTCGGGTGGCGTGCGCCTTGGCGGCCTGGTCTGCAACGAGCGCCAGACGGACAAGGAATACGAACTCGCCGACGCGTTGGCGAAGAAGCTCGGCACCAAGCTGATTCACTTCGTGCCGCGCGACAACGTTGTGCAGCATGCCGAACTGCGCCGCATGACAGTGCTCGAGTATGACCCCGAGAGCAAGCAGGCCGAGGAGTACCGCACGCTGGCCAAGAAGATTCACGAGAACGGCGGCAACGGCACGATTCCGACCCCGATCACCATGGACGAACTCGAGGATCTGCTGATGGAGTTCGGCATCATGAAGAAGGAAGACGAGTCGATCATCGGCAAGAAGGCCAAGGAAGCTGTGGCCTGAGCGGCAGTCGGAAGTGTGCGCCGGGACGTCGCGCTGCGCGGCGCCCCCGCGCTTCGAACGGAAGTGTCGGAACAGAACCGGAGGGCGCAATGAGCCTCACAGTGGAACAAGCCAAGACGCGTAATAAGGAAGTGATCGACGAGGTCCTCAAGGTCTATCCCGAGAAGACGGCGAAGAAGCGCGCCAAGCACCTTAATGTGCACGAGGAAGGCAAGGCGGACTGCGGCGTCAAGTCGAACATCAAGTCGCTTCCCGGCGTGATGACGATACGGGGCTGCGCTTACGCCGGCTCCAAGGGCGTCGTGTGGGGGCCGATCAAGGACATGGTCCACATCTCGCACGGACCGGTCGGCTGCGGCCAGTATTCTTGGGCCTCGCGCCGCAACTACTACATCGGCACCACCGGCATCGATACTTTCGGCACGATGCAATTCACCTCGGACTTTCAGGAGAAGGACATCGTCTTCGGCGGCGACAAGAAGCTGGAGAAGATCATCGACGAAATTCAGGTGCTGTTCCCGCTCAACAAGGGCATCACCATCCAGTCCGAGTGTCCGATCGGTCTGATCGGCGACGACATCGAGGCGGTATCGAAGAAGAAAGCCAAGGAATACGAAGGCAAGCCCATCGTGCCGGTGCGTTGCGAGGGCTTTCGAGGTGTGTCGCAGTCGCTCGGTCACCACATTGCCAACGACGCGGTGCGCGACTGGGTGTTCGACAAGACCGACCCGGCGAAGAACCAATTTGAAGCTTCCCCGTACGACGTTGCGATCATCGGCGACTACAACATCGGCGGCGACGCCTGGTCGAGCCGCATCCTGCTCGAGGAGATGGGACTTCGCGTGATTGCCCAGTGGTCGGGTGACGGCACCATCGCCGAACTGGAGAACACGCCGAAGGCCAAGCTCAACGTACTCCACTGCTACCGCTCAATGAACTATATCTCGCGCCACATGGAAGAGAAGTACGGCATTCCCTGGGTCGAGTACAACTTCTTCGGCCCGTCGAAGATCGAAGCATCGCTGCGCGAGATCGCCAGCCACTTCGACGACAAGATCAAGGAAGGCGCCGAGCAAGTCATCGCCAAGTACAAGCCGCTGATGCAGGCGGTGATCGACAAGTACAAGTCGCGCCTGTCGGGCAAGAAGGTGATGCTGTTCGTCGGCGGCCTGCGGCCGCGCCACGTGATCGGCGCCTACGAGGATCTCGGCATGGAAGTGGTCGGCACCGGCTACGAGTTCGGCCACAACGACGATTACCAGCGTACTACGCACTACGTCAAGGATGGCACGCTGATCTACGACGACGTGACCGGCTTCGAGTTCGAGAAGTTCGTCGAAAAGGTGCAGCCCGACCTTGTCGGTTCCGGCATCAAGGAGAAGTACGTGTTCCAGAAGATGGGTGTGCCGTTTCGCCAGATGCACAGTTGGGACTATTCCGGTCCCTATCACGGCTACGACGGGTTTGCGATCTTCGCCCGTGACATGGACATGGCAATCAACTCGCCGGTCTGGGGGTTGACCAAGGCGCCGTGGGCCCAGTGATGTGAGGCGTGAGGGGTAAGCGGTGACGGGGCATGCCCCATAACCCTGCCGTCTCACCCCTCGCTACTCATCCCTCACCCCATTCAGGAGAATGCAAATGCCGCAAAGTGCCGAAAAGGTCATCGACCACGAAATGCTGTTCCGTCAGCCCGAATACACGGAGATGTTCGACAGGAAAAGGACCGAGTTCGAGTTCAAGCACGCGGACGGGAAGATCTCGGAAATCAACGAGTGGACCAAGACGCCCGAGTACCAGACCCTGAACTTCCAGCGCCAGGCGCTGACTGTCAATCCGGCCAAGGCCTGTCAGCCGCTCGGGGCGGTATTTGCCGCCTATGGCTTCAAGGGTACCTTGCCGTTCGTGCATGGCTCGCAGGGTTGCGTGGCCTACTATCGGTCGCATTTTTCGCGCCATTTCAAAGAACCGACCTCGTGCGTCTCGTCTTCTATGACCGAGGATGCAGCGGTGTTCGGCGGCCTCAACAACATGGTCGACGGCCTGGCCAACTCCTACAATCTGTACAAGCCGGAAATGATCGCGGTGTCGACCACCTGCATGGCGGAAGTGATCGGCGACGATCTCGACGCCTTCATCAAGACCGCCAAACAGAAGGGCTCGATACCGAACGAATTCGACGTGCCGTTCGCTCATACGCCGGCCTTCGTCGGTTCGCACATCACCGGATACGACAACGCGCTCAAGGGCGTCGTGTCGCACTTCTTCTCGATCGAGGAGAAGGCAGCCGGCGGGCGCAAGCAGGTGGACGGCAAGATCAATTTCATCGGCGGCTTCGACGGCTTCGTCGTCGGCAACATGCCGGTGATTCGCAAGATGTTCGACCAGATGGGCGTCGATTACACGGTACTTTGCGATCCGTCCGACGCCTGGAATACGCCGACCGACGGCGAGTTTCGCATGTACGACGGCGGCACAAGCAAGGAAGAAGTGCGCGGCGCGCTGCATGCGCAGGCGACCATCAGCTTCCAGGAGTACACGACTGAAAAGACGCTAAAGTACATCGCCGAAAAGGGTCAGGAGATCGTTGCGCTGAATCACCCGATCGGCGTCACCGGCACGGACAAGTTCCTGATGGAGGTCTCACGCCTGACCGGCAAGCCGATCCCGAAGGAATTGACCCTGGAACGAGGACGTCTGGTCGATGCAATCGCCGATTCGCAGGCCCACCTGCATGGCAAGAAGTTCGCGCTCTACGGCGACCCGGATCTGATGCTTGGCCTCACCCAGTTTCTGCTCGAACTCGGCGCCGAACCGGTGACCGTGTTGTCGACCAACG
>WBZS01001236.1_pt1 | contig 21525 bp, 20 predicted proteins | sample 5204201 | NCBI WGS metagenome assembly WBZS01 (sample SAMN12344357, study PRJNA552823) | activated sludge metagenome | biome: Activated sludge suspended growth; feature: Nitrification reactor; material: Wastewater; isolation source: activated sludge from nitrification reactor of wastewater...
AGTCCGCACCTCCCACGGAACGTGCTTCGATGCTCCCGGAGCCCGTTGGGGCGTTAGCTCAGTCGGTCAGAGCAGCGGACTCATAATCCGTCGGTCGTCGGTTCAAGCCCGACACGCCCCACTGTCGCGGCACCGATATGTCCATTGTCAAGATCTCGATCGGGTCCCGCTCGCCTCCCTCCCCGCCCCCCAACGGGCCCCGTCACCGACGAGTCGCTAGGTTCGGGTGTGTGAGTGACCCGCTCGTCGTCGTCACCGGAGTCCACAAGCACTTCGGGGACCTCCACGTGCTCAACGACATCAACCTGACCGTCGACCGGGGTGAGGTCGTCGTGGTCATCGGGCCCTCGGGGTCGGGCAAGTCCACCCTGTGCCGCGCGATCAACCGTCTGGAGACCATCGACGCCGGCACCATCTCCATCGACGGAGTGCCCCTGCCGGAGGAGGGCCGCGCGCTGGCGCGGCTGCGCGCCGACGTCGGCATGGTCTTCCAGTCCTTCAACCTCTTCGCCCACGAGACGATCCTGGACAACGTCACCCTCGGACCGATCAAGGTGCGCCAGCAGTCTCGGGCCGCCGCCGAGCAGAAGGCCCGAGACCTGCTCGAGCGGGTCGGTGTCGCCGACCAGGCCGACAAGTATCCCGCCAACCTCTCGGGCGGCCAGCAGCAGCGCGTGGCCATCGCGCGGAGCCTGGCCATGGACCCCAAGGTGATGCTCTTCGACGAACCGACCTCGGCGCTCGACCCCGAGATGATCACCGAGGTCCTCGACGTGATGGTCGGGCTCGCCGAGGACGGGATGACGATGATCGTCGTCACCCACGAGATGGGCTTCGCCCGCAAGGCCGCCGGACGGGTCGTCTTCATGGCCGACGGCCAACTCGTCGAGGAGGGCACCCCCGACCAGTTCTTCACCCGGCCCACAACCACCCGAGCCCGGGAGTTCCTCGGAAAGATCCTCACCCACTGATCCCCCGCCCACCACCGAACCCGCGAAAGGCACCGGGTCGGCGCGGCCCCCATACCCAGCCCCCATCCCGAGCCCGAGACCCGTGAAGGAAGTGCAGGCATGACCCGTCGTCCACACGTCCTCGCCGCCGCCCTCACCATCGGGATCGTCGGCGCGCTGACCGGCTGCGGCAGTGGTTCGGCCTCGGCCGGACAGAGCGCCGGCGGAGACGCCACCGGCAAGAAGATCAGGATCGGGACCACGTTCGACAAGCCCGGCCTCGGCCTCAAGCAGGGCACGACGATGTCCGGGTTCGACGTCGACGTGGCGACCTACGTGGCCAAGAAGCTCGGGAGCAACCCGGCCGACATCGAGTGGGTCCAGACCCTCTCGGCCCAGCGCGAGACCCTCATCGCCACCGGTCAGGTCGACCTGATCGTGGCGACCTACTCGATCACCGACAAACGCAAGGACCACGTGTCCTTCGCCGGCCCCTACTTCGTGGCCGGCCAGAGCCTGCTGGTCCGCAGCGACGACGCCGCCATCACCGGCCTGGGCGCGCTCGACGGCAAGAAGCTCTGCACCGTCAAGGGCTCCACCTCGGCCCAACTGGTCAAGGAGAAGGTGCCTGGGGTCAACCTCCAGGAGTCCGCGGCCGCCGTCGACTGCGTCACGAGCCTGGTCGCCAAGAAGGTCGACGCCGTGACCACCGACGACGCGATCCTCGCCGGCTTCGCCGCCCAGGCCCCCTTCAAGGGCAGGGTCAAACTCGTCGGCCCGGCCTTCTCCACCGAGAGCTACGGCATCGGCCTGAAGAAGGGCGACACCGACCTGTGTACCCAGGTCACGGCGGCGCTCACGGCGATGATCGCGGACGGGACATGGCAGAAGGCGGTCGCGAAGAACTTCGGGCCGGCCGGCTACCAGCCGGGCGCCGGCAACCCGCCCACCCCGGCCGCCTGCTCCTGACGTTGGTCGGCCACCGGCCAACCGCCGGGTATGCCGTCCGCCCACCCCGGGTGCGCCGCCAGGCAACCGTCCACCCGACAGAGGAAGGGCCCGGACCGGCGTTTCCGCAGGTCAGGGCCCTTCGCTGCTCCCCCACTTGGACTCGAACCAAGAACCTGCCGGTTAACAGCCGGCTGCTCTGCCAATTGAGCTATGGAGGAAGGGCTGCTCGCGGGATCGCCGCGATCAGCGCTCCGAAACCATAGCAAAACCCGTGGGCCCCGACGAAACCGGCGGCCCCGGACAGCGCAGGCCCGTCGACCCGCCCCGTGACAGGATGGTGACATGGCTGCCACCACCCCCCGCGAGAACCTCACGAAGTTCGCCTGGCTCTCGATCGCCGCCGCACTGGCGACGATCGCGCTCAAGTCCGGGGCCTACTGGCTCACCGGCTCGGTCGGCCTGCTCTCCGACGCGGCCGAGTCCACCGTCAACCTCGTGGCCGCCATCGTGGCCCTCTTCGCCCTGCGCCTGGCGGCGCGCCCGGCCGACGACACCCACCACTACGGCCACACCAAGGCCGAGTTCTTCTCCGCCGCCGCCGAGGGCACGATGATCTTCGCCGCCGCGATGTTCATCATCTGGAGCGCGGCCAACCGCTTCCTCCACCCGCAGCCGCTGGAGAACGTCGGCATCGGTCTGGGGATCTCGGTGATCGCCTCGGTCATCAACGGCGCGGTCGCCATGGTCCTCATGCGCGCCGGCAAGAAGCACCGCTCGCTGACCCTGGTCGCCGACGGCAAGCACCTGATGACCGACGTGTGGACCTCGGTCGGGGTCGTCGCCGGCGTCCTGCTCGTCTCGCTCACCGGCATCATCCGGCTCGACCCGGTGATCGCCATCCTCGTCGGCCTCAACATCATCTGGACCGGGTGGAAGCTGCTCCAGGAGTCGGCGAACGGCCTCATGGACGTCACGCTCCCGGCCGAACAGAACCAGCGCCTCGCCGCGATGCTCAGCGAGTTCGCCACCGATGAGGTCTCCTTCCACGGCTTGCGCACCCGCAGCTCGGGTCACCAGGGCTTCGCGGAGGTCCACGTCCTGGTGCCCGGCGACTGGTCCGTCCAGCGCTCTCACGACCTCGTCGAGCTGATCGAGGGCCGGATCGCGCAGGACTTCGAGGGCATCACGCTGTCCGCCCACGTCGAACCCTCCGAAGACCCGCGCAGCTACGACGACTACGCGGCCGAGGTCCCGATGCCCGAGTCCGAGCCGGACCCCCAGGTGGCCCTCGACACGGCCGCCGCGGAGTCGGTCACGCCAACCCGACCTGCTCCTTGAGCCGCGCCAGGGCCACCGTGATCGCCTGACGCAGGTCGGGGTCGGTGGGCTCGCTGCCGCGGGCCAGCACCACCTGGGTGAACAACGACTGATCGCGCAGGTCCTTGCGAATCACGACCTTGGCGCGCCGCGCGGGCCCGAGATCCACCTGCTCGGCCAGAACGACCGTCGCCTGCACGCGGGCCCGGAAGAGCTCGGGCACGAGCGAATCCAGCGGCAGGCGCCAGGACTGCGGCGGGTGACCGTCCACCCACGACACCCGCAGCGACGAGGTCTCGCGGTCCCACGAGCCGGCGTCGACCAGGTGCCACGCACGCACCCAGCCGTCCTCGACCGGCGGCGCCGCCCCCTCGGCGTCCCCGGCGGACGGGGCGCCGGCGGCGGGTGCCGGCACGGCATACAAGGCCTGTTCGCCGACCACGAGGATCCGCCCGGTGGGCTCCTCACGACTCCACGCCAACACCCGATCGGTCCCGACCAGGGCGCGCGCCCCGTCCGGCAGCGGTTCGGTCCCCCGAGCACGCCAGGGAAGCTTCATTCGGCCAATTCCTCTCGCAACCGGGCTCGGGTCACCTCGAGCGCATGCAGGCGGGCGGTCTGCGATCGCAACCGATCGGCCGGCATCTCCGGGTCATGTTGCTGGCGACGCAGCCCGGCGGTGAGGTCGGCGATCTGCCGGCTCAGATGGGCGTCGTGGACCCCGAGGACCAGGCTGTCGAGGTACTTCTTCGGCGGTCGCCCGGTCTCGGAATCGAGCTTGGTCGGCAGCGGGGCAACGCTCAACTCGTGGACCAGGGAGCGGGCCGGCAGCGCCGCTGCCTCGGCGACCGCGGACACCCATCCGGCGGCCGACGGGTTCGCCCCGGAGGCCAGGACCGCCTGGATGCCGTGCAGCACGGCGGCGTGGGCGGGCGCCACGAACGCCTCGCCGGGCAGGGTCGCGATCGTCTCCTCGGTGAACTGGGTGCGGTACTGCAGGAGGGCCTGGAGCAGTTGCCGCTCGGCCCGCACGAGCGGGTCGCGCAGGTCCGGCGCGGCCAGAAAGGCCCCGGCGTCGGGCGACGGGTCGGCCTCGGCGGCCGGGGGCGCGTCCGGCTCGGAGGTCACCGGCTTGCGGCCGGCCCGCACCACTTCGTGTCGGAGCTGGTCGACGTCGACGCCGAGCCAGCCGGCCACCGTGCGGATGTACTCCGGACGCAGGGCGCCGTCCCGGATCCCGCCGATGATCGGGGCCACGGCGCGCATCGCCTGGACCCGGCCCTCGGCGGTCTCGAGCGGAAAGCGGCGCACCGTCGTGCGTACCGCGAACTCGAACATCGGCACGGCGTCCTCGACGAGCGCCTTGACCGCGTCGGGGCCCTTGGACTGCCGCAACTCGCACGGGTCCATGCCGTCCGGGGCGACCGCGACGAAGGACTGGGAGGCCCAGCGCTGGTCCTCCCCGAACGCCTTCATCGCGGCCTTCTGCCCGGCGGCGTCACCGTCGAAGGTGAAGACCACCCGGGCCGGCGCCTGGTCGGCCTCGTCGCGCAGGATGCGCCGCAGGATCTTGATGTGGTCGACGCCGAAGGCGGTGCCGCAGGTCGCGACCGCTCCCCCGACCCCGGAGAGGTGCGCGGCCATCACGTCCGTGTAGCCCTCGACGACGACCGCCTCCCGATGGGTGGCGATCACCTTCTTGGCCAGGTCGAGCCCGTAGAGCACCTGGCTCTTCTTGTAGATCGGGGTCTCGGCGGTGTTGAGGTATTTCGCCGGCATCCGGTCGTCGTCGAAGAGCCGACGCGCCCCGAAGCCCACCGTCGACCCGGTGATGTCCCGGATCGGCCAGAGCAGCCGACCCCGGAACTTGTCGTAGAGCCCTCGCTGTCCCTGCGCGCAGAGCCCCGCGAGCGTCAACTCCTCGGGCGTGAAGCCGCGCCCCCGCAGGTGGCGGGCCAGGTCCTCCCCGCCGCGCGGCGCGAAACCGACCCCGAACTGGGACGCGGCCGCCCCGTCGAACCCGCGCTCGCGCAGGAAGTCACGCCCCGTCCGGGCATCGACGCGAGAGCGGTCGATGAGCACCTCGGCGTAGAACTCCTCCGCCACCCGGTGCGCGTCGAGCAACCGCTGCCGTCGCCCGGTGCCGAGTTCGTCGCGTCGGCCGCCGTCCTCATACCGCAGCTCGATCCCCAGCTTGCCGGCGAGCCGTTCGATGGTCTCGGTGAAGGTCAGGTGCTCGACCTGGGAGACGAAGGAGATGACGTCACCGCTCTCGCCGCACCCGAAGCAGTGATAGGTGCCCAGGGCGGGTCGGACGTTGAAGCTCGGGGTCTTCTCGTCGTGGAAGGGACACAGCCCCTTGAGGGTGCCGATCCCGGCCGGGCGCAGGTTGACGTGCTCGCGCACCACGTCCTCGATGGAGCTGCGCTCCTTAACCGTGGCCACGTCCTCGGCGTTGATCCGACCCGCCACGTGTCCGTCCTTCCGTCTCGGGCGCAGTCTATGTGGCGCGGCCGGTCCGGCTCAGGCCTCCTCGCAGGCCTCGTCTCCTCAGGCCTCGGCGCCGGGTGCGCAGGCCGCCCGGATCTGCTCGACGAGGATCTCGGCGTGCCCGGTGTGCTGGGCCAACTCACGGATGCAGTGCACGAGCACCCAGCGCAGGGTCAGGGTGCCGAGGATCGGGTGCTCGCAGGTGTCGTCGAGACCGAGCCGGGCGATCACCTCATCTGCCTCCTCGCTCGCGCGGACCTGGTCGGCGGCCAACGCCGCGAGGGTGTCGTCCGCGCGCAGGTGGAAGCTCTCGTCGATCGTCTCCGGCAGGCCGACCTCGGCACGCGATCGCCCGCCGAAGCGGCAGACGAACCAGGCCCGATCGACGAAGGCCGCGTGCTTGAGCAGCCCCATCGGCGTGGTCAACGAGGGCACGAGCCGTCGCCGCGCCTCGTCGTCGGTCAGCGGGAGCACGCTCTCCCGCAGCAAGCGTCGATGCTCGGCGAGGAAGGCGAGCAGCACAGTGCGTTCGTCCGCGGCCGCGGCCACGAGGTCCAGGCGATGGGTCATCGGCACCACATCTCCATGAGGACGTGCGCCCGCACGTCGGTGAGCGAGGCGACCTGGTCGACGACGACGCGCAGCGCGGCCTCGTCGTTCACGGCCGCCTCGTGATCGGCCCGCAGGTCCGGGTCGAGTCGGGTCGGGTCGGCGAGGTATGCCGTGACGAGAGCCTCGATGATCGCTCGCTCGTCGGCCTGGATCGCCCGCCTCGCCTCGGTGCGCATCACGAAGTGGGCGGCGACCGCCTTGAGCACGGCGCACTCGGCGCGGGCGGCATCCGGGACGATCAGGTCGGCCCCGAAACGGGTGAGCGGCCCGTCGCCGTGGACCGCACGGGTGGCGTGCTCAACCTCGGTGGTGAACCGGCCGATCAGCCGTGAGGTCATGTCCTTGAGCGCCGCGAGCGAGCGCCGGGACCCGTCGTGGGTCGTCGGCACCGTCCCGGTGGCCAGCACCCGTTCGAGCGCCGCACCCAGGGAGTCCTGCGTGAGATCCGGGGCATAACTCTGGGACGCGATCGCCAGCACGTCGGCGACCTCGGCACCGTCCCGCAGGGCCCGCGGGTCCAGGCGCCCCGAGGCGATCGCGTCCTCGACGTCGTGCACCGAGTAGGCGACGTCGTCGCTCCAGTCCATGACCTGGGCCTCGAACGCGCGGCGCCCGGGCTGGGCACCCTCCCGGAACCACGTGAAGACCGCCGCGTCGTCGGCATACACACCGAATTTCCTGGTCGGGTCCGGGGATTCGCCCCTCGCCCACGGGTACTTGGTCGCGGCGTCGAGGCTGGCCCGAGTGAGGTTGAGCCCGGCGGGTCGGCCGTCGGCATGGGCGCGCTTGGCCTCCAGTCGGGTGAGGATGCGCAGCGTCTGCGCGTTGCCCTCGAAGCCGCCGATGTCGGCGGCGATCGCGTCCAGCGCCGCCTCGCCGTTGTGCCCGAACGGTGGGTGACCGAGGTCGTGCGCCAGGCACGCCGTGTCGACGACGTCGGCGCTGCAGCCCAGGGCAGCGCCGAACTCGCGACCGATCTGGGCGACCTCGAGCGAATGGGTCAGTCGGTTGCGGACGAAGTCGTCGTCGCCGGGGGCGAGCACCTGGGTCTTGGCCGAGAGCCGACGCAGGGCCGCCGAATGGACCAACCGGGCCCGGTCGCGCGCGAAGTCGTCCCGGTCGGCACGCTTGTGGGCCGGGTCCTCGGCGACCCACCGCTCCCGGTCCCGGCCGGCATACCCCGGCTCGACCATGCCGCTCATGGGGACCCGAAGACGGCCGGGCCGCCGGTGCCCGACGACGTGGCCGTGGACAGGCCGAAGGTGGCGAGGTTGGCCACGGCCGGGTGGTCCTTGCCCATCGGCCCGGCGGCCATCGCGGTGAGGACGTTGACGGTCACCGCCCGGGCGAAACTCTGGGCCGCCGTGTCCCCGGCGTTGCCGCCGACGACGTTCGCCCAGTTGATCGTGCCCACCGCGACGACGCCGGCCCCGGACGCGGTCGTGTAGTAGGTCGCCGTGTGCACGGACCTGCCCTGGCCGCACGACACCGGGGCCGAGGCCACCACCTGCAGGCTGGCCGGGGTGCTCGGGACCGGGTAGGCCCGGTTGGACTCGACCCCGATGACCCCCTTGAAGGTCGTGCCCTGGGTGACCCCGGTCCCGGCGTAGCCGAACCAGTCGGGCGTGGTCACCACCCAGTCGCCGGTGACCGGGTAGCACTCGTAGAGCTGCCCGGTCAGCGAGTTCTCCGGTCGCGCGGACGGGTCGGCCCGCCAGAGCGCGGTCGTCGTCGGACCCCGTTGCGGATCCTGCCCGGAGAGGTTCCGGTAGCCCACCAGGGTGCGCTGGTCGTCCTCGAACCGCACCCGCCAGTAGACCTCGTTACCGCCGAGGAAGGCCAGGTTGACGCCCTGGTCGCGGGCGGCCTCGACCGCATCGCGCATCGGGACCGACCAGTACTCGTCGTGGCCTCCGGAGACGAGGCCGAGGGCGCCTGTGAGGATGCCCGGCGTCTCGAGGTCCTCGGAGGTCAGGTAGGCGACCGGCAGTCCGTGTTCCTCGGCGACCTTGACATAGGGGTACTCGTCGAGCAGGAAGTGCTGGGCGTTGTCGTTGTACGGCCGATCGAAGCTGACCGCGGTGGCGTGCGGTTCCTGCCCCGGACCCTTGTAGAGCGAGTAGCCCCCGAAGTCGTTGTAGGCCTGCCAGGTGGCGGTCGGGTTGACCAGGACGAGCCGCCCGGCCACCGAGGCGGGACGGATCGTCAAGGGCACGTAGGCGCCCTTGCCGCCGGCCCGCAGGACGAGCAGGTACGCCCCGTCCGGCCAGCCCATTGTGTCGAGCGTGAGGGTCGGGCTCCAGCCGGCCACCACCATTCGGCCGGCGCGGACCTGGGGTTCGGGCTGGGGCGCCACCGTCGTGGCCGGGGAGGTCCAGACGACCCGGCCCCCGGCGCCGCGGTAGGAGCCCATCCGGACGGCGCTCACGGTGGCGTCGCCGAGGGTGGAGCGCACCTGGAGGGTCGCCTGCTGCCCGGCCACGATGCTGGAGCGCGAGGGGTACCCGGCCAACTCGCTGACGGCCGCCGTCTGGGCGTCGGGCACCGGCCAGTCCGGGGTGCCCGGGCGGGCGTTCTCGGCGACGATCGCCTGGGCCGGGGTGAGCGGGGCCGTGCCGGAGGGCGCGGCCGACCCGGAGGAGCCGGCGGACGGGGAGGATGAGCCCGACCCGCCGCCCGGGTCGCCCCCCGCGGTGCGCAGGCGCGACCAGGCGACGGCCGCGAGCACCACGAGGAGGACGAGCAGGACGCCGGCGACGAGCCGACGCCGCCGGTAGGTCGCCGGGTCTGGCTCAGGCGCCTGGTGGTGGCTGCGCGAGGGCCGCGGCCGGGCCGGCTCGTTCATGACTCGTCCAGTCCGAGGGCCGCCCGTTGGCGAGCCACCCACGCGGGTTCGATGCCGTAGCGCTGGCTCGGGATGAGCCGGCCGGCCGCGCTGTCCTCGATGAGCTGGCGCAGGCGCTTCTCGCGCGTCGCCTCCTGCGTGGCGCTGAGCACCCAGTGGGTGCAGACCTTGCGGTAGCCCGGCGTCGCCCCGGCCCACCACGCGGCCGCGGCCGGCTCGGCGGCCAGCCGCTCGGCATACCCGGTCGGCAAGGTGAGGTCGCCCTGTTCGAAGGAGTAGGTTCCGGTGCGGTCCTCCCGGCGGAGGTCGTATGCCGTGAGCCCCGCCGGAGTCATCCGGCCCTCGGCGATCAGGCGCTCCACGGCGGCCACGTTGACGTTGCTCCAGGTGCTGCCCCGGCGGCGGGGGGTCCAGCGTTGCCGGATCGCGTCGGGACCCAGGCTCTGCGACTGGCTGTCGATCCACCCGAAGCACAACGCCTCGGGCACGGCGTCCTCCCAGGTCAGGCCGCGCGGGGTGACGTGCTTCTTGCGGATGCCCATCCAGATCTCGGGTGCCGTGGCGTGATGGGCCTCGAGCCAGGCGCGCCACTCGGCCCGATCGGTGAAGAAGGTCGCCGGGCGCTCAGGGGTACCCCCCGGGGTGCCGATCACGCGCTCCGCCACCCCCCGAGCCTATCCAGAGTTGAGTGCGCTGGTCCCAGCCCTGACCTGCTTGCGCGCACTCAACTCCGGCCCCATCGGGAGTTGAGTGCGCGCGAGAGGGTTCCAGCTGGGGCCCGCGCACTCAACTCCGGGGGCTGTGGACAACTTCTCGGGGCGGCAGGTGTCCTCGGCGACGATGAGGGGCATGAGTTGGTCCATGCCTCCCTCGATCGCCGAGCTCGCCAAGCGGCAGTGCGGGATGCTCAGCCACGTCCAGCTGCGGCAGGCCGGGCTGTCGGCCGGGTATGCCGTGGCGCAGCGAGATGCGGCCCGCTGGACCCGCCGGACCGACACCGTCCTCAGCACCACGACCGGGCCACTCAGCCATGACCAACGTCTCTGGCTGGCCGTCCTGCACGCCGGCGGGGACTCCCTGCTCGGCGGGCTGACTGCCGCAGCGCGGCATGGCCTGGCGCGATGGGATCGCGAGAGCATCACCGTCCTGGTCGACAATCCGTCCTCGTTCGAGCCGGTCGACGGGGTCACGTTCTTCCGCACCCGTCGCCCCTTGGCGAGCCTGCGATGCCCCGAGTCCACCCTCCCCGTGGCCCGGCTGGAGCCCGCGATACTGCTCTTCGCGGCCCACGAGCCTCATCCCCGCACGGCCTTGGGCGCCGTCAGCGCCTGCGTTCAACAGGGGTTGACGACACCGAACGCCCTGCGGCCGTGGATCAGGACGCTGCGGCCTCTGCGCCGTGCCGAGCCCCTGCGCACCCTGCTCGACGAGATCGACGGGGGCTCCCAGTCACTGACCGAGATCGACGTCGTCCGGGCCTGTCGCGCGATGGGCCTGGTCGCGCCCCGTCGCCAGGTCCAGCGCCGCGGCCGGGACGGTCGGAAGCGGTTCACCGACTGTGAGTGGGACCTGCCGGACGGGCGGGTGCTCGTCCTCGAAATCGACGGCGCCTTCCATACCGACGTCGTGGAGTACACGGCGGACATCCAGCGGGCCCGCTCCCTGACGACGGCGCAACGCATCGTCATCCGCTGCTCGGCCCACGAGATCCGGCATGAACCATGGGTCCTCATCGCCGACCTCCGCAGCCTCGGCGTCCCCGCCGCCTGACCACCCCGAGTTGAGTGCGCAGGTCCCAGCCCCGACCCCCACGCGCGCACTCAACTCCCCCAGCCCCTTGAGTTGAGTGCGCAGGTCCCAGCCCTGACCCCAACTCGCGCACTCAACTCGGGGAGGGTGGGGGGTGGGAGGGTGGGGGGAGGGTGGGAGGGGGTCAGCCGCCGGAGACGTCGAGTTCGGCCTGGGCCACGACCTCACGTTGGGCCGCGGACAGTTCCTGGGAATGCAGCCAGCCCTCGGGCAGGGCCACCATCCGGGGCGAACCCGCACGCCCCCGTTGCCCCTCGGCAGCCTCCCCCGGCCAGGGCAGCTCGAGGTCCATCGATCCGATCAGGTCGTCGAGCGCCTGCAGGGAGTCCACCAGGGCCAGGCGGTGCCGCACCTCCGACCCCGCAGAGAACCCCTTGAGATACCACGCGATGTGTTTGCGGATGTCCCGACATCCGCGCAGCTCGTCACCGTCGTAGAACTGGACGAGGTATGCCGCATGCCGGCGGAGCACGTCGGTCACCTCGCGCAGGCCAGGCCGGACCCGGGCCGTCGTGCCCGCGAAGGCCGCCGCCAGGTCGGTGAACAACCAGGGCCGGCCCAGGCAGCCCCGCCCGACGACGACGCCGTCGCACCCGGTCTCGGCGACCATCCGCAGGGCGTCCTCGGCGGACCAGATGTCCCCGTTGCCGAGCACCGGGATCGAGGTGACCGCCTCCTTGAGACGGGCGATGGCCGACCAGTCCGCCTGTCCCGAATAGGCCTGGGCCGCCGTCCGGGCGTGCAGGGCCACCGCGGCCGCGCCCTCCGCCTCGGCGATCCGTCCGGCGTCGAGGTAGGTCACGTGACCCTCGTCGATCCCGACCCGCATCTTGACCGTCACCGGCACGGCATACCGGTCGGCCTCTCGCACGACGGCGGCGACGATCGAGGCGAAGAGCTCGGTCTTCCACGGCAGCGCCGCGCCGCCGCCCTTGCGGGTCACCTTCGGGACCGGGCAGCCGAAGTTGAGGTCGATGTGGTCGGCGCGGTCCTCGGTGACCAGGATCCGCGCGGCCGCTCCGGCGGTCACCGGGTCGACCGAGTAGAGCTGCACCGACCGCGGGTGCTCCTCGGGGCCATGGGAGATCAGGCGCATCGTGGCCTCGTTGCGCTCCACCAGGGCCCGCGAGGTCACCATCTCGTTGACGTAGAGACTGGTCGCGCCGGAGGCGCCCCCGGCCGCCAGACCGGCCGAACCGTAGTCACGGCAGAGGCGCCGGAAGGCGCGGTTGGTGATTCCCGCCATCGGGGCGAGCACCACGGGCGACTCGATGACGTGGCGCCCCAGGTGCAGCGGCGGCAGCACGGCCCTGGGGGCGGGAGCGAGGTCGGTCGTGGTCATGACTCCCCAAGTATCCGCGAGCCGGCCGGTCGCCGAAAACTCAGCGGCCAGGGAGCCTGCCCGGGTCCGCCGGTGTTGGATGGGGGCCATGAGCGCTCTGGTGACCGCGGCCGACCTCCTCTCCTTGCAGGGTCGAAGTGACGTCGTGGTCGTCGACGTCCAGTACGCCCTCGCCGGCCCCCCGAGTCGAGACCTGTATGCCGTGAGCCACCTTCCCGGTGCGGCGCACCTGCCGCTCGACGAGGCCCTCGCCGGCCCTCCGGGTGTGCGGGGTCGGCACCCCTTGCCCGACCCCGAAGTGCTCCAGAATGCGTTGCGGGAGTGCGGAATTCGCGAAGGATCGGCGGTCATTGTCTACGACCAGCAGTCCTCGCTGGCCGCGGCTCGGGCGTGGTGGGTCCTGCGCTGGGCCGGGCTGACCGACGTCCGGGTGCTCGACGGGGGCCTGGCCGCCTGGGTGCGCGCCGGCGGCGCCGCGACCACCGACCCGGCACGCCCGGCCCGGGGCGACGTCGTCGTGCGCCCGGGCAGCCTGCCGCTCGTCGAGGTCCAGGAGGTCCCGTCGGCGGCCGCGGCCGGGCGGCTGCTCGACGTGCGCACCCCCGAGCGCTACCGCGGGGAGGTCGAACCGATCGACCGCCTCGCCGGTCACATCCCGGGAGCGATCAACCTGCCGATCGGCCTCATGCAGCACCCGGACGGTACCTTCCGGTCACCGGATGAGATCCGGTCCATCGCCGCGGACGTCGCACCGGAGGGGTCGGGGCCGGCTGTCACCTCGTGCGGTTCTGGGGTGACGGCGGCGCAGATGGTCTTGGCCCTGAGCACGGCGGGGATCGAGGCGGTGCCCTACATCGGGTCGTGGAGCGAATGGATCGCCGACCCGAGTCGCCCGGTGGCCACCGGTCCGAGCCCCCGATGAGTCCGTGGTCCCTGCACGATCCGTGGCCTCCATGGGATCCGTGGCCTCCATGGGATCCGTGACCTCCATGGGATCCGTGACCTCCTTGGGATCCGTGGCAGCCGGCCCCCCACTCAGGGTGAGAGGGCGAACTCTCCCTGCCACCCCGGTTCCCCGACGAGAACGATCGGGGGCAGTTGGGTCACCCGGAACTCCTGGCCCGAGCGCACATCCCAGGCGAGGATGAGCGGCCGGGCCGCCGACCCCGACAGGCGCAGGACGCGGTCCCCCGGGGCCCAACCGAGGACGTCCGGCGCCAGAGGACCGAGCAGGGGTGGGTGCTCGTCGACCAGCCCCACGGACAAGGGGGAATTGTCGATCGACACGGCATACAGGCCGGTCGCGCCGTCCGGCTGGAAGGGGGTGGCGGAGTACGTCACGGCGGCGGCGCTCCAGCCGGCGTCATTCGTCACCGTCGTCGCGCCGAGGGCACGGATCGGGCCGGGCACCGGGCGTTGGTGGTACATCCGGCCCTGGGCGTCGAAGCCGAGCAGCATCGGGGAGGCCTCGGCGGCCAACTGGTAGCGGGTCGCGCTGATCGGCGGCGTGGCCCGCTGGACCTGGCCGCTCGACACGTCGATCATCCAGTTCAGGGTCGACGAGCGCACGACCAACCGGCGCGCGCCCGGCGACCACCCGACCCGGGCGTCGGCTGGTAGCGGCACGCCAGCCTCGACCGGGTACGTCCTGGTCGAGGCATCCCGGACGTCGACGGCGACCACCGCGTCTCCGGCGATGACGGCGACCCGGCGGCGGTCGTCCGAGATCGACTCGGCCGTGAGCGCGGACCCGGCCCGCTCCGACACGGTGAGGCGCGGAACGCTCAACAGCGGCCTGGCTGACCCGGGCACGAACAGCACGAGGGTGCCTCGACCGGCGGCGTCGCGCACCACGAACGCCGCCCGGACCGACCGATCCGCGGCGGTGCCCCCGTCGAGCGTCGGCAGGCTGCCCTCGATCGGGCCGAGGGACTCGGGCAGGGCCAGGTCGGACGTCGCGGCGGGGAGCATCGGCAGCCGCGGCTGGTCGGCCAGCGGTGTGCCCAGCACGACGGTCATCCCGTCGATCGTGCTCGTCCGTGCGGTCGCGGCGGTCGCGGACGTGGTCACGGAGGCCACGGGGTCGGGGACCGCTGACGCCCCTCGGCCCAGGGCGGCCACTGCTGCGGCCACCGCGAGGACTCCCGCTCCGACGCTCAGACCCCATCGGACCCGACGTCGTCGCGCGGTGTGGACCAGGGCTCGATCAAGCGGGACGAACGGTGGCGGATGGGCCTCCACGAAGGTCCGGAGGGCCTCGCTCAGCGGCGGTGGGAAGGGCAGCACGGACAGCGCGTCGGCGAGCGTCGCACGCGCCGCGGCCACGTCCGTCGGCCGCGCCGTGCGACGACCGTGGGCGGCGAGCGCCTCCGCGCTCGCCCAGGGAAGGTCGTCGAACTCCGCCAACGACAGGGCGAGACGGTCCTCAGTCGTCAGGCGCGCCAAGGCATCGCCCACCACGTCAGCCGGGCCCTGAGGAGCCGGACGTGTGCTCTCGCTGCTCCCCGGCGCCGCGAGGTGGGTGCGGGCCAGGTGGGTGACGAGGATCTCTCGGGTCGCCTGACCGGGCTGCCGATCGGGGTCGTCGGCGTGCGCGAGCCAGTCCTGGAGCGTCAGCGCCGTGACGTGCGCCGCCGCGACGGCATCCTGCAGCGTGAGGAGGCCGACGGCATACACGATGGGTTCTCGGGCCGCGGCGACCGCGAGAGCATCCCTTCTGGACCCGCCCACTGTGTCAGGGTAGCCACGCGGGGTCCGATCTCGGCCCCGGGACGCGGGGCCTTGGTCAGCAGCCGACGAGCCGCTGCGCGAGCCAGCCCTCGACCGCGCTGAGCGCGACCCGCTCTTGACGCATCGAGTCCCGCTCGCGGATGGTCACGGCCTGGTCGTTCAGGGTGTCGAAGTCCACGGTGATGCAGTAGGGCGTGCCGATCTCGTCCTGGCGCCGGTAGCGCTTGCCGATCGCCTGGCTGTCGTCGAACTCGACGTTCCAGTGCCGACGCAGCTGGGCGGCGAGGTCGCGGGCCTTGGGCGAGAGGTCCTCGTGCCGGGACAGGGGCAGGACGGCGGCCTTGACCGGGGCGAGCCGAGGGTCCAGCCGCAGGACGACCCGCTTGTCGACGCCGCCCTTGGTGTTGGGGGCCTCGTCCTCGGAGTAGGCGTCGACCAGGAAGGTCATCAGCGAGCGGGACAGGCCGGCCGCCGGCTCGATGACGTAGGGGGTGTACTTCGTGCCGGTCGTCTGGTCGAAGAAGACCAGGTCGGTGCCCGAGTGCGTGGAGTGGGTGCCGAGGTCGAAGTCGGTGCGGTTGGCGATGCCCTCGAGCTCGCCCCACTCGCTGCCGGCGAAGTTGAACCGGTACTCGATGTCGACGGTCCGCTTGGAGTAGTGCGACAGCTTCCCCTGCGGGTGCTCGTAGAGGCGCAGGTTGTCGGCCTTGATGCCGAGGTCGACGTACCAGCGGGTGCGCTCGTCGATCCAGTACTGGTGCCAGTCCTCGTCGTCGCCGGGCTTGACGAAGAACTCCATCTCCATCTGCTCGAACTCGCGGGTGCGGAAGATGAAGTTGCCCGGGGTGATCTCGTTGCGGAAGCTCTTGCCGGTCTGGGCGATGCCGAACGGCGGCTTCTTGCGCGAGGCGTTCATGACGTTGAGGAAGTTGATGAAGATGCCCTGGGCGGTCTCCGGGCGCAGGTAGTGCAGGCCGGTCTCGTCGTCGACGACGCCGAGGTAGGTCTTGAGCATCATGTTGAACGCGCGAGGTTCGGTCCACCGGCCCTTGGTGCCGCAGTCGGGGCAGCCGAGATCGGCGACCGTGACCGAGTCCGGGTCGATGCTCTGACCCTTCTTCGCGGCGCGTTCGGCGACCGCCTCCTGGAGGTGGTCGAGTCGGTGCCGCTTGTGGCACTGCAGGCACTCGATGAGCGGGTCGGAGAAGGCACCGACGTGACCGGAGGCCACCCAGGTCTGCAGCGGCAGGATGATCGAGGAGTCGAGGCCGACGACGTCCTCGCGGCCGTGCACCATCGCCTTCCACCACTGCCGCTTGATGTTCTCCTTGAGCTCCACGCCGAGCGGCCCGTAGTCCCACGCCGACCTCGTGCCGCCGTAGATCTCACCGCACGGGAAGACGAAGCCCCGGCGCTTGCAGAGGGAGACGACGGTGTCGACGGTCGAGGTGGGTGCAGCCATGGCCGCAAGGATACGGTCGGCGCGTCGATCCTCGTTTGGCAGGTCCATCTCGCGTTGGCAGGCCCAGCTCGCGTTTGGCAGGTTCATCTCACCCCGGGGCGCCGCCATGGAGGCACCCCATCGCGAGATGGACTCCTCAACGCGAGATCGACCTGCGTCCTCACCCGAAGTGGCCACCCCGCCCGCCCGGGCCGTTGCACCCTGGACGACAAGCCCCCTCCGGAGCTGATGGACCCAGGGCGGGAGCGTCGTTGGTCCCCACGGCCGTGATCGGGCAGTCCGACCCGGTCCGTCCGGCCCGATCCGTAGACTCAACGATCGTGTCGAGCTTCCGTGAGTCCGTCGAACGCGCCAGTCTGCCGGCCGTGACGACCTTGTCCCGCCTCCCCCGAGCCGTGCCCTTCCTCGCCGTCCTGGCATTGATGGTCCTCGGGATCGTCGTCCAGGGCTGGGGCTGGGTCTTCATCGCGATCGTCTGGCTCTTCCTCGCGTGGATGCTCTATCTGGGCTGGCCGCGCCTGGCCACCCCCGAGCGACTCATGCGGGTCGCGATCCTCGTCCTCGTCCTCGCGGTCACCGTCACGAGGGCTTTCCCGCGGGGGTGATCCGACGGCCCGGGCCGGGCGCTGTTTGACAATGATTCTCACTTAAGTTGAGAATGGTTGTCATGTCGCCCATCAGGTATGCCGTCCCGCTCGCCGCGGCGATCGGGCTCACCGTGGCCGGCTGCGGCATCGGGGCCTCCGCACCGAGTGCCTCCTCCGACGGCAAACCATCGATCATCGCCGCCTTCTACCCCCTGCAGTTCGTCAGCGAGCGCGTCGGCGGTGACCTGATCTCGGTGACCAACCTGAGCAAGCCGGGCGCCGAACCGCACGACCTCGAGCTCACCCCCAAGGAGGTCGGGGCGGTGCGTCGGGCGGCGCTCGTCGTGCACCTGTCCGGCTTCCAGCCGGCCCTCGACGCCGCCGTCAAGGGCATCTCGACGCGGGCCGACCTCGACGTCCACGCGGTCGCGCGGCTCGATCTCGGCGACCCGGACTCCCACGGCGTCGACCCGCACTTCTGGCTCGACCCGACCCGGTTGGCCTCGGTCGCCGAAACCGTCGCGACCCGCCTGGGCGAGATCGACCCGGCCCACCAGGAGACCTTCGCGGGCAACGCCGCCGCCCTGACCACCGAGCTGGCCGCCCTCGACGAGCAGTTCCGGACCGGCCTGGCGACGTGCGCCAGCCGCGACCTCGTGACCGGGCACGCCGCCTTCGGCTATCTCGCCCAGCGCTACGACCTGCACCAACTCCCGATCTCCGGGCTCTCCCCCGATCAGGAACCCAACGCGGCCCAGATGGCCCGGATCGTCGGCGACATCCGCGCCAAGGGGGTCACGACCGTGTATGCCGAAACCCTGGTCCCTCGCAAGCTGACCGACACGATCGCGGCCCAGACCGGCGCCACGGTGGCCGTGCTCGACCCGATCGAGGGGCTCCCGCCCGACGCCCAGGGCGCCACCTACCTCTCCCTCATGCGCGAGAACCTGGCCACCCTGCGCTCCGGGCAGGTGTGCTCGTGACCCCGCCGCTGCTCGACATCCGCCACCTGAGCGTCGGGTACGACGACGCGGTGGTCGTCGGCGACGTGAGTCTGGCCGTGGGGCGCGGGGAGAGCGTGGCCCTGGTCGGGTCGAACGGGTCGGGCAAGTCGACCCTCGTCCGGGCGATCGTCGGTGTCACCGCGCCCTCCTCCGGCGAGGTCCTCGTCGACGGCGAGCCGCGCGACGCCGACCGCGTCGGCACCCGCATCGGCTATGTGCCGCAACACCATTCGTTGACCACGGCGGTGAGCGCGACCGTCACCGAGATCGTCGCCACGGCCCGGCTGGCGGTGCGCCCGTGGTGGCGTCCGACCTCGCGCGCCGACCGGGAGGCCGTCCGCGACGCGATCGGTGCGGTCGGGCTGGCCGACCGGGCCCAGGACGAGGTGGCCGCCCTCAGCGGCGGCCAGCAACGTCGGGTGCTCATCGCGCGGGCGCTGGCCAGCCAACCGGACCTGCTCGTCATGGACGAACCGACGGCCGGGGTCGACGTCGCGAGCCAGGGCGTGCTCGCGGACGTCCTCACCGGTCTGCGCGAGCGTGGACTGACGATGCTGATCGTCACCCACGAGCTCGACCACCTCGAGGCGGCCGTCTCCCGGGTGGTCCAACTCGACCACGGCCGGCTCGCCTTCGACGGGCCGCTGGAGGCCTTCCTGAGCAGTGACGGCGCCGCCGCGCTCGGCCACTGCCACGACGAGACGACCGCCCACGCCCACGAGCAGGGGGCGCTGTGAGCGACCTGCTGTCCCTGGACTTCATGCGGCTGGCGCTGGTCGCCGCCGTCCTCGTGGGCGTCGCGGCCCCGCTGGTCGGGGTGTTCCTCGTCCAACGCCGGATGTCCCTCATCGGGGACGGGATGGGTCACGTCGCCCTCGCGGGAGTCGCCGTGGGCGCCCTGACCGGGCAGGCCCCGGTGCTCACCGCGCTGATCGCCACCGTCCTCGCGGCGGTGGCCATCGAACTGATCCGCTCGCGCGGCCGGACCGGCGCCGACCAGGCCCTGGCGATCATGTTCTACGGCGGGATCGCCCTCGGGGTCGTGCTCATCGCCAAGGCGCCCGGCTCCTCGGCGGCCACGCTGACCAACTACCTGTTCGGCGCCATCCTGACGACCACGCCCGGCGACCTCGTCCTGTTCGCGGCGCTGGCCCTGGTGATCTTCCTCGTCGTCGGCGCCCTTCGGCAGCACTTCTTCGCCGTCGCGATCGACGAGGAGTATGCCCGTGCCTCGGGACTGCCGGTGACGGCATACAACATCGTCCTGGCCTGCCTCACCGCCCTGACCGTCGTCGTCTCCATGCGGGTCGTCGGCCTGCTGCTGATCTCGGCCCTGATGATCGTGCCGACCGTCACGGCCAACCTGCTCGGGCGCAGTTTCGCTTCGACCATGCGATGGGCCGTGCTCCTCGGCCTGGTCTCGAGCATCGGTGGCGTCGTGGCGTCCTACTACGCCGAAACCCCCTCAGGCGGCACGATCGTGCTGCTCGCCATCGGCTTCTTCGCGATCGCCGTGGTCGGCGTGGCGGTCCGGTCGGCCCTGGCCCGCAGGTCGCACGCTCGCGCCGAGCGGCACCTCCACGAACACGGCCCCGGCTGTGGTCACGAGGCGATCACCCACGGCGACCACGTCGACTACCTGCACGACGGGCACCACCACGCCCCGCACGGTGACCACTGGGACGAGCACCACGTGCACGAGGAGGCGCACCGATGACCCTCGACCCGCCCAGCACCCGCCGGCCGACCCGCCAACGACAGGCTCTCACCGAGATCCTCGCGCGCACCTCCGAGTTCCGGTCGGCGCAGGAGATCCACCAGGTGCTGGGCGCGGCCGGTCATCCGATCGGATTGGCCACGGTCTATCGCAACCTCACCGCGATGGCCGCGGACGGCGAGATCGACGTGCTGCGCACCGACGACGGGGAGGCGCTCTACCGGGCCTGCCGGTCCGGGGAGCACCACCACCACCTCGTCTGTCGCGAGTGCGGGCGCACCGTCGAGGTCGAGGGCCCCGGCGCCTTCGAGGCCTGGTCCGACAAGGTCAGCGCCGAGCACGGCTTCCGGGACGTGACGCACACCCTCGAGATCTTCGGGGTCTGCTCAACCCACTAGCTCGACGCGGGCGCGTCGATCGCCCCGCCCATCCGACGCTCGCGGTCGGCATACGTCTCGATGGCCGCCCACAGGTCGCGCCGGTCGTAGTCGGGCCAGAGCCGGTCCTGGAAGACCATCTCGGCATAGGCGCTCTGCCAGAGCAGGAAGTTGCTCGTGCGCTGCTCGCCCGAGGACCGGACGAAGAGGTCGACGTCGGGCATGTCCGGCTCGGGCAGGTAACGCGCGACGGTGCGTTCGTCGATCGCGCTCGCCTTGAGCCGCCCGCGGGCGACGTCCTCGGCCAGGCGACGGGCGGCGTCGCCGATCTCGGCCCGCCCGCCGTAGTTGACGCAGAAGTAGAGCGTGAGGCCGGTGTTGTGCCGGGTGAGCTCCTGGGCCACCTCGAGCTCCTTGATCACCGAACCCCACAGCCGGGGCCGGCGACCGACCCAGCGCATCCGCACGCCCCACTCGTGGAGCTGGTCGCGCCGACGCCGGATGACATCCCGGTTGAAGCCCATCAGGAAGCGGACCTCGTCGGGTGACCGCTTCCAGTTCTCGGTGGAGAAGGCGTAGGCCGACAGGTGGGTCACCCCCACCTCGATCGCGCCGGCGACGACGTCGAGCAGGGCGGCCTCGCCCGCCTCGTGGCCCCGCGTGCGGGGCAGGCCGCGCTGGTTGGCCCACCGACCGTTGCCGTCCATGACGACCGCCACGTGGCGGGGCAGTCGGGCGGCCGGGACGAGCGGGGGCCGGGCCCCGGAGGCATGCGGGAAGGGCGCGGCATACGGGCGGGTCGGCCCGGGGTCCGGGCGCGCGGAGCGGCTCACCGCTCCACCATACGGAGGGAGCGCACGCCGCGTTCGAGGTGCCACTGCAGGAAGGCCGCGACCAGTCCACTGCCCTCCCGCCGGTGCCGGTCGTCGGAGGCGTCGGCGACGACCCAGTCCCCGGTGAGCAACGCGGCGAGCAGGTCCAGGGTCTCGGGCGCGGGCGCGGCCGAGCCCGGCGGACGGCAGGTGGGGCAGACGACCCCCCCGGCGACGATGTGGAAGGCCCGGTGTGGTCCCGGGGCGCCGCACTTGGCGCAGTCCGCGAAGCTCGGCGCGTACCCCGCGATCGCCAGGGCACGCAGCAGGTAGGCGTCGAGCACCAGCCCGTTGTCGTGGCCGCCCTCGGCCAGCGAGGCGAGGCCCCCCTTGAGCAGGAGGTACTGCTGGAGGGCCGGCTCTTTCTCCTCGGTGAGCCGGTCGCAGGTCTCGAGCATCGCCGACGCCGCCGTCCACCCCTCATACGTCCGGGCGATCCGTTCACCGAATGCCTCGATCC
>WBZS01001237.1_pt1 | contig 21506 bp, 18 predicted proteins | sample 5204201 | NCBI WGS metagenome assembly WBZS01 (sample SAMN12344357, study PRJNA552823) | activated sludge metagenome | biome: Activated sludge suspended growth; feature: Nitrification reactor; material: Wastewater; isolation source: activated sludge from nitrification reactor of wastewater...
TGCACGCGCGCGGCTTCGTCGTCGATGCTCGAAAGCTGAGTGGTGAAACGCTCGGCAACCCGGTGCAGAAGTTCGATCAGTTCCGCCCGCAACCTGTCGCCGGATTCCACGGCGTTCTGTCCGGCTGCAGCGTGCGCGGCACCGCCGGGCGCGAGGATCAGGCCGGTCCACACCAGGGCAGGCAGCAGCGCGGCGGCGACGATCCAGCCGGTCGCCGTTCCCGCCGGCGCGAATGTTGCCATCGTAGCCGCGATTGCCGCTGATGCCCCCAGCCCTGCTATCGCTTTGCCTGCTATGAAACGTCTCATGCCAGTTCCCGTGGACCTTTCAGTTGCCTTCGCTCGAACGCGGCTGCAGTGCAATCCGCGGACGCTGGTTCCTTTACGGTCGGTGTCGACGGATCTTTACTCTGGCTTGGCGGGTGTTGCGGCAGGCTGCACGGCGATGTCCGCCGCATCGAGCGGCTTGCCCGCGTCAACTTCGACGCCACTGCCGTCACGCATCAGCGCCTCCTCGGTGCGCTTGTTCATGACAATGATGCTGATGCGCCGATTGATCGGATTGGCCGGATCGTCCTTGTCGAACAGGATGCTCGAGGCCAGGCCGACTACGCGCAGCACCTTCTTTTCGTCCATCCCGCCGGCGATCAGTTCGCGACGCGACGCATTGGCCCGGCTTGCGGACAATTCCCAGTTGGAGAAACCGCGATCGCCGCCAGCGTACTGTGTGGCGTCCGTGTGCCCGGACAAACTGAGGCGGTTCTCGACCTGATTCAGGACGCGACCGATTTCGTGCAGGATTTCACGGGTGTAGGGCTTCAGTTCGGCAGATGCACTGTCGAACATCGGGCGGTTCTTCTCGTCGACGATCTGAATGCGCAGGCCCTCGCTGGTGATGTCGAGCAGAAGCTGGTTCTTGAATGGCCGCAGCGCCGGATTGGCTTCGACCAGCGCCTCGATCTGCCCCTTGAGTTCCGCGAGCTTGGCGCGTTCCTTCGCCTCGGCCTCGGCGCGCGCCATCTTGCCTTCCTTCTCGGCCTGGAGCGCCTGCAGGTTGATGGTGCGCTTCTTCGCGTCGACATCGCCCTGCCGCACCTGGCCGGTGGTCCGTGTCAGGTCGCGACCGCCGCCCTGCAGAACGCTAGAACTATCGCCCGAACCGGAGCCGCCCATCAGCGCGACCTTGAGCGGCGTATTGAAGAAGTCGGCAATCCCCTTGAGATCGCCCTTGGCTGTCGAACCGAGCAGCCACATCAGAAGGAAGAACGCCATCATCGCGGTAACGAAATCGGCATAGGCGATCTTCCAGGCACCGCCGTGGTGGCCGCCGCCGCCCTTCTTGATGCGCTTTACGATGATTGGCTGTTGGGTGTCGTCACTCATGGTCGATTGCCCGGTGGAGGCGCATGTCGCGGCGGTCTGCCTGTGCGCAGCGGGCGCAGCCGTCCGGCTCGCCCGCCCGCACCTGGCCCACCGCCATCACTTGCCCTTGCGGCTCTTGATGTCTTCCTCGAGTTCGATGAACGTCGGACGCTCGGTCGAATAAAGCACCTTGCGGCCGAACTCCACCGCCACCTGCGGCGCGTAGCCGTTCATGCTGGCCAGCAACACGACCTTGATGCACTGGTAGATCTTGCTGCCTTCGCCGGCCTTCTGCTCGAGCTGGCCCGCCAGCGGGGCGACGAAGCCGTAAGAAATCAGGATGCCGAGAAAGGTGCCGACCAGCGCGCCGCCGATCATCTTGCCCAGCACGGCCGGCGGCTGCCCCACCGACCCCATGACGTTGACCACGCCCATCACGGCCACCACGATACCGAACGCCGGCACGGCGTCGGCAACCTTGGCCACCGCATGGGGTGCGATCTCGGCCTCGTGATGATGGGTTTCGATCTCGATATCCATCAGGTTCTCGATCTCGAAGGCATTGAGATTGCCGCCCACCATCATGCGCAGGTAATCGGTGAGGAACTCGACCACGTGATGGTCGCTGACCACTGTCGGATACTTGGAGAAGATCGGGCTGTCATCCGGCTTCTCGATGTCCGACTCGATCGACATCAGCCCTTCCTTGCGAACCTTGGCGAGTATCTCGAACAGCAGCGCCAGCAGATCCATGTACAGCGCCTTGGAGAACTTCGATCCCTTGAAGACCTGCGGAATGCCCTTGAGCGTGGCCTTGACCACCTTGCCGGTATTGCCGGCAACGAAGCCGCCGATCGTAAGGCCGACGATGGCAACATATTCAGCGGGCACCCACAGTGCGCCCAGACTGCCGTGGATCGCGTAGGTCCCGACGCTTGCCGCGAGGATGACCACGTACCCGATGATGAGCAACATCCCTGACTCTCCAGTCGCGCGCGGCAACAGCAACCCTCGGTCTGCCGCGTCCAGTTTCTGTGACTAGGCAAATATCGGCGCCATGCCGGTGGACTTGAGCAAAGCAGCCGATCGGCCGCAGCACAAAAAAAGGCCGCCGAAGCACGTGCTGCGGCGGCTGGAACCCCTTGCAGGGCAAGGAGGAGGTCAGACGGTACTGAAATTCTCTGCGGCGGCGGTTTCTGCTTTCTTCTTGCCGGTCTTGCCGGCGCGGGCCGGGACATTGCACAGCCCGCACACAAAATCGTTGGTCAGATCGTAACCGTGGGCAACGAAATGACCGCCACATTCGCCGCAGGTCGCGTACTTGAGCATCTTCGCGTCGAAGAACCGGATCAGGGTCCAGGCGCGCGTCAGGCTGAGCACACAATCCATGCCGTGCAGACGGACGTGATCCAGATACATGCGATAGGCCTTCAGGATGCCCTGCAGGTTATCGACCCCTGCATTGTCCCTCAGATAGCGATAGAACGCCATGAACAGGCTCGAATGAATGTTCGGCTGCCAGGTGGTAAACCAGTCCGCCGAGAATGGCAGCATGCCCTTGGGCGGCGATTCCTTCTTCACTTCCTTGTACAGCTTGAGCAGCCTTTCGCGCGAGAGATTCACTTCCGATTCGAGCATCTGCATGCGCGCCCCGAGTTCGATCATCTCGATCGCCAGCCCGATTTCGCGCGCTTCCGACACTACGCTCTTGATGGTCATCTGGTCGCTCCCGATCGATCAGGCCAGCGCTTCGGCCGGTTTGCCTGCGGCTAGAATCGCCGCGTGCAGGTGCGAGGTCGCCGTCTCGCGGCCATGGCCGGACAGCAGGCCGAGCAGCAGGTTGTCGTCGAACCGGAAGCGGCACAGCAGCATGTTGGAACCGGCCATCTTGAGCATCTGGCCGGGTGTCAGTCCGTCGATCACGTCCGCCACATCGGCATTGACGCCGAGGCGAAACATGGCGCTGTCGCGCTCGCTGCGCAGCATCTGCTGCGCCAGCATGAGATAGGAAAGGTTCAGTTCCTTGATCTCGCTGTACTGTTCCGCGTTGTTCATTTTCTTGACCCTCTTGGTTTCCGGCGATCCCCTCGCCGCACGCTTCGCATTGTCCGGATGCGACGACAGGTGCGGTATCGGGAGAATTCGGTAAACGGGGTCGGAACGAACGCGCAGAATCCTGTAGGAGGTATTCCTACAGGTGAAGAGTGGCCTTGCGGCCGAACGAACTCATGCCCCGGTTACGGCGGGCAGAAAACGATCTTTAGCCAGTTTTTCAGAAATTTTTTCGTCGCTCAGCGGGCGGCTGAAGTAATAGCCCTGAAACCGCTCGACCGCTTGGATGCGCAGCAGACTGGCCTGCTCGGCCGTCTCGACACCCTCGGCAACGGTGGTCAAGTGAAGGCTCTTTGCCAGCGCGATGATCGCCCTGACGATCGCCGCGTCGTCCTCATCCTCCACCAGGTCGCGGACAAACGAGCGGTCGATCTTCAGCACGTCGATCGGGAAGCGCTTCAGATAGGTCAGCGACGAATAGCCGGTGCCGAAATCATCCACGGCAATCTTCACGCCCATGTTCTTGAGCGCGCGCAGCATGCCCACCGCGGTCTCGGCATCCTTCATCAGTACGCCTTCGGTGATCTCGAGCATCAGGCAGCGCGGGTCGAGTCCGGACGCTTCCAGCGTGCGGCTCACGACTTCCAGCAGGCGCGGCTGGCCGAACTGTACCGCCGATACGTTGACGGCGATTGTCAAGCCGGAGAAGCCCTGGTCGTGCCAGGCACGCATCTGCGCGCAGGCTTTCGCCAGCACCCATGCGCCGATCTCGACGATCAGTCCGGATTCGTCGGCAATCGGAATGAAGCGATCGGGCGGAATCAGTCCGCGCTCGGGATGTTGCCAGCGCACCAGCGCCTCGACGCCGACGATGCGCCCGGCTTCGCTATCGACCACCGGCTGATACTGCAGGAACAGTTCATCGCGGGTGACGGCATGGCGCAAGGCACTCTCGAGCGCCACTCGCTCGGCCGAGCTGGCGTTCATCTCGCGCGAGTAGATGCGTACGCCGTTGCCGCCGTGGCGCTTGGCGACCGCCATCGCGGTCTCGGCATTCATCAGCAGTTCGTACACTTCCTGCCCATGCTTGGGCAGCAACGACACGCCGATCGAGGGCGTCAGATACAGCTCGAGCCGGTCCTTGTGAAACGGCGCATCGAAGGCCTTGAGCACCCATTCGCCGACCGCGGCCGCCTTGGCTTCATCATCCACGCCCTCGAAAAAGATGCCGAAGTCGTCGGCGCCGAGCCGCGCGAGTACCACCCGCGTCTCGACGGACTCGTTGAGGCGGCCGGCGACCTGGCGCAGCAGTTCGTTGCCCGTTTCATAGCCAAAGCTCGCATTGATGCGCAGGAAGCGATCGACATCGACGTAGAACAGCGCACCCCTGGCGATCCGCCCGCGCCGCTCGGTCTCCAGCAACCACTCGCTGACCCGGGCACAGAACAAGTTGTGATTGGGCAGCGCACACAGGCTGTCGTAAAAGGCGAGTTCCTTGATCTTGTCGTCCGCCGCGCGTACCGCCTCGCGCGTCGCGGCACCGCGCAGTTCGCGCTCGATCACCGGTACCAGGCGCGCGATATTGCCCTTGGGCACGTAATCGGCCACCCCCTGGTTCATCGCCATGAAGGCCTGCTCGTCGCAGATGTGGCCCGAATACAGGATGAACGGGATGTCCTTGCCGCTCTTCTTGAGCACGTCGAGCGCACCCAGCGAGTCGAAGCCGGGCATGTTGTGATCGCAGATCACGATGTCCCAGTCGTCCTCGCTCAACGCCTCGCGCATGCCACCGTCGGTATCCACCCGCACATAGTCGAAACGGATCCCGTGCCCGACAAGTTCGTGCCGCAGCAGCATGACATCGTCTTCACTGTCGTCGACCACCAGGATGCGCAGTGTGCGCTCGCCGGTCAGCGGCTTGTGCCGGGTCGTCTCGTCGCTCGGCGCGCCGAGCACCAGCCGGCCCAACGGTGTGTTGTCGCCCGATTGCATGGGTCTCTAGCCCTGACCTTTCGGACTGTTGCGCACCACGCCCTGCGGACCCGACTGCATCGCCGCAATGCGATTGCGTCCGCGCTGCTTGGCCAGGTAGAGCCCCTGATCGGCGACCTTGACCAGGTCGTCGGAACCCTTCATGCCAATGGCCGAGGCGGCCACACCGATGCTTACGCTGACCCGCAACTGCAGCATGCCGGTGCGTATCTTTACCGTTTCCACGGCCAGGCGCGCACGCTCCGCGCAGACCAGCGCCTGTGCCAGGCTGGTATCGGGACAGATCACGATGAATTCGTCGCCGCCCATGCGGGCGACCACATCCTGCATCCGCAGTGCGTCCTTGATCGACGCCGACATCTGGCGCAGGACCATGTCGCCGACGTCGTGGCCGTAGGTGTCGTTGATCTGCTTGAACTCGTCTACATCGATCACCATGCAGGAGAGCGCGCGCTTGTGACGCTTGGCGGCCGACCATTCCTCGGTCATCCGGTCGATCGCATAGCGGCGATTGGCGAAGCCGGTCAGCGAGTCGGTGAGCGCGACATCGCTCAGGCGGCGGTTGGTCACCGCCAGTTCGGCGGCGAAACGGCGCATTTCCTCGCGATCCCTTTCCACCTCCTGCTGCAGGCGGATCACCCGTTGGCCGGCCCGCAACCTCGCACCGAGCACCCTTTGGTTGAGCGGCTTGCACATGAAGTCGTCCACGCCGTTCTCGAACGCCTCGACCAGCTTGTCTTCGTCGTCCGAGGAGGTAATCAGCACCACGTACATGCCGCGGCCGACACGCGTCTGGCGCAGGGCGCGGATCAGTTCGATGCCGTCCATCTCGGGCATCATCCAGTCGGTAATCATCAGGTGCGGCTGGCTCTCCACCGCCACCTCGAGCGCTTCGCGACCGTTGGTTGCCTCGAATACCAGATGGCCGGCGTTTTCCAGCATCGCCGTCAGCACGGCACGGGTCGACTCCTCGTCGTCCACCACCAGCACGCGCAGCAGGTTGGCCGGAACTTCGGCATGCAGCGTCGCCGCCACGTCGGGCGCCGGCAGAACCTGCGGCTCGTTGGGTGCCTTGGCCAGTTCCTCGAACGGCGGCACGTCGCGGGTTGCCAGATCGAGCAGCGTGCCCCATTCGCGCCACGATTGGGTAACCAGATCGCAAATCGAGGTCAGCGTCCCGGTGTCGACCTCGATCCGCGAGCCGAGCAGGAACAGCCGCGGCATCAAGGTGCTGCGCATGTGCTCGGCCGCCATGCAGATTGTCGCCACATGCTGCGAGATGGCCAGCGACTGCATCAGCAGCCAGGGGCGGGAACCCTCCGGGAACGCACTTTCGCCGCGCTCCTCGAAATGGTAGGCCGCATCGGTGAACACCTTCGGCATGCCCCAGTCGGCGAGCATGGCCGCGGTCAATTCGTTGTGATCCATCGCGAACGCGTTGCGTTCGAGCCCGGCGAGCGTCTTTCCGCGCTCGACCGCGATGCGCCCGAGCACATGGGAGTATTCGTCGGGATGCAGCGTCGCCAATGCCAGTTCGCCGATGCGCGCCAGCAGACCCAGACAAAACGCTTCCTCGGGTTGCGCGCAACGGGTATGGCCGGCCAGCGCCTGCATCGTGATTGCCGCGACCAGCGAACCGGACCAGAACGTCTCGTATTCGAAATTGCGGCAGGCGCCCACGCGATAGGTCGAGATCAGCGAGAACCCGAGCGCCAGCGTGCGCACGGCCGGCAGGCCGAGCACGGTCAGCGCGTCCTGCACCGAGGCTACCGGGCGGCGGCCGGCAAGGTTGCCGGTATTGGTCGCCTTGATCAGGCGCCCGACGAATGCCGGATCGGTCTTGATGATGCGCGACAGTTCGGCCATCGACACGTCGGGGCGCTGGGTCAGGCGGATGATGGCCAGGGCGACGCCCTTGGGCGACGGCAGGTCGCCCGAGGCCTTCAGGTGTTCGAACTTGGATTTGTCAAGACTCGTCATGCGCGGCGTATTCCTTCGTGCCTTTTCGACCCTACCCCAGGAGTGGGTACCATCGTCGCTTGCCCGGCGCCCTCGCTGACTGCGCAGAGACGGCGGCAACGTCGATCGCTTCCGTTTGCATTACGGCATTTACCTTGGGCGACTTGAGGCAAAAACCTTGGGCGACCGCGGCACAACGTCACGCCCCCGGCGCCGATCCGCCTGCGCGGTCTGCGCTTGATTACAATGTGGTTTTCGGCAGCGGTACCGGGAAATGAACTACTGCAGCGCCTGTGGCGCAAAGGTCAGTCTGAAGGTGCCCGCGGGCGATCACCTGCCGCGCCACGTCTGTGACGCCTGCGGCGCCATCCATTATGAGAATCCGCGTCTGGTGGTCGGCGCCCTGCCGGTGTGGCAGGAGCGGATTCTGCTCTGCCGGCGGGCGATCGAACCGCGCCTCGGCTACTGGACGCTACCCTCCGGCTTCATGGAAAACGGGGAGACGACTGCCCAGGCAGCAGCGCGCGAAACCCTCGAGGAAGCCAATGCGCGCATCGAGGTCGGCTCGATGTATACGCTGTTCAGCGTTCCCCATGTCGATCAGGTGCATATCGTCTATTTGGCACGGCTGGTCGATCTGGACTTTTCCGCCGGGCAGGAATCGCTCGAGGTCGCGTTGTTCGACGAAGCGCGGATTCCGTGGGATGAAATCGCGTTCCGCTCGATCCGCTACACGCTCGATCACTTCGTTGCCGACCGCCGGCGCGGCAGTTACGGATTCCACACCGGGGATATCGTTCTGCCCCGGCCCGGCTGAGCGCACGCGCTCGGCGCCGCGAAGCCGCTGCCCTGCAAGCCGCGCCAAATGGCGATCTACGGGCATGCCATGCCAGCAGCCGCGCTGGATGGCGATTTCACGGCATGATGCCTGAAGAACGCCTATCCATGCGGCTTCCAGCCCGATCAGTCGCAGGCGATCAGGCCCTCGGCCAGCCAGCCCTGGAGCCAGCCGGCCATTGCTGCCGCGGCGTCGATATCGGCGAGCCGGTCGGCTGCGAGTTCGCAGCATTGGCCGAAGCGCTCGCCGCGCAGCGCCGCCGCGAGGCAGACGGCTTCGACCGCATCGAGCGAGCGCCACTTGGGCGAGAGCTGCTGGCGCCAGACCACGATCGCATGGCGGTTGGGCTGTGGTTCTGGCACCTCGCGCTCCAGGCCGTCGTCGATGTCGCGCGACAGCGCCTGCCAGATCGGCTCGACACCCCAGTCGAGTTCCAGCAGCACGGCCGACGGATGAAAGCGCAGGCGCAGCGCCGGCCACGCCGCCGGTGCGAGCTGCATCAGATCCTCGCGCGAGGCCAGCGGCGCATCGGCGGCATCGAACGCGCCGCAGATCGCCCATTCCAGGCGGATCAGATCGCGCAGCGCGGGGTGCGGCAGCAGGTCGCCACGCAGTGCATCGTCCTCGCCGCAGAACGCATCGAGCTGATCGCCGAACCAGCGGATCGACGCCTGGCGCGACGGTCGGGCATCGATGTATTGCAGGGCGAGCCTGGCGAAGGCTTCGTCACCCAGCGCGCGCGCCAGCACCGGATAGTTGGCGGCCAGCGCATCGGTCAGGCGGCTGCGGTAGGCGTGACGATAAATCTCCAGGCGGCGCTGCGGGTCACTCGCACCGGCGGCAAACAGATCGGTTGCGGGTTCATCGACGACAGCGCGCCGGAACGCCTGCTGCTGCGAGCGCAGCGGGCTCATGCCGGCAGCGCCAGCGCCGACTCGGCCAGCGCGCGGGCCTGCGCGAGTTCGGCCAGCAGGTCGTCCAGCGGCGGAATGTGGTCGTCGCGCTCGATCATCGTCGGCACTGCGCCCATGCGCGCGATCGTGTAGCGATAGAGATCCCACACCTCGTCGCGCACCGGATGATCGTGCGTGTCGATGACGAAATCGCCATGATCCTCGTGGCCGGCCAGGTGGATCTGCTTCACCCGCCCGACCGGCATCGCATCCACATAGACATGCGGATCGAAGCCGTGATTGCGGCTGCTGACATAGACGTTATTTACATCGAACAGCAGATGGCAGTCGGCACGGCGCGCGAGTTCGGCAACGAATTCCCACTCGGGCATCTCGTCCGCCGCATAGGCGACGTAGCTGGACACGTTTTCGAGCAGGATGTTGCGGCCGAGAAATTCCTGCACCTGCTGCACGCGATCCACCAAGTGGCGCAGCGCCGCCTCGGTATAGGGCAGCGGCAGCAGGTCGTGCAGGTTGTGGTGGTCGACGCCGGTCCAGCACAGGTGATCCGACACCCAGCCCGGCTGCACGCGGTCGATCAGTTGCCTGAGCCCGCGCAGGTAGTCGCGATCGAGCGGGTCGGTGCCGCCGATCGACAGCGACACGCCATGCATGACCATCGGGTAATCGCGGCGAATCGTGTCGAGGTAGTGCAGCGGCTTGCCACCGGGCACCATGTAGTTTTCCGAGATGATCTCGAGCCAGTCCACCGCGGGCCTGCGCTCGACGAAATCCGGGTAGTGATCGGTGCGCAGGCCGAGACCGAAACCGGCAATCTGCGGCGCACCTGCGTTTGCTTGATTCATGACCTGCCCTGTATGTCGCCCTGCGAAAATGCCACGCGGCGCACCGCGCCGCGTGGCACGCCGCAGTGATCGCCCGTCCGCTTACATCTTCTTTTCCATCGCCACCTTGCCGCCGGCCTTCTCGCAGTCCGCCTTGCTGGCCTTGCTCACCCAGCCCTGGCCCTTGCAGCTATTCGTCCCCTTGCAGGAACTCTTCGCGGTCGCGCATTCCGAGGTGCCTTTGCACGCATTGACGCCTTCGCACTTGACCTTGCCTTCTTCGGCCGCCTGCGCCACGGGCGCCATCAAGGCACCCGAAGCAAACAGCGCAGCAGCAGCGGTAGCGAGCGCAACACCAGTGATCTTGTTCGACATGGTTCATCTCCTGAGTAGGTAACTGAGTAGTTAATTTGGGCGGCCGGTTGCACCTGTTCCGGCCCGCGAACCGCGCCAACGCGGCCCGGTACTGCATTGGACCGTGCTCCTGTTACAAACCTTACGGGCCGCCTTTGCGCGATTCGCAAAACCGATCCGGCGATCGGCAAGGCGGCACCCGTCACCGGCTGGCCAAACTTACCAATGCTGCGGATCGCGATAGGTCTTGCGCAAAAGCGCGATGAACAGTTGCAGCCGCAGCGGCAGGAGCCTGCGCTGCGGGTAGACCACGTAAATGCCGAACGGCGTGCCGGCGAAATCGGCCAGCACCTCGACCAGCCGGCCCTCGGCGATGTCAGCCTTGACTTCCCACATCGAGCGCCAGGCCAGACCGAGCCCGCTCACCGCCCAGTCGCGCAGCACGGCACCGTCATTGCAGCGCAGCGCATTGTTCGGGCGCACGGTCAGCGCCTCGCCATCGACGACGAACTGCCATCCGCGGCGCTGGCTCGAACTCGGCCCCAGCGTCAGGCAGCGGTGATGCTGCAGGTCGGCCGGTTGCAGCGGCGTGCCGTATGCCGCCAGGTAGGCGGGGCTGGCCACCACGGCGCGGCGGGTTTCGGCCAGCTTGGCGCTGACCAGCCGCGAGTCTTCCAGGTCGCCGATGCGCACCGCGCAATCGACGCCTTCGCTCACGATATCGACGATACGGTCGGACAGATCGAGCGAGACCGACACATCCGGATTTTCGGCGATATAAGTCTCCACCAGCGGCGCCACATGGCGGCGGCCGAAGCCGGCCGGTGCGGTCACCCGGAGCAGGCCGGTTGCCTTGACACCGCCTTCGGACACCGAACTCTCGGCATCGTCCAGATCGTTGAGCAGGCGCTGGCAGTTCTCCAGAAACGCCGCGCCCTCGAAGGTCAGCGTGAGCCGCCGCGTCGTCCGCACCATCAGCTTGACGCCGAGCCGCGCCTCCAGCGCATCGATGCGACGGCCGATCACCGCCGGCTGCACGCCCTCCTCGCGCGCGGCGGCCGACAAACTGCCGCGCGCCGCCACGGCGACGAAGGTCTCGATCTCGCGAAAACGCGCCATTCGATACTTCCAGTCACAAATATAGTGACTATACACAGCATTCACATCGCCGCGATTGGGTAATAAACTGTGTGTCGGCGCAACATTCCGGCCGCGCGCGAGGCGAGCCGGGCAGCGCGCCGGGGTACAAAAATCGACTTTCGGAGGTGTCGGCAACAATGGAAACCGCGCAACGCCCACCGATTCGCGCCGTGGTGTTCGATGCCTACGGCACGCTATTCGACGTGTATTCGATCGGCGTGCTGGCCGAGCAGTTGTTTCCCGGCAAGGGCGAGGCGCTGACCCGCCTGTGGCGCGAGCGGCAGATCGACTACACGCGGCTGCGCACGCTGTCGAACCGCTACCAGCCGTTCGACGTGGTGACGCGCGAGGCCTTGCAGTGGACCGCCGATGCGCTCGGCCTGGCGCTCACTGAGACCGCGCAAACGCAACTGATGGCGCGCTACGCGCAACTGTCCGCCCATGCCGATGCGCTGGAGGCGTTGCGCGCGCTCAAGGCGATGGGCATGCGCCTCGCGATCCTGTCCAACGGCACGCCGGCGATGCTCGATGTGCTGGTCGAACACACCGGCATGCACGGCATGTTCGAGCGCGTGCTGTCGGTGGATACGGTCGGGCAGTACAAGACGGCAGCGGCGGCCTACCAGCTGGGCCCGGATGCGCTCGGTTTGGCGGCCCGGGAAATGCTGTTCGTATCATCGAACGGGTGGGATGCCTGCGGCGCCGCCTGGTTCGGCTACACCACGATCTGGATCAACCGCAGCGGCCTGCCGGCCGAGCGCCTCGGCGTCACGCCGGACGCCACCGGCAACTCGCTGCACGAGGTGGTACGCTTCATCACTACGCGTACCTAGGGAATCGGGCATCCGCCCGGAACATTCGCGGTACATTCGCGGCGCATTCGCGACACATTCGCGACATATCGCCGATGCGGCTCACGCAATCTCAAGTCAGAGGGCACAACCATGGCATCTTCCTCCCCCCAAGCTTCTGCCGGCAACCAACTCAACCTGCCGGCGGGCGTGCAGGTCAATGCGCCGATCGAAGCAGGTTTCGAATCCATTTTGACGCATGATGCGCTGGCGCTGGTCGCCAAGCTGCATCGGGCGTTCGAACCGCGCCGCCAGGAACGGCTGGCCGCCCGCAAGCTGCGCCACGCCGAAATCTCCGCCGGCAAACTGCCCGACTTTTTGCCCGAGACCAAGGCGGTGCGCGACGGCGCCTGGACCATCGCGCCGCTGCCCGCGGCTCTGCATTGCCGGCGCGTCGAGATCACCGGCCCGGTCGAGCGCAAGATGATCATCAACGCGCTGAACTCCGGCGCCGACAGCTACATGACCGACTTCGAGGATTCGAATGCGCCCAACTGGACCAACCAGATTCAGGGCCACATCAACGTCAAGGAAGCCATCCGCCGCACCATCAGCCTGGAGCAGGGCGGCAAGCGCTACATCCTCAACGACAAGGTCGCCACCCTGCAGGTGCGCCCGCGCGGCTGGCATCTCGACGAGAAGCATGTGCTGGTGGACGGCCAGCGCGTCTCCGGCGGCATTTTCGACTTCGCGCTGTTCATGTTCCACAACGCCAAGGAGCAGATCGCCCGCGGCGCCGGCCCGTACTTCTACCTGCCGAAGATGGAAAGCCACCTCGAAGCGCGGCTGTGGAACGACATCTTCGTCATGACGCAGAACGAACTCGGCCTGCCGCAGGGCACGATCAAGGCCACCGTGCTGATCGAGACCATCCTGGCCGCGTTCGAGATGGACGAGATACTGCACGAGCTGCGCGAGCACAGCGCCGGCCTCAACGCCGGGCGCTGGGACTACATCTTCTCCTGCATCAAGATCTTCAAGCACAACCTCGACTTCTGCCTGGCCAACCGCGGCATGATCACCATGAACACGCCGTTCATGCGCGCCTATGCATTGCTGCTGCTCAAGACCTGCCACAAGCGCAACGCGCCGGCCATCGGCGGCATGAGCGCGCTGATCCCGATCAAGAGCGACCCGGTGGCCAACGAGAAGGCGATGGCCGGCATCCGCGCCGACAAGACGCGCGATGCCACCGACGGCTATGACGGCGGCTGGGTCGCGCATCCGGGACTGGTGGACACCGCGATGCAAGAGTTCGTCAAGGTGCTCGGCGAGCGCAAGAACCAGATCGACAAGAAACGCGACGATGTCGATGTCGCGGCGAAGAACCTGCTCGATTTCCAGCCCGAGCAGCCGATCACCGAAGACGGCCTGCGCGGCAACATCAACGTCGGCATCCAGTACCTCGGCGCCTGGCTCGGTGGCAACGGCTGCGTGCCGATCCACAACCTGATGGAAGATGCGGCCACCGCAGAGATCAGCCGCTCGCAAGTGTGGCAGTGGATACGCAGCCCCAAGGGCAAGCTCGACGACGGCCGCAAGGTCACCGCCGAGATGGTGCGCGAACTGATCCCGCAGGAAATGGCCAAGATCAAGCCGACCATCCCGGAAGCGGCGTTCAACGCCACCTACCTGCGCGCCGCCGAGATCTTCGAGCAGATGTCGACAGCCGAGAACTTCGTCGAATTCCTGACGCTGCCGCTGTACGAAGAGATGGCGTAATCGCCTCCCCGCACGACGCGCGAACGGCGCCGCAAGGCGCCGTTTCACTTTGCCTCCCGGCATCCTGCGGCGGCGCACTCTTCACGCGCCGCGCGGTCTCAGCCCACCGGCCACTGCGCACACTCCCGCCCGCGCCGCGGCCTGCCGAAAGCGGCATGGATAGGCGCTTCCCGGGCTGCCAACCCGGAACGCCCCGCCCCCCTTGTTCTCCGGCATGCCCTGCCCGAAAGCGCCTGTGCAAGCGGCCCGCAGGCCCGCTACGACGAGGGCCGACTCTCGCCCGCCTCGATCCCGCCTCCGCCCAAGGTTGCCCGTTGGCGCAGCCCATGAAGGCGGGTGAGCACCAGCACCCGATGGACATAAACATCTCCAGTGGATATGCTGTGATGCAAATGGCGAATGCGCTCGCGTAGCGCGTCGTGCGTTCTCAACGACCTCACCGATGGCAACGACGGCGCGCCGCTTTTGACGACTTTTTAGTACCGGATGAAGAGTCCAAACACAAGCCGCAAAGCCAATTGGCACGCCGGTTTCCGCGCAATGAACGACACCGTTTTAGGGAGTGGACGTCGGTATTGTCAGGCGAAACTGTCTCCCGAAAACAGAGTTGTTTGCCATAGAGGGAGCCCCTGTGCCACAGTATGACCTCGACTTTGCGGCGAAGCTTGCTGCTGTCGCAACCGATGTTGATAAGAACGATCCCTGGGCCTATGACGCTCGGCGCGTAACTATCTACCTCAGTCGGTTATCAGCCGAAATTTCGCTGAAGGCTTTGCTTGAACAAGCCGGTGTTCCTCTTCTGCAAATCCGCAATCGGTCTCATGACTTGAGAGGCTTACTCAAAGACGTTTGCGAGTGCGAGGTTGAAGTGGAAACTGCGCCTGGCGAGAAGCAGTGGGGTTCGGCCTCGTGCGTTCGTGCAGCCATTATTGACTTTGAACTTGTTCATGTACCAATTGGCGAGATCATCGATGCGGAAGAACAAGGGTGCTCGAAGTACCCGAACCAAATTCGGTATGGCGAGACCGTGATCGACTTCAGCCCGTTGCTGGTTTCGTCAATGGCGACGGTATTGGCCCAATGGGCAAAGAGCCATCAAAAATGCATTCGGGTTTCCGCAAAGTGGCGCCCAGCCCTGCGGTCAACTGGACCTTGCGCATAAAGCCGCGCAAGGCTGGTTACCTTGAACGTTAGTTCGCACAGTACCCACCGTGCTTGACGAGCCGATTCATCTGGTTCCCGCAGACGATTCGTGGCCATTGCTGGCGGCAGCCGAGTGCTCTCGTCTCGCCGGCGCGCTGTCGTTGCCGCCTGACCAAGTCGAACACATCGGCAGTACCTCCGTCGCGGGGCTGCTGTCCAAGCCAATCATCGATATTCAAGTCGGGCTTTTGTCCTTCCCGCCAGCGGCGGACGCTCTCACGGTTCTGGCCCGGTTAGGCTATAAGGCTCATGGTGAAGCCGGTGTCCAGGGTCGCTTGTACTTCACCCCTTGTGGAGCTGATCCCGTCAACTTTCCTCACGCTGCCGGTGTACGAAGAGAGGGCGTAATCGTCTCGCCGCACGACGCGAGAACGGCGCCGCGAGGCGCCGTTTCTGTTTGCCTTCGACCATACTCGTCTCGCTCCGATTGCAGGCAAAGGGCAATGCGATCACCTTGTCATGGTGGAAACATTATCGTCCTCCAAGTATGATTGGCCCACCGACCCGACCGCAACGCACAGGGCTTGCGATGCATCGCGGCTGCGGCGGATGGGTACTCGCTGCACGACAACATCGTCGTAGGAGATAGAGATGCGATTGAACGCAATGTGTTGCGCCGCCACCGTGCTGTTGCTCGCGCATGGGTCTAACGCCAACGCCGACGCCAACGCCGACCCGAACGACCTGCCTCGCTTCATTAAGGGATCCGTGCTGTGCGCTGAGTACGACGGCGTCGGAGACGATCTGCTGACGGCAGGCCTTGGCGTAGACGGTATCCGCAGCGCTGTACCGCCGGGCTTCGTCGACCCGCTCAACCCGACTGCTGCCGAGTTGCGCAAGCGCGCTATCCACACCAATTACCGCGCCGTAATGGACACGACGACCAACGGCGGTTTCGGCGTGCTGTACGGGCCGAACATCGACAAAGACGGCGATGCCAAGCAGGGGTTGATTGCCGGCGAGGAATGTCTGGCCTTCGCGGACAATGGTTCAGGCAAGCACAACGTCACCATGATGGTGCAGATTCCCGCCAGCTTCGATGACGAGAACGCCTGCATCGTCGCGGGACCTTCCTCCGGATCGCGCGGTGTTTACGGCGCCATCGGAACCGCCGGCGAGTGGGGCCTGAAGCACGGCTGCGCCGTGGCCTACACGGACGCCGGAAAAGGCAACGGCGCCCACGACCTGCAGAACGATACCGTGACTCTGATCAACGGCCTGCGTGCAACGGCCAGCGCCGCGGGCAAGGACTCCAACTTCACCGCCAGAATCAACCCGGCGAAGCTGGCTGCATTCAATGCCGCGACACCCAACCGCTTCGCCTTCAAACACGCGCACTCGCAGCAGAACCCCGAGCAGGACTGGGGCGGAGACGTTCTGAATTCGATCAAATTCGCCTTCCACCTGCTCAATGAGCGCGGCGGCGGCCACAGAAGGTTGGTCAATAGCAACACCATTGTCATCGCCTCCAGTATCTCCAACGGCGGTGGGGCCTCGCTGCGGGCGGCAGAGGCCGACCGCGCAGGGCTGATAGACGGCGTAGCGGTGACCGAACCCAACGTGCAGCCGCTACGCGATCCCCGTGTGCGCGTGCTTCGCGGCGGCGTGCCGGTGCCCAGCCACAGCAAGGGTCTCTACGACTACTTCACGCTCGCCAACCTGTTCCAACCCTGTGCCTCGCGTGCCGAATCGGTCGCAGCGTCGCCCTTGCTGGTCGCTGTCAACGCCACGCTGGCGGCGAACCGTTGCACCGCACTGAAGGAAAAGAGCCTGTTGACTGGCGCGACGACGGCCGAACAGGCTGACGAGGCGCTGGCGATTCTGCGCGCGAGCGGCTGGGGTGCGGAGAGCGATCTGCTGCACGCCTCGCACTACGCCTTCGCCACGCCGCCGGTCGCCGTCACCTATGCCAACACCTACGGCCGCTTCAGCGTGCTCGACGACCTGTGCGGCTTCAGCTTTGGTGCAACGGACACGGCGGCCACCAGCCCCACCTTCGCGCAGCCGATTCCGGCGCCGCCGGCCAACGTGGCACGGCTCTTCGGCACGGGCAACGGCATCCCGCCCACCGATGGCATCAACATCATCAACAACAACTCACTGGGCGGACCGCGGCTGGACGGCGCATCCATATCGCCCGACGGCGTCCTCGACTTCAACGTCGAAGGAGCGCTCTGCCTGCGCGATCTGCTCACCGCAAAGCGCGGCAGCGACCGATTCGCCGATTCGCTGCGTGTGCGCTTGGGCGCCGCCAGCGTGCGCGCCAACGCCGAACTGCGCGGCAAGCCGGCGATCATCGTGCACGGGCGTTCCGATACTCTGTTGCCGGTCAACCACACCTCGCGGCCCTACCTTGCACTCAACACGCTGGCGGAGGGCAACCGCAGCGGACTCCGATACTACGAGGTGACGAACGGCCAGCACTTCGACGCCTTCCTCGGCTTTCCGGGCTATGACAACCGTTTGCTCCCGCTGCACTACTACTTCACCCAGGCGATGAATCTGCTGTACGACCACCTGAAGAACGGTGCGCCATTGCCGCCGAGCCAGGTGGTGCGGACCACGCCCCGCGGCGGCACGGCGGGCGCAGCGCCGGCGATCGCGCCGGGCAACCTGCCGAGCATCTCGCCGACCCCGGCGCCCGAGGATGTGATCCAGACGGGCAGGGGCACGATAGACGTTCCGGATTGAACGTGTCGGGCAGAATCCCTCCGACTGCCGCGCAACCTGGGTCTGCCCACCCTCGATGGCCGGGAACCAACCGCTTGCCTTCGCGCCTGCCCCCGAATAGCGGAAGTCGGGCAAACGCCGCAGACCCGCGTAAGTTGGGCCGACGCAGGGAGCGCAACCTGCGTATCCCATTTCCATTGGGCTTCGCGGTGCTCAGCCCAACCTACGCGGGCTGCGGACCGGAATCGGAGTATCTCACCCTGTCTCATGAGCTGGCTTTCTCACTGCGCACGGGAAAGGCGAGACCTGTCCCCGCAACCCTTTGCTGTGACCATTTGCGCTCAGATTGAGTTTCAGCCCCGCACACAGCAATGCCTGCCCCTGACGATCACCACAAACAGTACCTGCTGCGCAAGGCAGAGGAGCTTCTCAAGCTCTCCGAGGATTTGACTGCGAAGTTCGCGGCAAAGAAAGCCGAGCACGAACGAGTGATGCGAAGGAATCGGTTTTTCTCACTAAACCGAGGAGACTTCTGGCACCTGCCGAAGTGGCTGTGGGTCTCAGCAGTCGTAAGTATGGTGTCCATGTTCTTCGCTGCACTGCTGATGGTGAGATGATCTTGTCCCGCGTAGGGTGGGCTGTCGCAGGAAGCCCAACATGCGTATCACAATGCTCTCGGGCTTCGCGGTGCTCAGCCCGACCTACGCGCGCTTCGTCGAATTCCTCACGCTGCCGCTGTACGAAGAGATGGCGTAATCGTTCCGCCGCACGACGCGAGAACGGCGCCGCAAGGCGCCGTTTCTGTTTGCCTCCCACCATCCTGCGGCGGCGCACTTTGGACGCACCGCGCGTACTCGGCGCGCCGACCGTTGCGCCCACTACCGCCCGCGCTGCGGCATGCCGAAAACCGCATGGATAGGCGCTTTCCGGGCGGCCAAGCCGGAACGCCGCGCCCAGTCTCGTTCTCCGGCATGCCCGGCCCGCAAGCGCCTGTGCAAGCGGCCCGCAGGCCGGCTACGACGAGGGGCGACTCTCGGCCGGCCAGAAGACGAACGCCTCGATCCCGCCGCCGATCTGTGTTGCCCACTAACGCAGCCCATGCAGGCGGGTGAACACCAGCACCCGATGGACATAAACTGCTTCAGTGGATATGCTGTGATGCAAACGGCGAATGCGCTCGCGTAGCGGGTCGTGCGCTATCACCGACTTCACCAATGGCAACGATGGTGTGCCGCTTTTGACGACTTTTTAGTACCGGATGAAATGGCCAACCTCAAGCCGCAAAGCCAATAGGCAAGCGGGTTTCCACGCAATCAACGACGCCGTTTTAGGGAGCAGGCGTCGGTGTTAACCGGCGAAACTGTCTCCCTATAACAGAGTTAGCGAACATGAAATTCCCGTTGCACAAAGGATCATCTCAGAAAGGTCTAGGCGCACGCCCAGGAGAATGCCCCATCTGCCACAAGGCGGGGGTAGGCGAACCAAACAGCTTCGCTTGGGTAAACGGTGGGGCGCTGCTCGACATTGGCAATCGCAGTGCCATTCCTGACAAACGAATAAAAGCGTTTCTGACCATTGGCTATCACGGCTCGCATAGCGAGAAACATTCAGACGCATCTGCCCAAGTTGAGATTGCACGCGATCCGACTATTGGCCAATTTGAGTTCTACTTTTGCTCTACGGCGTGTCTCCGTATGTTCTTCGCAGTCTGTGTTGATGAACTCGAACACAACCTCGCGTTGGCGGAAAAGAACGTTCGCTAGCCCGTCGGTCGAGAGGGACGCATCGCAAGCGCGCTTCGCCCGCTTGCTCGCGCCCCTCACCTCATTTCGTTAGGCCGCGCACTCACCGTTCATGCCGCTCAACCGTAGCCTTCTCCCATCGCGAGCGTCGCAGTTCACCATCCTGCTGCTGTCGACGCTTGCAGCCCTTGTTGTCTTCGCTGGGCTGAGCCCAGACGTCAACTGCGGTGCGGGCTCCTGGGATTGCGCCACACTGAGCGGCATCGCAGTAGTCTCTGTTTCGCTGGGTCTTGGCTTTGGTCTTTTCTTAGCAGCGTTCCTAGTACTTCTCGCATCTGCCGCCCGCCGCCTCTGGTCCCCACTGCCAGCCTTTGAAGCCAAAGGTAGAACGGCCAATGTCGTCATGGCCATGCTGCTGGCTCATCTGGTTGTCTTCGGAGCACTCAGCATCGCGGGCGCGCTTCCTTTGGGTTGGAGGTGGTGGCTTGGCGCGCTCGGCTTCATTGGCATCGGCCTGGATGGAACAGGTGTCTATCTGCTGCCCGGCGCGGCCTAACGACTAAGGTTGGATCGTGCTTGCCACGATCTGAACCGATTGTTGGACAAGCCCGGACCTTGGGCGCCGGGTTCGGAGCGCTGTAGCAAATATCTTTCTGGAATTCCTGCGGCAGCGAGCCGGAGCGGCGACGGCGGTTTCTAGATCGGCCACGTCGAGCCTGCCATTGCGGCGCGGCCCGGCCGAAAGTGGGCGAATGCGCGGGAGTTGCCTGCGCTGGCCGCCGATTCTTGGCGAACGCGCGCTTCGGCTCGTGGGCGCCGATGCCCCGCCGCTCGCCGGTGAAGGGTTCGCTTACACGATCAGAAGGCACCCCGCGCTGCAGGCACGGTCGGTGGCCCGCCCGCCTCGGTGCAATGCGCGTGCGCACGATCTTCATCGGCGCCCCGCAGCAAGGACACGGGATCGGCGCGCGCTGCTTGACCCAGTCCGCAGCCCGTGCCGGAACGAACTCCAGCAGCAACTGCAGCAACGCGATCAAGCGTTTGCAGTTGGGATGCAGAAAGCCGAAATTGCGCGCCCGGCGCGAACCCTTGGGCAGCATATGCTGCAACACCAGCCAAAGGAAGTCTGCGCCTGCCCCAGGGCCTTCCGACATCACCGCCAGCCAGTCAGTACTTCGGCTCGCAGGACAAAGTTGCGCCCGAGCGAGTCTCCGCAGTGAGGCCGACAGGTCTTTCAACCGGACGCGCTAGCCGGCAGAGAGCGACACTGCGTACTTGGGAAAGTCCTTTAGAAGCTTCGCGTCCATCGTTACAAGCTTCACGCCGAGCGCAATTGCCAGCGCAACGAACTCACAGTCGTACGCAGAACAGTCGCTGTCGCGCACGAGTTCCAGCACCTGGCGCGAGTCGACCTCATGTTCAGCGCCAGCCAGCAGGCTTTCTGCCTCCAGTTGCAGGTCACGCGCCGCCTCAAACGTGAGCGTCTTGCGTCGCATGTAGCCCGCCAGAATGTTGCGAAACTCGCTTCGCCAGAGCAGCGGCGCAGCCCAGTCAGCATCTTGCTCGAGCAAGGCCTCCGCCTTCTCGGTGTAGTGACCCGGCAGGTACAGGTACGCAACAACGTTGCTGTCCACAACAATCACTTCCTGCCCTCGCGCTTGTAGGCGTCAATGTCCTTCGCACGGAACGTTGTCTTTGGAAGCGCCGCGCGAAGTGCGCGAGCTTTGGCCAATCGCTCGCTTACCGCCACGCGCCCTGGAATCAACACCGATTCCAAGCACACGATCGCTTCGCTGTTCAGGCTTCGCCGGTGGCTCTCAGCGGAAGCCTTGAGCCGTTGGTACACCTCATCAGGAATGTTCTTCAAGGTCAGAGTCGTAGGCA
>WBZS01000928.1_pt2 | contig 21503 bp, 18 predicted proteins | sample 5204201 | NCBI WGS metagenome assembly WBZS01 (sample SAMN12344357, study PRJNA552823) | activated sludge metagenome | biome: Activated sludge suspended growth; feature: Nitrification reactor; material: Wastewater; isolation source: activated sludge from nitrification reactor of wastewater...
AGCTGGGCACCGGCTTCACGGCGGTCACCGGCGAAACCGGCGCGGGCAAGACGATGGTGGTGTCAGGCCTGGGCCTACTCGCCGGCGGCAAGGCCGACACCCGCCTGATCCGCACGGGCGCCCAACGAGCCCTCGTGGAGGGGCGCCTCACCGCGGACGCCGGGCTGGCCGCCGCCGTCGAAGCCCTCGGCGGCTCCGTCGAGGACGGCGAGGTGCTGCTCTCCCGCGTCGTGACCCCGACCCGGTCGCGCGCCCTGGTCGGCGGAGCGCAGGTGCCGCTCGGCGTGCTCGGTGACCTCGTGGGCGAGCGCATCACCGTCCACGGCCAGTCGGGGCAGGTGCGCCTCGGCGACCCCGACCGGCAGCGCGAGGTGCTCGACTCCTTCGGCGGGCCCGACCTGGCGGCCGTCCGGACGGCCTACGCCGCGGCGTGGGCGCGGCACCGCGAGTGGTCCGCCGAGCTGGCCCGGCTCACGGCCCAGGCCCAGGACCGGGCGCGGCGGCTGGCCATGCTCGAGTTCGGGCTCGGCGAGATCGAGCAGGTGGCGCCGCGGTCGGGCGAGGACGCCGAGCTGCGCGCCGAATCCCGCCGCCTGCAGGCGGTCGACGACCTGCGTCAGGGCGCACGGGTGGCGCTGGCCGCCCTCTCGGGCGAGGACGACGCCTACGCCGACACCCCGGCCGCCCTGGCGCTCGTGTCGGCGGCGCGCAAGGCGCTGGCGGGCATCGCCGACGACGACCCGGCGGCCGCGGCCCTGGCGTCCCGGGTGGGCGAGGCCTCCTTCCTGCTCGCGGACGCCGCCGGCGACCTGGCTAGCTACCTGGCCTCCCTCGACGCCGACCCCGGACGCCTGGAGTGGATCGCGTCCCGGCTGTCGGCCCTGCAGGGGCTCACGCGCCGCTACGGAACCGACGTCGACGAGGTGCTGGCCTGGGCGGAGCGGGCGGCGTCCGAGGCGGCGGATCTGGCGGGCAGCGACGACCGCATCGCAGAGCTGCGCACCGGGCTGGCCGGCCTGCGGGCCGAGCTGACGGCCCTGTCGCACGACCTCACTTCGCGCCGGCGCGCGTCGGCCGCCGAGCTGGCGGGCCGCGCCGAGGCCGAGCTGGGCGCGCTGGCCCTTCCGCGCGCGCGGCTGCGGTTCCAGCTCGAACCCCTCGCCGAGCTCGGCCCGCACGGCGCCGACCAGGTCGCTCTGCTGTTCTCCGCCAACCCCGGGTCGGAGCCCGGCCCGCTGGGCAAGGTGGCGTCCGGGGGTGAGCTGTCGCGGGTGCGGCTTGCGCTGGAGGTCGTGCTGGCCGCCGGCAGCGACGGGCACACGTTCGTGTTCGACGAGGTGGACGCCGGCGTGGGCGGCGCGGTCGCCCTGGAGATCGGACGCCGCCTCGCCCGCCTCGCCCGCCACGCGCAGGTGGTCGTCGTGACCCACCTGGCCCAGGTCGCCGCCTTCGCCGACCGCCACTACGTCGTCCACAAGGCAGACGACGGCCAGGTGACCACGTCGGGGGTGCGCGAGGTGTCCGGGGAGGATCGCGTCGACGTCCTGGCCCGCATGATGGCCGGCCTGCAGGGCACCGACGCCGCGCGGGCGCACGCCGCCGAGCTGCTGGCCGAGGCGTCCCGGTAGCAGCGCCCCGCAGGGCCGCGGCGTCCGGGCGGCAGAAGGCGCCGGGGCCGCTTGACAGCCGGGTGCACAATGAATGACACGGACGTGGTTCTCGTCGGGGCCGGTGTGGCAGGGGAAGGCAACACCGGAGGCCGAGGAGGCACCATGACCACGACTCGCGGAGTCCTGCACGTTCATTCCGCGCCGTCGGCGCTGTGCCCGCACGTTGAGTGGGCCCTCGGCGCCGCACTTGGCGCGCCCGCCCGCCTGTCCTGGAGCCCACAGCCCGCCGAGCGCGCGGCGTACCGCGCCGAGCAGGCGTGGGCCGGCCCGGTCGGCACCGCCACCCACCTGGCCAGCGTCCTCAAGCGCTGGGGCCGGCTGCGTTTCGAGGTGACCGAATGGTCCACCCAGAACTCCGAGGCCGAGCGCTACTCCTACACGCCCAGCCTCGGCATCTTCCACGCCACGATCGGCTTGCACGGCGACATCGTGGTGCCGGAGGACCGGCTGCGCTTCGCCCTGGCGTCCGCCGCGGACGACCGCGCCCTGCGGGCCGCCCTCGACGAGTTGCTGGGCGGGCCCTGGGACGCCGAGTTGGACGTCTTCAGGCAGGCGGCCGCCGGCGACCCAGTGCGCTGGCTGCACGAGGTGGGCTGATCCGGGTCCGGCTGGGAGCCCAGACCGGCGAGGTCGTCCCGTGGCGGAATCGGCCCGAGTGTGGGGCGAATCGTGATTGAGTGGGGGCCAAGCAAGCACCACACTCACGAGCGAAAGGCACACCATGGGCCGGGTCATCGTCCTCGGATCGATCAACGTCGACCTGGAGGTGCGCGTCGCCGGCTATCCGGCGCCCGGTGAGAAGGCCGTGGGGGAGTCCCTGTCGCGGTTCGCGGGCGGCAAGGGCGCCAACCAGGCGATCGCGGCCCGGCGGCAGGGCGCCGAGGTGATCATGGTCGGCGCCGTCGGCGACGACGACGCGGGCCGGGCGTCCCTGAACCGGCTGTACGCGCACGGCATCAAGCTGTACGTGGACCGCATCCCCGGCGCTCCGACCGGCCATGCCCTGGTCATGACCGACTCGCGCACCAACGCGATCATCGTCATCCCGGGCGCCAACGAGCGGGTGGCCTCGCGCGCCCTCGACCCCATCAAGAACCTGGGCAGCGCCGACCTGCTGCTTACGCAGCTGGAGACCCCCGTCGACAAGGTGGCGGGGGCCATCCGGTTCGCCGCGGGTTACGGCGTCCGGATCATGATCAACCTGGCCCCGTACGCCGAGCTCCCCGACGATGTGGTCGCGCTGGCCGACCCGCTCGTCATCCCGGAGGCAGACCTCGCCGCGTTCGAGGCGCGCGGGGTGCGGCCGCGGTCGCTGGTGGTGCTGCGCGGCAAGGCGGGCCTCACCTGGGACGGCCAGGACTTCGCGAGCCTGATCGTGCCCGACGCCCAGGTGGTCGACACCGTCGGCGCGACGGACGCCCTCATCGGCACGCTGGCCGCAGCGATCACCGCGGGCCGCGACCACGCGACCGCGGCCCGGCTAGGGCTGCAGGCGGCCGTGGACAACGTGCAGCACATGGGCGCCCAGCCGGACCCGCGCCTGTAGGCACCGGGTACGCAACCCCGCGGACGCCGCGGCGTCAGTTGGCGTGCTCGGTCGTGACGGCGATCGCCACGTTGTGGCCGCCGAATCCGAACGAGTTGTTGATGGCGGCCAGGTCGCCCTCGGCGGGCAGCGGGTGCGCGACGTTGGCGGCGATGCGGATCGGCAGGTCGTCCTCGGGGTCGTCGAGGTTGATCGTCGGCGGCACCATGCGGTCACGCAGGGCCATCACCGTGGCGATCAGCTCCAGCGCGCCGGCGCCGCCCAGGAGGTGACCGGTCATGGACTTCGTGCTCGTTACGAGGCAGTCGTCGGTGGCGTCGCCGAGCGCCCGCCGCACCGAGCCGGCCTCCGTCAGGTCGCCCTGCGGGGTCGAGGTGCCGTGCGCGTTCACGTGGCGCACGTCGGACGCCGACAGGCCGCCCTCGCGCAGCGCCTTGATCATCGCCCCGGACTGGCCGGTGCCGGACGGCTCGGGCTGGACGATGTCGTGGCTGTCGGCGGTGATGCCGCAGCCGGCGATCGTGCCGTAGATCGTAGCCCCGCGCGCCTGAGCGTGCTCGAGCGACTCCAGCACCAGCACGGCGGCGCCCTCGCCGAGGACGAAGCCGTCGCGGCCCTTGTCCCACGGCCGGGAGGCGGCCTGCGGGTCGTCGTTGCGCCTGCTGAGCGCCTGCATCTGCCCGAACGCCGCGAGCGGCAGCGGGTGGATGGTGGCTTCGGAGCCGCCCGCGACGATGACGTCCGCGCGTCCGAGCCGGATCTGGTCGACCGCCAGCGAGACGGCCTCGTTGCTGGAGGCGCACGCCGAGACCGGCGTGTGGATGGCCGCCTGCGCGTTCACCATCAGCCCTACGTTCGCCGCCGGGGCGTTGGCCATGAGCATGGGGATCGTGAAGGGGCTGACGCGGCGGGGCCCCTTGTCGCGGTAGTTGTCCCAGTTGTCCAGGAGGCTGTGCAGACCGCCGATGCCCGACCCCAGCGAGACAGCCAGCCGGAGGGGGTCGGTGTCGTTGTCGTCGCCGAGGCCGTAGCCGGCGTGCCGCCACGCCTCTTCCGCGGCGATCAGCGCGATCTGCGCGGAGCGGTCCAGCCGTCGGGCCTTGACCCGGTCGACGATCGTGGAGGGGTCCACCTTGCAGTAAGCGGCGATGCGGACGGCCAGCTGCTCCGCCCATTCCTCGGTGATGGCGACCACGCCGGACTCACCCGCGAGCAGGGCCCGCCAGGTGCTCGCCAGGTCTCCACCCAGTGGCGTCGTGGCGCCCATGCCGGTGATGACGACTTGCTTCATGCTTCCTCCGTGGTCGGGTGGTACGTCGTGGGGGTGGGTGGGTGGACGCCCGAGGCTTCGACAGGCTCAGCCAGCGTCGACAGGCAGAGCCTGCTTCGACGACTCAGCCGGCCGAAACCCGGGCGTCCGGGCCAGGTCAGCTGTGCTGCTCGATGTAGGCGACGGCGTCGCCGACGGTCTTGAGGTTCTTGCTCTCCTCGTCGGGGATCGTGACGCCGAACTTCTCTTCGCAGCCGACGATGATCTCGACCATGGCGAGGCTGTCGACGTCCAGGTCGTCGACGAACGACTTGTCGAGCTGGACGTCCTCGACCGGAACTCCGGCGACGTCGTTGACGAGCTCGGCGAGCTGCGAACGGATCTCTTCGGTGGTGGCCATTGGGTTTCTCCTTCGGTGATGGTTGGTGGTGGGGGGCCCGGCGGGACTGCCGGAGATTCAGGGAATGGTGACGATCTGGCCCGCGTAGACGAGCCCCGCACCGAAGCCGATGACGAGGGCCTGTTCGCCGCTCTTGGCCTCGCCGGACGCGATCATGGAGTCGAGAGCGATCGGGATCGACGCGGCGGAGTTGTTGCCGAAGGACTGGATCGTCCGGGCGACCTTGACGGTCTTGGGCAGCTTCAGGTGCCGCAGCATCGAGTCGGTGATGCGGTTGTTGGCCTGGTGGGGGACGAACAGGTCCAGTTCCTCGGGGCTGAGCCCGGACACCTCCAGGACGCGCTTGGCGGCGTCCGCGATGAATCCGGTGGCCCAGCGGAACACCGCCTGGCCCTGCATGGTGATGAACGACGGCTTGCCGGACGCGACGGCATCCGCCCAGGTGCGATCCATCTCGATCACGTCGGCCTGGTCGCCGTCCGATCCCCAGACGACGGGGCCCATGGCCGGGACGTCGGAGGGCCCGACGATGGCGGCCCCCGCCCCGTCCGAGAAGAGGAAGGCGGTCGAGCGGTCGGACAGGTCGGTGATCTCGCTGAGCGACTCCACGCCGATCACCAGCGCGTGGTGGGCGGCGCCGGACCGGACCAGCGATTCGGCCTGGGCCAGGCCGTAGCAGAAGCCGGCGCACGCGGCCGAGATGTCGAACGCCGCGGCGCCCTTTGCGCCGAGCTTGGCGGCCACGATGGCGGCCAGCGAAGGCGTCTGGACGAGGTGGGTGACCGTGGAGACGATCACGGCGTCGATGTCGGACGGCTGCAGCCCGGCGTGGGCGAGGGCCTTGTGGGCGGCGTCCAGGCTCATCGACTCGACGGTCTCGCCCTCGGCCACCCAGCGGCGCTCGCGGATGCCGGTGCGCTGCTGGATCCACTCGTCGGTGGAGTCGATGTAGGTGCACATCTCGGTGTTGTCGACGACGCGCGACGGCAGCGACGCGCCGATGCCCTCGATGCGGGCGTACGCGGCGCCGGTGCTGGTGCGGAGCGGCATGTCAGTTCTCCTCGCGGTGCCGCGCCACGAAGGCGCGGGCGTCGGTGAGTTGGTCGGGGGTGTTCAGGGCGAATACCTCGACGCCGGGCAGGTTGCGCTTGGCGATGCCGGTGAGGGTGCCGGACGGGGGCAGTTCGATCAGCCCGGTCACGCCGAGGTCGGCCATCGCGGCCAGGCAGAGGTCCCAGCGCACGGGGTTGGTCACCTGGCGCACGAGCCGGGCGAGGTACTCCGCGCCGTCGGCCACGACCGCGCCGTCGGCATTCGACAGCAGCCGGGTGCGCGGGTTCGCCGGCTTCAGCGTCGGGGCGAGGGCGGCGAGCCGCTCCTGGCCGGGCGCCATGTGCACGGTGTGGAAGGCGCCGGCCACCGACAGCGGGACGACGCGCGCGCCGGCGGGGGGCTGGGCGCGAAGCGCGTCGATCTGCTCGCGGGTGCCCGCGGCTACGATCTGGCCGGAACCGTTGTGGTTGGCCGCCGTGGCGCCGACGGCCTCGATGGCCGCCAGCACCTGGTCGCGGTCGCCGCGGACGACGGCCGCCATCGTGGTGGGGATCAGGGCGGACGCCGCGGCCATGCCCTCGGCGCGCTCCCGCACGAAGGCCATCGCCTCGGCGGCGGTCAGCACGCCGGTACCGGCGGCCGCGGTGATCTCGCCGACGCTGTGGCCCGCGGCGACGCCGGCCCCCGCGAGGGGGTCGTCGGCACCGGACATCGCGATCGCCGCCAGCAGGCCGGCCGCCACGAGCAGGGGCTGGGCCACCGCGGTGTCACGGATGGTCTCGGCGTCAGCGGCGGTGCCGAAGTGGCGCAGGTCGAGGCGGGCGACCTCGGAGAGTTCCGCCAGGCGATGCGCGAAGTCGGCGTCCTCCAGCCAGGGGGCGAGGAAGCCGGGGGTCTGGGCGCCCTGTCCGGGCGCGACGATCGCTAGCACGCCTTCAATTCTGGCCGAAAGCCCTCGTCCGCCGCCCAGGTTGGCCCCACAGTGTTTGCCGGATGGTCTTGTGGGATTCATACAAAGGGTGTGCAGTCAGCCGAACAGGCGCCACAGGGTGCCGGCCAGGCGAAGGGCGTAGCCATCGCGTGGATCGCCGGGTGAAAAGCCCGTGAGACCCTGAATTCGGCCCAAGCGGTAGCGCACGGTGTTGGCGTGGATGAACAAACGACGGGCGGTGGCCTCGATGGACGTGCCGGAAGCCCAGTAGGCCTCCAGGGTGCCCACGAGGTCGCCGGAATGCTCGGCCACGGGAGCGAACACCTCCTGGGCCAACTCGCGCCGGGCGTGGCCGTCCCCGGCGAGCGCGCGCTCGGGCAGGAGCGCCCGCGCCGAGACCGGGCGGGGGGCGTCCGGCCAGGCGGGGGCGGCGCGGCGTCCCGACAACGCTGCGCGGGCGCTGACCACGGCCCGCTCCAAGTCCTCGGCGACGGGGCCGACGACGACGGGACCGGGCCCGAACGCGCCGACCAGCGGGGCTACGTGCAGGAGCGCCTCGTCGTCGGCGGTGAAGTCGCCGCCCAGCAGGACGACCAGGCGCGGGCCCTGGGGTGCGGCCAGCAGGTCGAGCCCCGCGCGAGAGGCCGCCGCGCGCAGCTCGCGCAGTGCTGAGTCGGCGGCGGGCAGGTCGCCGATGACGACGCACAGCCCGGCGGGGGAGTGCCAGCCCAGCGTGGACGCGCGGGACACCACCGACTCATCGGCGTCGCCGCGGACGACGGCGTCCATGACCAGCGCCTCCAGGCGGGCGTCCCAGGCGCCCCGGCTCTCTGCGGCCCGGGCGTACACCTCCGCGGCGTCGAACCCGATCTCGCGGCTGTAATGGAGGACGGCCGCTGTCAGAGTAGGCCGGTCGGCGGGGGGCAGGGCGGTGGCGATCTGCTCCTCCACGGTCTCCACGGTGGCGCGGATCAGGTCGACGGTCTGCTGCAGGGTGATGCTGCGCAGCAGCGAGCGGGGGGCCGCGGCGAGCAGGGTGGGCTGGTCGGCGACCGCCGCGCCGCCGGAGAACCACTGGACGAACCCGTCCACGCCCGCCCGGACGACCAGCGTCACCGACGCCCGGTTCTCGGCGTCGAGTTCGGCGAACCAGCCGAACCGGCGGGTGATGTCGGCCAGGGCCGCGGTCGTCATGTGCGCGGCGGCCGAGACCAGGTGTTCCGCCATCGCCGCGCGCTGGTCGGCGGGCGGCATCCAGGCGGGCGTCCGCTCGGGCATGGGGCCTCCTCCGCCCGCACTCTAGCCGTCCGCGCCGACGGCGACCGCGGGGACGAGGTGGGCCGCGCCATTGCCTAACCCGCCGCCGGCACGCACCATGGGCGGATGGATGCTCCCGCCCGCGCCTCGGACCGCCCCGTTCGCGCGCCGGGTCAAGGGGTCACCGCCGGGCTGGTGGCGCTGGCAGCCGGGCTGGGGGCCGGGCACGCGGCGTCCGCCCTGGTCGGGGCCGGGTCCTCGCCGCTGTTCGCGGTCGCCAACCGCGTCGTGGACGCCACGCCGACGCCGGTCAAGGAGTGGGCCGTGCGCAGCCTGGGGTCGGGGGACAAGGCGGTGCTGATCCTGGTGCTGCTGGCGGTCGCGTCCGGGTTGGCCGTGGCGCTCGGACGCCTTGCGTCCAGGTCGCTCGGGCTCGGGCTGGCGGGGGTGGCCGCGGTGGCCGCCGTCTGCGCGGGGGCGGCGGTCGGCGACCCGTCGGCGACGTGGGCGTGGGTGGCGCCGTCCGTGGCGGCCGGGCTGGTCGGGGCATTCTTCCTCGCGACAATGACGCCGGCGTCGTCGCGGGGGGCGGCCGCGACGCCGTCCGGTCCGGCCTGGTCGCGGCGCCGCGTCCTCACCACGGCCGCCGGGGCCGGGGTCGCCGTCGCCGGGTTCGCGGCGGGGGAGGCGGTGCCCGCGAACCTGGGTGACGACGTGGTACCCGTGCTCCCCGAGCCGGCCGTCCGGCTACCGGCCGCCCCCGTGGGCCTGGAGGCTCGCGGGCTCACCCCGCTGATCACCCCGACCGCCGACTTCTACCGCGTGGACACCGCGCTGTCGGTGCCGCGGCTCTCGTACGCGTCGTGGCGGCTCATCGTGGACGGCGATGTGGAACGGCCCCTGACCCTGGGCTGGGACGACCTCGCCGCGTACGAGGTCGTCGAGCGCGACGTCACGATGATCTGCGTCAGCAACCCCATCGGCGGCCCCTACGCCGGCACGGCCCGGTGGCTCGGCGTCCGCACGCGCGACGTCCTCGCCGCGGCCGGCCCGCGCGCCACGGCCGACATGGTGCTCAGCGAGTCGGTGGACGGCTTCACGATCTCGACGCCGCTCGCGGCGCTCACCGATGGCCGCGACGCGCTGCTCGCGTTCGGCATGAACGGCGTGCCGCTGCCCCGCGACCACGGCGCGCCCGTCCGGTTGGTCACGCCCGGGCTGTACGGCTACGTCGGATCCACCAAGTGGGTCACCCGCCTCACCGTGACCCGCTTCGGCGCGCAGTCCGCGTACTGGACGCTGCGCGGCTGGGCCGAGCGGGCCCCCATCAAGGCGGGCAGCCGCATCGACGTCCCCCGCGCGGACGCCCGCCTCACCGCCGGACCGCTCGTCGTCGCCGGCGTGGCGTGGGCGCAGCGCATCGGCGTCGCCGAGGTGCAACTGCGCTTCGACGAGGGGCCCTGGCTGCCCACCACCGTCGGGCCGGACGCCGGCGTCGACGCCTGGCGTCAGTGGGTGTTCGCCTGGGACGCCGTGCCGGGGCGGTACTTCCTCGAGGTGCGGGTCGTCGACGCCGCGGGGTCCGAGCAGACCGACCGGCCGGCCGACCCATTCCCCGACGGCGCGTCGGGGTACCACGGCATCGCCGTCACCGTGCGCTGACCCTCTCCGTCACCAGGCTGACCCCTCCCCGTCGCCAGGCTGACCCGTCGCCGTCCCCCGTGCACTGACTTAGGGTGTCCCCGTGCCCCGCGACCCCATCGTCGACCTGCGCGAGATCGCCCGCCTGCTCGAGCGCGCCGGCGGCCAGACGCGCCGGGCGCAGGCGTTCCGGCGGGCGGCGTCCGTACTGTCCGAGCTGCCGCCGGCCGAGCGGGCCGCGGTGGACGCCGGGCACGGCTGGGCCCGCCTGCCGGGCATCGGCGAGACCACGACCCGCGTGATCGCCGAGTCGTCCGCGGGCCGCGAGCCCGCCTACCTGGCCGAGCTGCGGGCCAGGGCGTTGCCGCTGATCGCCGGCCCCGAGCCGCTGCGCGAGGCGCTGCGCGGCGACCTGCACGTGCACACGGAGTGGTCCGACGGGTGCTGCCCGATCGAGGAGATGGTGCTCGAGGCGGCGCGGCTCGGCCACGACTACCTGGCGATCACCGACCACAGCCCGCGGCTGCGCGTCGCGAACGGCCTGGACGCCGCCCGCCTCGCCCGGCAAATCGACCACCTGGAGGCGCTCAACGAGTCGCTCGACGGCTTCCGGGTGCTCAGCGGCATCGAGGTGGACATCCTCGACGACGGCTCCCTCGACCAGGACCCGGCCCTGCTCGACCGGCTCGACGTCGTGGTGGCCAGCGTGCACAGCAAGCTCACCATGGACGCCGACGCCATGACCGCGCGCCTGGTCACCGCCGTCGCCAACCCGCGCACCGACGTGCTGGGCCACTGCACCGGACGCCGCGTCGTGCCCGGCGGGGAGCGGTCCCAGAGCCGCTTCGACGCCGAGGTGGTGTTCGAGGCGTGCCGCCAGTTCGGCACCGCTGTCGAGATCAACTCCCGCCCCGAGCGCCAGGACCCGCCGGACGACCTGCTGCACCTGGCGGCGTCCATGGGGTGCCTGTTCAGCATCGACAGCGACGCCCACGCCCCCGGCCAGCTCGAGTTCGTGCACTACGGCGCGCGGCGGGCGGCGTCCGCGGGCATCCCGGCCGAGCGGATCGTCACGACGTGGCCCGCGGAGGTGCTGCTGGCGTGGTCGTCCGGACGCCACGGCTGACGCTGACGCGTGGTGATGCCCCGCTGTCGTTGGACAGGGATAGGGTGGGGGCCTGCCGACGGCATGCACCTGCGCCGCGTCCGCACGAGAAAGGACCTTTCGTGGCATCTCGCGACTCCGCGGGCCCCATCCTCAACGGCCTGCCGACGAACCTGCCCGACATCGACTCCGAAGAGACGGCCGAGTGGCTGGAGTCACTCGACCAGATGATCGACGCCCAGGGTCGCAACCGCGCCCGCTACATCATGCTCAAGCTGCTGGAGCGGTCGCGGGCGCGCCACCTCGGCGTCCCGTCGCTGACGGCGACCGACTACGTCAACACCATCCCGGCCGAGGCCGAGCCGTGGTACCCCGGCGACCAGGACCTGGAGCGCAAGTTCCGGCGTTTGCTGCGGTGGAACTCGGCGATGATGGTGCACCGCGCGCAGCGTCCGGGCGTCGGCGTCGGCGGCCACATCTCCACGTTCGCGAGCTCGGCGACCCTGTACGAGGTCGGGTTCAACCACTTCTTCCGCGGCAAGGACCACGAGGGCGGCGGCGACCAGATCTTCTTCCAGGGCCACGCCAGCCCGGGCATGTACGCGCGCGCCTTCCTGGAGGGCCGGCTGTCCGAGGCGGAGATGGACGGCTTCCGGCAGGAGAAGAGCCACATCGTCGACGGCACCGTCCGCGCCCTGCCCAGCTACCCGCACCCGCGGCAGATGCCCGACTTCTGGGAGTTCCCGACCGTGTCGATGGGCATCGGCCCGATCAACGCGATCTGGCAGGCCCAGTTCAACAAGTACCTGCACAACCGCGGGCTGAAGGACACGTCCCAGCAGCGGGTGTGGGCGTTCCTCGGCGACGGCGAGATGGACGAGGTCGAGAGCCGCGGCGCGCTGCAGCTGGCTGCGTTCGAGGAACTGGACAACCTCACCTTCGTCGTCAACTGCAACCTGCAGCGCCTCGACGGCCCGGTCCGCGGCAACGGCAAGATCATGCAGGAGCTGGAGAGCTTCTTCCGCGGCGCCGGCTGGAACGTCATCAAGGTCGTCTGGGGACGCGGCTGGGATCCGCTGCTCGCCGCCGACAAGGACGGCGCGCTGGTCAACCTCATGAACGCCACGTCCGACGGCGACTACCAGACCTTCAAGGCCAACGACGGCGCGTACGTGCGCGACCACTTCTTCGGGCGCGACCCGCGCACCGCCAAGATGGTCGACGGCTGGGAGCCCGACCGCGTGTGGAACCTGACCCGCGGCGGCCACGACTACCAGAAGGTGTACGCCGCCTACTCCGCCGCCACGCAGTTCGCCGGCGCTCCGACGGTGATCCTGGCGCACACCATCAAGGGCTACTTCCTGGGCCAGCACTTCGCCGGGCGCAACGCGACCCACCAGATGAAGAAGATGGCCCTCGACGACCTCAAGCAGTTCCGCGACCGCCTCGACATGCCCGTCACCGACGCCCAGCTGGAGGAGGATCCCTACCAGCCGCCGTACGTTCGTCCCGGCACCGACGACGAGCGCATCCGCTACGCGCTGGAGCGCCGCCGCCAGCTCGGCGGTCCCGTGCCCGAGCGCCGCGATCGTCCGAAGCCGCTCAAGCTGCCCGATGCGTCCGCGTACGACGCGGTCAAGAAGGGTTCGGGCACCCAGCAGATCGCCACCACCATGGCGTGGGTGCGGCTGCTGAAGGACCTGATGCGCGACAAGCAGTTCGCCCCGCACGTGGTGCCGATCGTCCCCGACGAGGCGCGCACCTTCGGCATGGACTCGTTGTTCCCGACCATCAAGATCTACAACCCGCACGGCCAGAATTACACGCCGGTGGACCACGACCTGATGCTGTCCTACCGCGAGGCCCGCGACGGCCAGATCATCCACACCGGCATCAACGAGGCCGGCTCGGTGGCGTCCTTCACGGCCGTGGGCAGCAGCTACGCCACGCACGGCATCCCCATGGTGCCGATCTACATCTTCTACTCGATGTTCGGCTTCCAGCGCACCGGCGACGCCATCTGGGCCGCAGCCGACCAGCTGGCGCGCGGCTTCATGATCGGCGCCACGGCCGGGCGCACCACCCTGACCGGCGAAGGCACCCAGCACATGGACGGGCACAGCCCCGTCCTGGCGGCCACCAACCCGGCCGTGATCACCTACGACCCGGCGTACAGCTACGAGATCGCCCACATCATGGCTGACGGCCTGCGCCGCATGTATGGCGACAACCCCGAGGACGTCATCTACTACCTGACGGTCTACAACGAGCCGATCGTGCAGCCCAAAGAGCCGGAAGACGTCGACGTCGAGGGCATCAAGCGCGGCATGTACCTGCTCGCCCAGGGCAGCTGGGAGGGCGTCAACCCCGACGCCCGCCGCGTGCAGCTGCTGGCGTCCGGGGTCGGGGTGCCGTGGGCGCTCGAGGCCCAGCGCCTGCTCCACGACGACTGGGGCGTGGTCGCGGACGTCTGGTCGGTGACGTCCTGGACGGAGTTGCGCCGCGAGGCCCTCGACGTCGAGGAGGCCCGGTTCCTGCACCCGGATCAGCCCGTCGAGGACGCCTGGGTGGTCGCCAAGCTCAAGGACGCCCCGGGTCCGGTCATCGCCACGTCGGACTACATGCGGCAGGTGCCCGACCAGATCGCCCAGTTCGTGCCCGGCGACTTCGCCTCCCTGGGGGCCGACGGCTTCGGGTTCTCCGACACGCGGGCGGCCGCGCGGCGCTTCTTCCACATCGACGGGCCGTCCATGGTGGTGCGGGCGCTGCAGGTGCTGGCGGCGCGCGGCGAGATCGACCCGGCCTGGCCGGGCCGGGCGGCGCAGCAGTACCGCCTGCTCGACGTGAACGCCGGGTCGTCCGGCAACGCCGGGGGAGACTCCTGAGCCGCACGTTCGGCGTCCGGGGCGCACGGATTGTTATCCGTGCGCCTCGCGCGCGTCCGGCGCGTCTGGCAATCTAGTCGTCACCGAAGAGTCGTCGAGGCAGGGGGTGTTCCGGGTGGGTACCGCGGCAGGTGCCGGGCAGCGTGATTCCCGGGCCGTCGACGCCATGGCCCTCACCGTGGGCCAGGCCGTGCAAGAGCTGGGCTGGGACGCCGACGTTGACGAAGCGCTTCGCGAGCACGTCATGGACGCCATCGACGCCGACCTGGTCGAGGATCCGCTGGAGGCCGTGGACGCCGTGCTGCTCTGGTGGCGCGAGGAGGACGGCGACGTCGCCGACGGGCTCGTCGACGCGCGGCGCGACCTGTCGGCGTCCGGCTGCATCTGGCTGCTGACCCCCAAGCTGGGGCGTCCGGGCTACGTGGACCCCGCCGACATCGCCGAGGGCACGCTGGCCGCCGGCCTGGCGCTGGCCAACACGGCGTCCGTCTCGCCCGACTGGCAGGCCCAGAAGGTGGTCCGGCCCCGTTCCGGACGCCGCTGATCCTCCCCTGGCGGTAACATCGCCAGCCGGGGCGCATAGCTCAGTTGGTAGAGCACCTGCCTTACAAGCAGGGTGTCATCGGTTCGAGTCCGGTTGTGCCCACCCGAGCCCCGCCCGCCCGTCAGCGGCGGCAGGGTAGGCTGTCACGCTGTGGCCGCCATTGACATCCCCGCCGACATCGTCGTCCTCGACCGCTCGCTGACCAGCATCGAGGCCGTCGTCGACCTCGACGCCAAGCGGGCCGAGATCGCTTCGCTCGAGGAACAGGTGGCCGCCCCCGACCTCTGGAACGACCAGGACAACGCCCAACGCGTCACCTCGCGGCTCTCCTCCTTGCAGGCCGAGGTGAACCGCGTGGCGTCGCTGCGCGCCCGGCTGGACGACCTCGGCGTGCTCGTCGAGCTGGCCGAGGAGGAGGACGACGCCGGCTCGCGCGAGGAGGCCGTCCGCGACCTCGGGGCGCTCAAGGCCGACATCGAGGCCCTCGAGGTGCGCACGCTGCTGTCGGGGGAGTACGACGAGCGGGACGCCGTGGTCACCGTCCGGTCCGAGGCCGGCGGGGTGGACGCGGCCGACTTCGCCGAGATGCTGCTGCGCATGTACCTGCGCTGGGCCGAGCGGCACGGGTACGCGTCCGAAGTGTTCGACATCAGCTACGCCGAGGAGGCGGGCATCAAGTCGGCGACCTTCCAGGTGCGCGCACCCTTCGCGTACGGCACCCTCTCGGTCGAGCAGGGCACGCACCGGCTGGTGCGCATAAGCCCCTACGACAACCAGGGACGCCGCCAGACGTCATTCGCCGGCGTCGAGGTGCTGCCGGTGACCGCCGAGGCCGACCACATCGACATACCGGACGCCGACCTGCGCGTCGACGTCTTCCGCAGCTCCGGCCCGGGAGGCCAGAGCGTCAACACGACCGACTCGGCCGTCCGACTCACCCACCTGCCCACCGGCATCGTCGTCAGCTGCCAGAACGAGAAGAGCCAGCTGCAGAACAAGGTCGCCGCCCTGAAGGTGCTGCAGTCGCGGCTGCTGGAGAAGGCGCGCCGCGACCGGGAGGCCGAGCTCAACGCGCTCAAGGGCGACGGCAGCAACTCGTGGGGCTCGCAGATGCGCAGCTACGTCCTGCACCCCTACCAGATGGTCAAGGACCTGCGCACCGAGTTCGAGGTGGGCAACCCCGACGCCGTCTTCGACGGCGACATCGACGGCTTCATCGACGCCGGCATCCGCTGGCGCATGCGCAGCGAACCCGGCGGACGGGGCTGATCCCTCCTCCCCGGGCGCGCCGCCGCGGGACGCGGCCGACGATCGCTTAGTCTGGCAGCGGGCCGGCTTGAGAGACTCTCAGGAACCCTCCCCATCGTCGACCCCGGCCCGGACAGACCCGTGATCACTTTCGAAAACGTCTCCAAGACCTACGCCGGACAGTCGCATCCCGCGCTGTCGGAGGTCAGCGTCGCCATCGAGCCGGGCGAGTTCGTGTTCCTGGTCGGCCCGTCCGGGTCGGGCAAGTCCACGTTCCTGCGCCTGGTCCTGCGCGAGTACCGGCCCACCGAGGGCCGCGTGCTCGTGGGGGGCGCCGACGTCGGACGCCTGCGCGCCTGGCGCATCCCCAGGCTGCGCCGCCAGATCGGCACCGTGTTCCAGGACTTCCGGCTGCTGCCCGGCAAGACCGTGGCCGAGAACGTGGCGTTCGCGCTGCAGGTGATCGGCAAGCCGGGCTCGGTGATCCGCGTGGCCGTCCCGCAGACCCTGGAGCTGGTGGGGCTGGCCGACAAGGCCGACCGGCTGCCGGACGAGCTCTCCGGCGGCGAACAGCAACGGGTGGCGCTGGCCCGGGCGGTGGTGAACCGTCCGCCGATCCTGATCGCGGACGAGCCCACCGGCAACCTCGACCCGGCCACCAGCGTCGGCATCATGAAGCTGCTCGACCGCATCAACCGCGGAGGCACAACGGTGGTCATGGCCACCCACGACTCCACCATCGTCGACCAGATGCGCAAGCGCGTCGTGGAACTGGGCGCGGGGCAACTCGTCCGCGACCAGAGCCAGGGCGTGTACGGGTACGCCTGAGCGGCGGGAGGACACACACATGCGCCACACACTCACCGAGACCCTGTCGGGCCTGCGCCGCAACGTGTCGATGACGCTCGCCGTCATCGTGACGATGTGGGTCTCGCTGGCCCTGTTCGGCGTCGGCATCCTGGCCGCCCAGCAGGTGGACCTGATCAAGGGCCGCTGGTACGACAAGATCGAGATCACCGTCTTCCTGTGCGCGGCGGACAGCACGGGCGGGGGCTGCGAGGCCGGAAGGGCCACCACGGACGCCCAACGCGCCGCCGTCCGGGCCGCCCTGGAGTCCCACCCCGAGGTGCTGGCGGTGTATTACCAGGGCAAGCAGGAGGTCTTCGAGGAGTTCCGTGAGGCGTACGCCGACTCGCCGATCCTGGCCACCATGACGGCAGACGACATGCAGGACCTATTCCGCATCAAACTGGTGAACCCTGAGAAATATCAGGGAGTGATCGCGCAGGTCACCGGCATGCCAGGAGTTCAGGCCGTACAAGACCTGCGGCAGTATCTGGAGCCATTGTTTGAATGGCTGAACCTCGCGCGCTGGCTGACGGTGGGGGCGTCTGCGTTGCTGCTCGTGGCGGCCGCGCTGCAGATCTCGAACACCATCCGCATGGCCGCGTTCAGCCGGCGCCGCGAGATCGGCATCATGCGGCTGGTCGGGGCCAGCAACACCTACATCATGCTGCCGTTCCTGCTCGAGTCGCTGGTGGCCGCCCTGTCCGGAGCCGCCCTGGCGTGCCTCTCGCTGGCTGCCCTCCACCAGTTCGTGATCGTGGAAAAGGCTGAACCCGCCATTCAGACTGTGCAGTGGGTTGGCTGGCCGGAAGTGGTTGTTTCGATGATCGGGGTTGTGGGGGTCGCGGTGGTGCTCTCTATGATCCCGACGTTGATAGCGACGCGTCGCCACCTGCGGGTCTAGCCCCTGCGGAGGGGGTCGCGCACTCCCGAAGCGAGGGGATTCCCGTGAGCGACCCGAGGCCCACCAGCCACGTCCCGACCGTCCGTGTCGGCCTGCGCATCGTTGTGTCGGGTGTGGTGGCAGCGATGTCGCTGGCGCTGGTGACCCCCGCGGCGTCCGCCGAAACCCTCGCGGAACTGCGCGCACGACTCGCCGCGGCCGAATCGCAACAAACGCAGGTGCAGGCGAACGTCGCCCAATCCCAGGCCATTGTCAAGACCGCCACCGAGCAATTGTTGGAATCGCAGGTGCAGCTCGCGAATGCGCAATCCGTGCTCGCCGACCTCGGGGTGGAACTGGCCGCTGCGAAGGAAACGCACGCCCGTAGCGTCGAGGAATTGTCGGTGGCGCGGGCCGAGTTGGAGGCGGCCAAGGCCGAGGTCGCCCGCGGGGTGACCGAGGTGGCCGCGCAGCGCCGGCTCATCGTGGACGCCGTGCGCGACTCGTTCCAGCGGAGCAGCGATCTGGAGGGGCTCTCGGTGGTCTTCGAGGCCGAGTCGACCGCCGAGCTCGGGCAGCGCCTGCAGTGGAACACCACCATCTTCGACAACCAGGCCGCCCAGAAGGCCCGGCTGGACGCGGCGCTCGTCGCCCTCCAGAAGGCCCGCGACGCCCAGGCCGAGGTGGAGGCTCGCCTCGCCCAGGCCGAAGCCCGGGCCGCGGACGACGTCGCCCGTATCGCGGAACTCGAACGCCGGGCAGCGTCGCAGCGGTCCGCCGTGGCCACCCTGGTGAGCGCCAACGCGAACGCCCGCGCCGCCGCCCAAGGCGAGCTGGACGCCGACGAGTCGCACTACCGCACCTTGCAGAGCGACGAGGACCGGCTCCGCCGCGAGATCCAGTCCGAGATCGCCCGCCTGCGCGCCGAGCAGGAGGCGGCCGCGAAGGCCGCAGCCGCGAAGGCCGCCGCCGCCAAGGCAGCAGCCGCCGCCAAGGCCGGCAAGCCCGCGGCGTCCAGCTCGACGACGAGCAGCAGCACGGCCAGCGCGGCGTCCGTGACGACCTCGGGCGCGAAGGTGTCCAAGTACGGGTTCATCCGTCCCGTGAACGCACCGTACGGCTCGGCGTTCGGGCTGCGGTTCCACCCGATCCTTCACTACTGGCGGGCCCACAACGGCGTCGACATGGGCGCGGCGACCGGCACGCCGATCTACGCGGCCGGGGACGGCGTCGTCATGAAGGCCGGCGTCAACGGGGGGTTCGGCAACTTCGTCCTCATCGGCCACGGCTCGATCATCAACGGCCGCTACGTGACCACCGGGTACGCCCACCAGTCGCGCATCGTCGTCTCCGTCGGGCAGAAGGTGAAGCGCGGGCAGCTCATCGGCTACGTGGGCAGCACCGGGCTGTCGACCACCCCGCACCTGCACTTCGAGCTGCGCCTCGACGGCAACCCGGTCAACCCGGTGCTGTACGTCCCCTGACGGAGGGGCGCGGCGGGGTCCCGCTATGCTGGGCGCTCACGTCGCGACGCCGGGAGGAGGGTCGTCATGCCGAAGGAGAAGGGCCGCGTGCTCGTCGCCCAGAACCGCAAGGCGCGGCACGATTACGAGCTCGGTGACCGTGTCGAGGCCGGGCTGGTCCTGACCGGCACGGAGGTGAAGTCGCTGCGCGCCGGGCGCGCCTCCCTGGTGGACGGGTTCGCCACCATCGACGACGGCGAGGCCTGGCTGCGCAACGTCAACATCCCCGAGTACGCGTTCGGCACCCACGGCAACCACTCGCCCAAGCGCAATCGCAAGCTGCTGCTGCACCGGCGTGAGATCGACAAGCTCGAGCGCGAAGTGGCCAACTCCGGTCGCACGCTCGTGCCGCTGGCGCTGTACTTCCAGGACGGGTACGCCAAAGTCGAGTTGGCCGTCGGCACCGGCAAGAAGGACTGGGACAAGCGCCACGCCATCGCCGAGCGCGACGCCAACCGCGAACTGCAGCGCGCCCTCGCGACGAGGAACAAGCGCCGGCGCTGACAGACCGTGATGTCGACGAGCCGGGTCTTGCCGTTGGCGGCGGCGTGAGGGTCCCGCCCCGCCGCTGGGCTCGCTGAGTCTTCACTGCACTGTTCACACGACCCACGGTGCTCGCTTCGTCTCCCTCGCGCGCGGCCTGCCGCGGCGTGGGTCTTGTGCCGCGGGTCCGGACGAGCCCACTCACGTCTCGGACGCCCGCTGTGGGACTGTGCCGCGGGGCCGGACGAGCCCCCTCCCGCGCGTGGTGGCCGTGTTCGTGTTGGCGTGCTGTGGGTGGGGGTCGGGCTTCAAAGATGGGCGCCGGAGGGTGCTCGTCCGGCCCCGCTTCATCGTGCGGTACCCCTGTGGTCGGTCTGCGAGCGCGCGACCGGAGGCCGTCGGGTACTCGCGACCGATAGTGCCGTTTGCCCCAGATAGACCTGGCGCGCGGGGAACTACCTGGCGCATTGGCGTCGCGGACGCTGCCCGGCGCTCCGGGCAGGGCAGCCAGCGCGCTTCGGATCGCCGTACGCCGCGTCGGAGAGCCCTGAGTGGCGTGGGGGCACGTGGACGATCCGGCGTCCGATCAGCCCTGATCCACCGACGTTGTGGGCGTGGCGTGGGACGGGAGTGCCCTCTGAGCAGGGAGGATGTTGAGTACGACGTCCACATCCGACTGCTCAGAAGGTCACTCCGTAAGTGAAAGCCTCTCACACGATCCGTCCCGTTTTCGATGACCCGAACCTGGTGTCGGCCGCTGGGTTGGTCCCAGCCATGATGTTGGCCGAGTCCGCCGGCCTGCACGACCTGCTGACAGAGCGGGTGAGGGTCGCGTCCCCGAACGCTGCGGTGAAGGCGGCCAGTGTGGTGGGTGGGATGCTCGCCGGCGCGGACAGCATCGATGACCTGGACCTGCTGCGCCACGGCGGCATGGGCCGGTTGTTCGACGGCATTCGGGCCCCGTCGACGTTGGGCACGTTCTTGCGCTCGTTCACCCACGGCCACGTGCAGCAACTCGACGCCGTCGGCGCAGGCTTGCTGGCCGGCCTGGTCGGCCGGGTGCCCGGCATGATCGCCGGCGCCGCCACCGACCAGGGGCTGGCGTTCCTCGATGTGGATGACACGATCCGCGAGGTCCACGGCTACGCCAAGCAGGGCGCCGGCTACGGATACACCCGGGTCCGGGGGTTGAACATCCAAATTGCGACGCTGTCGACCCCGTTGGCGGCGCCGGTGATCACCCGGGCGCGGCTCCGCAAGGGCAACACCTCCTCCGCGCGGGGGGCGGGACGGATGCTGGCCCAAGCGATCGGCACCGCCCGGGGTGCTGGGGTGAAGGGCCACCTGCTGTGCCGGGCCGACTCGGCCTACTACGGGTGGGCGTTCGTCGGCGCAGCGCTTCGCGCTCAGGCGTGGTTCTCCGTGACCGCCCGGATGACCAAGACCGTCACCGCCGCGATCACCGGCATCACCGAGGACGCCTGGCAGCCGATCAAGTACCCGCACGCCATCTGGGACGACGCCGAGCAGCGGTGGATCTCCGACGCGGAAGTCGCCGAGGTCCCCTTCGTGGCGTTCACCGGCCGCCGCAAGGCCGAACACGTGCCCTGCCGGCTGGTCGTGCGCCGGGTCAAACGGATCCAACCGCTCGCCTCCGACGGCAGCGAGCAGGAAGAACTGTTCGCCGCCTACCGGCACCACGCCTTCATCACGAACACTTCTTTCGGGATCGTGGAGGCCGACCAGTTGCACCGCGACCACGCGATCGTGGAGCAAGTCATCGCCGAACTCAAGGACGGGCCGCTGGCCCACCTACCGTCAGGGAAGTACGCCGCCAACGCCGCCTGGGTGGCCCTTGCGGTGATCGCGTTCAACATCGCCCGAGCCGCCGCCAACGCCGCCGACCTGGCCAAGGCCAGATGGGCCACCCTGCGCCGCAAACTCATCAACGTCCCCGCCCGGATCGCGGCCACCGGCCGCCGGCTCGTCCTGCACCTGCCCACCCACTGGCCCTGGGCCGACGCCTGGGAAGCCCTGCACACCGTCGCGACCAGCCCACCCCGAACCGCGACACCCTGACCACCCAGCCCCAACAGGCCCAACCCGAGGACCCCAGTGGAAAAGCCGGACAGACCGGCAGAACCCCCACGCCCACACCCCACAATGGCGTCAGAAACGACGCGAGCAACCACCAGAAATCACGGTCGGTGGATCAGGG
>WBZS01001238.1_pt1 | contig 21479 bp, 25 predicted proteins | sample 5204201 | NCBI WGS metagenome assembly WBZS01 (sample SAMN12344357, study PRJNA552823) | activated sludge metagenome | biome: Activated sludge suspended growth; feature: Nitrification reactor; material: Wastewater; isolation source: activated sludge from nitrification reactor of wastewater...
CGCGCTACACCGGCCCCGACGGCGGCCGGCACAGCGCTCCGATCACCTTCGTCGCGCGGATCGATGCCGAGGGGTGGCTGGTCGACCAGGAACGGATGATCAGTCGCGGCGAGTGGGAGCCGCCGGCTCGTCAGGTCCGGGAGGTCCACGAGGCACCCCTGCTGCTGGGTGAGTACGCCGCCACCGTGGTGGCCCGTCGGCGGATTCGACCCGGCACGGCGGCGCTGTACGCGAAGCTGCTCAGGCTGACCATCCTTCCCGCGTTCGCCAAGCGGCCTCTGGCCGAGATCACGGCTGCTGAAGTCTCGACCTGGTACGCCGGGATGCGGGAGACACCAACCCAGCAGGCCAACGCCTACGGGCTGCTGAAGTCGATTCTCAAGGAGGCCGTCGAGGAGAGGCTCGTCGAGGTGAACCCCTGCCGGGTGAAGGCGGGAACCCAGAAGGAACGCGCACGCGAGATCGAGCTCACAGTCGACCAGCTCAACCGCTACCTGGCTGCCGTGCCCGAGGCGCGGCGGGTTCCGCTGTTACTGGCCGGATGGTGCGGTCTGCGTTCCGGCGAGGTGCGCGGGCTCCGCGTGCGCGACTTGGATCTGGACATCGGTGTGGTGCATGTCCGTCAGGCCATCGTGCGACTCAAGGGGCAACTCCTGATCGGCCCACCCAAGACGGACGCCGGGGTCAGGTCGGTGTCCATCCCTCCCCACCTTCTTCCGGCGTTGCGGGAGTGGGCGGCGCGCCAGCCGGTGCGTGAGCGTGAGGCGTTGCTGTTCCCGTCTCGCGACGGACACTCCCCGCTCAACGACAGCGTCCTGCGGGTGGCCCATAACAAGGGCAAGGCGGCCATCGGCATGCCCGGGCTGACGGTCCATGGGCTGCGTCACACCAGCGCGACGCTGGCCGCGCAGTTGGGAGCCACCTTGGCGGAGCTTCAGGCGCGGATCGGGCACAGCACCCCGAACATGGCCATGCGCTACCAGCACGTCGCCGCCGAGCGTGACGCTCAACTCGCTGCGCGCATGTCCGCGTTTGCGACAGGCGAAGCGGGCGCGGTGCGGTGAGCTGAACAAGAAAGGAAGGTTGGTTCGCTCCTGCCGTGAGATCGATGCTTGGTTGTCCGCTTGCCGGTCCTGGTCGGATGGACGGCAGCAATGCTCCCAGTCGCCGACGCGGGGTGGATCTGTGAGCAGCCATCCCAGCAAGGACATGACCTGCACCTGGCAGGCGTTCTTCTCAGAACGTCCGTCCATTGCGAGCCCTGGAACCAGTAGCCCAAGCAGCTGGGCAGGAACGGTGCTAGCGAGCGCGCCTCCGATGCCAGATTGCATCAACGATACTCATCAAAGATTCCACGATTGTTGCTGCCACTAGGCCGCTGAAGAAGATTCGCGCCTCACGCCATTGGAGGCGTTCACTAATCTCGATCGCAGAGCTCTCGGGTGACAAGACCGCATAGACATCACCTGACCCAGTGCCCCAGGTCGTCGGATCGAGGCACTCCTCCCGCGTCACGCTTGGCGCTATGGATGAACTTGGAAGGGTGTCCCATGACGGCGCCCCGTTGACTCGGACGCAGATTGGTCGCGAACTGGTCCGGTTCCAACCGAGGTTGTCCACGTGCACCTCAAGGCCAGGATTCACCAGTCGAATGTAGGCGCCATCAACGGTGCTGAAGCTGCCGGGCTTGAATCTGCACTCGGCTGCCCCTGGATTCACCATGCTCAGGCGCTCGGCTGGACCAGACATGGGAAGGAGCTCCCCTGGGGCTCCTCCGATCCCGCCGGTGCACTGAGCTGAGGTGTTCCGTGACGCCGGGTTCGAGGTCACGACCGCCACCGTGGACGTGTCGTCGCGGGAGTCGGTTCACGCGCTGGTCGACCAGGCCGTCGCGGTGGGGGAGGTCACCACGCTCATCCACGCCGCCGGGGTATCTCCGTCGCAGGCGTCCCCGGCCACCATCCTCACGGTCGACCTGTACGGCACCGCGTTGGTGCTGGAGGAATTCGCGGCGGTGATCGCCCCCGGCGGCGCGGGGGTGGTCATCGCCTCGCAGTCGGGTCACCGGCTGCCGGCACTGACCGTGGAGGAGGATCGGGCGCTGGCCACCGCCCCGGTCGAGGAACTGCTGGGGCTGCCGATGCTGCAGCCGGACCGGGTCACCGACCCACTGCACGCCTACCAGCTGTCCAAGCGCGGCAACGTGCTGCGGGTCCGGGCCGAGGCCGTCCGCTGGGGACGCCGCGGCGCTCGGCTCAATGCCATCAGCCCCGGCATCGTCATGACGCCGCTCGCCCGGGACGAGCTCACCGGGCCCCGAGGTGCGGGGTACCGCCGCATGCTCGAGTTGTCCCCGGCCGGGCGTGCCGGCACCCCTGACGAGGTGGCCGGCGTGGCCGCCCTGCTCCTGGGCCGCGACGGCGCGTTCATCACCGGCAGCGACATCCTGATGGACGGCGGCGTCACGGCGTCCTGGTTCTACGGAGACCTGGCCCCGACCGAGTGAGCTTCAGGCCTCGGGGATGGGCATGCCGAAGGTGTCGAGGGTGATGGCGTCGGGGTCGGGTCCGCCGCGGACGCCGGTGTCGAGGGCGTCCAAGGCTGCGAGCTGGTCGGTGGTCAGGTCGAAGTCGAACACAGCGAAGTTCTCGGCGATGCGCTCGGGGCGCACGGACTTGGGGATCGCGGAGCGTCCCTGCTGGAGGTGCCAGCGCAGCATGACCTGCGCGGCGGTCTTGCCGTGCTCGGCGGCGATCGCCTGGATGACGGGGTCGGCCAGCGTGCCCTGTCCGCTTCCGCGGTAGAAGGTGATGCCGCCGATGGGGGACCAAGCCTGGTCGAGGATGCCGTGGGCGCCGTCGGCGGCCTGAACCTCGGGTTGGGTGAAGTAGGGGTGCAGCTCGATCTGGTTGACCGCGGGCACGACGTCGACCTGGGCGAGCAGGGCGTCGAGGCGCTCGGGCATGAAGTTGCTCACGCCGATGGGGCGCACGCTGCCGTCGGCGAGGAGTCTCTCGAGGGCCTTGTAGGCGGCGATGGTCTTGTCGAACGCGCTCGAGAGCGGCTGGTGCAGCAGGAGCAGGTCGAGCTGGTCGATGCCCAGCTTGCGGCTGCTCTTCTCGAACGCGTGCAGGGTCTGCTCGTAGCCGTAGTCGCTGATCCACACCTTCGTCTCGACGAACACGTCCGCCGGTCGATGCCGGAGCGGCGTAGGCCTTCGCCGACCTCGCGTTCGTTCAGGTAGGCCGCGGCGGTGTCGATGTGCCGGTAGCCGGTGGCCAGGGCGGTCTCGACCGCGGCGACGGTCGCCTCGGGTGGCGTCTGGAACACCCCGAAGCCAAGCGCCGGCATGACGACGCCGTTGTTGAGGGCGAGGTGGGGCTGGGTCGTGTGGGACTGGTTCTGCATGATCACTCCTGGTGGGAGGGGGACGGTTCTGGGGCGGGGTGCGCCGCGGGGGCGGGGGTGGTGGCCCAGCTCGCGAGCAGGCTGAACGCTTCAGCGGACGCGGTGCCGGGCTCGGCGACGTAGGCGTTGAGGCGCAGGCCGCTGTCGGCGGCCAGGTCGAGGGCTTCGTAGGCGAGGGTGAGGTCGCCGACGACGGGGTGGTGGAACTTCTTGACGCCTGTGCGGTGCAGGCGGACGTCGTGGCGGGCCCACAACTGGGCGAATAGCTCGCTGCGGGTCGACAGCTCACCGACGAGCCCGGCGAGGCCCTGGTCGTAGGGGTTCTCCCCGGCCAGGGTGCGGAGCAGGGCGGCGGCCTCGGCGGCGACCTGGTCCCACTCGGTGAAGAACTCCCGCGCGCGGGGGTCGAGGAACACGAACCGGGCCACGTTGGGGCGTCGGGGCATCTCGTAGACGGGTGCGTACAACGCCCGGCCGAGGGTGTTCGCGGCGAGCAGGTCGGTGCGGTTGTTCCGCACGTACGCGGCGGTGCCGGTCATCGAGTCGAGCAGCCATTGCACGGCGGGCCGGACCGGACGCCTCGGCGTCCCGACGGGTTTGCGGGCGGACGCGGTGCGTGCAAGTCCGAACAGGTGGGAGCGTTCTGCATCGTCCAACTGCAGGGCGTTGGCGACGGCCTCGAGCACCTGCTCGGACACCCCGGCGATGTTGCCGCGCTCGAGGCGCACGTAGTACTCGGCGCTGACCCCGGCGAGGAGGGCGACCTCCTCGCGGCGCAGCCCCTTGACCCGGCGGTTCGTCCCCCACGCGGGCAGGCCCGCCTGTTCGGGGGTGAGCCGGGCGCGTCGCGACGACAGGAAGTCGCGAACCTCGGTCTTGATGTCCATGTGTTTCTCCCATGTCAAGCGGCTGCCGGGATGGATGTCCCGGATGCCGCGTGATGGTCTTGGTTGAGGGTGTTGTAGACGATGCGGGCGAGGCGGCGTTTGAGGCAACGCAACGCTTCGGCGGTGGACATGCCCTCGGCCTTCGTCCGTTCGTAGTACGTCTTGCCGAGGCTGCCGGGCAGCCGGATCTGAGTGACTGCGATCCGGTGGATGGCGCAGTTCAGTTGTCGGTTGCCGGAGCGGGTGAGCCGGACCCGGCCCTCAGTACGACCTGACCACACCGGGATGGGCGCAATGCCGGCGTGTCGGGCGAACTTGGCATCGGTCGCGAATCGGCTGATACCGGCGGCTTCCCCGACGAGCTTGGCGGCGGTCAACGGCCCGCAACCGGGCAGGGCCACCAAAGAAGGGGCCGCCACGGCCACCACTGCAGAGATTCTGTGCTCCAGCTCGTTGACCCGACGCGTCAGCGCAACCACGTCGTCGAGTTCGGCCAAGGCAAGCTCGGTCACGATCCCCGGCACGTCCACGAGCCACTCACGCACGGCCCGTTGGGTCACCTGACGGCCCAGCGACCTGGGTGCCGGCGCCCGTTCAGGGTCGAGTTCGTGGATCCGCCACAACAAGCTGTTGATGATCCTGGTCCTCGTCGACACCAACGAGTCCCGGTAGTCAACCAGCAGCTTGAGCTCCCGCGATCCCTCATCATGCGAGGCGACCGGCAGGTCCGGCTCCCGCAGGAACGCCCGCGCGACAGCCAGCGCGTCGATCGGATCAGATTTCCCGCGCGTCCTGGCAACCCGGCGCTGCTCAGCCATCATCTTCGGAGGCACCCGCACCACCCGCTGTCCTGCGGTGAGCAGGTCCCGCTCCAGGCGGGCCGACAGGTGCCGGCAATCCTCGATCGCCCACACCAGTTCGCTACCGAACTCGCGGGTGGCCCAGGCCCACGCTTTCGCGTGCCCCTCGCTGGTGGCCTTCACCGTGCACTGGCCGACCTGGCGGCCGACCTTGTCTACCGCCACGAACGTATGAGTCTGCTTGTGTACATCAGCACCGACGACAACCATGGTGGTTGCCTCCTTTCACCTGATCAATGAGAGGACGGTCGGAGCCGGTCGGCGGACACATCTCAGTGGGGGCGATGCCACGCTCCTATCAAGTCACGCCGGCCGGTTCCTTCCCACCAGCCGACGGCAAAACGCATGCACGCCACACCCCCGAGCAGAGGGCTCCCGGCACCCACGCTACGAGCCAGCCGACTGATGGTCAGGATCCAACCACCGCAACAGCGGTGCCATCACCCTGACACTGAGCGTCACGCTAGCCATCCTTCGCTGGCGATGGCAGGCACGGTTAGTACCCCGACGGAGGCGCTGCTTCCGGCCCTCGTCGCCGAGGTCACGCGTGGGCCGCCAGCCGGTCGAGGTCGGTGCGGACCCCGGCCGGCTCGGAGTTGAGGGGCATGTTGGGGCGGTCGTGGGCGCCGACGAGGGAGCCCGGCAGGTCGGGGTCCAGCGCAGCGAACAGGGGCGTCCACTCGGCGGGCGCCGGGCCGCGGGCGGCGAACAGTTCGAACGTCTTTCCCACGGCGGCCTCGTCGCGGACGGCCCGGACGAGGGCCTCGGCGACCTGACGGGTGTCGACCTGGTCGCCCTGTCGGGTGTCGCCCTGCTCCAGCGCCACCGCCTGATCACCGGCGCCCAGGGTGGCGAACCAGCCCGGCCGGACGATCGTGGAGGGCAGGCCGCTGGCGCGGAGCAGGCGCTCCCCGCGGCGCTTCCACTCCAGGACGTCGGAGTAGGCGCCGGACCGCTCGTTGACGTTGATCGAGGTCATCAACGCGACGCGCACCCGCCGGCCGTCTAGCGCCGTCAGCAGGTTCGCCACCGCGCCGTAGTCGACCGCCTCCAGGCCGCGGGCGCCGGCCCCGGCGGACCCGTGGGTGAGGATGACCGCTTCAACCCCTGCGACCGCAGCCGCCAGGTCGGCGACCCGGGTCAGGTCACCCTGGACGAGGGTGGCGCCGGACAGGACGCCGGCGGCGCGCTGGGTGTCACGGACCAGGGCGCGGACGTCGAGACCGTGCCGGAGGGCGGCGGCAACCACGAGTCGGCCGATCCGGCCGGTCGCCCCGACCACGAGGACGGTACGGACAGGGGTGTCAGTCATGAGGGATTCCTTGGATCGGGCGGGTGGGGCGAGGGCAGGTGGTGCGACGCGTCACGGGCGGAGCAGCGCCTTGATGGAGCGGCGCTCGTCCATCGCGGCGTAGGCCTCGGCCACCTCGGACAGGGGCAGGTCGACGTCGAACACGCGGCCGGGGTTGATCTGCCGCGTCCAGACCAGGTCGAGCAGGTGCGGCAGGTACGCGCGGACCGGCGCGGGGCCGCCCTTGAGGCCGACGTTGCGCCAGAACAGGCTGTCCACGGGCAGGTCGCCGTGGGGGACGCCGAGCAGGCCGATCATCCCGCCGTCCCGCACGCAGTCGACGGCTTGCAGGCGGGCGTCCTCGGTGCCGACGCACTCGATGACGGCGTCCGCGCCGATGCCGCCGGTCAGTTCCTTCACCCGCGCGACGCCGTCGGCGCCGCGTTCGGCGACGAGGTGGGTGGCGCCGAACTCGGTGGCGATCAGCTGCCGGTCGGCGTGCCGGCTCATCGCGATGATCGTCGTGGCGCCCAGCTGGGCGGCGGCCAGGACCGCGCTCAGCCCGACCGCACCGTCGCCGACGACCACGACACTCGACTCCTCGGTCACCCCGGCGGAGATCGCGCCGTGCCAGCCGGTGCACATGACGTCGGACAGGGCCAACAGGCTGGGGATGAGGTCGGCGTCCGGCTGGCTGGGGGTGGCGAGCAGGGTGCCGTCGGCGTTCGGGATGCGGATCTTCTCGGCCTGGCAGCCGTCGAAGCCGCCACCGTGCTGGCAGGAGGCGTGCATGCCCTTGCGGCACAGCGCGCAGGTGTTGTCGCTGTGCAGGAACCCGCCGACCACGAAGTCCCCGGGCTTGACCGTGGTGACGTGGACGCCCACGGACTCGACGATCCCGACGTACTCGTGACCGATCGGGGTCGGCTCCGGCACCGGGCTGATCCCGCGGTAGCGCCACAGGTCCGACCCGCACACGCACGCGGCGACCGTGCGGATGACCGCGTCCGTGGACTCGATGATGACCGGGTCTGGACGGTCCTCGTAGCGGACGTCCCCGGCGGCATGAATGATGGCTCCTCGCATGACACCCATCACACCGCACCGCCGCAGGATGCGACAGGCACCCGCGTGAGGGGTACCGGCACTACCCCCTTGGGTCCGGCGAGCAGGCGGGATCTGCCTCGTATGGGTCCGCGTGCCCTGGCGAAGGTGTCCACCCACAGGGGGAGATCTCCGTTATGCCAGGTGAGTGGTTGATTGACCGAAGACAGGAGGCCGCGATGCGGAGCGACGTTGGAGGCGAGGGCAACGAACCCGGGCTCCCACACGTTCGGGGACGCACCGTCCTCGGCGCTTGTCCACTCATGTTTCTAGAAATAGACTTTTTCGCACTATGAGAAACGGTAGCGTTCCAGAAACTCTGGTGCTTGAGGGCGGCCTACATCGGATCGGTGAGCTGCTGCCCCCCACGTGGAGGACCGAACTGACCGTCGGCGGATGCATGGTGGGAGAGGCGCTGGTGGTGTTGCGGGGGCCAGTTGGGCTGGGGGTGAGGTACCTCATCGAGACCAAGAAGGCGGGTGCGTCGCTCCCCGGTACGGTCGCAGCCCTCCGGGAACGCCAGCGGGAGACGGGCCTCCCGGCGTTGTTCGTCTCCGACTACGTCGGCCCCGCCACCCGCCGCGCCCTGACAGAGGCCGGGATCAGTTACGTCGACGCGACGGGCTGGGTCCGCCTGGTCTCGGACGACCCATTGATCCTGCTGACCGGTGAGGGCGCCGAGCGCTCCCCTCGTGCGCCGGAGTCCGCTGCCGTGGTCCGGTTGAACGGGGTGGCCACCAGCCGCCTGATCCGCGCCCTGTCAGGGGTCGAAGTGCCGGTCGGTGTCCGGGGGTTGGCCTTGGGGGCTGGTGTGTCGCCTGGGTCGGTGTCGAAGCTTCTGGCGACTCTGGTGGCTGAGGGGATCGTCGATCGGGGCGCGCGCGGTGCGGTGACCGGCGTCAGGCGCCGGTCGTTGGTGCGGCGCTGGGTGCGGGACTACGGGTACGCGACGACCAACCCTGGCGTGGGGTACTGGCTCGCGCCGCGAGGGCTGGCCCAGGTCAGCGACCGGGTCGCTGAACAGGAGGGTGTGGCGATCACGGGTTCGGCGGCGGCCCGTAGGCTGCTGCCGCCGGGCAAGACGTCGGTGGTCCCGCTGCGGCTGCTCGCGCTGTATGCGGCGTCGCCCCGCAGGCTGGCTGAGCAGCTGGGCTTGGTGGAGGCCGACGCGGCGACCGCGAACGTGGTCATCGCCGCACCCCAGGACGATCGGATCCTGCCCGGCCCTGGTGAACCTGTCGCCCTCGCGCCCACAGCGCTGGTGTTGGCGGACCTGTTGACCCTGCCCGGCCGTTCGGACGCCGAGGCCGAGCAGCTCATGGACGCCCTGGCCGCAACTGAGCCCTCGTGGAAGGACTGACATGGACGCCGTCGCCTCCGAGTACGTCGCGGCCCGCCGCGTCCTCCTCGACGCACTCGAGGCGCTCAAGGACCACCTCCCGAGCCTCATCCTGGTCGGCGCCCAAGCCGTCTACCACCACACCGGTGAAACGGATCTCAAGGGACTGCCGAAGGTTTGGTTGACTCCAAGACCGCATGACTCCCTCGAAAGGGTCGTGCTGAAAGGATGGCATCCATGCCGAAGATCGCTTACGCCGACGAGTTCAAGCGCGACGCGGTCGCGCTTGTCGCCTCAGGCATCCCGCAGAAGCAGGTCGCCAAGGACATGGGGATGGCCAAAACCACCCTCCAAGCCTGGGTCCGCGACGCTCGCTTCCAGTCCCACGGGATGACCCCGACCACCGATCCTGAGCAGCGCAAGGACATGGCCCAGGCGTTACGCCGGATCCGCGAGTTGGAGATGGAGAACGAGGTCCTACGGCGAGCGGCGGCGTATCTGTCGCAGGCTCACATCACGCCCCCAAAATGATCTACCCGCTCGTGAAGGAGATGGCCGCGGTCGGTGGCCCCGTGAAGGTGCCGGTGGCGGTCGCGTGTCGGGTGTTGGGATTCTCCAAGTAGGGCTACTACAAGTGGCTCAAGCAGCCGGTCTCGGCCCGCGAGGCCGAAGAGCGTGAGCTGATCGCCGTGCTGCATCAGCTCCACGATGATGACCCGGAGGGCGGCTACCGCCGGGGTGATCGTGCATTCCGACTGCGGGTCCCAATTCCGCTCCAGACGCTTCCTGAAGGCCCTCAAACGCCACGGCCTGACCGGCTCCATGGGCCGCGTGGGGGCATGCGGTGACAACGCGGCAATGGAGTCGTACTTCGCGCTCCTGCAGAAGAACGTCCTCGACCGACGGTCCTGGAGCACACGAGAGGAACTACGGCTGGCGATCGTGTCCTGGATCGAGGGGAAGTACCACCGCAAACGCCGACAACGCCGGCTCGGGAAACTCACCCCCGTCGAGTTCGAACTCATCATGAAACCAACCGCTACACTGGCGGCATAAACCCGGAGGTCAACCAAACCTTCAGCGGACCCTCTACATCGCCGCCGCATGCGGGCAGTTCAAAATCTCCGGGTGGATCCACCCGGCGCTGCGGTTCTGGGCCGAACGCGCCTTGATGCTCCTCGAGCACGTCCTGGCCCCTTGGGAGCAGCAAACCTTCGCTACTGATCCGGACCTCTATCAGGACAAGCTCGCCGGCACCCGCATGGTCATCCAAGCAGCCCCGGAACCACCGAAACGGATGCAGCTGCGCATGTATCGCGGGCAGTGAATCCGACACGATAGCGAACCAACTCCGAGGCTGCGAGTGCTCTGCGGCGCGAAGCGCGCTGTGTTGGGCTGATGCGCAGGCTGAGGGGATCTCGATACGGCCTGCGGCCTACTCGATCAACCAAGACGGATGGTGCCCCCGACAGCTCGTGGGAGTCGACGCGCCGGAACGGATGTGAGATGACTGACGCGAGCCGATCGCCACGTCGAGGTCGACGCCGCATCGTGGCACTCGTGATCGTGCTCGCCGTCGTCGCCGCGCTCCTGGTCGTCACCGAACTTGTGGTGCGGCAAGTCGTGGGCAATGTGGCTGCCACCGAAATAGAGCGTGCCCTGCCCTCGGCGGTCTCGGCGGAGGTCACCGCAACCACGACCGGGAGCTGTGTGCTCTGCGAGGTCGTGGTCGGCGTCCAGGACCACGGCCTGCGCACCTGGGCGATGACCGCCGCGATCCGGCATCCCGGGGTCGGCATGGCCGAGGGCGATCGCCGAGACCAGTACGGACGCGGCCTCACCGAACTCCTCGACGTCGCTGCTCGGGCGTCCCTGATCAGCGACATCGTGTTCCTGGTCCGCACCGTCCCCGACGACGGCGCCGAACGGCAGCAGTGGATCGCGACGCATCGGCGTCCGGACGGCCCCGAGCTGGCCCGTCGGATGAACGACGAACTCGCCACCGCCCTGACCCGCGCCGCGGTCCGCACCGAAGCCTTCGTGAGCTTCGTGGTCCCCGAAACGCGGATCGCGAAGCAGGCACGCGAGTTCGGCGGCGGCTTGGAGGGACGTACCCGCGTCGACACCGCTGATCGGGGTGTGATCGAGCACGACTTGGCACAGGGCCCACCAGTCCGCGGCCCGGGTCAGCTTCGACCGCGGTCGGGCCACCGTCTTCAGTGAATGCCACCACACCCGCCCACAACCGTCGCAGCGGAATCGGGGCACCCGGACCGACAACCACGTCGGCCGTCGCCCCACGGGTAGGTGGGTGAACCGGCGTAGCACCTGGTCGTGCACCCGGCCCCCAGCGCCGCAGCGGGGGCATCGGTCATCGACCGTGACCGGCGAGCAGAACAGGACCGCCTTGTCCGGCCAGATCTGCTGGGCCTCGGCCCGCAGGCCGAGGGCGTCAACCCGAGGAAGGTGGTCAGATCCGGACTGGTGACCGGCGGGCAGGCGGGCGTCGTTGAGGTAGCGTCAGACATGGGCCTTGTTGTTGCTGGATGGGACTCGACATCCACATCCTCGCGACAACAAGGCTCCTCAACGCTCAGCCCGCGCCGTCACCCACCCACCCTCGATTGGGAAGAGCCGGCTTGACAATCCGAGAGTGAACTCTCAAAATGATAGTGTGATATCAGTTAGCTCGGATGATGCGTGGGCGCTGTTGCGGACGGATGCTCGTTCGAGCATCGGGCGGATCCTTGAGGCTGCGCGTCGGCTGCTCGGCGGGAAGAGTGAGGCGACCCTGACCCGGATCGCGCAGGAGGCGGGAGTCGGTGTCGCAACGTTGTATCGGCACTTCCCGAATCGGCAGGTGCTCGCCCGCGCTGTCCTGGGTCGTGTGTTCGACGAGGAGGCCGAGCCGCTGCTGGTGGCGTTCGCCTCGAGCGACGCGTCGCGTGAGGACTTGCTGGCGGTCTCGGACCGTCTGCTGGAGATCCTGCGTCGCGAGCGCGGGGTGGTGGAGGAGGTGGGTGACGTGGCGGGTGTCACCGAGCACCTGCTGGCCCGTGACGGCCGGTTGGCCGCCACTGTGGAGCGTGCGAAGGCTGCGGGGAACCTCCGGCCCGACCTGGAGGCCGAGGACCTGCCGGTGTTGCTGGCGATGCTGTTCACCGGACCGGGCCTGATGGATGCCGATCCGGTGAGTAGGCGTCGCTATTTGAGCCTCCTGTTCGACGGACTCAACCCGTCGGGCGCCGTTCGCCTCCCTCCCCGCGGGACGGGGGACCCGGCATGATCACGCCGGGCTTGGGGCTCGCCCTCGGCGGTGGGGCAGCGCTCGGCGCTGCGCATCTCGGGGTGCTGCAGGTGCTGGAGTCCCGCGGGCTGTACCCCGAGTTCGTTGCCGGAACCAGCGCCGGGGCGCTGGTCGGCGCGGCCTACGCGGCCGGAGTCGACCTCGATCAGATCGAGGAGCTCATGCTGAAGGCCCGCTGGGCCGACTTCGGGAAGCTGACTCTCGCGCCGCGGCTCGGCGTTCTCGACTCGCGTGTGCTGAGGGCCGCAGCCGCCCGCATCGGAATGGATCGCCCGATCGAGGCGCTACCGATACGGTTCGGCGCCGTCAGCACCGACCTGCGGACCCGACAAGAGGTCGTCATGACGCAGGGACCGCTCATCGAGGCACTTCGGGCGAGCATCGCGCTTCCGGTGGTGTTTCCTCCCGTCATCACCGACGGGCAGGTCCTGATCGATGGCGGCCTGGTCGCCAACCTTCCCATCGCCGCTGCCCGGGGACTCGGTGCCCGGTGGGTGATCGCTGTGCGGGTCCGACCCGAATGGGAGTACCTCCCCATCGCGCCCACTGCCCACCACATTGCCCAGCTGGAAGCCGAGCCGAGCGTGATCGTGATCCGGCCCGAGGTGAAGGGACTGTCGATGTGGGGGAGGGGGGATGTCCCCCGGCTCATCGATGCAGGGCGGCGCGCTGCCGAGGCGATGTTGCACTCGATCGAGTCGTTCGATCCGATCGGCGACGAAGCCGTGGCGGTGCGCTTCGGCGTGCGGGAGGACGGACCGGCATGATCCCTGCAAGCGTTCTGGTGCTCGAGTTCCTCGTCTATTCCTTTCTCGGCTGGGTCCTGGAGGGGTGCGTTCGCTGCCTGATCGAGCGCCGGTTTGTCAATCCCGGATTCCTCACCGGACCGTACGTGCCCATCTACGGGGTCGGTGCGCTGGGGATTCTGGCGCTCACCCAGGGTGCCCGATCCGACGCCGTCCTCGTGTTCGCGGTCGGCATCCTCGTCGCCAGCGCGGTGGAGTTCGTCGGGCATCTGCTCCTCCAGCGAGCTCTCGGACTGGTGCTGTGGGACTACAGCAACCGCTTCGGCAACATCCAGGGCCGTGTGTGCATGGGCAACTCCGTGGGGTTCGGCCTCGCCGGCCTGGCTGTTGTCTACGGCATACAGCCGGCTCTCGCCCGCTTCCTCGACTCGCTAGAACCGTTGGTGGTGCTCGCCCTCGCCTCCGGGCTCACCGCCGTCGTGGTGGTCGACTGGACAAGGTCCACCACAGCGGTCCTGCGCCTTCGGCCCGAGATTCAGTCGATCGAAGGCTCGCTGACAAGGGTCCGCTACCGGCTGGAGCGCAGGCTCGAGGAGCTGGGCGCCGGATACGATCGGCGCACGGCCAGACTCATCCACACCTCGCGCAGGGTCCTCACTCGACTCGAATCCGCCTTCCCAGACGCACGCACCGCCCTCACCAATTCACTGCGATCACGCCCGCCATCCCCAACGACCCTCGGAGGCCCGTTTCCCGCCCGTAGCCGAGACCTGGACGCCGCACTTCCCACTCACCGGTGGCTACGTCCGTGACGCGGGCCGCGTCTTCACCCCCGCGCTCGCCGCCGTCGAGGGTGGGTCGATCGGATGGGCTGCTGCCTACCTACCGGGACCTCACCTCATATCTTGTCCGCCGGCCCCCGGGCTCCGGTTCACACCCGCGGCCCCGGGAACTGCGACCGTGTGGACGCCGGCGCCCGGTGAGCGGGTGGTCGCCGTCGTGGGCTGCGGCGGCGGAGTGGGGGTGTCCACGCTGGTGCTGGCGCTGGCCACCGCGACCGGAGTGCCGGCGCGGGTGGTGGAGTGCTGCCCTCCGTTGGCGTCCGGTTTCTCGGCCGCGGCCAATGCCGAACTGGGGACCGAGGGCCCGTGGCGCCGCGGGAGTCGTGGCGACGTCGTGCTGGAGCGCCCCATCGCCGGCGACGCGACCGTGCCGGTTCCGACCGAGTCATCGGTCGAGTGGACGTTCGTGGACACCAACTGGACGACCATGTCAGGCCCCGGCGCCGGGTGGCTGGGGTCAGTGCTGCGCACGCTCGACGACGTCGTCGTCCTCGTTACGAACGCCACGGTGCCCGGGGTCCGCCGCCTGGAGTCGTGCGCCGAGCTACTCGGCCGCCATGCGCTTGGGGTGGTCGTGGGGCCCACGGCCAAGCGGTGGCCGCGTCCGGTCAAGGTCGCCGCAGCCGGGATACCCGCACGCCTGCACCTGACCGACTTCCCCCTGGACTCTCGCCTCCAGGCCACCGGCCTGACTCCCGACCCGTTGCCCGCACCGCTGCTCAAGGCGGCACAGAACGTCCTCGCCCTCCTCCGAAAGGAACCGACATGAACCCGCTGATCTTCCCGCAAAAGATCTGCCCGGTGGCGCCCACGGGCGTCGCCGCCTACACCGACCAGATCTCGGGCATGGTCCTGTGGTCGTGCTGTGGCTGTTCGGCATCGCCGCGCTGGTGTCCGTCGGGGCGATCCTCGTCGGACGAGCCACGCACTCCCCGCACCTCTCGAAAGGCGGCATCATCGGCCTCGCGGGCGTCCTGGTGCTCGCCGTGGTGCTGATGGGCGGCTACGGGATGCTCAACGGCATCCTCGGCGACTGCTGCGTCGGCTGATGTTCCGCCGTAGCCCGCTCCGCCCGACGAGCTCAGCCGAGGTCGTCCCGCTCTCGCGCACTCAGCTGCTGGGCGTCCTCGGGGGGCTGTTCCTGGTGAGCGGCGTCCTGCTTTACGGGCTGGGCTACACCCTGGTCTCGAGCTTCTCGGCGGCGGGAACCGCGCCCGACGGCGTCCAAAGCAGCGCTCACTCGGAGGCCGACCCTGCCCAGCGGCGAGACCTCATCGCCGCAACGACGATGGCCGAGGTGGCCCAGGACGCCGGCCTCACGCCGGGGGTGGCTATCTCCCTGCCTCCCGCGATCAGGCTGCCCGCCGCCACGACCGTCGGCGGCAGCGGTGTGCCGTCGGGCTTCCCGCGCACACCCGAGGGCGCGGCCGCCCAGTTGGCGGCCATCGAGGTGCGCGTGCTGTCCGCGATGTCGCTCCCTTTGGCCACCGAGGTGTACCGCGACTGGGCGATGCCCGGCGGTGTCGGCGCCGCGGACTGGTCGCAGACCCGCAACGTGCAGTCGTTCCTGAGCTACGCGCGGCAGTCGTCAAATGTGCTGGATCCCGGAACCTTGGTCAGCGTCGCCCCCGCGGCCATCCAGATCAAGGGGACCGACGGCCCTGATTGGGTGGTCGCGTGCGTGCTGCTTGACGTGCGCGCTGCACTGAAGTCGGAGGCCCGCATGGGCTACGGCACCTGCGAGCGCATGCAGTGGACCGGCGACCGCTGCTGATCGGCCCTGGCGCCCCACCCGTCCCGGCCCCGTCGACGTGGCCCGGTTCGGACGCCTCCGTCGAGGCCGGCTGGCAGCCGGTCGCCTCCAACTGAAGGAGCTCCCATGCCCATCGATCCGTTCGGCTTGCTCGGCTCGGCCATCGCCAACGTGGTGTCCGACAGTCTGACCGCGGCCATGCTGGCCCTGTGGAACGCCGGGTTGTGGGTTCTCCGGGCGGTCCTCGAGCTTGAGGACGCGATCCTCACCCCGAGCCTCGGCGAAGGCGGACCGGTCGGCGAGCTGTACGCGACCACCTTCTGGATCGCCCTCGCGCTGGTCGGGATCCTCATGCTCGTCCAGGTCGGAGTCGCCCTCGGGAAGCGGGACGGGCACAGCATCGGCCGGCTCCTCGTTGGCGCTGCCCAGTTCGGTTTCGTGTGGTTCGCGTGGGTGGGCTACGGGGTCACCCTGGTCGCGGCCTGTAGCGGCCTGACCAAAGCGCTCATGCGGTCACTGCTCAACATCACCCGCTGGAGCGAGTGGGAACCGTGGGAACCGTTCACCGCCAGCGATGTCACCAACGGCACCGTCGCCGTGATCTTGGGCATCATGGGGATGCTGCTGTGGCTCGCGGCGATCGGCCACACCCTGGTGATGGTGGCCCGGGCCGCCTCGCTGCTCGTGTTGGCCGCAGTCACACCGATCGCAGCCGCCGGGTTGGTCACCGACTTCGGACGCGGCTGGTTCTGGAAGTCGTTCCGCTGGTTCCATGCCGCCGCACTCACCCCGCCCCTGATGGTGCTCGCGCTCGGCATCGGCGTGAGGATCACCACTGAGGTGGCGGTCGGTGGTGAGGATGACGTTCTCAAGTCGATCGGGACGGCTTTCGTCGGGGTCGTGTTGATCTGCGTCTCCTCGTTCTCTCCGTTGGCGCTCTACAAGCTCTTCGCGTTCACCGACCCGGGTAGCACGTCCGGGTCCGCCTTGCGCGCGGGGATCGCCGCCGCCGGTGGCATCGGCGGCGTCCTCGCCGGACGCCAAGCGGGCAGCAGCGCCGCCACCACCACCGACGACGCGGGCCGCACCGCGGGCGAGGACGGAGCCGCGGCGACCACGATCGGCCGATTCGCGGCCGGCATGGGCCCGGTCGGTCAGGCGTTCTCGGCCGGAATCGGCGTCATGGCCGCCGTGGGCGGGACAGCCGCAGCCATGGGAGCCGATCAGACCAACCAGATGGGGGTCGGCTACAACAACTACCCTCCCGACTACTCACGTCGTGGTGTTCGGGCCGGCAGCGGTCATGCGGGCAACGGTGGCGCCGACAACGCGCCAGACGACCCCACCACCTCGGACGATCCAACAGTCGACAACGCCGCCAACGGGCTCGACGGGGGCGGCTGGGGAGGCCCACCCCCGGACGCCAGCGCGGCAGGCTCGCCCTCTGGAGCGGGTGTGATGCCGCAACCCGGGACGCCGGCGGTCGCCGGTGCGCCGGGGGGAGCGGCAGCACGGGGTGCCGTCAGCACGTCCGAGGTAGTCGAGGCCGCAGAGGTGGCGGCGCTGTAGCTGTCCGAAGGCCAAACCCGGATGCCAAGGACATGATCCGACTGCGGGCCGGGCGGGTCATCCGTCGACCCCTCTCAGCAGCCCTGCTGTGGAGGGTGCCGGGGCGTTGCGGCGCGAGGTGTGAAGTGAAGCGAAGCAGCCCTGCGCCGGCCACGATCCGATTGATGTTGAGGTCCCAACTCCATCGCGACCGCGGGGCGATGTCCGACAAGGCGACCCCCTATCCTGTCGACGCTGACGGTCGTGACCTCACCACGTGCCGATGCTCGGCTGTCAATCTCCGGCTGCATTATGCGTCAGTCGTCCGGCCACCACACACGGTTTACGAAGTTGTCGCAGGTCGGATCAGTGGCAAGCGTCGACCGCCCACGCACTTGACATCCCGCAGGGATCGAACGGCGCGGAGTCGCCTAAGCTGGCCTCGTCTTGGTGCCGTACCAGGCTGGCCGGTTTCAGTAACCGGCTTTGAAGTTGTTTTGGAGCCGCATGTATAGCTTGATCGTGGGTGCAGGGCCCGGTTCACTTCCAGTGGAGAGGGTCCTTGAAGGACTGGACTCCAATCTGGCGGACACCTTCAAGCCAGGTGGAGTTCTTGATGTCAAACGATTGCTGGAACTCCCCGTGCTTCTCATGCCGGAGATTGGCGACTCTTCTTCGGAGCAGATAGCCCGCGTTGGGAGTGTGACCTCACTCATCAGGGCGGGAAGGGACTACCAGTTGCAATTTGTGCCCAACCTCAACATCCACGCAATCCCATCCGTCCAGATCGAGTCGGCTGCAAGCCGGCTCGGCATTGGAGCATGGGATCTTTCTCGCACCCGGTGGACCCTGAAGGAACCAGACTTATACCGATCGCTCCTCGAGGTGTCGGCACTCGAGGCGCCAAAGCCGACCGCCTTTCGGCTGCCCTCCGTCCCGCCCAAACCGGACACCATCGCGGTAATGATGCCTTTTGATGCGCGTTTTGATCGTGTGTGGACTGCAATCCAGGAGGTCGCGCAGAACGCTGGCTGGAAGTGTCTGCGGGCCGACGACATCTGGCAGAACTCCGCCATCATCGACGATGTCGTTGCCTTGATCGCGACTTCCAAAGTCGTAGTCTGTGATCTAACGGGCCGCAATGCGAATGTCTTCTACGAAGCAGGTATTGCTCACACCCTAGGGCGCGAGGTTGTTCTGATCACGCAGTCGCCAGATGACGTCCCATTCGATCTCAAGCATCATCGATACATCCACTACCTCGGAAACGCTGAGGGTGTTGATGGCCTCAAGTCGAGATTGTCCGAGCGGGTAATGACACTCATGCAGCGGTGATCGCGGCAGGGCGGCGCCATCAAATCTCCTCCAGCCTGCTCTGGAACTGCACTCCGATTCCTTCTAGGCGGACGGGTCCGACTGGCGGAACTCACGCAAGAGTGCCTGTCGCAACTGATTCTGGCCTCTCAAGTAGATGTATGTGTAGATCATCCGGATCGGGGTCGACGGATGGTATGTCCGACTTGGGTGGACCAGTTCTCCGGGAATCTCGTCAACGTCAATGAAGTCGAGATCTGAGAACTCAACATCATCCCGGGAGGACACCAAAAGGCGAGCCGTCAATGCGTCCGCGGTCAAATTCACTGGCGCGATGCAGATGAACGCATAGTTGATGAGATCGGCTTCCAGGGTAAGCGCGAGAAAGCGGGTCTGGTCCAAGTCGCAGTCTTCATCGTAGATCGAGAGTTCCTCCTGCAGCGTTCTCCGAACCCAGATGGCGGCGCAGTCCCGACTCAGATTCGCCACGTCGGAAGGGTCCAGTTGCTCGCCGAGGGAGCACGCCCAACTTTCAGGATAGTCATTTGACTTGAGCCGATGTGCGCGCGTCAGCAGAATCTTCGAATCCCTTGTCTGCAATACGAGGTGAAGAGTCAGGGTGTTCGGGAACTCGATCAACTCGTCGTCAAACGCCATGTCGACGAGGCGAGCCCGCGTCTCATCGGAAACAATGCGCTGCCAGAAGAACTGAAGTCGACTCCATGAGGTGTATCGCATGGCCAGCCGAACACCTTCGTTGTCAGTAAATGCCGATGGTCGCTTGGTGATCATCAAGCGATCAGCGTCGCGCGTGAACTGCCCTGGGAATTCGACGGTGCGAAACTTCTCGAACTCTGTCTGCAGTTGACGCATATCCATTTTGTCTTGAAGCGCTTTGAAGTCGTAGGGATAGCGTTCCACCGTGAATGAGATCTCAGATGTCTTCCACCCGAGCTGCGGTCTTGGGCAGGCAAGTACCGTCTGTCCCAGACCCCAGGCGATTCCTTCCATCTGATGACCCTTCAGGCTGGGGTCGGTGAAACGCGTGAAGCCGCTAAGCAATTCGTGGTCGATTGTGCGATGCGAAGCGCGGCGACGCAGCCAGGCACGTAGCGGCCACCAGGTAACGACCGCCAGCAGCGCAAGCAGCGTAAAGGTCACGTGGATGGGGGTCGCGAAAAACACCTCACCGACAGCGCGCCAGAACCCCAGTGGCTTGATGCCTGGGAATACAGCCAATGATTGTCCGCCAAGGTAGCCGCTGGCTGTCGCCAGGGCCCACTTCGTTGAGTCGAGTCGGCGGAGAAGCCGTTCTTCGTGGGCCAATCGCCGGGTGGCTACCACAAGAGCAGACCTCCTTGTTGTCATCCACAGAGTAGCAAGCATCATGGGGCTTGGGATCTGTCTGGGAATCGGACCCAAAGGATCGTGCGCGCCTCTCACATTGGTTTGGCGTCGTCGGACAGGGTTCGCGCACTGCGCCCGTCCACGCCGGCTCGGTCGTTCGCCTGAAGTTGTCCACGAGGTAGCTCCTAGCTCCGTTATGCGGGTAAGTGGCCTCTGCCACTGCAGCCGACAGGAGGCCCCGCATGGATGACTGGACCTACCCCTACCCGGACGTCGACGTACCCGACACGCAGCCGCTACTACTGAACGAGGACGGGCGCGTGATGGAGGCCCGTCGCGTCAGCGCCCAGCAGTTCGAATCCGCCCGCGTCGCCGAACTCGATCCCAGCGTCGCCCACGAACTCGCCGACCTCCTCGAACTCGGCCCGATCGCCGAACACCTGATGGCCGACTGGGCCACCCAGCGCAAGGGTCGCGCCCTGTGGTGCGTCGGCAAGCAGATCTACAAGGTGCAGACCGTGCTGCATCCCGCCGCCGCCGCGTTCACCTACACCAACCAGGCCATCGACGGCGCTCGCTAGAAGTTCGCCGGAAGAATGACCGAAACGAGCTCACGATGAAGGCGATTGTCTGGGCCCTCGCACTCTCCCTCGGCGCCCTGCTCACCGTCCCGCTCGCGCTGGTGCTGTTCATCACGACGCTCGCCACCCCAGCGGTCGCAGTGAACAACTGCACACCGCCAGCGTCCGCGGCCGGTCTGCCGCAGCCCGGCAGCCCGCGTCAGGCGAGCCTGCACAACCCGCCGACCGAGATCCCAGCCGCCGTGCAGGCGCTCTACGAGACCTCCGCGAACCGGTACGGGCTGCCCTGGACACTGCTCGCCGGCGTCGGCATGGAAGAGACCAACCACGGACGCAACAACGCCACGTCAAGCGCTGGCGCTCGCGGACTCATGCAGTTCATGCCGGCCACGTTCGCTTCCTACGGGGTAGACGGTAACGGCGACGGACGCGCGGTCATCATCGACGACGCCGACAGCGTCCACTCCGCCGCCAACTACTTGGTCGCGTCGGGTGCGCTGTCGGGGCCGGACGGAGTCCGGAAGGCCCTGTTCGCCTACAACCGCGCGCTCTGGTACGTCAACGACGTCCTCTACTACGCCGCGGCCTATAGCGGAGGGGACGTCGCAGAGAACCCGTGCGTCACCGACGACACAGCCACCTCTGGCATCCCGCTAACCGGGACCGGTCCGGCGACGGACGCCGTCAACGCCGCCCTCCGCTGGATCGGCACGCGCTACAGCTGGGGCGGGGGGACCCCCAACGGACCCTCGACCGGGATCTGCTGCTCACCCGGAGGCCAGGACGGACGCGTCGTCACCGGGTTCGACTGCTCGGGACTCGTGCTCTACGCCTACGCCCAGATCGGGATCCGCCTACCGCACCTGGCCCACGACATTACCTACAACTCCGGTGGACAGGTGATCCCGAGGGACTTCGCGCAGATGAGGCCGGGCGACGTGATCGGGTTCTCTCACACCCCCGGAGGACGCGTGTTCCACGCCGGGATCTACATGGGCGACGGCCGCATGGTGAACTCCGACGGAGGGACTGTCTGAATAACGGTGTGTAGGGGTCCGGCCTGATCCGAGAGGAGATGGCCGTGACTGTCACGACCGAAGTTGTCGAGATGATCGATCCTGTGACGGGAGAGATCATCGATCAGAAGCAGCT
>WBZS01001239.1_pt1 | contig 21473 bp, 14 predicted proteins | sample 5204201 | NCBI WGS metagenome assembly WBZS01 (sample SAMN12344357, study PRJNA552823) | activated sludge metagenome | biome: Activated sludge suspended growth; feature: Nitrification reactor; material: Wastewater; isolation source: activated sludge from nitrification reactor of wastewater...
TCAGGCGAGGAGTCGGAGCGCCAGATCAAGATGCGCGCCGACCGGCTGGCGGCCGAGGCCGGCGAAGACGCGGGGCTGAGCGCCGCGGCCGTCTCCGAGCAGCTCTACGTGCTGACCGAGACCAACCTCGACGTCATCCTCGAACACGTGCAACAGGTCAAACCGCAGCTGCTGGTGATCGACTCGATCCAGACCGTGTACCTGGCCGGGCTTGAGTCGACCGCGGGCTCGGTCAGCCAGGTGCGCGAGTGCGCGGCGCGCCTCCAGGAACTGGCCAAGAGCTCGGGCATCGCGGTCTTCCTGATCGGACACGTCACAAAGGAAGGCACGCTGGCCGGGCCGCGGGTGCTCGAGCATATCGTCGACACCGTGCTGCAGCTCGAGGGCGATCGCTACCAGGCCTATCGCCTGCTCCGCGCCGCCAAGAACCGCTTCGGCGCCACCAGCGAGGTCGGCGTCTTCGAAATGGCCGGGAGCGGTCTGCTCGAGGTCACCAACCCGTCCGAGGTCTTTCTGGCCGAGCGCATGGTCAACGTGCCGGGCTCGGCCATCGCCGTGACCATGGAGGGCACGCGCCCGATCCTGGTCGAGGTGCAGGGCCTGACCAGCCCGAACCAGATGGGCAACCCGCGCCGCACCCCCAACGGCGCCGACCTGTACCGCTTGCTGATGATCATCGCCGTGTTGGGCCGGCGGGCCGGGGTGCGCCTGGGCGAGAACGACGTCTTCGTCAACGTCGTCGGTGGGCTCAAGATCGACGAGCCGGCGGCGGACCTGGCGGTCGCGGCGGCCATCGCCTCCTCGGCGCTCGACCGGGCCGTGCTGGCGGATTGCGTGCTGATCGGCGAGATCGGGCTGTCGGGCGAGCTCCGGGCCGTGGGCCAGCTCGGGCATCGGCTGCGCGAGGCGCACCAGCTCGGCTTCCGCCGGGCGGTCGTGCCGCGCGCCCTGCGCAAGTCGGTGGACAAGTGGCCGGACGGGCTGGAAGTGATCCAGTGCCGGTCGGTGCGCGAGGCGCTTGAAAAGGTCCTGGTCCCCGGTCGGAAGTCGGACGGGGAGTGAGCGCGGGTGGCGGCCCCCGGGCGGGATCCTAAGCGCCCAGTGAGAAAATCCTCCCCGGAGTACAATGCCCGTCGATAAAATTGACTCAGGGTTGCCGCAGTGTTAAAATCTTTCTAACGCGGCGATCATTCATTCATTATTCACGCGTCGCGGCCGGTTTCATTTTCACACCCGCCATCATGTCACCGTCACGATCCGGACACGCTTGAGCAGACCGATCTTTCATTCATCATTCCTCGGTCCCGCCCTTGTGGCGGCGGTTGCTAGGGCTTTTCCGGCCTGAACGACCGGCCAAAGCGGTCTCTGTGTGACAACGACTACAGGTGAGTGCGGATGAGTCATCCGGTCGCTCGCCTGTTTTGCGTTAATTGGCGGGAGGTCTCATATGGTCAGCGTAGAGTTTGGTCTGCGCATCTTGGGGATGGTCGGGTTCGCAGTTTTGGGGTGGTTCGGCGGCGACGCCCTTGCCCCCTACATCGGCACCGGGCAAACCTTCACGTCTGTGACGGTGGCCGCCGTCGGCGCGTTGACGGGCCTGACCATCACACCGTACCTGACCACCCGGCCGATGCGCTGGGTCCGCTCGCGGGTCAGCGAGCTCCCGATCTCGGTGCTGCTGATGGGCATGGTCGGTCTGATCGTGGGCCTGATCATCGCCGGCCTGCTCTCCTTCCCGCTCTCTCTGCTCCCCGAACCTTTCAGCGGCATCCTGCCCTTCGTCAGCGCCATCGGGCTTTCGTGGCTGGGCGTGCAGGTCTTCGTGATGCGCCAGAAGGACATCATCAACCTGTTCCGCAGCCGGCTCCCCGGGCGCCCGGTCGAGGCGAAAGAGAAGGACAAAGACAAGGACAAAGAGAAGGAGAAAGAGCGCGAGACGAGCGTGCTGGTGGACACCAGCGTGATCATCGACGGTCGGATCGCCGACATCGCGCGAACCGGCTTCGTCCTTGGCACGCTATTGGTGCCCAAGTTCGTGCTCAACGAGCTGCAGCACATCGCCGACTCGTCGGACAGCCTGCGGCGCAACCGCGGGCGGCGCGGCCTCGAAGTGCTCAATCAGCTTCAGAAAGAGGGAGGCGTGCCCGTGAAATTCACGGACACCGACCCGGCCGGCGTGCGCGAGGTCGACGACAAACTCGTGACCCTGGCCAAGAAACTGAACTGCGCCATCCTCACGAACGACTACAATCTCAACCACGTCGCTCAATTGCAGGGCGTCAAGGTGCTCAACGTCAATGAGCTGGCCAACGCCGTCAAGGTCGTGTTCCTGCCCGGCGAGACGCTGCGGGTGACGATCATCCAGGACGGCAAGGAGCCCAACCAGGGCGTCGGTTACCTCGACGACGGCACGATGGTCGTCGTCGACGAAGGCCGCCGGCAGATGGGCCAGAGCATCGGCGTTGTCGTGACCAAGATCTTCCAGACGACCGCCGGGCGCATGGTCTTCGCCCGGCTCGAGCCGAGCGCCGTGCCGACGACGGGACGCGACGCCAAGTAAGCGCGTGCGGATCGCCGCACCCAGCCCATCCAACACCGCCCGCGCGACATCGGCGCCGGCGACCGTGAAAGAGCCATGACAGCCGAACTCACTCTGACAAACGTGCTGACCCGCAGGAAAGAGGTTTTCGAACCGCTTGTGCCCGGCCAGGTCAGCCTGTATGTCTGCGGCCCGACGGTGCAGGATTACATGCACATCGGCCACGCCAAGACGTACATCGCCTTCGACGTGATCGCCCGCTACCTGCGGTATCGCGGGCTGCGTGTCCGTTACGTGCAGAATATCACCGACGTCGGGCACCTGCTCGACAGCGGCGAAGACCGGATCCTCAAAGGTGCGGCGCGCGACCGTGTTCAGCCGATGCAGGTCGTCGAGACCTACATGCGCGAGTACTTCGCGGACATGGACGCGCTCGGCGTCGGGCGCCCGGATATCTCGCCGCGGGCCTCGGGTCACATCCCCGAGCAGATCGAGATGATCAAGACCCTGATCGCCAGCGGACACGCCTACGAGGTCAACGGGTCGGTCTACTTCGACGTCAGCGCCTTCCCCGAGTACGGCAAGCTCTCGGGCCGCCGGGTCGAAGAGGCCGAGGCGGGCGCGCGTGAGGCCGTGCGCGAGGAGAAGCGCAACCCAGAAGATTTCGCACTGTGGAAGAACGCGCCGCCCGAGCACATCCTCAAGTGGCCGAGCCCGTGGGGCTGGGGCTACCCGGGCTGGCACGTCGAGTGCTCGGCCATGGCCACCAAGTACCTGGGCGATACCTTCGACATCCACGGCGGCGGTCGCGAGAACATCTTCCCGCACAACGAATGCGAGATCGCGCAGGCCGAGGCCGCGACGGGCAAGACCTTCGCGCGTTTCTGGCTGCTGAGCGGGTCGCTGACGCTCGACGGCGTCAAGATGAGCAAGAGCCTCGGCAACGTCGTGCGGATCAAGGACGCATTGAAAAAGAACCGTCCCGAGGCGATCCGCTACTTCATGCTCTCGGCGCACTACTCCGGACCGATCGACTATTCGGATGCCGCGCTCGAGGCGTCGACCCGCGGCTGGGAACGGATCGCGGGCGCATACGCGTCCGCCAGGCAATGGCTGGGACGCGCCGGCGAGAGCGCCGCGGAGGCCGGTTCGCAGACCGCGATGACGCTAACCGGGATCCGCGAGCGCTTCATCGACGCCCTGAACGACGACTTCAACGCCCCGGTGGCCCTGACCGTGATCCAGGATCTGGCGCGGCTATCGAACACGCTGATCAATGCCGAAACCGCGCCGGCGAGCGCGGACGTGCGCGCCGTCGTCGCGCTCTTCGACGAACTGGCCGGCGGCGTGCTCGGGATCCTGCCCAAGGCCGATGAGGCCGTGAGCGGGTCGGCCGAACGCGAGTCGGGGCTGATCAGCCTGTTGATCGAGATGCGCAAGGACGCGCGCGCCCGCAAAGACTTCGCGGCCTCGGACCGGATCCGCGACCAACTCAAGGCCCTCGGCGTCGTGCTCGAGGACGGCAAAGCCGGCACCACCTGGAAGGTCGCCGGCTAGCCCGCCGCCGAGCCGGCAAACGGCATGCGCATCACGCTTCTGGCCCTGGGCTCGCGCGGTGATGTGCAGCCGTTTGTGCCGCTGGGCGCGGCCCTGCAAGCGCGCGGGCATCGCGTGCGGGTGGCGTCCTTCGCGGCGCATGCGCGACTGTTCGACGCCACGGGCGTCGATTACCACGTCATCGACGGCGACGCCCAACAACTGGTGGCCCTGGCGGCCGACGGATTGCTGACCGGCACGCTCAACCCCTTCACGGCCTTCCTTGCCCTGCGCCGCTCGTTCGCCCGGCTGGCGGATCAGATCGGCCGTGACCTCTCGGCCCCCGGCCTGCGCGACAGCGATCTGATCATCAACCAGCTCCCGGGCGGCCTGTATGGCGCTGATCTGGCCGAACATCTGCACATCCCGTGTGTGGCGGTTGGCGTGCTCCCGCTATCGCAGACCCGGGCCTGGCCGATGCTGGCGTTCCCGCGCTGGCCGGCGCGGCTGCCGGGCTACAACCCGCTCTCCTATCGAATCGCCGAGGGACTGGTCTGGATCCTGTTCGGGGGCGCGATCAACCGCTGGCGTACGCGGACGCTTGGGCTGCGGCCGTTGCCTGCCACTGATCCGTTCAAGGCGCGGCGCCGGTCGCCGATGGTGTACGGCTTCAGCCCGCACGTCATCGCCAGACCGACGGATTGGGGGGACCCGATCGCGATCACGGGCTGGTGGCTGCCGCGCTGGCCGGGCTGGACACCGCCGGATCATCTGCGCAGGTTCGTCGAAGATGGGCAGGCGCCGATCTACATCGGCTTCGGCAGCATGCCGGTGCGCGAACGCGAGCGACTCACAACCACGCTGGCGGAGGGTGTGCGGCGCAGCGGTCAGCGCGCCGTGCTCAACGCCGGCTGGGCCGGCCTCGGCGGAGCGCTTCCACCCGAAATGCTGGCCATCGACGAGGCGCCATTCGACTGGCTCTTCCCGCGCACGTCCGCCGTGATCCATCATGGCGGCTCCGGCACGGTCGGGTATGGCCTGACCAGTGGGCGACCCACGCAGGTCGTGGCCTTCGGTTTCGACCAGTTCTTCTGGGGCGAGCGGATCCACAGCCTCGGCGTCGGGCCGGCGCCGATCGCGGTTCATCGGCTGACGCCCGAGCTGCTAGCGGCCGCGATCGACCGACTGGTGTCGGACGCGGCCCTGCGCGAGCGAGCGACGGCATTGGGTCAGAAGCTCAGCGCCGAGGACGGGATCGCGTCAGCGGTCGCGCACATCGAACGCTTTGCCGGCTCGCCCAGCTCCGCCTGATCCATCCGCGCCGAGTCTCAACGTCGCAGCGTCGGCAAATACAACCGCAGCACATCGGCCCAGACGGCGACCGAAGCCGTCGCCCAGGGACCGCTGTTCGACACGCCCACCGCGGCCGTGCCGGGTGTCGCGGCATCGCCGGCGTTCAGCGTGACGCGCAGGGTGGCGGCGTCGACCAAGGTCGTCGGGCGGGCCTGGCCGTTCCACGTCGCCTGGCTGCCGGCCGTGAACCCGGCGCCGTGGATCGTGAGCGTCGTGTCGCCGGGGCCCAACACAGTCGGCGTGACGGTCAGGCCGAGCTCGATCGCGCCGCTCTCGCAGCCCGCGCCTTGCGGACGCGCGAGGCCGCGCTGATCGGCGGCCGGGCACGAGACCCCGGCGTTGAGCGCCGGGCTGTTCGACTGCGGCAGCAGACCCGGCACAACGCCGGTCGTCCAACCGCTCAACCGTGGATCGGCGACGGTGAGCGAAGCCGCGCAGTTGGTTTCGTTCCAGTAGTTCGGGTTCGGGTTGCGGTCGGGATACTGGAACGTGCCGCCCTGGTTGGTCAGCGGCGACGTGCAGTGTTGCTGGATGGCCCAGGGATTGCCGCCGGTGTTGGCGCTGAAGAGCACGTTGCGCAGGGTGACCGAATCCCCGGCGATGGCGCCGCCGTTGAAGCCGGCGCGATTGCTCGCGAACGTCACGTTGACGACGCTGACCGGCGGCTCGCCGCTCAACAGGCTTTCGGCGAACGCACCGCCGTTGCCGCGTCGCCAGTCGTCGGCGGCGAGCGCGGCCGGGTTGATCGCCTCGTTGTTGTAGAAGGTGACGTTCGTAAGCGTCGCCGACGCGTCGACCCAGAGCGCCCCGCCCTGCGTGTCGGCGTGGTTGTTGAGGAACGCCAGGTTGGTGAGCGTCAGCGGCGGCGTCGCCTGGCCCGGGTTGCCGCGCCCGAACCAGATTCCGCCGCCGGTGCCCGCCGCGCCCTGGGTGTTGACGGCGGCCCGGTTGCCGTCGAAGGTGCTGGCGTCGACAAACACGGACTCGTTGGCGTACACGCCAATGAAGATCGCGCCGCCGTGGTTGTTGGTCTGGTTGGCCGTGAACGTGTTGCCCGTGAGCATCACGGTGCTCGACTTCGAGAACGAGTTTGCGCCGTCGATGTAAACCGCGCCGCCGCCGCCGCAGTCGCCCTGCGCGTCGATGTGGGCCGTGTGGATCGCCTGGTTGCCGGTGAACACGCTGTCGCGCACGGTCAGGTCGGTGCGCAGGCTGTTGATCGCGCCGCCGTTGTTCGCGCGGTTGCCGGTGAAGATACTGTCGACCACGGTCGCTGTGCCGCCGCCGCCGATGAACAGCGCCCCGCCGCCGTCGCAGGCGGCCGAGTCGCGCAGCGCGACGTTGTTGATGAACGTCACCGTATCGACGGTCAATGTGTTGTAGAAGCCGACCCGGAACCCGGCGCCCTGCTCGGCGCTGCGACCGTCGCGCAGCGTCAGACCGCGCAACGTGATCGTCAGGTTGCTGTTGCTGATCAGCAGCCCGGTGGCGTTGCCGCCCGACAGCGTGATCAGGCCGCCGCCGTCGAGGGTGGTGTTCTGCGTGAACGTGATCGGGCTGGCGAGCGTGATCGTGGCCGCGCCGCCGCAGTTGAACGTGATCAGACCGCCGCCGGCCACCGCGGCGCGCAGGCCCGCGTCGGTGCAGTTGGAGACGACCCCGGCTGCGCTGGCCGTCGGGACCGAGGTTCCGAGACCTGACCAAAGAAGCACACTACTCAACGCCAGAGCTCGAAGAGATAGATCCATTCGCGTAGCGTACTCGGAGAACGGGCCCGTGACCATGCGAAAAAACGTTGAGCCCGAGCGTGCCCGCGGGTCGGTATTCAAGGGCGTTATACTCAGGCTCGCCGCGACGCTGGCCGGCGCCTGGCCGGGTTGTTAAGCGCTGTGGAATCAAGCTGAAAGGCAGGACGAGCGTGCGAACGTCCCGGATGACATAAGGACGATCGCCCTCACCCTGAAGACCAACGGGATGCCACAAGAGCTTCTCTTCAAACGCAATGCCATCCGCGAATGCCTGCGCGCGGGGCGCCGGCGGATCTATCGGATGTTCGTGGCTCGCGACGCCGACCTGCGCGACTCGCTTGACCTGATCGCCGAGGCCGAGAAGCGCGGCGTGCGGATCGAGAACAGCGACAAGAAGGCCGTCAACCTGCTCGTGCACGGCGAGCGGCATCAGAACCTGGTGCTCGAGGTCGGGCCGTACCCGTACGTCGGGCTCGACGACATCTTCGTCGCCGCGGAGCGGGCCGGCGAAGCGCCGCTGATCCTGCTGCTCGACCTGGTGCAGGACCCGCGCAACGTCGGCGCGATCCTGCGCACCGCCGACGCCATGGGCGTGCACGGGATCGTGATCCAGGAGCGGCGCGGTTGCGAGATCACACCCACGGTCGTCAACACCGCGGCCGGGGGGGCCGAGCACATGCAAGTGGCCCAGGTGACGAACCTGGCCGAGGCCATGCGCCGGCTGAGCGAGCGCGATGTCTGGCTGGCCGGGCTCGACCTGGCCGAAGACAGCCAGTCGATCGATCGCGTCGACCTGGATCGAGCACTCGGGTTGGTGATCGGCAACGAGGGCAGCGGTCTGCGACGGTTGGTGCGCGACCGTTGCGACTTCCTTCTGCACCTGCCGATGTTCGGCCACGTGCAATCGCTCAACGCCGCCGTCGCCGCTTCACTCGCCCTTTACGCGGCCCGGACGGCCAGGCCCAAACGCGGGAAGTAGACGGCGCAGATGCGCAGGGTGCAATGAGACTGTGTCAGAAATCTCTGCACTCTGCGCGTCTTCGCGGTTCGGATTGCCTCTTTTTCGACGGATTTTAGGTCTTTCAACCGGCCCCAACTGTGCCGGAAGATGAAACGCAGTACAATCGCGCCGCCATGATGGACGTCGCCCCTGATCCGCTGTTGGGCTTCGTCGAGGCCGTCCAGGCTCGGGCCAACGCCTACCTTTCGGTGCGGCCCGACCAGTACGAGCAACTCGATCACCTCCGGCACGTGTCCAACCGGGCGCACTGGCTGTATTACAACGAGCTGGTGCGCGCCACCCCGCCCGGCGCGCCGGTGATGATGTCGCGCCGCGAGAGCCTGCTGCTCGATGCCTGCACGTTCAGCCACGATTTGGGCAAATGGATCCCGCGCGACGACCTGGCGGCGCTGCTGCCGCTGGCCGTCACCCCCGCGCAGGCGCTGGCGGCCTTCCGCGACCGGGCGCGTGGCCTGCTGGGCCTGAGCGAGTACCAGCTCGACCTGCTCTGGCTGGGCCTGCGGCGCCGGCTGGACCCTGAAAACGACGCCTACTCGGCCGTGTACGACGCCGCCCACCACCTCGTCAGCGCCTACATCGTCGTCGCCGACGCCGCGCTGGGTTTCGCCTCGCTATCGCGCGAGGACCAGGTCGAGGTGCTGACGACCGTGATCGGGCACCAGTTCGGGGCCTATTACAAGCGCACGCTTTTCGAGTTGAGCCTGCGCGACCCCGACATCACGCCGGGGTTGCTGGTCGACATCTCGCGGCCCGACAAGATCGTGGGGTTGCGCCTGCCGGCGAGCTTCCATGACGCCGACATCAACGACATGCTCTACGTCGGCAGCCTCGAGCGCCGACCGTATCGCGAAGATCTGCTGCACGCCGGCGGTCTGATCAAGATCTTCCTGATCAACCTGACTCTGCTGGTCAACGGCGTGCCGAACGGGCCGCGCGACCTGTACGATTGCGTGAGCTCCTGCGAAGGCACCGTGCAATCCGTGATCAGCGAGTTCCTGACGCCAACCGCGCGCTCCGAGGGCCAGGCCATGCGCGATCGCGCCACTCTGTTCCTTGACATGCTGCGCGACAACGATACGGCGACGGGCTACATCCGTCTGATCCAGGACACCGCCCGGCCGCCCTCCGAACGTCTCAAAGCCCTGCGCACCCTCACCCACAGCAAGGCCCGCGAGTTCTTGCGCGACAACCGAGACTAGACCCAAAAACGAAATCGGGGCGGCGCAGAGCGCCGCCCCGATTTCGTTTTTGGGCGCGTCCACGTCACAACGGGATGTTCCCGTGTTTCTTCTGCGGGTTGCTGTCGCGTTTGTTCTCGAGCATCTCGAGGCCGTTGATCAGGCGCGCGCGCGTCTCGCGCGGCTCGATCACGTCGTCGATGAAGCCGCGCCCGGCCGCGACGTACGGGTTGGCGAACTTCTCGCGATATTCCTGGACCAGCTCGGCCTTGCGCGCGGCCGGGTCGGCGGCCTCGGCGAGCTCCTTGCGGAAGATAATGCTCACGGCGCCGTCGGGCCCCATCACCGCGATCTCGGCCGTCGGCCAGGCAAGGTTGAGGTCGCCGCGGATGTGCTTGCTGCTCATCACGCAATACGCGCCGCCGTAAGCCTTGCGCGTGATCACGGTCAGCTTGGGCACCGTCGCCTCGCAGTAGGCGTAGAGCAGCTTCGCGCCGGCGCGGATGATGCCGCCGTGCTCCTGCTTGGTGCCGGGCATGAAGCCGGGCACGTCCTCGAAGGTGATGATCGGGACGTTGAAGCAGTCGCAGAAGCGCACAAAGCGCGCGGCCTTCTCCGAGGCATCGATGTCGAGCACGCCGGCCAGCACCATCGGCTGATTGGCCACGATGCCGACGCTGTGGCCGCCGAGCCGCGCGAAGCCCACCACCACGTTCTGCGCGAACTCCTCGTGGATCTCGAAGAAGTCGCCGTTATCGACGATCAGGCCGATCAACTGGCGGACGTCGTACGGCTTGTTCGGATTGTCGGGCACAAGCGTGTCGAGCGCGGCCTCCATGCGCAGCGGATCATCCGCGGTCTTGACGAAGGGCGGATCCTCCATGTTGTTCTGCGGCAGGTAACCCAGCAACTTACGCAGCAGATACAGACAATCAGACTCGTTTTGCGCGACCTTGTGACAGACGCCCGAGCGCGAAGCGTGCACGCTGGCGCCGCCCAGCTCCTCGAACGACACATCCTCGTGTGTGACCGACTTGACCACATCGGGGCCGGTCACGAACATATAAGACGTATCTTTGACCATGAAGATGAAGTCGGTCAGGGCCGGCGAGTACACGGCGCCGCCCGCGCTTGGGCCCATGATCGCCGAGATCTGCGGGACCACGCCGGAGGCCAGCGTGTTCTTGAGAAAGATGTCGGAGTAGCCGCCGAGCGAGACGACGCCCTCCTGGATACGCGCGCCGCCCGAGTCGTTCAGGCCGATCACGGGCGCGCCGGTTTTCATGGCCATGTCCATGATCTTGCAGATCTTGGCCGCGTGTACCTCGCCCAGCGAACCGCCGAAGACCGTGAAATCCTGCGAGTACACGTACACCAGGCGGCCTTCGATCGTGCCCCAGCCCGTGACGCACGAGTCGGCCAGGAACTTCTGCTTGTCGAGGCCGAAATCCTGCGTGCGATGAACCACGAACGGGTCAAGCTCGCGGAACGATCCGCGGTCGAGCAGCAGGTCGAGGCGTTCGCGGGCCGTGAGGCGCCCACGCTTGTGATGCGCGGCCACGCGGTCGGGGCCGCCGCCCTGCTTGGCCTGTTCCTTCAGCGAGCGAAGTCGTGAGATCGAGTCCATGGGCAGTCCTGGGTTCTAAATGCGGATGAGCTAGAGCGGATTATACCGGGCCGCAGTCGGGTCAAAACGGATCGTCACAGGGCAATCGCGCCTTTTTCGCGAAGACGGTTATTTCGCACGAATTTGGCAAAGCTCGCGCCGTTCCATTTGAGATGCGATCGCCCTGCCTTTCGTCAACGAAAGGCCCTTCGAGATCGCCAGAGCAGGCTGAGGGAGAGGATCAGCCAGATCGCCGTGAGGAAGATCGTGAAGGGCAGGCTCACCGAGCCGAAATCGGACCGGCCCAACCAGAGCCGTTCGATCAGTCCCCAGATCGCGATCGCGGGCAGGGCCACGGCGGCCAGCCGCAGCCCCCAACTCCGCCGACGCCAGACGGCGATCGCCAACGCCAGGAAAGACAGCGCAAGCGCCGCGTTGCGCAGCGGGAGATAGGCCGTCGGCACGCTCAGCGCGAGCGTGTCGAGCACGGCCCAGCGGGTCAGCGAGGCGTAGACGCCCAGCAATTGAAACAGGCCGGCGCCCAAGAAAAGCCAGGCCAGGATCGTGAGCGAACGGGGGCGGCGCCGGTCAGCGGACATGCGACCGCAACTCTAGCACAGGCGTCTGAGGGTTGAGTGAGGGCGAATGCGCCGGGGAGGCAGGCAACGTGGCGACTGACGTCGTCACTGCCCACAGGCACCTGTGCGCCCGTCACCCCATCGTGCGTCGCGCAGGAGCCGCCTGACGACGGGCGACCGTGCCGCCGCCTCGCAGCCAGAAGACCGTCATGTCGCGCAGGGTGCGCAGGATCAGGCTGCTGCGCGCCCCGCCCGCCTTGCCCGTCAGACGCGGCACGTAGCGGACGTCGACCTCGACCAGGCGTGCGCCGATCGCTTTCGCCTTGATCAGCACTTCGGCATGGAAGAACGCGCTGCGGATGTACTCGATCTGGAGCAGGCGCAGCATGGCGAGGCGATACAGGCAGATGTATTGGAACTGCCGTTCTCGCATCCCGAAGAGCACCTGCACCACACGAATGTTGGCGGCGTGCACCAGACGCCGGAACCACGAGTAGTCGACGTGCACGTCGGCGACGCCGACCACCACGTCGGCGTTGGACGACGACTCGAAGTAGCGGCGCAGATCGACAGGGTCGATCGCCAGGTCCGCCGGCACAAGGATCAGCCAGTCGCCGCGCGCTTGCGCGATCGCGGTCGTCAGGCCGCTGCCCAGGCCCAGATTGACCGGGTGCGAGATGCAGCGGATGCGCGGGTCGAGCTCGGCCATGGCGGCCGCGACGGCGGCCGTGTCGTCGCGGCTGGCGTCGTCGACGATCAAGACCTCGGCGGCGACGCCAAAGCGATCGAGCACGGCCAGCACGCGCCAGACGCTCTGCGCCAGACCGGCGCGTTCGTTATAGGCCGGCACGAAGACGGTCAGCCAGGGGCGGCGGGGTTCAGGGCTCAAGGGCCAGTTCTCGCACATGGATATTCGCGCGTTCGCCGGACAGCTCGTCGTGGATCTCGATCGCCAGACGCACGATCGGGCCCTCGACGCCGGGCAACTCGAGACGCAGCTCCGGGTCTTTGCCGGCGTTGACGAACTGCTGCGACAGAGTGACCGGCGGCGCGTCCACGTCGGTGTAGGCCCGGATCGTGAGCGTGAACAGATCCATCGTGCCCGTGGTCAATCGCACGGCCGTGATCGCGCGCGGCGTGGGGAAGTCGACCTGCAACAGCAGCGGATTGGCTTCCATGCCCCGGATCAACGTGAAGGGATCGTTGTCGGTCAGGTGCTGCGCCGCGCCCATGTCGAAGAGCGAGTGCGTGATGTAGACGGTCTGCCCGCCGAGCTGCGTTTCCTCGGTGACCGGCTTGCGCCGCTCCTCTTCCTCGGCCACGAACAGGGCCTCGGCCTCCGCCGAGTACTTGGCTCGGAAGATGTAGAAGCCGGGCGAGCCGTCGGGATACGCCAGCGTCTGTTCGGGCGTGATCGTCTCGAATTTGCCGCTCGCCTGAGCCGCCGACAACTCGCCGGGGGTGCCGATGAACACCAGGTTATCGGTGAGCGGCTCGTAGCGGCTTTGATACCAGTCGATTCCACGGATCGCCACATGGTCGTACGTCGTGCCGGTCAGGAAGAACTCGCGGTAGCGGTCGGTGCCGTTCGCCCAGGTCGACGAGACGAGCACCATGGTCTCCGGGTTGGCCTTGAGCAGCGCCGGGATCACGTCGACGAAGATCTGCTTCGCCCCGTACTGCATGCCGTACAGGCCGTAATCCGAGAACCAGAGCGGCGCGGCCTGGAAGGTCACGGCAATCAGCACGAGCGCACCCACACCGGTCACGGCTGCGATCAGGCTTTCGATTCGGGGCCGCTGCAACCGGGGCAGGCGCGCCAGAAGCCAGTCGACGCCCAGGGCCACCACCAGAATCGCGGCCGGTACGAAGGTCATCACGCGCGCCGCGCCGATCTCGAGCGTTGCAGCTCCGGCGGGTGCCGCCAGGGCCGCCAGGGCCACGGCCCGGTGCGTCGGCGACTTGATGTTGCGCAGGATAACCCACACGCCGGCGATGAAGAACGGAAGCGCCCACCCCCAGAGCTGGGCCTGACCGGGGATGCGGTGCCGCGCCAGATCGGTGGTGTTCGGCCAGAACCAATACTGCGGGCTCAGGCCGTACAGATAGCGCTGAAGATACATGCCGGCCTTCTGCGGCCAGGTCAGTTCCTGCGAGAACAGGTACGAGTTGACCGCGCGCAGGTGCGTGCCCAGGGCGTCCTCATGACCGAGCTGGAACGCGATCAGCGGTCCCGCCATCGCAAGGCCCCAGACGATCAGGCCGATCTGAACGCGGCGGTTCAGTTTCAAGTGATATCGAAAGTCCGAGATCAGCAGGAGCCCGCCGGTCACGGCCATCACGGCCTGGGCGTTGGAGTAGCTGTAGAACGTCAGCGCTCCGCAGAACAAGGCCGGGAAACCGTAGTACGGCGAGCGCTCTCTGTACAACAGGTAGAACAGCAGGAAGCCGGCGTAGAACGACGCCGTCGACGTCGCCTCGAAGGCCGTACGGCTGTGAATCAGCCAAATGGGCGAGAGCGTGAAGACCAGGATCGTGATCCACCAGAAACGGGCCTTGAAGACCCGATGCGCCGCCAGCGCCACCGCCAGCACGCCGAAGATCGAGATCAAGGCCGACGTGCCGCGCACGACCCCGATGCTGTTGCCGAACCAGCTCGTCGCAAGACCCAGCGCGTACGCCGTGATGACCGGCGTGAAGCGTTGAGGCGCCGCCTCGAAGTACACGGGCAACAACTGCCCGGCGCCGTCGACGAAACCGTTCTGGACGACCGATCGACCGATCAGGGCAATGCTGGCCTCGTCCGAGAAGAAATAGATCGGGAACTGGTCGAGCGCGATCAGGCGGGTCAGCGCGTAGACGCCGATCAAGGCGCCCAGCAGGATGAGGTTGAAGCGGGTCGAGGGCAGCGCATCCAACCTGAAGCGCGCCCAGGCTTTTCGAGCCGCGGTCACCAGGGCGGTCTGCTCGAGCGGGGCCGGCGCAGGGCGCTCTGTCGGAGCGATCGGCGCCCCGGTGTCGGCTGGAACGATGACCGGTGCAATGACCGATGCGACGACCGGCTCTGTTGCGGCCGGGATGGGCGCGGCAATCGGGGCCGCGGTCGGCGTTTCGATCGGAGCCGCCATCGCTGCAGGCGCCGCCGCTGGTTGAAGCTGGAGCGGCGCGTCCGAACGACCGATCAGAACCGTCTCATGACGCACCACACTTGGGTCGGTGGCGGAGTGAGCCTCGATGTGAATGCTCACCGCCACGCCCGGCGGGACCTCCAGCGAAACGCGCACCAGAGGCGCGGCCGAGGACGACGGCAGCGTCGACTGCACCACGATCTCGGGCGCCACCACGGCGCGCGGCGTCGGAACCGATGCGATGGGTTCAGGTGCGACGGGCCGCTCGGGGTCCGCGCCCGGGGCTGATTCGGGAGCGTTCACGTCAAGTTCGGTCATAAGAGGACCTTGCCAACATAACCATTATATGGAACGGTGAGAGTCCGGCCAGTAAAGAGCGACTGAAACCTGGCCGCCCTGCCCGAGCGGCCGGCTGCCCCGCGCGAGCGATTTTGACGCCCTTTGACGGCGCAAGTACAATCGCCTGGGATTTGAAGGGACCCTCTCATGCAAGAAGCCATCACGCCTGAGTTGTTCGACTATCTGGTCGAGCTCGCGGCGCTTGAACTGACACCGGACGAAGCCCAGTACCTGCGGCATGAGTTGAACCAGCAGCTCAAAGCCATTCAAGAACTGGAGCGCATCGCCGTCGGCGACGACGTGCCCCCGGCGGCGCGCGGCGTCGCCTACCCGTCTGAAGTGCGCGCCGCCCTCCGCGAGGACGTCCCGGTGCCGAGCGACCTGGCGGCCACGCTGCTGGCCGGCGCCCCCGACTTCGACGACGGGTACTTCATCGTCCCCGAGATCCCGCATCAGGATCTCTAGGCCGACTGACGCACGAACTCCCCAGCCAAACGCCGATCGCGCATCCATGCCCAACTCCCTTACCCTGCCCGACCTCCCTGCCCACGAGATCGCCCGACGCGTCCGAAGCGGCTCCCTGACGGCGCGCGCCGTGATCGAGGCCACGCTGGCGCGCATCGCCGCCGCAGACGGCGACCGTCCGACCACGACACCCGGCGCGACCCGGGCCAACGACGATCAGCACGTCCACGCCTTCATCTCGGTCCAGGCCGATCAGGCCCTGGCGCGCGCCGATGCCATCGACGCCCAGGTGGCCCGTGGTGAGGACCCGGGCCCGTTGGCCGGCGTGCCGCTCAGCGTCAAGGACATCTTCTGCGTGGCCGGTTCGCCGACGACGGCGGCCAGCCGCATGCTCGAGAACTTCGTCGCGCCCTACACGGCCACGCCGGTCGCCCGGCTCGAGGCTGCGGGCGCGATCGTGGTCGGAAAGGTCAACCTCGACGAATACGCCTACGGCTCGTCGACCGAATCCTCGGCGTTCCAGCCCGCGACGCGCAACCCCTGGAATGCAAGCTGCGTGCCCGGGGGTTCGTCGGGCGGGAGCGCCGCCAGCGTCGCCGCAGGCGAGGCCGCGATCTCGATCGGCACCGACACGGCAGGGTCGATCCGCCAACCCGCTGCCTTCTGCGGCGTGGTCGGCCTCAAACCCACCTATGGGCGCGTCAGCCGATACGGCCTGATCGCCTTCGGGTCGTCGCTCGATTGCCCAGGGCCGTTGGCCCGCAACGCCCGCGACACCGCGCTCGCTTTGCAGGCCATGTCCGGTGCCGACCCGCATGACTCGACCGCGGCGGCGTTGCCGGTGCCCGACTACAGCGCCGGGATCGAGGCGGGGGTGCGCGGTCTGCGGATCGGCCTGAGCCCCGATTACTTCAGGATCCGCTACCCGGACCCGACCACCGGAGAATTCCGCGACACTGAACTGCCGTCCGAGATCGTCGCCGCCACCCGGGCCGCGGCCGAGGCGCTCGCCCGGGCCGGCGCCGAGATCGTCGAAGACGTGCCGATGCCCAACACGTCGTTCGGCATCCCAACCTACTTCGTCGTCTCGCGCGTCGAGGCCGCCTCGAACCTGCACCGCTTCGACGGCGTGAAGTACGGCCACCGCACACACCAACCGATCCGTGATCTGCGCGACATGTATCGCAAGTCGCGCGCCGAGGGCTTCGGCCGCCAGCCCAAGCTGCGCATCCTGATGGGCATGTACGTCTCAGGCGCCGCGTATGCGCATCAATACTATCAACGCGCACTGCGCGTCCGCACGCTGATCCGCCGCGACTTCGAAGCGATCTTCGACCCGGCGGGCCCGTACCGCCTCAACGCCCTGCTCACGCCGACGACGCCGACCACGGCCTTCCGGGTGGGCGCGATGTACGGCGACTCGGTGCTGATGCAGTACGCGGACCTGCTGGCCGTGAACGCCAACCATGCCGGGATCCCGGCGCTGTCGATGCCGGGCGGCCTCGACGACTCGGGCCTGCCGATCGGCGTGCAGCTGTTCGGCGCGGATTGGGACGAGGCGACGTTGCTGCGCATCGCGCACACCTACGAGCAGGCGACGGCCGACGCCGCGTGGCGCAGCCGCCGCCCGCCGACTATTGCGGGTCTGCCGGCGAAAACCGCCTGACCCACACGTTTGAGGAGAGCGAGACCACATCGTGGAGTTTTACATCGTTCAGGGCTTAAGTCTCGGGCTTGCTGTGGCGATCGCGCCCGGCCCGTTACAGGCCTACTTGCTGGCGCAAGCCGTCCGTTACGGCCCGCGCCACACCCTGCCCTTGATTCTGGCGCCGGTCGTCAGCGATGTGCCGATCATCGCGCTGGTGCTCTTTACGCTGACCTTTCTACCGGACTGGGCGCTTCGAAGCCTGCAGATCGGCGGCGGTCTGGTGTTGCTGTATCTGGCCTATGAGTCGTATACGCACTTGCGGCGCCCGCCGGTCAGTTCGCCCGATGCGCGTCAGGCGGGTCAGAGCTTCGTCAAAGCCGTGCTGATGAACGGCTTGAGCCCGGGCCCGTATATCTTCTGGTTCACGATCGCGGGCCCGATCTTCCGCGCCGGCTACAGCGCCGATCCCTGGCTGGGTTGGGCGTACTTGACCGGATTCGGCGTGGGCCTGGTTGCCGGTCTGGCGGTCTTCGTCCTGACGGTCGGCACCACGCGCCGCCTGAACGAACGGTCGCAGATGATGATCAACGTCGCCACAACCGTGATCCTGGCGGGTTTTGCCGTGTACCAGATCTGGGCCGGTTTCTTCCTGCCGACGTCGTCGGCCCTGGCCCATTGACCGCGCTCGATTGACCGCGCCAAAAGGTCCCGATGCCTACTCGCACACGCCGCACCGGACCCTTGGCGTGGGGCGGGCAACTGGTTCGGCGACACGTGGGAGTCGTCGACGGCCTGGCGGTCGTGGCCCTGACGATCCCCGTGGTCGCGCGGTTCCTGTTAAGGCTGCCGCGCGGCTACGATACGCTTCTGCATATCCTGCGGATCGTGCTACTCGATCGCGCCCTTGTCGAAGGCCAGGTCTGGCCGCGCTGGTCCACTGATCTGGCGTTTGGATTCGGCTACCCCCTCTTCAACTTTTACGCGCCGGCCGTGTACTACCTGGGCGTGGTCTTTCGCAGGCTGGGCGCGGACGGCGCCGCCGCGTTTCAATGGGTCGTGAGCGCCCTGGTCCTGGTTGCCGCGCTCGGCGCCTGGCGCCTGTGCGCGGAGATGCTGCCGCCTGACGGCGCTGCGATCCAGGCAGACCGCAACGGCCATGACAGCCGGCGGTTGGCCGCGATCGTCGGTGCGGCCGCCTATGTGTACGCCCCATATGTATTGGTCAACGTCTACGTGCGTGGCGCTGTCGCCGAGGTAGCGGCTCAGGCGCTGCTGCCCTGGGCCCTGTTCCTCTTGCGCCGGGTTCTGCTGTCCACGGATCCCATCCGCCATGCCCCGGCCGCTACGCTGGTTCTGGTCGCAATCGTGCTCAGCCACACGATCTCGCTCTTGTTGATCCCGCCGTTCGTCGTTTGCCTGACCCTGGCTCAACTCCGGCAGCAGCCGAGTCGCTGGCGCTGGGCGCTCGTGATCGGCCTGGGTGCCGCCGCGCTCAGCGCCGTCTTCTGGCTCCCCTTAATCGTCGAACGAAGCGCCGTCGGCACTGTCGCCTATCAGGCGGCTCTGCAATCCGGCGTGGAGACGTTCCTGCGCGCAGACGAGTTGGTGTGGTCAGGCGTGCCCTTCGACTATGCGCGAATCACTTCGGGCCTGCGGTTCGGGTTGAGCCCGATCCATCTGGCGCTGGGTTTGTTCGGGCTGGGTTTGCTTTGGCGACGTCGAACTGCGGAATGGATGGTGTACGGGGTCACGCTGATCGCGACCGTCGGTCTGCAGCTTGATTCCACGAAGGCGTTCTGGGGTCTGGGCGGTCTGATCGATATCGTTCAGGCGCCGGCTCGACTCCAGACCCTGTCTTACCTCTCGGTAGCGGTCCTCGGCGCCGCGGCGATCAACCAACTTCCTGCATTCATCGAGCGACGACCCGCCGGCCTGGCGTTGATCGCCGGCTTCGTGGCGATCGGAGCGCCCTGGTCCATCCGCACGCCGCCGTGGCTCGAGTCGGTCACCGATGCCGGTCTGGCCGAGATCGCCGGCGCAGAAGCGACCGGGGCGAGCTTCGGCTTATCGGCTTACCCCGAATTCCTGCCGCGCTGGGTCGATCTGTCCGGCCAACTGGCGGATCCGGCGCCGACGGATACCGCGAAGGCCCTGGTGTCGCTGCTCGCCAGAGGCCCGGCTGAGTATCGCCTGCGGGTTCAGGCGCCCGCCGCATGGACGCTGCACACCGCGGATTTCTACTTCCCAGGATGGTCGGCGTGGATCGATGACGTGCCCGTCGGCGTGTCGGCCGAAGGCACGCTGGGGCTGGTCTCACTTTCGGTTCCCGAAGGTGAGCACCTGGTGCGCATCGCCTTTTCGGGCTCATGGGCGCAACAACTCGGAGCGTCGATCAGCACCATCGCTGCCCTCGCGGCGACCGTTTTGTTGTTCGGGCGCCGGCGCTGGGCTGCAGCGTCCGGCCTGGCGATCACCGCCGGTGTCGGGATCTGGCTGGTCAGCGGCGCGCAGCCTCGACCGCGGCCGGTGACCTGGGCGCCGACGGCGGTGGCTGGGGCACCCTTCGACCTGCTCGACTTTCAGGCGCGTGCAGAAGGTTCCGAGCGGCTGTCTGTGCAAATCGCCTGGTTCGTGAGTCAGACCACGCCCGACGACCTGACGTACCGCTGGGTGTTGCGCACCGCCGCTGGCGATATCGCGGCCGAAACGCGGGCGCGCCCCTGGTTCGACCACGGACACACGCGGGCCTGGCCGGCCGGTGCGATCGTCGATGACGAGGCCGAACTGATCCTGCCCGCGGACCTTCCGGCGGGCCGCTACCAGCTCGCCGTCTGTGCGCAGCCGGCGGCCCAACGGCTCGATCCCTGCGAGCCGACAACCATCGTGGAAACGAATATCGTCATCGCCCGCCCGGCGCCGGCCCGCGTGGCAACCGCCAACAGCCGGTTTCGCTTCGAGGGCGGCCTGGAGCTCGTGGACGCGCAACTCGAGACCGCGGCCGGCGACTTCGCCTTGGGGGGAGCCGCGCCGATCGTCGCGCCGGACGACGATCTCGTCGTCCGTTTGACCTGGCGCACGACCGCCTGGCTGCTGCCAGAACGCCTGGAAAGCAGCCCGGCCCTCACGAATCAACAGGGCGCGCGCCTGTCGTACTCCTCCTTTCCGCTGGGCGGACTACTCAGCTGGCTACGGGCCTTGCCGCCGGGAAGTCTCATCATCGACCGCCAACCGGTGTTCATCGACCCGCACGCGCGAAGTGGGCGATATCCGCTGACGGTGCGCGTGTTCGATCTGGGCGCAGGTCGTCCGTTACAGGTATTCGATGACTCAGGGCAATCGACGGGAGACGTGATCAGCGTGGGCGACGTGAAAGTGCTTGCGCCGGCCGCGCTGACCGTCCGCGCCCGACGGGCGGCGACGATCGGCGATCTGGCAACCTTCGTCGGTTTCGATCTGGATCCTGTGACGGCCAGCCTCCAGCCCGGCGCAACGCTGACTCTGACCGTGGTCTACCGCGTGCTTCGCCCGGCCGATCGTGACCTCACGCAGTATGTCCATGTGTACGACCCGGCGCTGGGTTTAATCGGGCAAGCCGACTCGCCGCCGGCGGAGGGCAATAACCCGACGACCGGTTGGGTGCCCGGCGAGATCATCCGCGACACCCTCACACTCACCATCGCCCCGGAGGCCCAACCCGGGACCTATCCGGTTTTGTGGGGCCTGTACGATTCGACCACCGGCGAGCGGCTGCCGGTGGCCCTCCCCGACGGCACCCAACCTTTGGACCGGTCCGTGCCGTTGGGAGTCATCATCATCGGCGCGCCCTGACTCAACTCACGGCGTCACCGACGTGGCTCAAGTACAATTGGGCCGGTTAAGCGGTCCTGCTTTCAACCAATTACAATCGCCAATCGCCTACACCATGTTGTCGTACGAAGCCGTTATCGGGCTGGAGATCCACATCCAGCTCAACACCCGCACCAAGATCTTCTGCGGCTGTCTGGCCGATAGCTGGGGTGCGCCACCCAACAGCAACATCTGCCCGGTATGCTGCGGCCTGCCCGGCGTTCTGCCCGTGCTCAATCGGGCCGCGGTCGAAAAGGCCATCCTGTTGGGCGCGGCGCTGGGCTCCGACGTGCGCGACGAGAGCTTCTTCGACCGCAAAAACTACTTCTACCCGGACCTACCGAAGGGTTATCAGATCACACAGTACGACCAGGCCGTGGTCCATGGCGGCCGCTTCGACGTGCCCATGCCCGACGGCCGGATCGTCTCGATCTCGATCACCAAGGCGCACCTCGAGGAAGACGCCGGCAAGACGCGCAAAGACGTCG
>WBZS01001241.1_pt1 | contig 21430 bp, 23 predicted proteins | sample 5204201 | NCBI WGS metagenome assembly WBZS01 (sample SAMN12344357, study PRJNA552823) | activated sludge metagenome | biome: Activated sludge suspended growth; feature: Nitrification reactor; material: Wastewater; isolation source: activated sludge from nitrification reactor of wastewater...
GTGTTGCGGCGATCCCGCTGGCGCGCGTCAGTGAGTTTCCGATCATCGGGGTCGTGGTCGCCGCTCGACCCGTGGAGGCGCTCGTTAGGTTCGTCGGCGGGGTTGTTCATGCCGGGGGCAGCCCAGTTCGCCAGGATCAACTCGAACTTCGCCCGCAGAGTGGGGGTGAGGGTGGCGGTCAGTTTCGACATCAACTGCTGATCTTGCGGACCTAAATGCAGCGCGCGTTGGCAGCGGCGGTCTTTCTCATCCGACAGGGCCCGTCCGGATCCAGATACGCCAGCAACGCGATGGCGGCTTTCCGTAGTTCGTGCGGAGTCAACGCACGGGCCATTGCGGCCAGATCAATTTCGGCTTGCTCGGCCACCTGGCCGGACAGTTTCCACGGTAGTCGGCGCATCACATCGCCGATCTCATCAACATGGGCACCCCTAATCGCCCCATCAGCGACCGCCTCAGCGGTGCCCGGGAACTGCGGCTGAAGACTCTGCCCGGTCGGCGCAGTCAGGCGGGCGATCTTCTCGGCCCGCCGATAACGTTTCTTCGCTTCCGGGCGCCCCAGCCGTAAACCTTTGGCCAGCCACGTCATCGGATGAGTGAACCCATCCCGGGAATAGGCGCAGCGGTCGTTGATCTCGGTGAACAACTGGGCCGCTACACCTTCCTGACGAGCCCGGACCCGCTCCAACAGTCTCGCCCCAGCCAACAGTTCATCCTCGGTCACCGCCGGCCACACCGCCGACCCCAACTTCACCGCAATCGCATCAGCCGCAGCCAACAACTCCGCCGGCGAATCGGGCAACACCACCGGCATCACTGTCGGTTCGGTCATCGGATTTACCTCCCCTGAGCTGCGGGAACAACCTGTTGTTAGAACTAGTGTTCACTCTAGCCTGGCCCTCTGACATCTGCCACACCAGATTCCGGTTGATTCACAGCGCTCTCACGTGCGGCGCACCATCACATAGATTCACAGCGCTCTCACGTGCGGCGCACTATCACACATATGAGCTTGCGCCGACAGTGTCGGAGGTAGCGGATCTAATTGAGAGAGTGCACGCACTCAGCCGTGCCACACACTGACCGTCAAACCTCTGGGGACCGAGGAGACACTATGAAAAAGGCCATCGCCGCGATGTTCATCGCGGCCGCCGCGACCACCGGTCTGGCTGCGCCGGCCAGCGCGGCTGTGTCGGTCACCTACACCGTCGAGGCTGATACCCCCGACGTTCTGATTGCCTACAGCCCCGGGCAGTGGCAGCGGTACACGCTGAGTTACTCCAATCTCGCTGGCCGGTACGCCTTGGGAATCAACACTCGACCAGAACGGGCAGAGAACATGTTCATCGCGATCAAAGGCTCGACGAGCCAGCATTGCCGGATTCGAGTTCAGGGTGCGGTGATCGCCGTCGACAACTCACCGATTCAGGCAGTCTGCTGGGCACGGTCGGCGTAGGGCTGAGGGACTCAAGATGGATGACTGGCCACCGACCGCCGACGACGTGCTCGATAGCTTCGCCGCCGGGCTGTCCAATGCTCTACGGGGTGGGGAGGACGGGATCGTTGGGTGCTCGAAATCATGGGACAACGAGTTGTGGGAACTTGCCCGCTACATCGTCATCGAAGGCGACAACGCCAGTCCGCAAAGGATCGAGGAACTGATCCAGCAGGCCAAGGACGTGCGCGACGCAGAACTTCGGTATTGGTTGGCTCAAGGCTGAAACGGACGGTCAGCATGTCTGACCTCGATGCTGTAATCCCCACATGTCGTCGTTCTTCTTGTTTGTCGCCTTGGTGGCCCTTGCTTACTACCTCGTGCGGGCGGTGACGACACCCGAGGCGAGAGCGCAGTTCGCCAGGTCGAGGAAGAAGCTTCCGATGCGCAAGCGTGCTCGGACACCGCTGGAATTGCTCCAGGATGATCGTCACGACGCGCGGTTACGACGACGAGCAGTGTGCGACCGAATCGAGCGTGGCGCGGTCCTGCCAATCAAGGAACAACCCGACGACGGTGACTTCACCGGCTATACCGCGATGGTTGCTGATCTATGGCTCGATCGTGATTTCACTCTTCGAGCACGAGCAGTCGGACTGAGCTGGTTGCCGTTCGTGGCGCCGCCGGAGCATGCCGAGACTCAGGAGATTGCCCGAGAACGCTTGCGCCGCACCTACCGCCTCAACGACGAAGAGAAACAAGGCCTTTCGCGGCTCAGCCGCAAGCAGGGAGGACGGATCGCCATCGTCGCGGCTGCGGTCGCGAGTCGGATCGACCGGTACCCGGTGTGGCGCCTGGGTCTGTTCGACGAGGGGCGGGTACGCATAGATCTGGCTGGCGAGGTCACGTACGCCGTTGATGCGGCCAAGGCATTGGCCGAGCAGGAGAGGTTGCTCGGCCCGCCGCCGGTAGGGCGAATGGCCAGAGATCCTGTTGCCGCTGGGCTCTACATTGAGAAGGCGCGCGTTCTTGAACAGCGAGCCGATGCCTTGCTCGCTCGCGTCGAGGCGTTCGAAGAATATCGCCAGATTGTCGCCGGGATCCAAGAGGACGCCAATCGGCAGCATTGGCTAGACCGGGTTGGCTCAATCGATGACCTCGACGCCGCCGCGCAGGCCGTGGCCGACGGAATGTATGCCGATTCGCTCAGGCTCACCGCGGCAGAGTCCCGAGCGTGGGCGACGGTCTACTTGCCGAGGACGGAGCCGATCTCGGCGAAGCTGACTGCCCCCACTGATGGCTTGACCTAGGTAAACGACCAGGGCTGTATCACTGTTCGGGCTCGACGGTAGTCTTTCAAATCGGCGTCCGCGAAGCCTGGCGCTGATGCACGAAATAGGAGCAGCAAGGTGCCTGACGCGTCTAACGATGCGATACCAGTGTGGACTTTGACCACCGCCGAAGCCGATACCCCACTGCTCGGCGACGGTGCACCGCTCACGCCGGAGCGGATAGAGGCACTGCGAAACGCGTTAGCAGCCTTCTCGTCGGCACCCATTGTCACTCTCGCAGCACATCCAATGCCAGCCGGTGTAGATAGGTCCGACGGAATTTCACTCGATGATTCGAGTCCGCTCGCAAAACAGCTTGGCGAACTAATCGCCAAGACCCCAGAGGTGAACCTTATGCAGGCGGGGGAGACGCTTTACCGGATGGATGTGCCGTCTAAGGTCGCCGCCGAGCTTGGCGAAGGACTCTTGGTGCCGATGAAGTCCAAGGCTGAGGGGATCTATAGCGCGTTGATAGGCTCTGATGGCGTCGGGGCCCAGCCGACTTTCATGTCGGTCGCCGGAAAGGGAGCAGCTGGCGTCTCGACAGTTACCGTCGCCGGTCCGCTTGTCCTCGCGTTTATCGCAGCCGGGCTGACAATCGATGCTGAGCGCAAGCGTCGGGATGCACTCGACAGGCTTGCGACAATTCTGAAGAAGCTGGAGAAGGACAACCTCGATAACGAGCGCGCCAGTCTCAACGGCGCGGTGCCGGCCATCGAGAAGGCGACCGCAGTCCTGCTTGACCGGGGCAGGATCGGCCACGCTCTCGGAATCGACGGCGCGGTGAACACCGTCGAGACTGCGATCGCCAAAGCCGAACATCGGGTGGCCGAGTGGCGCAAGGCGATCTTCACGCTCGATGGAGACGTGGCTGAACTCGACAAGCTCAGGGAACTCTTCCCGGGCATAGATGAACCTGACACCGAGTTCTACGCGCATCTGCAGTTGGCGCGGCTCGCGATCGCGCTCGAGCGACAGGTGCTGCTGCTGCAGGCAGTCGAGCATGCGCAGTTGGATGAGGGCAACTTGTTCGAGAGCTTCGCGGCGAGCCTCCAGAAAGATCAACGGAAGCTTGACGAGTTGGTACGAGACTTCGGTGGGTTTCTCCGGCAACTCGGTGGCTACCGGGTCGACCGGTCACACGGAATCGGAAGCGTCGCCTTCCGTGCCAGCGAAGTGGACAAGTTACTTGACACGAACCACCGCCTCAGAGAACTGCCTACCCAGATTCTCCCAGAGTCGGGGGGCACTAACGACGTGGCGATCGAAGTCGCCCGTGCAATTGACGGAGCGCTGACAGTCTTCCCGCTCACTGAAGCGGAGTAGCTGCGGCTTAGGTGATTACCCGCTTCGGTTGAGAATCGATGCAGTTAAGGCAAAGTCGTCAGCCAGCTTTTGTTCGCGCTGACCCCGGATCGCTGGATCTTTGTGCCACAGAGCCTGTCGGCTGGTGTGGTAGCTCTCGACGGTCACGATTCCACGAACTGCGGCCGGGTTGCGCAGCTTGAAGCGCCGCCAGGCGGCTTGAGCCGCACCGCCGTGGGGCATCACAACTTTGAGGTTTGGGCAGAGGGTGATGACTCGACGTAGCGGTTCCAGACCGCGGTCGATCTCGGAGGTGGTGGGTTTGCGGTTGATGTACCAGGGGTAGGTGTTCCACACCATCAACTGGTCGTGGGCGATTCCTGCCTCGGCGAGGAAGTTGTAATGCCGTTCCGCCGACGGATCATCGTTCTCGACGCACAGCATTCCACTTCCCTTGTCCGCCTGGGTCTTTGGCCCCGGATCCTGGAAGATCGCCAGCAATTCGGCGTTCACACCGCCATAGAGCGGAGCGACGTAAGGTAGCCACTCGCCGTCTGTCCGCAACTCGTCGACGAGCCGGTTGAACGGCTCGATGTGTGGCTCGTAGCGTCGTTCAAGTTGATCGTCGACAAACTTGGGATCGCTGCAGCGGCGCGCCATTAGTCGTCGGCCAAGGGTGCAGGACCTGTCACGGCCTCCCTTTCGAGGTTGGCTCGGTGTTCTTCCCGGCGCGCGTTTGCACGACGATCGGCGAAGCCTTTCATGCTTGCGCCGATCGAGCCGATGCCAGTGAGGCCGGCCGCGACGACCTTGTCTCCGATCTCACTCGCGACCTGCGTGGTGATCCGGCCGATTTCTTGTACTGCGTCGCCGAAATCTGGCATTTCGTGTTCTTGCCACTCGATGACTTGGGTGCGACGAGCCTTGGCGAAGCCATCCAGTCCTTGCTTCAGGTGGCTGGCGTTCTCCTGCACGCTCCGCGCGGAGACCCAGCGCAGAACCTCGAGCGGCTTCACGGAGCTATACGCGTTGAGCACGTTCCGGGCTTGGTGGAGGATGGCGGCGTCGGCCTCGAGATCCTCGGCGAGGGCCCTTCTCATCGCAGTGATGGTCGCCATTAGGTACTTCGGCTCAGTCGCTTCGACCCTGGCTAGCTTCAAGTTGTGCCACTTGTAGGCCGCATCCTGTGCAACGACAAGTAGATTTAGAGATTCAACGACAAGATCCTGCTTTACAAGCGCGCTCAAGTAGTCAGAGCGCTCGCCAATTGAGGCTCCGGGGTCAAAGTCGTCGAGGCATTGCTTGATGAAACTGCGCAGTTTCGACGTGGCTTGGTCCAATTCCGGCCCGATCGCCGCGATGGAGTCCCAATCGGCCTGAGAAAGCCTTGCCGTCTCATCGAACTGCGCTGTGAGACGGACCAGCGTGCGGTAGAGGCCGACGATGTCGCCGGTGCGATCTGCTTTCGCGAGCTTCAGAACCGCATCGACCTTCTTGTCGACGGCTGCGACTGCCTTCTCAACGTGCGCGATCGCGGTTCGCAGTGCGACCGTCATCATCGCCATCTGTACATTCAGCATCTGAGCATGGTTCAACGCAACGGGTTGCCATTGCATCTGGCCACTGAACGCCTTGGTCGATTCGTCGCGGAGAGTGGAGAGAAAGAAGCCGGGTTCCGACCCGCCGATCAGCTCTGCGTTCGCCATTTTGGTGATGGTCTGCGGTGACAACCTGACATATTGCCCGCCCGACGCGGTGATGCCGACAACGGCCGCTGCCGCGGCTGCAATGTCGACCAGCGACTTCTTAGATACGTCAGTGACGTCGTAGGCGTCCTTTGCGAACGCAGTCAGACGATTCACGTAAGTCTCAACGAACTCTGGATCACCGGTCAGCAGCAGGCCGTTCTCGTCGACTACCACGGCACCCGACGGTCCGGTGGTGTCGGTCACGCGTGGCCCGACCGCTTTCGAGATGTTTGACTCGCTGTTCATGAGGCTCATTCTGCCTGACGGATCCGACAACCGCTTGGTGCATGCAGGTATCGATCCGCATGCATGTGGATGTCAGTCCTCTGGGGCAAGATTGCACGCATGAGTACAGTCCAGAACTTTTCGGGAGGCCGGAAGCGTCGCAAGTTGAGCCGCAATAGTCGCGCACGTTCGGTACAGTCCCGACACGGTGCCGAACCTGCCTCACCGGAGCCGATCTCAGACGAACTGCTGGCGGCCGCGTTAGGAAGTGCTTTTCAAGACGCGCTTCCAAGCGCCCAGTTGGAGGTAGACGAACTTCGGCAGGCGTATCCCGAGGCGGACGTGAATGTCCTCGTGAAGCGGGTTAAGGGTAGAGCTGTCTGCAGGCTGAAGGAATTGACGTATCCAGACGGCGACCCAGGCCGAGGCGTCCTTGAGGTTCTTGCGGGACTGGCGATGGCAGTCGCGCTGCTCCGTGGGGTGGCCACGGCTAGCGAGGTGGACCTCCGCCGCCTGGGCGCAAGAATCGAGCGCGATATCCGGTACTCCGACAACGGGCGCCAGATATTGTCGAACGCCGCACCATTGCTAGCTGCGGCGGCGGCCGCGGCGGTGAAGAAGTACCAACCCGCAGTTGCCGAACAGGTCTTCAACGCCATGGGAGTCGCCAAGCCGAGTAAGCCTGGCCCCGTGCGTGACCTGTACAAACAGGCCCGAAGGAAGGTCTGGCACGCCCGCCACGCCCACGGTGTAGCCAACGCAGTGGGTGGATTCGGTGTGCAGGGGATAATCGACGGCGGTCTGGACAGGGTCATCGTTTCCCGCGTCGCGGCTTCGGTGAAGCGGCAGGAGATCAAGCGAAGGTGAGTGGGCCTGAATCCCTAACCTCCTGGGTCCACACACGCATGGACGAGGACGACACCCTTTCCGACGACGCACAGCTCCTGATTCTGGCTGCGCTCGATGGACACCAGGCTCTCGCCGACCTCGCTGGCTACACGCCAAAGCCCCGGCCCGAGCCAACGAAAGAGGACGAGCCCGAACCCATCGGCGCCTTCCTCAAGCGCATCACCGTCGAGGGCTTTCGCGGCATCGGTACGAAGACGCAGCTTGATCTCGATCCGAACCCGTCGCTCACCGTGGTCTCCGGCCGCAACGGCTCGGGCAAGTCGAGCTTCGCCGAAGCGCTCGAAGTCGCACTCACCGGCACTACCTACCGGTGGAAAGATCGCACCAGCCAGTGGAGCGAGCATTGGCGCAACATCCACGCCGGCACCAACCCGCGCATCGAGGTCACTCTCGCTGAGGAGAACGTTGGGCCAACGGCGCTCACCGTCGAATGGGCTCCTAACGCCGATCTCGAGGACGCGACCACCGCTGTCCAGCGCAACGGCCAAAAGAAGGAAGGCGGGTTCGCCAGCCTCGGCTGGACCCAGCCGCTGCAGACTTATCGCCCGCTCCTGACCTACGAGGAGCTCGGCGCACTTTTGCAGGGCAGACCGTCCGACCTTTACGACGCGATCTCTACCGTTCTTGGCCTCGAGCAGGTCACCACCGCCCTCAAGGCGCTCGACGAATATCGCAAGCGCTTCACGCCGTTGGAAACAAAGGTCAAGGCCGACAAGAAGGCAGTCACTCAGGACCTCGGCGCACTCGACGATGAGCGGGCGGCCGGGGCCACCAAGCTGATCAAAGCGAAACACGTTGAGACAGAGCAGCTTAGGCAGCTCGCCACCGGCACCGGAGGCGAGACTGCGACTGCGGCTCGGCTGCGTGCACTACAGGAGATCGTCTTCCCGGCAAAGGCGGAGTGCGACGAGAAGAGTGCAGAACTCACCAAAGCCGTTGCTGCACTTGCTCAGGTGGCGGACCGCGTCGGCGACGGTCTGCAGCGTCGTGAAGCATTGATCGACGCGGCGCTGGCCATCCACGACCACGACGGCGACCAGCTGTGTCCTTTGTGTGGAACGGGAACTCTGGACACACCCCGCGTCGAGGAGCTGAGAACCGAACGCGCCCAACACAAACACGACATGGCAGAACTGCAGGCCGCGCGGACCGCAGCGCGAAATGCTCAAACGCGAGCCGTGGCACTGCTCACCGTCGTACCCCCAGTCCTGTCTCAGGATTTACCACCCCAGATTGCCACGGAGGCAACAGAACTGGGCGATGCGTGGGCGACGTGGGCCCAGGTGCCAGCAGGCCGACTTGAGATCGCAGAGCATCTCAAGGCAAGCGGGCCAGTTCGCGAGAAGTTGGCGGAACTGCAGGCCGCCGTCGACGAACTGATCGCGTCAGCTGATGAAGCGTGGGGCAAGGTCGCGGCTCGGCTGGCAGCTTTCGCCGACGACCAAGAGGCTTGGGCTGCACAGGAATCCGATGCCACCGCTGCGAAGGGCGCGCACAAGTGGTTGAAGGACAACGAGATCGTCCTGAAGAACGAGCGGGTGCGGCCGATCGCGCAAGAGGCTAAACGCATCTGGGCGGGGCTGCGGCAGGAAAGCAACGTCGAGATTGCCGGTCTGACGCTGGAGGGAGCCAACACCCGCCGGCACGTCGAGATCAAGGCGCAGGTCGACGGCGAGGATGCCGGTGCACTGTCGGTGATGAGCCAGGGCGAGCTGCATTCACTGGCGCTCGCGCTGTTCCTGCCGCGGGCGACCATGCCGGAGAGCCCGTTCCGGTTCGTTGTGCTCGACGATCCGGTCCAGGCGATGGACCCGGCGAAGGTGGATGGGCTGGTACACGAGTTGCTGCGGATCGCGAAGACGCGGCAGGTGATCGTCTTCTCCCATGATGACCGCTTCGCCAGCGCGGTGCGCCGCGCGCCCAAGGATGTGCCGGTCAAAATCTATGAGGTAACCCGCGCCACCAACTCGACGGTGACACTGGCGGTCACGTTCAGCCCGGCGAAGCGGTACCTCAACGACGCGTTCGCCCTTGTCAAGGATGAACAGCTACCAGTCGAGACCCTGCGCCGCGTGCTGCCCGGTCTGCTGCGACTGGCGCTGGAGGCGCAGGCTCGCGAGGTCTTCTTTGGTCGGGAGTTGGTTAAGGGAACGCCGCATGACGACGTCGAGAAGGCTTGGGGCGCAGCGCATAAGACCCGGGCACGTCTGGCGTTGGCGCTGGAAGACCCGGCGAAGATCGAAGTGTGGCTCGACACGAAGTACCGTCGGCGCGCCCTACACAAGGCCAATGCGGTCCATTCACAGTTGGACGGCGACCTGGTCGAGGCCTGTCACGACGTCAAGAGGACCGTCGAAGATGTGAAAAGCGGGGCAAAGTGACCGCGCCCTTGGAGCAGGCGGCGGCCATCCTCGACGGTTCGTGGCCGGTCCACATGCATCCGGCGCGGGCGGCGGCGTGGGTGACTCGCTCGGCGCTGGAGGAGATCCTCCGGGACCTGGTGCGAGCCAAAGGTTGTGAGTCGAACGGTGCGAACACGAGGAGTCTGCTGAGCTGCCTGGAGGTCCTCTACCAGGATGATCCGCAGGTCGCGGGCCGCGCGCAGTATGCGTGGGATGCGCTGTCGAACGCCTCTCATCACCACGCGTACGAGTTGGCGCCGACGGTGTCGGAAATTGCGGACCTGATCGAGACGGTGCGCGCGCTGCACGGTGTGGGCGCGCGGTGACTAGCGAAGTCAACAAGCGCTGGTTGGCGTGGCGACTCCTCGACGACGACGGGAATGTCGCCTGGGTCGCGGTGACCCAACCGAAGGCCCGAGCGCTAATCGACCGGCAGAAGGTCTGGACACTCTTGCCAGACAAGGGTGTCTTTGTCGCCCATTGGGAGGCGACCGAGGATCACCATCGCGGCGACGGTGCGGAGCGAGTCTGGCACCACGACCAAATCATGCTCGACGAACTTGGTGATGCGGCTCGTGCGGTCCGCCTCCCGACCACCGAGGAGCTTCAACGAATCACGCGGCCACAGCGCTGCCTAACACTTGATCAGATCGACCGGATCCCAGTTACGAGGATCCTGGGCAAGACTCAGGCGCGGCTGATCGCGGAGAGGCATCGCTGACCAACCGCCGCTGCCAGACGGGTGCCATACGCTAGCCGTCAATCGTCAGCGATCCGAGGAGGCGTGGCGATGGCGATGGCCCAGGTGTGGTCGTCGTGCAGCAACCGCGGGTGCACATCGCGGCTGGTCGACACCTCACCGACAACTCACCGACTCAGGCAGTCTGCCGGGCACGGTCGACGTAGGGTCGACGTAGGGTCGGGCTGACGATGGTGGATCGAGGTACTGATCCGCAGGGAAGAAGGCACCACGTCGCTTCGTGCGCTTGGCCTACCCGCCGAGCGCCGGGAGGAAGGTCCGAAGGTCGATGAGTTCGACGTGCGCGGCGGGGCCTGCGGTGAACTCGGAAATCGAGAGCTTCCATTCGGGATCGAATCGTTCGGCGTACCGCTCGCGGGTGTTCGGTCCCGACCGATTCAGCCCCCACGAGGCGGACGAGGTGCTACTGCGTAGAAAGTGGATCGGTGCGTCAGCGACGACGTAGAGTTGCGCCTTCCGGTCGCTGTCGTCGGCCGCGAGGTTGACCAGATCGGCAAACACGCCACGCTTGCGCATCGCGTCCTTTCCCTTCCATTCGGCGATCTTGAACTCCGCTACGCGAAGATTGGTCTCGACGTCGAACGGTCGGCTCGGGTCATTGCCCGCAGCAAGTGAGGGCCGTACGGTGACTTCCTCGCCAGGTTCGAGCACTTGCGTCAGGACCTGGCTTATCGCTGCGGCGTGGATGACGTCATTGATCCGCCCAACTGTCGAACGCACACTCGGCCACCGACTGCGTCAGGTCCTTCTCGCCGAGAAATTTTGCCAAGACTACGAAAGCGCCGACGATATCGTACGGATCGCGGGAGGCGGAACTGTCGGTCATGGCGTCGATCATGGCACCTTTCGGCCAGCGTCCAGTGAAGGTGATCGGCCCGCTCAGACGATCGCCGGTCCCAGTGCGGATAGTGCGGCCGGTCGAGGCGACGGCGACATGGCGCGCCGGCGCACGTATGACGAGATCGTGGCTAGTAGCCCCTAGTGTGTCAGCACTCCCGCTACCCTGGGGTAGGCGACCAAAGGTGGTGTTATCGCAGGTGAACGGGGCGGATGCGCAGGATCGTCGCACGAGATCGGTGCGCAGGATTCGTAGGAGTTCCGAACTCGAAGGAGCTAGCAGCACTGCTGCTTCGCGAGCAGATCAGGATGCTTACGTGGCTGGAGCGATCACTGCGGATGAACTGGGCACTCGGGTTCGTCGTCGATACGGGATTCAGAAGTAGAAGCGCCACATCCTTTGGATACCGGTGACACTGTCTCGCAGGCCACGGGCCATGCTGAGCAGAGTATCGCCGAACTCGATCAGTTACGAACAATAGGTTCGCGACGATCCGCAGATCCAGAGTCACGCCCAAAACAGATGCGACATCAGCGTTGTAGTGGGAAGGTAACGCGGTGAATACCGCCGATGACCACCAGGACGCACCGACCGCCGCTACGGTGTTCGCCACGGTCAGCGGGTGCAACCATGTCGCCCCTCCGTAGGTGCGGTACTTGGCACTTTCTACCGGGTACCACCGAGTACACAACGGTGACTGAGGCCCCGCGTTTCGACGACGAGAACTCGCCGAGGGGAGACTGCCACACCCCCGGGGTTGTGGTCGGACTCAAGATGCTCGCGGTGGAGGAGCCCGCACCTGAGGAGACGGCGGAGTATCTGCTCCGGCAGGAGAAGCTGAGCCGCACCCTGCACCTGACGGGACCGGCCGAGCTGTTCGGCGAGGTCGTGCCGACAGTGGGCAGTCGGCTCACCGTCGACCTGAGCGACCCCTGTCTCGAACTCGACGACGCGGGCGCGATCCGCAAACCCCAATCAGCGGGATCGCCGTTCAGGTGAGCGTGGTTCACGAGATGGCGGCCGGCGAGACGATCTAGGGCAATGTGCGGCCCGGGGCGCAGCACCGCAGAGCTCGGACGATTGTTCCTCCGGTTGGAGACGGACCGCAAAGACGCCGAGTAGAAGCGACCCGACGGCGAGCTGTGCCTAGCGGGTGCTACCTGGGTTGAGGAACTGTCGCCCGTACAGCGCATCGCGTTCGGCCTGAGTCAGGCGGGCGACATCAGCCGCCGCATCCCACTGGCTCCGGATCGTATCGACGATGCGGTCGATCACCTCGGCACCCGCAGCACGGGTCAAGCCGTACTCGCCCGCACACTTTCCCAGTGCCGTCAGATTGCTCACCCGCTCGCCGTCTGAGCTGTAGGCAATCGCCTGACTCGCGGTCTCGCCTGACCGGATCATCGGGGAGAGGTCATAGGCCGGCGTCAATTCCAGTCGGTATCCGTCCCAGAAGGCGGCGTGGTTGCGCAGGTGGTCGTCGGTATTGCTGATCGCGATATTGAATGCGACGCGTGCGAACAGCTCGCGGCCGACGTCGTTGCCGTACTGGCGAAACACCCCGAGCAGGTCGATGTAGCTGCCGTGTCGTGCTGTCATCTCTCCGAGTCCCTACAGCGTCAGCGCCGAAACGACGGGCACACGCCGACCGCCACCGGGCCGGTCGAACCGCTCGATGAGCAGTGCGTCGCGGCCGAGCGTCCGTTCTAGGCGAAAGCCGGGGACGTCGAGCCCGGCGAGCCGCGCCAGCTCGATGCTCACTGCTTCGGCCTTCACTGCGGGGAGGACGTCATCGGCAGTACTGAACTTCGCGAGATACTTACGACCGTCGTCGACGATGAGCGCCTTGGGGCGGGCGCCGCCGAGCGATGTCCCGTGGACCATCGCCGACCTAAGGCCCGGCGGCAGGCTTTCGCCACGTTCGACGATCTCGGCGGCCTCGCTGAGTTGGTTGAGGCTCGCGGTATCCGCGCGTGCGGCGTACGCAGACGCGTTCACCTGGAAGTCGATCGCGCCGAGACGGTTCGACCCGGATTCGAGTAGGTACGCCATCTCACTGAGCTCGGTCGTGTCGGCGGCTCGGCCGCGGCTTCCGGTTAGCGCGTTGAGGATCACCCGTCGTCCCCAGCTGTCGGGAGAACCGTCGCGCAGCGCCCCGGGCATTCCCAGATCGGCCGTCGGGCCGAACGGGTCGGTGCGCAGCGGCATAGTCGGGGATAGGCCGATCGCATCCTCGCGGGTGAGGTACCGGCGACCATAGGCGAACCACAGACCGTCGGGTTGGGCAGTGATTCTGCCCGCCGGAATGGGTTCGGCTGCGCCCGCCAACCACATCCAGACGTAGGCCTCAGAAGTCGAGTCCATCGTCGTCCACCTCCCGTCGCGCTCGATCGACCCGGGCCGGCAACAGGGCTACGCGCTCCTCGGCACGTGCGCGCATGAGGGCGAGTTCTCCCGGGTCATCGGTACCGAACAGGGGGACCCCGGCGATCGCGGCGACGCTCAGCGCGTTACCGATGCTCACCGCCGGCGCACCCTTCTCGATCTGGGTGATGGTGCGGCGCGAGACTCCGGCGGCAGAAGCAAGGTCGTCTCCAGTCCAGCCCTTCAGGGTTCGCGCGGCCCTGACTTGGGCGCCGAGGAGCCGCAGCGCGTCACGCGCTGCGGGATGAACACTGGTCTGCTGTCGACCCATAGGGTAATTCTGTCATTACTTTCGGATTAACTTGAACTAATGACGAAGTATTAACATTCATTCTAGGTTGACGAATGAGTCTGAGCGAGCGCCGATACTCTCAGCGAGCTGAGGTTCACCCCGCCGACAGATCTCCGGTTGAGTTCGCGGAATGCGCGAGCTGTGACGCCGCGTCCGCTACGTCACCGCCGCAGCACTGGTCAACAAACTCGCCGAAGCCGCCGACGACCGACCCGCCTTTAACGCACACATCATCCAAACCGGCCACACCAGCTACCGTCTCACCGCCAGCAGAAAGGACACCACCTAACCAACCCGGCCCGCACAGGGCCGTGGCGATACGAGTAGGTGTTTTGATGTTCAATGCGGCCAACTTTGGCTCCCGTGTGTTCACACGTACGGGGCAATCTGTCCCCCTTTTCGTCTAAGCGTAGGGGTCTGTCGGGGCGCCATGAGACTATACGGGTCACCGCACCTGAAGGAGGGCCCTCTATGTCGACGCTTGCCTGGTTGGATACTTCGCCTGAGGACGAGCGTCGGATGCGGGAGATCGTCAAAATGTTCTCGGACACAGGAACACTCGACGACCTCGGGATCGGACAGGCCAGGGACGGGCTCGCGGACCTCCTCTTTCCCGGGACATCGACGATCCAGGCTCGCGCGCGGTACTTCCTGCTCGTTCCGTGGGCATTCCAGAAGGCCGCGATCAAACACACGGGGACTGCGATCGTCGGGAAGGCCAACGACTTCGAACGCGAGACCATCGAGGCTCTACGCGAGGCGACGCACAACAAGGGAATGATCGGATCTCAGGCGGGCAAGAACCTCCGCACCTTGCCGTCGGCCGTGTACTGGAGTGCGCTGCAGCGCTTCGGGATTCTCCTGGACGCGCGCACGCTCGTCTGGAGCATGCCGATCGACCCGCCGGCGGGCTTCCCCAGGACGATTGAGCAGGGTCTAGAGCTGAAGCAGGACGAGGCGGAGTGGCTGAAGGAGCGCATCATCGTGAGCGTCCCCACGTCGTACCTCGCCTACCTGCTCACCGACGGGGCCGATACCGATCCCAACGATGTCGTCGCACCTTGGGATCACCCGGCCCTCGACATCGCGCCGGAGCCGATCCGCGATGCGGTCGAGCACGCACGGCTCTTCTCGTTGGCCATCCACGGCGCCAGCCTCATCTACAACTTGCTGATCGCCGAGAAGTACGACGAGATCGTCCCCGACGGAGACAGCCGAGTCGAGGACTTCACCAACAAGATCTCTGGCTGGGCAGTCGAGGTCAACGACAATCGGCAGGCACTCGCCGCATGGGACCGAGCCGCGTTCTGGGCGACGGTTCTTCAGGGTCGCGGTGGACGGCCGGTATCGCCCGGCACCAAGTTATTCATCGACTACTGGGTGGACACGGTGCTCGAGAAAGACGCGGCGAACCTCGTCGACGACACGAGTGTTCGGCAGGCGATCAGCGAGCGGGAAAGGCTGAACAAGGGCACCCAGGCGCGGCTACAGAATAAGCGTCAGATTCAGAACTGGCAGGGCTCATCAGGAGCGGCGAGGCTCGCGTATCGCTGGCCGAACGTTCGGACACTGCTCGCCGACATCCGTGAAGGACTTGCCGATGCTTCCTCCTGACAGTCGCACTACTCTGCTCAGGCAACTCGAGCCGCCCCCTGGGGCGAAGATCGAACACCTCGTCGGAACCACCTTCACCCTCGACCTCGAGAGTGCGCTCCTTCCCTGCCTGGCCCTGGCCGGCAGTGCGAATGCAGATAAGGCCGACGCGGTCGAGACCGTCGCCGCGATCCGGGCGAGCATCGGCAAAGTCGACATTTTCCACCAGGTGGGCCACATCGGCGTCCCGCAGAATCGGAGCCCGCTGTACTCCCTGCTCGAGGACTCGATTCACGGAATCGGTCGGACGAAGGGGTTGTTCCATCCGAAGCTGTGGCTCGGCGCGTATCGCGGCGAGGGCGGCGAGGAGATCTACCGACTCATCATCCTCAGCCGGAACCTCACCAAGGATCGATCGTGGGACGTCGCGCTATCGCTCGACGGCCAGCTCACCAACTCCCGCATCGCGGGCAACGCACCACTCCAGAACCTGCTCGACTACCTCCTTGACGCGTCGGCCACGCCGATCGATGGGGAGCGGCGTGCCCGGCTGACAGACCTCGGCAAGCGCCTGCAGAAAGTGAAGTGGGAGTTGCCGGCCCGCGCGACGGACATCGCCTTCCACGTGTACGGGCTGCCGCGGCGCACAAAGCCGACTCCGGACTTCTCCGGCTACAAGCACCTGCTCGTGTCGCCCTTCCTCAACGATGCCGGCCTCCAGCACCTGACGGAGGGCCGCAAGGGGCCGCTCACTGTCGTATCGCGGCAGGAAGCACTGAACTGCCTCAGCGAAGACGCGGCGGAATCGGTCGATACGGCCTATGTTGTGTCGGCAAACGCGGGGCTGCCCGGTGAGGAAGACGACTCCAGCACATTAGGTTCCACCCTGCTCGATACCCTGCACGCCAAGCTCTACGCGGTGGAGCGAAGCAAGGTCGCCGCCCACCTGTTCATCGGCTCGGCCAATGCCACCGACGCCGCATTCAATCGCAACGTCGAGATCCTCGTCGAACTCACCGGACCTCCCAAGCTTTTCGGAGTGGATGCCCTCGTGGGTGGCGAGGGTTTCGGCCCCATCCTGGAACTTGCGGAGATCGAGTCCGACACAGCCGAGACCGATGAAGAGCAAGAGGATCTGGATCGGTACGTCCGGACGATCGCCGGTGTCTCCCTGGTCGCGACGCTCAGCCGCAGCGACGATGAGGGTGCGACGCTGGCGGTCACGAGCGAGGAGCCACTGCCCACTTTCGATGCCGATGTCTCCCTATCGCTTTCACTGCTGACCGTGCCGTCGAAGCAGGAACAGGTGTTGCCGGCATCACCGGTCGACGTTGTCTTCGGAGACCTGAAGTTGAGCGACGTGACGGCGTTCGTGGTCATTGAAGCTCAGCGTGGTGGCCGGCGGAGTCGATCGGTGGTCAAGGCGGAACTCATTGGTGATGACTCGGGACGGTTGGATTCGATCGTTACCGACCAACTCGACGGGCCCGAAGCGTTCCGACGGTTGCTCGCGCTGATTCTCGCGTTCGGCGGTTTGCCCACGGACCAGGACGGCGCCCTCGGTGAGACGGAGGGAGCTGGCACTGGCAATTGGAGCCAGTACGACCAAGGGTTATTCGAACTCATCATGCGATCGTCGGTTAGCAACAGGGAAGGCCTGGAGTACCTCGCGGGGATCGTTTGTCGATCATCGACGGCAAGGATCCGAACAACGTGCTGCCAGAGGGATTTGTCCCCCTCTGGGAGGCAGTTGCCGCCGCGACCGACCTGAAGGTAGGCAAGCAGTGACCACCGCGAAGTTCTCAGCAGAGACGTATCTCGCCGATCTGCGCGAGTTTCAGCGCCGGACCGTCGACCAGGTCGTGGAGGCCTTCTACGGAGACAATCCGCGGTCACGGTACTTGGTCGCCGATGAGACCGGCCTGGGCAAGAGTCTGGTCGCACGCGGCGTCATCGCCTCGGCGATCGAACGTCTCCAGGACGTTGACCGGATCAAACGCATCGACGTGGTCTACATCTGCTCCAACGCCGACGTCGCCCGCCAGAACGTGAAACGTCTCGACATCCGCGGCAACAAGGTCGACTTGACGACACGATTGAGCCTGCTCGCCGCAACCACCCACAAGCTCGACACTCCTGATCCGGAGGTCGAGAAGCCGGTCAACCTCATCTCACTGACGCCGGGGACCTCCTTTCCTGATAAGGGCTGGCGGACCGGCACAGCGGACGAAAGGGCGCTGCTTTACCTGATCCTGCGCGATCACATGGGCTTGAACTGGGGGAAGGCCGAGAAGAGCGCGGCGCATAAAATCCTGCAAGGAACGGTCAAAACCCTCGGCCGGTTCAAGGAGCAGGTCAAGCAGTACGAGAAGGGCCTGAATGGTCAAGATCTCGACCCGACGATCATCGCACGATTCCAAGATCTGGTTCGCAAGCCGGGGCCGGACGGCAAGCCGGTCTTGGACACCTTCCAGGAGCTGGTACAGGACAGTGTCCGGAAGTTCCGCAAGCCCAGGGTGCCGGGTGGCTATGACGAGGCCGCCAATGTGGTCATCGAACTGAGAAAGACGTTGGCGCGGGCCGGGGTGGAAGCACTCGAACCGGACCTGGTCATTCTGGACGAGTTCCAGCGGTTCACCGATCTCTTGCGGAACGACACTCCGGTCAGCGAACTGGCGAACGAGATCTTCGAGTATTCCGATGCCAAGGTGCTGCTTTTGTCGGCAACGCCGTACAAGCCGTACGACCTCGACAGTGCGATTGACGGCGGCTCTGGCGGGGCAGACAGCCACCGCGACCAGTTCGAGGACACACTGGACTTCCTCTGCCGATCTGGCGCGGATGGACAGTCTGGTGACTTGGAGGCCGAGGAGGTGCTTCGTCTCCTGGCCGAGTTCAGGACCGCCGTGACTGCGGGAGCCGACCCTGCTGAGCTTCGAGACCAGCTGCGCGAAGTCTTGCTGAAGGTGATGTGCCGGACGGAGCGCCCCTCCACGGAGGCCGCATCGATGGTCTGCGAGAAGAAGGTGGCGGCCGCACCGGTCTCGGCTTCTGACGTCACGCAGTTCATCAGGCTCACCGAGCTGGCGGACCTCGTCGACAGTTCGCTACCGATGGACGTCTGGAAGTCGGTACCCGAGCTCGTGCACTTCATGGATGCCTACCAGCTCGGGCAGCGGGTGAAGAAGGAGCGCGACAAGCCCGACGTAATGGCGAAGTTGCAGCAACTCCGGCGGCTCGATCCCGAAGCCTTGAAGCGCTATGAGGAGATCCCCGATCCGAACCCAAGGCTCAAGACACTCATCGACGAGACGACGGGTAAGGGCTGGTATCGGCTCCTTTGGCTCCCGCCGTCATTGCCGTATCTCGAACCAGCAGGGGCGTACGCGTCCGCGGACCTGCAGAACGTCACCAAAAAGCTGGTCTTCTCGCAATGGTCGGCAACGCCGACGGCGGTGGCCTCGTTGCTGAGCTATGACGCTCGTCGACGCATCGTTGCCGATGCCGGGGGAGAAGCTCACCTCGAGTCTGGCAATGTCCAGCTGCGGCTCCGTCGCGGGGACCTGTCGTCGATGGCGAACTTCATCCTCTTCCTTCCGCTGCCGGACTTGGCCGAGCAGTCGGATCCCCTGAAGCTGGCAGGCGCCGACAGCGGACCCATCGACGCGACGGCGGCGGAGGACCAGCTGGCGAAGACGTTCGTCGACCGGCTGCCGGCCGCTGCGGAGGAAGTCTCATCCACCGACGTCTTAGATCTTCTCTGGAAGTGGCCCCTCCATAACGAAGGGAAAAGGTTCCGGGAAGCCGTACGGTCGCGCGCGGGTGGGCTTCACGCCAAGAGTGCGATGGCGCCGAAGGTACAAGAGAAGAAGGCTGTCAGCGACGGTGAAGACGCAGAATCGAGATCGGCGATCTCGGAGTATCTGGACGCCGCGATGTCGGTCGCCGACGACAAGTCAGGGCTGAACCTCGATCGAATCCCGCGGGACCTGGACCTCCACACCGCGCGCCTGGGCATGCACTCGCCAGCGAACTGCGCGTGGCGTGCGCTGGGTAGGCTCGATGTCGATACGAGCAAGGTCTCCGACGCTGCGAGGTGGCGAGCCGCTGCAATCATCGCGGCCGGGCTGCGCACGATCTTCAGCCGGCCCGAGACCGCCGCGATTCTCGACGGTCTCTATCCCGAGAAGACTCCCTACTGGCGAAAGGTCTTGCAGTACTGCGTCGATGGGAACCTTCAGGCGGTCCTCGATGAGTACCTCTTTCACACGCGTGCCGTGGAGGGCGATCGGGTTGTCGACGACGAGTCGATCATCAAGTTCGCCCAGGACGCCGCCCAAGCGATGCGGCTGCGTGAAGCCACCTATCGGGGGAAGAACCCGCTCACTGATGAGAGTGACCTGGACTTTCCGTCCCGATTCGCCCTGCGGTACGGCGACCAGAAGGTCGAGGAGGGTTCGGTCCGCTCGACCGAAGTGCGCGAGGCTTTCAACTCGCCGTTCGCTCCGTTCGTCCTCGTGACCACCAGCGTCGGGCAGGAGGGTATCGATTTCCACCCGTGGTGCCACAATCTGGTGCACTGGAACATCCCGAGCAGCCCGGTGGATTTCGAACAGCGTGACGGCCGAGTCAATCGGTTCCGAGGCCACGCCGTTCGACGAAACATCGCCCATGAGCACGCCGGCGAGATGCTGGAGGCCGCCAACCCGTGGGCGAAGGCCTACGCGTTGGCGACAAACGATGCGCCGCACCAACAAGAACTCCCTGGTTTGGCGCCGGACTGGGTCTACCCCGGGCCGCACAAGGTGCTTCGTCCGGTGATGCCCTACCAGTTGAGTACCGACGAGGCGAAGATCGACCGGGTAAGGAAGCGTGTGGCCTACTACCGGCTGGCCTTCGGTCAGGCGAGGCAAGAGGATCTGATCGCTGCCGTGCGGGCGGTGGGGCTTAGCGACGAGGAGGCTGAGGGGCGACGCGTGGACCTCAGTCCGTGACCGCCGTTCGTTTCATGTGTAGGGCGTCAGTGGGAAGGATTAGGTCGAAGAGGTGAATGGTTGAAAAGGCGAATCCGCCGTGGAAATAGCGAGCAAGTTGAGCGAGGCGAGAGCTAATTCTTACGCAGCGACAAGCGGTCAAGGGGATCCAGAAGACTCATTTCATAAACTCTATATCCAAGTCCACGAGAGCCAAATTGGCCTTCATTACCTCCTTAAGTCGAAGGGAATCCATGTAGCGGACGCGTTACTTCTGCTTCGCGAGATGGCGAGGTCCTTCGCTCATCTCGTAATAGCCACGAAAAGGCCCGATCTTTCGTCAGTTCTCTCGAGTGCCTTTGGTGGCGATGGTGAGGTGGATCAACTTCGTCGGCAGGCGGCTCGATTTCTATTTAAGGCAAAGCTGGACTCGGCGGCGGTAGTGGAATCGTTGGGGAAGAATCGCAGTTTGCTGCATAACTCTGATATTGAGATCGCTACTCTTGAATTGCAGGTTCGGTTGATTAATTCCGTTATTGACGATCCCCCTGGGGAGGGCAAGGTAATAGCGGACGCGCCAACAATCATTAAGGATGCGGAGGAATTGCTGACGCGCCTGCGTGCGCGGATGCTGGAGCTTCCCGATGACCCTGGGGAATTGCATCCTCAGATCATTTCTACGTTGGTGAACGTGCTCTTGACTGCTTATCCTAGCCTGACGGGGCCGAATATTGATCGCCTACTTGATGAGTTAAGGGGCGCGTTAAGGGCGGTGGTGGATGACCATCGGTTAAAGATTCAGATCGCACTGGAATTTATCGCGACGGCGGGCATAGCGATTGAATCTTCGCAGATTCTGGAGGATGTATTCTCGAATCTGGAGCCGGAGTTCGGGCCCAAGTCAACTGACATGTTGGGGGCTTCCAGTCACTTTCTAACAGCTCGGTTGCACAGTGAGGTTGTGAATGGGAACACATCGGCCCCCGTGCGAGCTACTGCTAGGGGGGTTACCTCGTGGTTTCGGCCTGAGGGGGAAATTCGAACTCGCAACCTGTGGCACCTGATTCCGGGTGGTGAGAAGATTATGGGCTCTTCGGACCTAAGAGTGCGTAGGTGATGTCCGCGCGGGATGGGAGCGACCACAACATGTAGGCGGGCCCTGGGTGTGAAAATGGAAGTTCCTCAACCACCCAGA
>WBZS01001242.1_pt1 | contig 21426 bp, 21 predicted proteins | sample 5204201 | NCBI WGS metagenome assembly WBZS01 (sample SAMN12344357, study PRJNA552823) | activated sludge metagenome | biome: Activated sludge suspended growth; feature: Nitrification reactor; material: Wastewater; isolation source: activated sludge from nitrification reactor of wastewater...
GCTCTTGTGATCGTACGTCGCCCGGTTATCGGCCGTCCACATGTTCGTCCCCCGCGAATCACGCTCACGGGACTACAGAATCACAACAGATTCAGGCGACTCAAGAAGTTTGAGGACGGGTTCTAAAGCAACTCTATTCCGGACGGCAGGTCGTCAGCCTGAATGTCGATCCAATCGGTGAGGCGGGTGGGGGCATCCACTGTGCCACCCAACAGAAGCCGAAGGCAAACGTCTGATATCGGAGCAAATGCTGCCTTTGGGCCAATGTCGTGCTCAGCGTCCAAGTGCTGGGGCGTCGGCACTGACGACCCGCACGCTGCGGCCCGTGTGATCACAAACGCGCCCATCGCCGCAGGCGGCGGCCGGCGGCCGCTGCCTCAGATATCGAGGTCCTTGGCGAAGGCGGCGCGCTCCTGGATGAAGCGGAAGCGCAGCTCGGGCTTCGAGCCCATCAAGGCGTTGACGGCCTCGGCGAGCAGGCTGCGGTCGCCCTCGCCGATCTCGACCCGCAGCATGACGCGCTTCTTCGGGTCCATGGTCGTTTCCTTGAGCTGCGACGCGTTCATCTCGCCGAGACCCTTGAAACGATTGACGTCGTATTTCTGACCCGCCTTGAAGTGCCTGGCGATCAGCGCGTCGCGCTCCTTCTCGTCGCGGGCGTAGAACGACTTCGCACCTTGCGTGACCTTGAACAGCGGCGGCACGGCCAGAAAGAGGTGACCGTTCTCGATCAGCTCCGGCATCTCCTGGTAGAAGAAGGTGATGAGCAGCGAGGCGATGTGGGCGCCGTCGACGTCGGCGTCGGTCATGATGATCACGCGCTCGTAGCGCAGGTCCTCGTCGCGATACTTGGTGCCGATACCGGCGCCCAGCGCCAGGATCAGGTCGGACAGCAGCTGGTTCTGGCTGAGCTTGGCCGAGGTGGCGTTGGCCACATTCAGGATCTTGCCGCGCAGGGGCAGGATGGCCTGCGTCTCGCGATCGCGCGCGCTCTTCGCCGAGCCGCCGGCCGAATCGCCCTCTACGATGAAGATTTCCGTGCCCGCCGCCTGCTGGATGGAACAGTCCGCCAGCTTGCCGGGCAGGCGCAGCTTGCGCGTCGCCGACTGCCGACCGACCTCCTTCTCGCGCCGGCGCTTCAGGCGCTCGTCGGCCTGCTCGATGGTCCACTCGAGCAGCTTGGTCGCCTGCTGCGGTGAATCCGCCAGCCAGTGGTCGAAGGCGTCGCGCACCGCCGTCTCGACGATCTTGGTCGCATCGGCCGTCGACAGCTTCTCCTTGGTCTGGCCCTGGAAGGCGGCGCCGCGGATGAACACCGACAGCATCGAGGCCGCCGTGCCCATGACGTCGTCGGAGGTGATCAGCCCGGCCTTCTTGTTGCCGACCAGATCACCATAGGCGCGCAGGCCCTTGTAGAGCGCCTGCCGCAGGCCGTTCTCGTGCGTGCCGCCCTCGGGCGTCGGGATGGTGTTGCAGTAGGAGGACGAGAAGCCGTCCTCATTGGTGATCCAGGCCACCGCCCATTCCACCGTGCCGTGGCCGTCGGCCGGCTTCACCTTGCCGGTGAAAATCGACGACGTCACCATGGCGCCGGTGTTGATGCGGGCAGCGAGAAACTCCTTGAGGCCGCCGGGAAAGTGGAACACCGCTTCGGCCGGCGTGTCGTCCTTGATCAGCTCCGGCGCGCAGTGCCACCGGATCTCGACGCCGCCGAACAGATAGGCCTTCGAGCGCGCCATCTTCATCAGGCGGTCGGGCTTGAATGCGGCGCCCTTGCCGAAGATCTGCTCGTCCGGCTTGAAGCGCACCGTGGTGCCGCGCCGGTTCATGATCGAGCCGAGGCTGGCGATCTTGCCCTGCGCCTGGCCGCGGCTGAAGGCCATGCGATAGAGCTGCTGGCCGCGCGCCACCTCGACCTCGCAGGCTTCCGACAGCGCGTTGACGACCGAAATGCCGACGCCGTGCAGACCGCCCGAGGTCGAGTAGTTCTTGGCGTCGAATTTGCCGCCCGAGTGCAACGTGGTCATGATGACCTCGAGCGCACTCTTGTTCTTGAACTTCGGATGCGGGTCGACCGGGATGCCGCGCCCGTTGTCGGCCACCGCGAGGAAGCCGTCCGCCTCCAGCCGCACGTCGATCCAGGTGGCGTGGCCCGCGACCGCCTCGTCCATCGAGTTGTCGATGACCTCGGCGAACAGGTGGTGCAGCGCCTTCTCGTCTGTGCCGCCGATGTACATGCCCGGATGCCGGCGCACCGGCTCCAGGCCCTCCAGCACGTCGATGTCGGCCGCCGTGTAGCTCTCGGAGGCGTCGCCGCCCCGGCGCGCCCGGGCCTTGTCGCTGACGTCGGCATCGAACAGGTCGCGCTTGGTCTGGGCCATCGGGGTCTTGCGCCTCACTTGGATCACTTCAACGATCGTTTTTATTGTTTTGCGACAATGAGATGGCACGAAACAGCCACGCCCGCCGCGGGCGAATCTCGCTCGCCCCGTTGGGGCTTCAACTGGCACGACAGCCTGTGGATTGGCAAGACGGGTGCCGCTTCAACTCAGGCCTGCCATCAAAAGCACGTCAGAGTCAGGCGCGCGGGCGGCATGCGCGGCGCACGGCGGCGCGGCACTCGCGACCAAGCCGCCGAGCAAGCCGCCGCTCAGATGCGGCTGCGCAGCCAGATGGCGGCGACACCGGCCAGCGCGCCGATGCCCATGATCGGCAGCAGCGTTGGGTGCAAGGCGGTCATGATGTCACCGGCCTGCTGCGCCTTAACGAGCTGATAGACGAGCGCCACCAGGGCTCCGGCGACACCGGCCCAGGCCAGCTCTCGTGATTCCCTGCCCAACGCCGCCTCCATTGAAGTGTTCGCCGCCGACGCCGTGCGGTTCACCGGACGGGGTGTGAACCGTGCGCGCGCGACCTTCAGTTCAGCGCGATCAGCTTGGCGTTGTCGGTGAGAACGAACATGCGACCCTGAGCCACCACCGGCGCAATGAACACCGGCGAGCCGAGATCCTGCTGGCCGGCGACCTTGCCGGTCGTCGCCTCGACGGCGACCAGCGCACCCTTGCTTGAGGCGACCCACAGCGAGCCACTGGCCAGAACGGGACCCGACCAGGTGCCGGAACCGGGCAGCTTCACCGTCCACTGCACCTTGCCATCGCGCTTCGAGACAGCGACGAGCTGGCCCATGGTATCGACCACGAACACGGTGTCTCCGGCCACCCACGGCATCTGGGTGCCCGGCACATTGATGGACCACAGACGCTCGCCGCTCTTGGCCTGCGTCGCGATCATGCGGCCGGCATGCCCAACAGCGTAGACGACGCCGTTCTCGATCGCCGGACGCGCGGCGTCGCTGAGCGAGGCCAGCTGCGAGGTCGTGCGCGTGCGGGCGAGACTCTCGGTCCAGGCGGCGGAGCCATCGGCCGTCTTCAGGGCCACGAGGTCGCCGGTCGGATACGGCACGACGACGATGTCGCCCTCGACGGCCGCGCTGACGTTCATGACCAGGCTCGCCGACTGCGGCAGGCCGCGCACGGCCCACAGCTCCGCGCCGTCGGCACCGGACAGGCAGAAGAAGCGGCCATCACTGCCAATGACGAAGACGCGGTCACCCGATGCGGTCGGCGCGGCGCGCACCGGCACGCCCAGGTTCTTCTCCCACAGCCGCTTGCCGTTGCTTGGATCGAGCGCCACCACGGTCCCGAAACCACTGGCGCCGTAAAGCCGGCCATTGTCGATCGCCAGACCGCCGCCGTAGGCACCGCCGACGTCCGAACCGCCCAGCGAGAACATGCCGGTCAACGAGAACGAGGCGTTGCTCGGCTTGACCTCGGAAGGCGCCAGCGAGGCGCGCCAGACGGCCGAGCCGCCCGAGACGCTGAATGCCGTGACGCGGCCTTCGGCGTCGAGCGTGTAGACGTGGCCGCCGCCGACGATGGGCGGCGCCGTGACGCGGCCACCCTTGTTGGAGCCGGCGCCGGCATCCGCCGACCAGACCTGTCGCGAGCCAGCAAGCGTCAGGTGTCCCGGCGCATTGCTGGGCAGGCCGCCGGCCTGCGTCCAGGCATCATTGGCCTGCGCCGGCGGCAGCGCGATGGGCTGCGACGCATCGGCCAGTTCACCCGCCACCTTCTCGCGCGCGGCCATCACCGCCACGCGCTTGCCGGGCAGCGGCACCTGCTTTTCCTTGAACGGGTTCATGTCGCCGAGCTTGGGCAGGCTCGGCCCCTCGCCGGCGCAACCCGCGACCGACAGCGCTGCCGCCGCCAACGCGGATGCCATCAGCATGCGCGTCGGTTTGGCGTGGATCGCCGCAGATCTGCCCGTCACAGCTCGGCCCGTCATGGGGCTCTCCCTATTTCTTGCCCGGCGCGGCCGCCCCGGAGGCTGCCGCCTTGCCGTCGCCGGCCGGAGCGGCCGACATGCCCGACATGCCCGACATGCCGGCTCCCGGCATCCCGCCCGTTGCACCCGTTCCGCCCATTCCGGACATGCCGCCCATGGTGGGAGCGGCCATGCCTGATCCGGACATCCCCGACATGCCCATGCCCGACATGCCTGCGGCAGGGGACACGGCGGCCGGCGGCGGCGAGGCGAGTTCAGCCTCGACGATGCGCGCCATGGCGATGCGCGCCCGCTCGGAAATGCCCTGCGGCGTGTTGCGATCGGCGAGCAGCTGCTGGAACGTGCCCTTGGCCAGCTCCATCTTGCCCGCCTTCATGGCGGCAAGCCCGAGCAGTTCCCGACCGGCCGCGCGCCACGGATTCTTGTCGCCGAGCACATCGGTGAGGCGATTCTGTATCTCGGTAAAGTCCGCTTCCCCGAGCCGCAGCGAGGCCGCCTGCAGGCGCGCATAGTCGCGCAACATGGTGTCGGTGGCCGACTTGCCCAGGCTCTCGAACAGCGCCAGCGCCTCGGCCTTGCGACCGGCCTTCACCTCGTTCCCGGCCAGCTGCAACGTCGCAAGGTCCGCGTATCCGGGCTGCCCGCCCTTCGACAACGTCTCCAGGGCCTTGGCGGCATCGGCGGGCTTGTTCTCGGCGATCAGGCGGCGGGCGTCCTCGAAGCTCGCGCCAGCGGCTTCTGAGGCCGCGATGCGACGCGCCTGCCAGATCTGCCCGGCGCCATAGGCCAGCACCAGCGCGGCGGCGCCCATCATGATGAGATTGCCGTGACGCTTCCACAGCTTTTCGAGCTGCTCGCGCCTGAGCTCCTCGTCCACCTCGCGCAGCAGCGTGTCGTTCTTGTCGACCATGATCCCCTGGAACTCCCGGCCCCAAAACATGGGCTCCCGCGCGCGGCGCAGCCTGCGCCGGGCCGCTCACGCCCTCTCATCGGCAGTGATAGCCGACTGAGACCGCGACGCAAATCCTTGTTCTGACATGGGCCGGCGACCATCCACCGGACAGTTGCGGCCCGAAGACAGCCCCACGCGAGCTTAACTGGTCGGGTTTTTGGTCTTTTTCGTGGCCCGCGCGGAAGCCGACAGTGCCTCCACCGCCGCCGGGGGGGCCGCAGCCGGCGCGGTCTTCGCACGCGCGCCATGCTGCCCCTCCGGGTGCAATGCTTCCTGGCCCTCCGGGCGCAACAGGTCCTGGCCCGCCGGGCGCAACAGGTCCTGGCCCTCCGGGCGCAAGGCTTCCTGGCCCTCCGGGCGCAAGGCTTCCTGGCCCTCCGGGCGCAAGGCATACGTATGCTCGGGAGCGGGGAAGGTGCCCGCCCTGACCTCCTCCGCATAGCCCTTGATGGCGCCCTCGATGGCAGCGCCTACCGCCCCGAATTCCTTGACGAATTTCGGCACCCGCGGGCTCAGGCCCAGCATGTCCTCCATAACCAGGATCTGGCCGTCGCAACCGGCCCCGGCGCCGATACCGATGGTCGGAATCCGGATCGCCGCCGTGATGCGCCTGGCGAGCGGTTCGGCCATGGCCTCGAGCACCACGGCGAAGGCGCCGGCCTCCGCCACCAGACGCGCATCCTCCTCGATGCGGTCCCACTGCTCCCTGGTGTGGCCCTGGCTCTTGAACCCGCCCAGCGTATTGATCGACTGCGGCGTGAGGCCGATATGCGCCATCACTGGAATGCCGCGATCGACGAGAAAGCGGATCGTCTCGGCCATGCGCCGGCCGCCTTCGAGCTTCACGGCGCCGCAGTCGGTCTCCTTCATCACGCGGGCGGCATTGCGGAAGGCGACGGAGGGGCTCTCCTCGTAGGTGCCGAACGGCATGTCGACGACCACCAGGGCGCGGCGCGCGCCCCGCACCACGGCGCGGCCGTGCATGACCATCAGTTCGAGCGGGACAGGCACCGTGGTCTCGTACCCGTGCATGACCATGCCGAGGCTGTCGCCGACCAGCAGGAAGTCGCAATACTTGTCGGCGATGGCCGCCGTATGGGCGTGGTAGGACGTCAGCGAGACGATCTGCTCACGGCCCTTCTTGGCGGTGATGTCGGGGGCCAGCAGGCGCTTGCGGGGGGCGGGGCCTTGCGCGGACATCGGCGTCTCCTTGGGGCGGCGGTCGTGGGCGGGTCCCGGATGCGGGCGACCCGGATGCCGGGCGGAGGCCCGACGTGCGGATCTGTCATGTCCGGGGCTGTGATGTAGGGGGCGGGCCTGGGGCATGCAATCCAGTCGTTGGGCCAGTCGCTGGGCCAGTCGCTGGGCCTGGCCAGTCGCTGGACCGCCGCCGGGCGACGAAACGGTCGGAATGCCAGACAGTTGCACCAACATCACAGCTCCCGGCGGGAAGTGTCGCAACAAAATAACGCCAGCGGATCGAGAGCGTTGATCCCTGTTCGCTAGAGTGTATTGTTCCGATCGTTGTAGGTGTTTCCTGCGCTGTTTGTTTCGCGTCACGTTGGAAGGGGCATTTTCGTATGGCGTTGCGTCTCGTTTCCCGGCTCGCGGCCTCGGCCTTGTCACACCCGGCAGCCGTGCTGCCGGCCCTGGCGGTCACCAGCCTCGCGGCCTCGTTGGCGTGTTCGACCCCGATTAGCGCCAAGCCGCGGCGGGACACGGAAGCCGCCGCCGAGCAGGCCGCCGCCAAGGCGGAGCGCGCGGCCGCCAAGGCCGCCGCCGAGAAAGCCGCCCAGTCGATGCACCCGCTGACCATCGTGGTGTCGACGCGCCATCAGCACGTCAAGGTCTACAATTCCAGCGGCCGCGTCATCAGCGAGGCGCCGGTCTCTACGGGGCAGCCCGGCCACGAGACGCCGCACGGCGTGTTCAGCATCATCGCCAAGGAGCAGATGCACCACTCCAACCTCTACAACGACGCGCCGATGCCGTGGATGGAGCGCATCACCTGGTCTGGCGTCGCGCTCCATGCCGGCAACCTGCCCGGCTATCCGGCCTCGCATGGCTGCATCCGCCTGCCCCATGCCTACTCGCGATCGCTCTACAGCCTGACCCGCCTCGGCACGCGCGTCATTGTTTCGGGTGACGACCCGGCACCGACCCACTTCGCGCACGAGGACCTGTTCCAGCCGCTGCCGACCGCCGCCGAAGTGGCGGCCATCGCCGCCGCGACCGCTGGCGCCACGATGACGCCGGCCGACGCCCCCCGGCCGATGCAGACGGCCCAGCTCGACGGTCCGGCACCCCTCGCAGCCGGCCAGCACAGCGCCGCGCTGACCCTGATCGGCATCACGCCGGCCAACGCCAGCGAGGCGGCCAGAAGCGGTCCGCGCACCCGCGAGCAGGCCGCCGCCGAGCGCGCCGCCCGCATCACCGACGCCAAGGCGAGGGTCGATGGCGCCCAGCAGCGGCGCGCCGACGCCGAGGCGGAGGCCCGCAACGCGGCCGGCGCGCTGACGCAGGCGCAGGAGGCGCTGAAGGACTTGCGCCAGAACGAGGCCCGGCTGCGCCAGGATATCGACAAGGCGCAGCGCCAGAGCACGCAAACGCTGAAGGAGATCGCCGCCCTGGCGCGGCTGGCCCAGCGGCTCGACGAGGACAAGGACGAGGAGATGGGCAAGGCGCTGGAGGCCGAACAGCGCCTCGAGGATCGCCTCGCGCAGCTCGAGCAGGAGGTCGAGGCCGGCCGCAAGGCAGTCGCCGCCGAGTCCGGACGCATCACTGACGCCGAGCGGACGCTGGCCGCCGCCCAGGGCCGCAAGGCCGCGAGCGCCGACGCGCTGAAGCAGGTCACCGTGGCGCTGGACGAGGCCCGCGATGCGCTGGCGGCGCAGATGCGCGCCGAGGCCAATCGCGACAAGCCGATCGCGGTGCTGGTCAGCCGCAAGACCGGTAAGCTCTACGTGCGCCAGGGCTTCGAGCCGCTGTTCGAGACCACCGTTGGCATCGAGGCTCCGGACCTGCCCATCGGCACCCACGTCTTCACCGCCGTGGCCGAGGCCGAGGCGGGCGGCGAATTGCGCTGGAGCCTGTTGACGGTACAGAACGGCGCCACCGCCGCCGAGCAGGCCGCGCGCCGCAAGTCGCGCCGGGCCAAGGACGCGGGCAACGACGATCCGCCGGACAGCCAGACGGTGGCGCAGGCCTCGACGGCGATGAGCGCCCTCGACCGCATCAGCGTTCCGGCCGACGCCCGCGAGCGCATCGCCGAGTTCATCAAGCCGGGCTCATCGCTGATCGTGTCCGACCACGGCCCGGGCCACGAGACCGGGCGCGGCACCGAGTTCGTCATCCTGACCCGCTGACCGCCCCGCTGACCGCACCACCGAGGGAGCAGTTACTGCAGCTGACGCCTGCCCATGGCACCATTCACCGTTGCATGCTCCCGTTGCACATCGGCCAATGGCAAGTGGCGATACGTATTTGGTTAGGCCCGATGCAGGAATTGCGGCCAGCTCATCAGCACCAATGTGCCGCAACTGCTGCTTGCAGCTCAAATCGTGACTTTGGCATTCAAGCTGCCGACCGGGGTTTGGCTGCTGTTTTCGCTTGCAGCATATGCCCTCGGGCGAAGGCTCAACGACGACGAGTGCCCCTGAACACGGCGCCCGTAATGGCGGACGCACGTCTCGATGCGCTTGCGGGATCAAGCAGGCGTCCCGCCACCTGAGCGCTTGCCTGCCGCGGTGGGAGCGCCCAAATAGGGGCTCAATCGACCGCCCAGCAATGCGAGCACCTTGCCCATGTGGCCGTTCACGAAACGCCGTCCTGTCGTCCCGGTCCTGCGCTTCTCCGGTCCCATCGGCATGGCGACACCGCTGAGGCCCGGCCTGGGGCTCGCCAGCGCGGCCGGCGCCATCGAGCGGGCCTTCACGCTATCGAAGACGCCGGCGGTGGCCATCGTGGTCAATTCGCCGGGCGGCTCGCCGGTGCAGTCGAACCTGATCTTCCGCCGCGTACGCCAGCTGGCCGAGGAGAAGGGCAAGACCGTCTATGTGTTCTGCGAGGACGTGGCGGCTTCGGGTGGCTACTATCTCGCCGTGGCCGGCGATCACATCTATGCCGACCCGTCGTCCATCGTCGGCTCGATCGGCGTCATCACCGCGAGCTTCGGCTTCGACAAGGCGATCGAGAAGCTCGGCATCGAGCGGCGCGTCTACACGGCCGGCTTGAACAAGGGCTCGCTCGACGTGTTCAAGCCGGAGAACCCGGATGACGTGGAGCGCATCAAGGCGCTGCAGCGCGACGTGCATGACGTCTTCATCGGCGTCGTCAAGGAGCGCCGTGCCGGCCGCCTCAAGGGGCCGGACAGCGAGCTGTTCTCGGGCGCCTTCTGGTCGGCCTCGAAGGCGCTCGAATTCGGCCTCATCGACGGCATCGGCGATCTGCGCTCCAAGATGCGCGAGGTGTTCGGCGACAAGGTGGAGTTGAAAACGGTGCCGCTGGCTGCCGGCGGCCTGCTGGCACGGCTCAAGCGCTTGCCCGGCATCGGCTCGGGCGGTATCGCCAGGGCGTCAGACGTCGACGACCTCGCGCAGGCCGGCGTCGGCCGCCTTGCAATCGCCGAGGATCTGATGTCCGCTATCGAAGCCCGCGCCCTGTGGGCGCGCTTCGGGCTCTGAGGAGGCCGCTTTCATGCCCCAGCTCGTTCTGCTGCTCGGCGTCGGCGCCGGGCTCGTCGCCGGTTACAAGTGGGTCAGCCGCGAGGTCGAGCGGCAGAAGGAAGCCGCCCGGGCCCGCGCCGAGGCCCAGCGCACGGCAAATGCCGAGCGCTCGGCCAAGGATCTCGGCACCCTCGAATGGGACGAAGCCAGCGGCGCCTACCGCCCCAAGCAGGGGTGACCTTCGCCCTCTCCCTGTCCTCACGGGGGAGTTGTCCTGACGGGGAGCTGCCTCCACGGGGAGAGGGCGGCGCATCACCGGAGCAGCGTAAGCAGGGCGATGCCGGCCATGGCGGAGACGGACAGCAGCGTCGACAGGTTGACGTCGCCCATCTCCTTGACGCGCACGGTGCGCACCTCGACACGGCCGGGCGCGGACGCCCGCGAGGAGGCGCCGCCCGCCGCAGCTGCCGCTGCCGCCTGACGCCAGCCGCCGGCGCCCTTGGCCCAGGTCCAGACGAAGCGGCGCGCACCCTCGCCCGCCTTCCACATTTCAAGCGGGCCGCGCCGCCAGCCGTATTTGAAGACGAATATGCCGAGCGCGAGCGCCACGATCTGGAGCGCCGTCGACACCCAACCGCCGAGCAGGAACCAGACCAGGCCGAGCAGCGCCTTCACCACCCACCACAGCCAGCCGAGTACGTCCATGTTGCTTCCCTCGCGCGCCGGACCGGCCGCGACGGCCGAACTCCTCGCCCCCTTAGATGCGCTGCCAGGCCCGCTCCGCCAAGGGCAAGCGGTGCCCCCGGCGCCGGCCGAGACCAGCGCACACGGGGCTCGCCACGGTCGCCTCCGACATTGCGAACCTGTTTCGGGGTGACGGCTCCCCTGGAATACGTATAGTGCGCGCCGAAACGACGCCGCGCACAGCCAATCCCGGCCGTGCCTCCCAGCCGTCACGCAAGGCCCGGAATGACCAAGACCGCCACCAAGCCCGCCCCCGCCAAAGCTGCCAAGTCCGCCGCCGCCGAGACCGCCGCGCCGGTTGCCGGCCTGCCGGGACTCAATCCGCGTGCCTCGTTCCAGGATCTGATCCTCACCCTGCAACAGTTCTGGGGCGCGCAAGGCTGCGTCGTGCTGCAGCCCTACGACATGGAGGTCGGCGCCGGCACCTTCCACCCCGCCACAACGCTCCGCGCACTCGGCCCCAAGCCGTGGAACGCCTGCTACGTGCAGCCCTCGCGCCGGCCGAAGGATGGCCGCTACGGCGAGAACCCGAACCGCCTGCAGCATTATTACCAGTTCCAGGTCATCATGAAGCCGTCGCCGGCCGACATCCTGGACCTGTACCTGAAGAGCCTGGACGCCATCGGCATCGACACGGCCAAGAACGACATCCGCTTCGTCGAGGACGACTGGGAGAGCCCGACGCTGGGCGCCTGGGGGCTCGGCTGGGAGGTGTGGTGCAACGGCATGGAGGTGACGCAGTTCACCTACTTCCAGCAGGTAGGCGGCTACGACTGCAATCCGGTGGCCGGCGAGATTACCTACGGCCTGGAGCGCCTCGCCATGTACGTGCAGGGCGTCGACCGCGTGTTCGACCTCAATTTCAACGGCCGCACCGACGCCCGCAAGCTCACCTACGGCGACGTCTTCCTGCAGGCCGAGCAGGAGTATTCACGCTTTAATTTCGAGCACGCCGACACCGGCATGCTGCTCGCCCACTTCAAGGACGCCGAGACCGAGTGCAAGGCGCTGCTCGACAAGGGCCGATCTTCGCCGAGTGAAGGTGGCGGCGACAAGCACCTCCTCGCCCTGCCGGCCTACGACCAGTGCATCAAGGCCAGCCACATCTTCAATCTCTTGGACGCGCGCGGGGTCATTTCCGTCACCGAGCGGCAATCCTATATCCTGCGGGTGCGCGAGCTGGCCAAGGCCTGCTGCGGCGCCTGGCTCGCCACCGAGGGCGGACGCGCCACCTGAGATCGTCGTCGATCCGACGCGGAACCGAAGGGAGACCTGCCATGATCACCAACATCGTCGGAGCGCTGGTCATCGGCCTGCCGCTGGTGCTGCTCGCGGCCACTCTGCTGCGCCGCCAGCCGAGCGCCATCCGCGGCTTTGCCGTGGCGCTGATCCTGGTCGGCATGGGCTACCTGATGGCCACCGGCGCCGCGTCCGACGTCGGCCGCATGGTGATGGGCGGCGCGCGGGACGCCTCGCAGGCGGTCAAGAAGGCACCGGCGGCGGCTCCGGCGGCTCAGGCGCCGTCGATGGCTCCCGCCATGGGGGGGGCGCCGGCGATGGGTGGAATGGGCGGCATGGCTCCGGCCATGGCCCCTGCGAACATGGCACCTGCGAAATAGCCGTACCGCCGCGAAATCCGATGCAGGTCAGATCATGATCCTCGCCGCGCCCAAGTTCCTTGTCGCGCCCAAGGTTCTCGCGGCGTTTTCGGGCACCGACCGGCTGCCGCTGCTCGCGGCGGGTTCGTTCGAGCTGCTGAACGACACACGCGCGCTCGGGCAGGCGACGCTCATCGCTGTCGCCGCCATCATCGTCGGCTTCATCGTCCGCCGGCTGTGGCCGAAGTCCATGAACCCTGTTCTGTTCGGCGCGCTGGCCGGTCTCGGGCTGGTCGCCGGCCTGGCCGCCATGGGCGTACCGCAGGCGGGCCTCGTGCTGTGGGCGGCGCTCGCCGTCGTCCTGGTTCTGATCGTGCTTGCCTTCGTGTTCAATTAGCGCTTTCTGCCCCTGACAGGCCGCTTCGCCGCGCCCCAACCGGGCCGCGCGGTGGGCGATCGCTGCCCGTGTCTCCGTCCGCGATCCATGTGGAACCTCCCCGATGTCCGAACTTCTGCTTGAGCTTCTGTCCGAAGAGATCCCGGCCCGCATGCAGGGCCGCGCCGCCGACGACCTGAAGAAGCTCGTGCTGGACGCCTTGACGGCCGCCGGTCTGGAGCCGGCCGCCGCCGAGAGTTACGCCACGCCGCGCCGCCTCGTGCTGGTGGCGGAAGGACTGCCGGCCGGCTCGCCGGCGATCAGCGAGGAGCGCAAGGGCCCGCGCACCAACGCGCCTGAGCAGGCGCTGGCCGGCTTCCTCAAGGCTGCCGGCCTCAAATCCATCGCCGAGGCCACGGTGGTGCAGGATGCCAAGAAGGGCGACTACTACGTCGCCCGCATCGACAAGCCCGGCCGCCCGGCACCCGAGATCATCGCCGAGGTGGTGCCGGCCGTGCTGGCGAAATTCCCCTGGCCGAAGTCCATGCGCTGGGGCTCTGGCACCTTCCAGTGGGTGCGCCCGCTGCAATCCATCATGTGCCTGTTCGACGGCAAGGTCGTCCCCTTCGAGGTAGCTGGTCTCGCCAGCGGCAACGAAACGCGCGGCCACCGCTTCCACGGCAACACCACCTTCGCCGTCGACAGCGCGCCCGACTATGCCGAGAAGCTGGTCGCCGCCAAGGTGATCCTGGAGGCGCGCCGCCGCGGCGAGGTGATCGGCGAGCAGGCGCGCGCGCTGGCGAAAATGGCCAAGCTCGAGCTGGTGGAAGACGACGGCCTCGTGGCCGAGAACGCCGGCCTGACCGAATGGCCTACCGTGCTGATGGGCTCGTTCGACACGGCCTTCCTCGCCGTGCCGGCCGAATGCCTGATGTCGTCGATGCGCGCGCACCAGAAGTGCTTCGCCCTGCGCGACGGCAAGACCGGCAAGCTCGCCGACCGCTTCCTCGCCGTCTCCAACCTGATCGCGTCGGACGGCGGCGCCGAGATCGTCGCCGGCAACGAGAAGGTGATCCGCGCCCGGCTCTCGGATGCCAAGTTCTTCTGGGAGCAGGACCTCAAGCGCAAGCTTGAGCCGATGCATTTCGAGCTGAAGGGCATCACCTTCCACGCCAAGCTCGGCACGCAGTGGGACCGCATGGAGCGCATGCGCGAGCTGGCCGGCCATCTGGCCGGCGCCGTCGATGCCGAGCCCGATCTGGCGCGCCGCGCCGCCGAACTGGCGAAGGCCGATCTCGTCTCCGGCATGGTCGGCGAATTCCCCGAGTTGCAGGGCCTGATGGGACGATACTACGCGCAAGCCGAGCACATGAACGGCCGCATCGCGCAGGCCATCGAGGAGCACTACAAGCCCAAGGGCGCCGGCGACACGGTGCCGACCGAGCCGGTCTCCATCGCGGTGGCGCTCGCCGACAAGCTCGACACGCTGACCGGCTTCTGGGCCATCGGCGAGACGCCGACGGGTTCCGGCGATCCCTACCAGCTGCGCCGCGCCGCGTTGGGCGTGATCCGCATCGTGCTGGAGAACGACCTGCGCCTGCCGCTCGGCGCCACCGTCGGCCGCCACTACACCGAGCAGTTCCTGGACAAGACCTTCGAGGACGGCGTCGACGGCCAGATCGAGGTGATGAACCGCGAGGACCTGGTCGAGGATCTGCTGTCGTTCTTCGCCGATCGGCTCAAGGTGCATCTGCGCGAGAAGGGCGTGCGCCACGATCTCATCGACGCCGTGTTCGCTCTGCCCGGGCAGGACGACCTCGCCCTCGTCGTCAAGCGCGTCGAGGCGCTCGACGAGTTCCTGAAGACCGACGACGGCGCCAACCTGCTGGCCGGCGCCAAGCGCGCCGCCAACATCCTCGGCATCGAGGAAAAGAAGGACAAGACGCGCTACGAGGGCGAGCCCAAGGGCGCGCTGCTGGCGGAACCGGCCGAGAAGGGCCTCGCGGCAGCCATCGCCAAGGTCAAGTTCGACACCCAGGCGGCGATCAACGTCGAGAACTTCGACGGCGCCATGCGGGCGCTGGCCGAGCTGCGTGCGCCCGTCGACACCTTCTTCGAGCACGTGACGGTCAACGCCGACAAGCCGGAACTGCGCCAGAACCGCCTGCGCCTGCTGACGGAAATCCGCACCGCGACGCTGGCGGTCGCCGACTTCTCGAAGATCGCCGGGTGAGACGACGCGCCCCCCGCGTCCAGAGCAATGTTGGAGCCGCCGATGGCGCGTCTGGTCAAGCTGATGCTGCTTGCAACCGTTGTCATGGGCGCGGCGTTCTACATCCACCTGCGCAATATCGCGGCACTCCCCGTCGCCCTGGCCGATCTCGACAAGGGCGGAGCCTTCAGCGCCGAGGAACGGTCGACGCTGAAGGCTGCCTGCGTGGCACGGACCAGGACCGACGCCGAGCGGGCCTGCGGCTGCCTCGTCGACAAGGCGGGCAGCGAGCTGTCCCGGTTCGACCGCATGGTGATGACGGCGACCTTCCAGCAGCGGCTGGCCGACGTCGTCGCCTTGAGCCGGGGCCTGTCACAGAGCGGTGTGGCGCGGGCCCAGCTGAAGTCCGTGGAGACCGACAGCCGGGCGCGCGTCCGCGACGTCATGAAGGCCTGCAACGCCGAGTGACGTGGGGGCTGAGGGACGCGGGGGCCGAGGGACGCGAAGGGCCGAGGGACGCAGAGAGACGAGCGACGCGGACGGCAAGGCGCCGTCACGACCGCAACGTCATTTCGCCTGAGCGCGACACAGGTCAAATGCCGGCCAACACCTCGACAACCGTCCGAATGCCGTCATCTTGCTGCGTGACTATCAACGCCACTGACCCTGCCCCTCAACCGTGGAGTCCGACATGGGCCGCATCCTCAAAATCCTGCTGCTGGCGATCATCGCGCTCGGCGGCGCCTTCTATCTGTACCAGCGCAACATCACCGCGATCCCCGTCACCGCTGCCGACATCGAGAAGGGTGGCAGCTTCTCCGTCGACGAGCGCGCGTCGATGAAGAACGCCTGCACGGCGCGCATCAAGAAGGATGCCGACAAGGTGTGCGGCTGCATCGCCGACAAGGCAGCGACCGAGGTCTCGCGTTTCGACCGCCTCGTCATCACGGCAAGCTTCCAGGAAAAGCTCGCCGACATCGTCGGCCTGACCAAGGGCCTCGTCGCCAGCGGCATCCCCGCCGACAAGGTCAAGGCGGCCGAGGATGGCGCCAAGGCCCGCGTCAAGGACATCATGAAGTCCTGCAACGCCGAGTGATAGCAACCGGCGACGCCCCCAGGCTCCCCCCAGACCTCTACGAACGCGGTGCCGGACTTCGGCGCCGCGTTTTTCTTTCCGCGTCAACGACCAAGTCGCTACGCGCGCCGGGCCAGCAGGCCGATGACGGTCAGAGCCACGATGGCGAGACCACCGGCGACGAAGATGTCGTTGGCTGCCCAGTCGCCCTTTTCGGTGGCGAGCTTGCCCGACAGCGCCAGCCAGCCGACACCGAGCGCCGCCGCCACGCCCTGCGCCGCGCTGAGCCCGCGGGACGCTGCCAGGGCCTGCGCCGACGCCAGCCCGCTGCCGTCTCGCCCCACGGCGCGCGCATAAGCCAGGATCAGGCCGCCGATCAACACCATGACGGAACCGTACTGCCAGCCGTGCTGCCACTTGAGGCCGGACAACAGGTAGACGGCGAGCATGGCGGCGCCCCCCCAGGCCCAGCCAACCGCCAGCAGCGCCGCATGGGCCCTGGCGGCGCGCTGCGGCCGCCCTCCGTCGCCCTCCGGCGCCGCCCCATCGCGCGCCAGATGTCCGTTCAGCACCAACGCGGCCAACACCAGGACCACGGCACCGAGCGCTGCCGCCGCGTGCGCGAGCAGGCGCTGGCCTGTCGCAGCTCCCGCCACCAGCCCGGCGATGGAAACCAGCAGCGGCACATAGAGCACCCCGAAGGCGTGGAACATGGGGATCGCCTCCGCGCCTGATGCGGCTATTCGAGTTCGACCTTGCCGGGGCCTGCCGGTTGCGCCGCGCTCCCCATACGAAGCGCCGCGAAGCTCAACACGGCCAGCGCCACGGCGCCGAACAGGAACAGGTTGTTGCCGGCCCAGTCGGGATACTTCACCGGGTTCATGAAGCGCGTCACCTTGCCGTCGACGACGAGACCGATGACGGCTGCGGCCATGCCGACGATCTGCCCCTTGGCGAGCAGGCGGCCGAGCTTCAGCATGGTGCCGTCGCCCCCACCCGCCGCAACGTCACGCCGGAGCGCCGCCGCGAGCCCGAAGCTGGCAACGGCCGCCACGGCGAACGCCGAGAAGAAGTGCCACCACTCGCGCCACGACAGCAGCCCGAGATAGATGACGATCAAGGCCAGCGCACCCCAGGCCCAGACCAGCCCCATGCGTGTGGCACTCGCCTCGGCCAGCTCGGTTTCGCTGGCTCCGCGCGTCTGCATGCGGCCGAGCGCCTGCACACCCTCGAAGGCGAACAGCAGCGCCGTCACGCCCGCGAAGACGAGGTTCAGGATGCGGGCATCGGCGGCGACGGTGGCAATGGCACCGGACACACCCAGCGCCATGATGGCAAGCGGCAGCGTTGGCATGAGGACCTCCAGGGGCGGGCTTTCCTGTCCCGCAGCCTGTAGCCGGCGCAGGGCGGCGCGTCCAGTCGCGGCATAGACAGGACCGGCCCCCGCGATCAGGGCTTGCTGTTGAGGATGCGCGAGACGCCGATGCGCGAGGTGATCATGCACAAGGCCGCAACCACCACGACCAGCATGCCGAGCAGCAGGTAGCCCGGCAGATCGAGCGTGCCGGTGCCGACGAGGCGGTGCAGCTCGGCCATGGTGACGCCGCCGCCGAGCAGTTCCATGGCCGTCGGGATGGCGAGGAACACGGCCATGGCCGACAGGGCGCCGATCAACCCGGCACGGATGCCGGTGCGCAGGAAATGCTTCTCGAACTCGCGCGCGATGAAGCGATCGGTGGCGCCAACGAAATGCAGCACCTCGACGATCTCGCGATTGGCAAGGAGCGCGCTGCGCGTGGCCGAGATGATGATGGCCATCGTGGCGGCGGCGACCAGCGCCAGGATGGCGAAGCCGCCGAGCGAGAACGAGCGCGTTACCGAGCGGATCTGGCGCTGCCACTGGCGGTGATCGTCGAGCGCCACGTTCTTCGGGAACTGCTTGACCAGCGCCCCGCGCAGCGCCTCGACATCGGGCGGAGAGGCGAGATCCATCTCCAGCGCCACGAGACGCGGTACGGGCAGCGTCTTCAGAGCATCCGAGGTGCCGAGCCAGGGCTCCAGCAGGGCCGCCGACTCGGACGCCGGCAGGGCACGCGCGGCGCGGATTCCGGGTTGCTTCTGCAGGAACGCCGTCACCTCCGTGACGGTCTTCTCGACGTCGGTATTGGCCTTGGGCTCGATCTGCACCGTGACTTCGCTGGCGATGTCGCGCAGCCAGGCTTCGGCCGATTGGTGCATCATGTAGACGGCGCCGGCCGTCAGACAGGCGAGGAAGCACATGATCGAAATCACGAGCGTCAGCGACGAGCCGGTCACCGAGCCCGGCGGCACGATGGGCGCCTTCAGGCTGCGGCGCTCACTCTTGTCGGCGCGCGCCGGGGCGTACATGTCGCGGCGCTGCGCGTCGAGCGTCGGCGTCGGTGTGCCCGTGCCAGGATCGCCCGCCGGATCAGCGGCGGCAGGGCCATGACCGCCGCCACCGTGCGGACCGCCGTGAGCCGGCGCGCCGGGCGGCGCCAGCATCGCCCCCCCCAGGCCGCGCGGCGGCGGCACCGGCGCATAGGCCGGCGGGGCGGGATGGGGGTGCGGCGTCGGCAACGACGGCATCGGCAGCGAGGGCGGCGCCCCGGCCGGACGGGCGGGCCCTGTGAGCGCAGGCGGGGCGGTGGTCGGACGGCGCAGCTCGGCCGGCCCCGAGGGCGCCCCCGTCACCACGTCGTCGTAGGGGTCGAAGCCGTGCGTCGGCCCGCTGGCGGGCGGCCGGCCGGGCGGTCTGTCATACGATCCTGACATGGCCCTCGTGTAGCTCCAGCCGCGGCGCCTTGAATTGCCGCATCAGTTGATGATCGTGCGTGGCGATGACCACGCTGGTGCCGAGCCTGTTGAGCTCGATGAACAGGCGCAGCAGGCGGCGCGCCATCTGCGGGTCGACGTTGCCGGTCGGTTCGTCGGCGAGCAGCAGCTCCGGCTTGCCGATGACAGCGCGCGCGATGGCCGCGCGCTGCTTCTCACCGCCCGACAGCACCGACGGATAGGCGTGCATGCGATCGCCAAGCCCGACCCACTGCAGCAGGTCGGTCACATCCTCCTTGTAGTCGTTCTTGTGCTTGCCGACCACGCGCAGCGGCAGCGCCACGTTCTCCCAGGTGGTCATATGGTCGAGCAGACGGAAATCCTGGAACACGATGCCGATGCGGCGGCGCAGCTGCGCGCGCTTGGCCGTGTTGATGCGGCTGACGTCCTGGCCGAACATGTGGATCTGGCCGCGCGTCGGATGCTGCGACATGAACAGCAGCCGCAGCAGCGACGACTTGCCGGCACCCGATGGCCCGGTGAGGAAGTGGAACGAGCCGGGACGCAGATGAAAATTGACCTCGGACAGAACCTCCGGGCCGCTGTCGTATTTCAAGGCGAGATTGGCGAGACGGATCACGCTGCGTCCGGATTTCCAGCAGGTTTGACAGGCACGCACACGCTTCGCGCCCTATATGCGGGAAGCGCGTGCGTAGATCAATCGATCAACATTGTGGCGGTCGCAAGTGCGACGCACCATCCCGGATTGAAAGGTGTTCGCCGTGCCCGCGCAGCAGCCCGGCCGCGACGGCCCCATCCCGAGGCGAGCGGACGTGCGGCCGCCCCTCGTCCGCTTCACTCGGCCGTTGCCGTTGGCGGCCGAAGCAGGGATAGTCGTCGCCGGACGCCCCGCAACTCTTCGGCCCGGCACGACAATTGCCCGGGGGACCGGCACGCTCCGCAGGGCCGAGACGGCATCGAACCCACGGCAAGGAACCACGACGATGAGCGACGGCACGCCCCCCCCTCGATCCCAGGTCGAGGTCATCTTCCCGCCCGAGGCCATCGCCCTGCGCCTCGACACGCTGGCCGCCGAGATTGCCGCACTGAAGCTGCCGCAGATGCTGGTGGTCGCCGTGCTGAAGGGGTCGTTCGTGTTCGCGGCCGACCTGATCCGCGCCCTGCACCGCGCCGGCCTGGAACCCGAGGTCGACTTCCTGACGCTCTCGAGCTACCGCAAGAGCCGAACCTCGTCCGGCAAGGTGGAAATCCTGCGCGATCTCGACCTCGACGTGCAGGGCCGCAATGTGCTGATCGTCGACGACGTGCTGGATTCGGGCCGCACGCTGGCCTTCGCCAAGGACCTGCTCGCCGCCCGCGGCGCCCGCTCCACCCGCACCTGCGTGCTGCTCGACAAGAACGCGCGCCGCGCCGTCGACGTGAGGGCCGATTTCAAGGCTTTCACCTGCGAGGACGTCTTCGTGGTCGGCTACGGCATGGACGTGGCGCACCGCTATCGCGAGCTGCCGTTCGTCGGCCGCGTCGTCAACGCATGAGCCGCGCCGCCTGCCGCTGGCGGCGCTGATCGGCGGGCGCGCCGGTGCGCACGGTGCCGGCAGGCGGCACGGCAGGCCGGTGCGGCCGACATGGGCGGCGGACACGGGCGGCGGGCGGGCGGCCCTGGGTGCGGCGCCAGGCTGCCGGGGTGTTGAACGGCGCGGCATGCCGGAGTTGACAAGCGCGTACGGGACGGGCGGTGCACCGGGTGAGCCGGGACGCATCGCAGCGACAATCGAGGGCAGGCTTAGCCGGAGGGGACGACCATGGCGCGCATACTGCTGGCCGACGACGACGCGACCTCGCGCGATCTGGTGGCGCGGGCGCTTGCCTCGGACGGGCATACGGTCGACGCCACGCAGGACGGCGGCGAGGCGCTCGAGCACCTGCAGGCGCCGGGCGCCCGCTTCGACCTCCTGGTCACCGACGTGCACATGCCCGGCCTCGACGGCGTGGCGCTGGCCGAGCACGTGCTGCGCGCCCACAAGGGCCTGCGCATCGTGCTGATGTCCGGCTTCGTCAGCGAGCTCGACCGCGCCCAGAAGCTCGCCTCCGGCGCCCTCACCGTCATCTCCAAGCCGTTCACGCTGGAGCAAATCCGCGCCGCCGTGAAAACCGCCCTGGCATAGGGACGCACCCCCCGTGCTGGCCGATGCGGGCCAAGTGCAGGCAGTGGAGCTTCAGGTCTGAAAAGCTTGTCATTCGGCAGGAGGCGGCCCTTACCGGAAGAGGCGATCGGAACAACTCGACTACTCCTTGGCCGCGCGACTATCTCTGGTCGCGCTCCGTCCCCCCTCCCACGTCAAATAACCAGCACTGACAATTTGTGCGCAAAACAATTTTTTGCCACAATAGCCATCCATTTCGCATATGTCATTAGTCAGGGAGTCAAATATGACACTCAGAATGTCATTCATAGCGGCAATTGCGGCTGTTGTCCCCATGAGCAGTGCTCTTAGCCAAGGGCAAACAGCTTGTCCCTCGGGGCTCCCCGACGTTTCAAGTGGGTAGCCTGAGGTCGAGCTTGCCGGCGATGAGGTAGACGACGGCCTTCAATGTCTCGACGTTGCGGTAGCCGCGCGCTTTCGCCTTGGCGGCCTGGACGAGGGAG